>WNGG01015231.1_pt1 | contig 13721 bp, 11 predicted proteins | sample 5400661 | NCBI WGS metagenome assembly WNGG01 (sample SAMN13153372, study PRJNA577476) | soil metagenome | isolation source: 100 cm soil or saprolite under Garry oak tree replicate 1 | place: USA:California | collected 2016-06-15
CTTGTGCTCTCGCGATGATTTCGTCCGCAATCTGCTTTGGCACCTCTCTGTAATGCGAGAAGTGCATGGTATACGTAGCGCGCCCCTGCGTTCGGGACCGTAAGTCGGTGGCATATCCGAACATCGATGAGAGCGGAACAAGCGCCCGAATGATCTGGGTTCCGGGCCGCGCCTCCATTCCTTCAATATCTCCGCGCCGCGAATTCAGGTCGCCGATGACATCGCCCATGAACTCTTCCGGAAGAACAACTTCGACCTTCATAACGGGTTCCAGAAGAGCAGGGCTGGCCTTCCGGCAGCCTTCCTTGAAAGCGATGGATCCGGCGATCTTGAATGCGATTTCGGACGAATCGACTTCGTGGTAGGAGCCGTCATACAACGTGACTTTCACGTCTTTAACTTCATAGCCGGCAAGAACACCACTTTCCATTGCTTCTTTGATGCCCTGTTCCACCGGCTTGATGTATTCCTTCGGAATCGCGCCGCCGACGATCGCATTCTCGAAGACGAATCCCGCTCCGGCTGCGCTGGGCTCAACGGTGATACGAACGTGGCCGTATTGGCCGCGCCCGCCGGTCTGGCGGATGTATTTGCCTTCGGCGTGGGCCTTCGACCGGATGGTTTCCTTGTAAGCCACCTGAGGCTTGCCGACATTGGCGCCCACATTAAACTCGCGCATCATGCGGTCGACGATGATTTCCAGATGCAGTTCGCCCATTCCCGAAATGATCGTCTGCGCTGTATCGGGATCGGTATGGATCTTGAACGTCGGATCTTCCTGCGCCAGCTTATTCAAAGCGATTCCCATCTTTTCCTGATCGGCTTTGGTTTTCGGCTCGATGGCTACTGAAATCACGGGTTCCGGGAAATCCATTGCTTCGAGAAGAATCTGCTTGTTTTCGTCGCAGATCGTGTCGCCTGTCGTGACATTGCGCAGACCGACGGCGGCAGCAATGTCGCCGGCGAAGACGTCCTTGATTTCTTCGCGTTTATTCGCGTGCATTTTCAGAAGACGGCCGATACGCTCCCGGGCTTGCTTTGTCGAGTTGTACACGTAGGAGCCGGTGCTCAAGCTTCCGGAATAAACACGAAAGAATGCGAGTTGACCGACAAAGGGATCGGTCATGATTTTAAAAACCAGCGCGGAAAATGGCTGTTTGTCGTCCACTGCCCGGGTCTGGACCGCGGTTCGATCAGGCGTCCAGCCCTGAACGGGAGGAATATCGACCGGCGAGGGCAGGCAGGCGACGACGGCGTCCAACAGCGGCTGAACTCCCTTGTTCTTGAAAGCAGCGCCGCATAGCACGGGGGTCAGCCTGATCGCAATCGTTCCTTTACGGATTGCCGCTTTCAGTTCTTCATTCGAGATCGCTTGGCCATGAACAAATTTTTCGAAGACCTTTTCGTCTGCCTCGCATGCCGCCTCAATAATTTTTTCGCGATATTCGTGAACGATATCTTTGTACTCGGCGGGGACCTCTTCCTTGATATATTCCGCGCTCAGTGTCTCGTCCCGATAAATGATGGCCTTTTCTTCGAGAAGGTCGATGACACCGCGGAAGGTCTCTTCCTTGCCAAGAGGATATTGAATAGCGACGGGATTCGCGTGCAGGCGCGAGCGCATCATCTGCATGCAACGTTGATAATCCGCGCCGGGACGGTCCATTTTGTTGACGAATGCAATACGCGGAACGCGGTACTTGTCTGCTTGACGCCAAACGGTCTCCGACTGAGGCTCCACGCCGCCAACGGCACAAAACACAGCAACCGCTCCATCCAGAACACGAAGCGAGCGTTCGACTTCGGCGGTGAAATCGACGTGCCCGGGGGTATCAATAATATTGATGCGATGGCCTTCCCAGAAACAGGTCGTGGCGGCGGAGGTAATCGTAATTCCGCGCTCTTGTTCCTGTTCCATCCAATCCATCGTCGCGGTGCCCTCGTGCACTTCACCGATCTTGTAGTTGATCCCGGTGTAATACAGAATCCGCTCCGTCGTGGTCGTCTTGCCGGCATCGATGTGCGCCATGATGCCGATATTTCTTGTTTTCTCTAATGCTGTCGTACGTGGCATAACAGTTCACCATCGATAGTGTGCAAAAGCCTTGTTCGCCTCCGCCATTCGATGGGTGTCTTCCTTTTTTTTAATCGCGTTCCCGCGATTGTTGGCCGCGTCCATCAGTTCGCCCGCGAGCTTTTCTTCCATCGATTTTTCGCCGCGCGCTCTGGAATACGTGAGGATCCATCGGATGCTCAGGGATGTCCGCCGCGTCGCCCCGACTTCCACGGGAACCTGGTAAGTAGAACCGCCAACGCGCCGCGACTTGACTTCAAGAACGGGCTTGACGTTCTCGACCGCCTTTTTGAAAAGCTTCAGCGGTTCGTCGTTGGTCTTTTTCTGAACGATGTCGAGCGCGTCATAGAGGATGTGTTTGGCGGTGCTCTTTTTCCCGCCCCACATCATACAGTTGACGAATTTCGACACCAGCGTGCTCTGGTACATGGGGTCTGGCACGATTTCCCGCTTGACGATATGCGCTTTCCTGGGCATAACAAAAACCTCACGATTCCGAATTTCCGCAGTCGAAATTCGAAATCGAAATTCCGAATTGAACTGGATCTTCCAGGTCCCCCAGCCCGGGCTTGCGCCGGACTATCGGGCAAACATTCAGTTATCCTTTAGGCCGCTTCGCGCCATATTTCGAGCGCGACTGCTTGCGGTTTGCAACTCCCGCCGCGTCCAGCGTTCCACGAATGACATGGTACCGAACGCCCGGAAGGTCCTTCACACGGCCGCCACGGATCAAGACGATAGAGTGTTCCTGCAGATTGTGGCCGATACCGGGGATGTAGGTGGTCACTTCAATCCCATTGGTCAGACGCACACGTGCAACTTTGCGAAGGGCCGAATTCGGCTTCTTTGGTGTTGACGTGTACACTCGAGTGCACACGCCTCGTTTCTGCGGACATTCCTGCAACGCAGGACTACTCGTCTTGTACCTCGGCTTGCTTCTCCCTTGACGAACCAACTGATTAAACGTCGGCACGAACCATAAACTCCTAAATTTGTCGACAAACTCAGTGAGCGGCCTTGTCGTTAGTAAAACCTTTAAATGGTACCGGAGGCGTTCAAATGATGTCAACGCCGAAAGTCGAACACAACAAAAAGGAATAGCCACACAAAAAGGTCACGGGAATCACAACGCTTGTGGTTTTACCTCGCACCTCTTGTGCCTTTTTGTAGCCGTTCCCTTTCTTTTACCTTGCTTCCGGTCTTTGCCATTACTTATTCTGTCCATTCTGGCCTAAGCCTTTCCTATGAAAATACTTCTCGTCAATCCCAACATGCGGACGGCTTACAACCCCTTGCCGTTTCCTCCGCTTAGTTTGATGTCGATTGCCGCCGTTGTTCAGGATTCCTACGAAATCACCATTCATGATCGCAATTTGTACAAGGATCCTGACGGCAAAAATATCGGTACGGTTTTGCAGAGAGCAAAGCCAGACATCGTCGGCATCACTTCGCTGACCGGCCCGGCCATCCTGGATGGAGTTTTGGTGAGCCGCCTGGCCAAAGAAGCCGGCGCGCAAGTCGTATGGGGTGGAACGCACGCCTCGCTGCTTCCCGAACAGACGCTCCAAAATCCCTACATCGATTTTGTCGTGATGAATGAAGGTGAAGAGACTTTTCGAGAGCTGATCGAAGCCATCGAACAACATCGCGGGTACAAAAACATTTTGGGACTGGCCTATAAAGAAGACGGCCAGGTTAAGATAAATCCCGAGCGGCCGTTTATACAAGATCTGGACGCATTGCCGATGCCGGCCTGGAATCTCGTACCGGTCGAACGATACATCTACAGATACACCAACGCCCGGCGGAAAATTGTCACGGTCACCTCCCGTGGCTGCCTCTTTCGCTGTTCGTTTTGTTACGTCATCGATTTTCATAAACGGAAATATCGTGGGAAGTCGGTCGCACGGATCCTGGAAGAGCTCGCGTTCTTGCGAAAGAACTACGGAGTCGACGGCGTGCGTTTTGATGACGACCTTTTCGTGATCAACCGGCCACGCCTGCGCGAGTTCTGCGACTGGGTATATAAAAAGGACGTCCCCATTACCTGGGATTCCAACTGCCGCGCCGATCAAGTGAATCCCGAATTCATTGGAGCCGTCACCCGGGGAAAGTGCCACAGACTGACTTTCGGTTTGGAATCGGGATCCGATCGAATTTTGAAGTTTATCGAGAAGGACTTCCGCGCAGAGCAGATCGTACGGGCCTTTGATCTCTTGAACAAGACCGATATCATGACCGGCGCCGCCTTTCTGATCGGTGTACCAACCGAAACCGAGGAAGATATCTGGAAAACGATCGACCTAGCGAAGCGAATCAACGCGTACCACACCCACTTTTATCCTTACACGCCGTTCCCCGGCAGCCCGCTTGCGGAATACTGCCGGAAAAATGGGCTCATCCGATACCCGGAGCGTCTGGAGGATTGGGCAGATTTCGAGTACGCGCGCTCGGATCGCACCGCCATGAGCGAGAGAGAGATGAAGAAAATTTCCGCCCAGTTCGAAGTTCGCAATGTCCTCCACTCGCTCCAGCGCGGCGAACTGGCCATCTTGTCCAACTTTCTTAATCTGGAGCAGTTCCAGAATTTCCGCTCCTGGACAAGTTTCTTCCGGCAGGCGTTTCGGTCGGGAGTCCGGGGTTCTGTTCACTCGGCAGAAAAACCTATTCTTTAGGCCGCGTGAAAAATTCAATTACCAAGCGCTGGCAGGAAGCGCAAAGGGCGGAACTGGATTGGTGGCAGAACTGGCGACGTCTGCCTTTCTACACGAACCATTCGTTCGAAAACAATTGGCGCAAGGTCCTATCTCATTTCCTGACTCCTTCCGAGATGAGCAACGCCCAAACGATTATCGAAGTTGGCACGGGACCACACGGCGTGGTGAGGTATCTCTTCGAGGACGCCTCAATCAAAATAGGCTTGGATCCCTTGCTGTGCCGATTCGATGAGCGGCCACGGCCAAACAAGAACACCTGCTACGTCGCAGCGGTCGGCGAGTTCCTCCCTGTCAGGGACGTAGCCGCGGACTTGGTCGTCTGTATCAATGTGCTCGATCATGTGATGGACGCCGGCCAGATCCTGGGAGAAATTCGCAGGGTCCTCAAGCCGAACGGCCGGCTTTTATTGGAGATACACACCTTTCCGAAAATATTCACACCAATTATGTTTCTGGATCATCCTCACACATATCATTGGTCATGGTCCGGCATGCTCCAGTTGGTACGTGACGGCGGGTTTGAAATCATCACGACCCGGCAGTTTCCGTTTCCGGTCACGATTCCTCTGAAATCATGGGCAATGCCGAATCATTGGAAGTATATTTTCGGAAAGCATTTCATGCGGCTAAGCTACGTTTACTGCTCTCCAATATCGCCGGCGAAGTCAAACTAACTTTTTTCGAAGACGCTGAGCTTGTAAAACCGGGCGAGTTTTTCCATGGCAGGGACGGCTTTGCGAACCGTGAGACTGTTCAGCATCAGGCTGCCATAAAAAGCGATAGGACGCGGGCGTGCGGCCTGGCACGTTTGGCAGGCGGGATAAGCCGACAGGTCGCCGCTCACATGAGCCTCACGTAATTTCACCATAGCTTCGGAATCCCAGACTTCCATAACCGATTGCTTTTTGAGATCACCGACCGGAGGTTCTTTATACATATAGCAACAAGGATGGACGAGGCCGTCGTATCGCACGTACATTGGCCCTCTCCAAAGCAAATGGCACGGGTGACGGCGTTGGCTTCTGAATTCGACGCCAGGTAATTTCGTGGTGTCGGTTTGTATTTCGTCCCGCTTGAATCGAATTTCATCGATACCAGGAATCGACCACAGTTTTCTATAGGCATCAATCTCGTGAGTGTTCTCCTTGAGAAGGATCATCTGGACGACAACGTAGACAGGCGATTTCCGCTCCAATTTTTTCCGCAGGAAATTCAAGATATTTTCTCGTGTCTTTTCAAACACTGCGCCCACGCGGTATTTCTCGTAGGTCTCCTTGCTTGCACCGTCGAATGCAAGTATCACGTAATCAAGCCCGGAATCGAGCAGCAGATCGGCGCGCCGACCATCGAGCAGTGTCGCATTCGTGGACATTCCGGTTCGAATACCGGCTTCGCGCGTGATCCGAATCATTTCAAAAATGTTTGGGTGGATCATCGGCTCGCCGATGCCGTAGGGCCAGATGAACTCGACATAGTCCTTACAATCCTCGACGATTTTCCGATAAAGATTCAGGTCCATGCTTTCGTTGTCGAATGTGTAGATGTGGCGCGGACACATAGGACAGTAGAGATTGCATTTGGCCGTGCTCTCAAGCGAGATTTCGATTGGACCGCCGCTGAGCGAGGTTTTGTGGCGAAAATAACTGAGTGCGATGTTCCAACGGTTTCGTAGCTTCTTGTTCACTCTTTCCAACCTTCCGCGATGAAACCCAACGTGTATGCCCGGTCTTGATCCAGTGCATCCAAATAATAACAAAATAGCGGCAACACAAATCCAAAAACCGGCGCCAGAATTGGAAATAACAACCATCGCCAACCGCTCTGTGCGAAAGCCAAAACACCCATCAAATGCCGTCCGAGTTGCCAAAAGAATCCACCGATCGGCTGAATTTTGCCGATGCGGATCCCCCCTCCCTCCAACAGGTAACGAATACCGCTCGAGGTGAACCGGAAAAAATCGTATGGCCGCTGATGTTCTTCCCACATATGAGGAACCACGACGTGAACCATGCCGCCAGGTTTTAGGACGCGCCGGAATTCTTCGACCACACGCGCAGGTTGGGGTGTATGTTCCAACACGACGATCGAAAGGATATGATCAAAAGACACATTCCGGAACGGCAACTCCTCAAGACGGCCGATGACATCCACTTTCGAATAGTCCCAGGATGGATCGCCCTGGGTAGAGTCGATTCCTACGTACTCCGCGTGGAGAAATAATGGCTTAAACCGTCCCTCTCCTGAGCCGGCATCCAGCACGCGTTTGCCGGCCGGAATTTCAGCCGCAACAGTCCTGACGAAACTTTCGATTGCAGTTTCGAAAGGATCCAGCCTCTTGTACAGGCTGGAGGGAAGCAGACGCTTGAGGGTTAATACCAATCGTGGACTAAACATTCTGATTCCTTGCTGGATCCCTATATTTAGATAGCGGATGTCGTGCCAACCATCTCAACTATTATGCGCCCGGCACTCCAATCCGCTTTCGAATTTGAGCGCGTTTCATCGCGAGAGTTTTTGCGTTGCACGACACCACTAATAGCTAGGAATCTAAGGCGCGTACCAAAGTGAATTCCTAATTTGGAGTGCGCTTCCCCCGATGAGGAAGAGGCCATTCCTCATTCGGGTTTGCCTTCCCCTTTCAAGGAACTGGATGATCATGTGGTTGCCTCCACAAGGAGTAACCCATTTGCTTTGCGAGCGATTGCAGTTTACGGAATTGACGTTGCTGGTTGCGAGCTTCAAGTTTTGCAAACACGGTTTCGTCGTACGGCTGACAAGTGGTCACCAGGTGAAAGAAAATACGGGCGTGTTTTGTGAGCCGTGTTTTTGATCGCCTTCGGTGCACCATGTCGAGCGCGTTGAGAGCGGTAATAGTGGCCCAGGTAGGATTGGCTATTGTGAAGCGACTGAGCGGCCATGCGAAAAACCTGAGTGACGCGATTTTTGGTTTTGATCTTGGGTCCCCGGATGCGGCGTCCGGCACTGAAACCATCTTTGGGACTGAGGTTGAGCCAGGAGGAAAATGCGTCCTCGGTTGAGAACTTGCCGGATAGATCAACACCGAGTTCGCTAAAGACAGTCTGAATGCGAAGCACATCGAAGCCCGGGACGCGTGTCAGATCGACGCCAAAGATGCGCTCCAAATGGGTCCGAAGATCGAAAGTGGAGTCCGTAGTGAGGGGAGATTTATTACAGGATTCCGCAGGCGCACTGGGATCGGCGTGGTTCTGGAATCTCTCAATGCGCTCTTGGATCTCTCGATCACAATCGGCGATCAACTGTTGATAGTAGCGATATGCCGTTAGAGATTGCTTGAGCGTAAAGATGTGCTCGGGACGGTAATCACCGACCAAGCTCTTGCGAACAGTTTCCAGGGAAGCTTTGATTCGGTGATTGCTTTCACGATGTGGCATCAGAGCAAGAATTTCGCAGACCGCTTGTTCGGGACGAAACGATGCCCGCAACAGACCGACCGAATGCAAGTACTGGAGCCACTGACAGTCCATGACGTCGGACTTGCGACCGGGAACATGATGCACATGTTGCGCATTGACCAAGTGGACTTCAATGGCGCGGGCTTCCAAGATCTGAAACAGGGGTATCCAGTAGACGCCTGTCGATTCCATCGCGACCGTGTCCACATGGCAGCGCTGAAGCCAGTCCGCTAACTCATGAAGATCCTGTGTAAAAGCAGGGAACGATCGCACCGATTCCGCATCGCGATCGGCCGGTACGGCCACAAAGATTTCCGTCGCTCCAATATCGATGCCGGCGGCATTGGGCCTCATCACAGGCAAATTCCGGTCCAACTTTCGATACTTCCTTTTCTTTGCTTTTGCCATGGATCGCCTCCGTCGATGTTCGGCAACGAGCCAGGCGTGCAAAATGGAGAACCTTTCAAGCGGGATCATCGCACACAAAAAGCGTGGCGCATCACCAATGTTATGGCGCACGGGCCTGGGATCAAACTAATGAACGGGCTCGCCGAAGCAAGCACCAATGGAAATACGATCTACGCTTACCGTTGCCGTGGGGAAGTCTTAAACTATCTCCCGGTCTGGACTGGTCCCCGCCAAAACGCAAGTTCCTTCCTGTTATGGACGCTGGCCACAACTGGAAGTACTAATGAGGAATGAACCATTCCCGATTAGGGGAAGCCAAAACCCAATGAGGAATTGGCTATTCCTCATCGGTAGCTCGTCTTGCGGTATTCGAGATATTCGTCCTTGAATTCAGTAACCAGAAATGTCTCCTCAAGGTTGATTCGTAACAGAATTGCCGGGATTCCGATCAATATCATACAAACAATGCCAATGAGACTGCTGAAAGCGAGGGGCAGTCCAATAAAGGAAAAGATCATTCCGAAATAGCACCATGCTGTGCTTGCCTGGATCTTTCTTGAAGCGGTAATGCTTCATTCCGATGCTGAAGTGCTCTTATGTCCACCAAATGAGAATTAATCCGAGGACGGTTTGCGCGAAACCGTCTTCGAGCGCCTTCAAGGGATGCAGTGATGATCCCAGGAACAGCATAATGAAAAAAACCAGCGTAGCGGCAGGAGAATCTTTTCCCAAACTGGTTCCGGAATTATGGTCATTGCGAGTGCTTACACTTGCTTTGCTTTGATCGGAGGTGCGACGGCTCGGGTTTCAAAAATCGGAATTTTCAGGATCAACGCCAGCTTCTCGAACATGGGTATCAGCTTGCGAACAGCAAGTCCGTTGATCACGAAACTTCCAACAATGACTGGCAAGCGCGGTTTCGGCGCGTGGCACTTGACGCAATCGTGATAGGCAGCAATGTTGCCGTCTACGTGGGCTCGGCGCAGCCTTTGCATTTTTTCATTGTTCCAAATCTGAGTCAGTTCCTGCTGATTCACGTTCCCCAGCGGCTCTCCACGCCACATATAGCAGCACGGAAAAACATTGCCATCATGATGTATATAGACCGGCCCCTGCCATAAATAGTGGCAAGGGTTTCGCCGTGCCTGAACCAGTGGCGGGAGCGGAATTCCGACACCCTCGAATTGCATTTCATCTTCCTTGATGCGGACTTGATCGACGCCCGGAATATTCCACATTTTCCTGAAATCATCCACTTCGCCGGCGTTATCTTTCAAACGGACCATTTGAATGATCGTAAACGTGTTCGCCTTCAGCTCCTGCTTCATTCTCAGAAATTCGAGGATCTTCTCACGCGTTTCTTCGAACTTCGCGCCTTTGCGATATTTTTTGTAGCTCTCCTTGGTGGCTCCGTCGAAAGCGAATATCAGGTAATCCAAACCCGCGTCGAGAAGTTTGCGGTTGCGTTCGGGATTGTTCCATCGTGCCGTTGGTCGAAAATCCCACGCGAATGTTGCGATCGCGGCAGAACTTGATCATTTCGAAGATAGCCGGATTCAGCATCGGCTCGCCGCCGCCATAGAGGACTGCCATATGGTTGGTCAGAAATACGATCGTGGCCTGCTTTTCTTCATCCCAAACTTCGACACGGCGAAAGAAATACTCTTTGCCAACTTCGGCCATGCTGAAGAAAAAGATCACTTCATCACTTCGCACGTTGCCTTTTTCTGGCGTATTGCGTTTTTCCACCACTCCGTAGCTGGCGTTGTCTTTCATCCGAGTCACTAAGAACACGCCCTGGTCAGTCAGTTCCGCAAACCAATCGTAATCGTTGTAACCGCGATCCATCACCAGCACTGTTCCCGGCCCGAATTTCATCATCCGGGCGATTGGAGCTCGTTCGACGGAGGGCAAGTCTCAACGTGCGGAACGTTTCCGCCCGATCCATTCGACGGTAGGAGAACCTATCAACTGTGCGACGGAACATCAGGACATCACGCAGGGCTTGCGGAAAGGACACTTTGTATCCACTTGCAGTACCTCGATCATTCTCTCGAAACGCCGTTATTTTCTAAGCGCCGCAAGCTAGACGAAGGACTACGTAAGAGCGGTTCTCGGCAATTGGTTCACCTTGCAATTTCAGTTTGGCCTTTAACGCTTGATACACCCCCGAACGCAAAATCAAATGCCGATGAGGCGTCGAACAAATCTTGTGGACTAAGGCGTCTTCGTCCTGGACGAATTGAAACAGTCCTGCCTGCAGGTAATCTCCTATCCTCTCTTGGATCTTAAGCTCATCTTTCGAGCTGCTCACGTACACAACCTTTCTATCACCATAAAAGGGACCCGTATTAACCGGTTCTCCAAAGTTGTAACAGAAAAGCACATCGCTTGGCGATGATTGCGCCTTAAAATCCAGCACAATCTGCTTCAAGTCTGGATCTCCGCGCAGGTACCAGTGGTCCGACCTCGACAAGACCGCCACCGAATAAACAAAAACACCGGCCAGAATGATTGAGATGATTGGACCCAACCGCATCTCCTGAAACTTCGAGAGCAAGTGCGCAGAAGAAACGGCCATCGCCGGGAATGCAGGTGCGATGTACCACGCCATTCGGGTCTGGGAGACGGAGAAAAGCAGGAACAGGAATGTGGTATATAACAACAACAAAAGCGATTCGCGGCTTTTCCGAAGTGCCATCCCGAACAGCAGAGGAGTCGAGCAGACGAAAAGGATCCAGTGAATTGGATCATTGGCGTGGAGTGTACGGATATAAAAGGCAACGGACGACCGCTGCGATGAAACAAGAACTTCAAGCGCATTATAGGAAACAGTCCCCAAGACGTATTTCGTTAGAAAGGGTCTTCCATAAAGTATGTACTGCACAGCGTGCCAAGGCAGCACAACCGCTGCTGCGGAGCCCACCAGCATGCCAAATTTACACGTTAAAAGCTGTCTTGCCTGTCCCTGTATCAAATGGAATAGGCAAATAATGAAGATTGGTATCAGTCCAACCACACTTTTGGTCATGACTGCCAAGCCCATGCCGATGCCTGACATGCAATACCAAAGGGGTATCTGGGTACGGCAAGCGAATAGATAAAATAGAAGTGATAGTGACATGTGCACCGTCAGAGGCACGTCAAGCATCGCACTCTGCGACAGGCGGAAATAGTCAGGAAAAGAGAGGAGAAACAAGGCAGCCGTCATCCCAACCCGACGGGAATACAACGTACCGATGAAGTAGGTCACGATCACCCCTACGACCCCATGAATGGCCGAAGACAACCGCGCCGTGAATTCGCTAATTCCAAGCATCTTGTAAAACAGGGCCGTAAGCCAAAAATCTAGTGGCGGTTTTCCAAAGACGAAATAGGGTATATCGAGCCAACGCATGGTAATCCAGTCGCCCGTTTTAAGGATAGTTTTGGAAACTAACGAGTAAGTAGTGTCATCGAACGGCGGAAGACTCCCTTTTGAAAGGTTATGTAGCAACAATGCAGCAGCCAGAGTACTGAGAAGCAATAAGTCGTACAGACGAGTTCGATGTCTCCAGTGTTCTGCAGCTCCGACTGTTTCCATAGCAGCCTTACTTAACAACTATTGCCCGTCATTGTCAAACGCATGGCGGGAGAAAAAGGCGCTAATGGCAGCGAATAAATTTAACAGTTAGAATTTCGTTTGCTGTACCCTGCAACTTGATTTTACTTATGGCTAGACCGATGGAACCCACACCAGAAGACTCGGTCACTACGACGGTGAATTATTCAAAAATACCTATCGGGACCGTCGCCAATATCAGACTTGAAGCAACAGTTGTCTTTCTCTTGTCGTGCGCGTTGTGGGGAGTGAATGCTTTATGGCTGTCGCGCGACACCGAACCGCCAGTCTGGGACATGTACGACACTCACGCCGTTCCTGATTTGGATATCGCGCGAGACGTTGCTGGATTATTGGCTTGCCGCCTGGGTAGTAGCTGCTCTCGCGTTGCTGGTGAAGACCTCGCGATTTGAATCACGTCAGTACAGTCTGCTGTTTGGAGTTAGTTGTGCGCTAGGGATGCTGACGAAGTGGTTCTTTGCAGGGTTCATCATCGGCCCGATTATCTATATCATTATTCGTCATCAGATCTGGACGTCGAAACGACGTCTCAGCAACTGTGTTTCGGCAATATCGGTTGCAGGCGGTATCGCAGGCATCTGGTACGTCCCGAATCTGCCGAAGCTGGTTGGGTACTATTTTGAAAATGCTCAGATCGGCGCGCGAGAGGGCGAACCCCCGGTTCTATCATTCCAATCGTTCATTTATTACCTCCGCATGCTGGAGGGATACCAATTTTTTGCTTCGTTATTCTGCCTCTTTATACTTGCTCTTGTTTTTGCTTATAAGCACCGCACCTTGAAGGACGGCGGCTTTTTCGTGGTCGCGATCGTTGGCGGCTGGCTCGCCATGACGCTGCTGAGAACCAAGGATCCGCGTTTCACGATGCCCCTCTTAGGTCCGATGACAGTCGTGACGGGTGCGTGGATACATTCCTGGAACAGAGGATCGATCAGCGGATTTGCCAAGACGCTCCTGTTGGTGCTGCTTTGCGTACAGGCGTATGCAATCAATTTTGGCTTGCGTTGGTTACCGCCGCGGGTCGTTCTTCTCGAGGGGTACCAGGGGCAACTGCGTTGGGACTGGAACTTATTTTTGCAGGACTACTTTGGTATTTTGGGACCACCGAAACGCGAAGACTGGAAGCAAGACGACATCCTCCGCCGCGTTGCCCATGATTCTTCCGGAAAACGCCCGCGAGCGACGCTCGCTCTTATCCCCGACCTTCCCCGATTCAATGCGAGCAACTTTAATTTATTTGCCCGCATTCGCAGTATACGGGTTGAAAGCGGACACCCGCAGACAGCGCTGAAAGGAATTCACACTTTCGATGGCTTCAATTACGTCGCGCTTATCGAGGGTGATCAGGGCTGGGCCTATACCACAACGGAGAACTTGAGATTGAACCAGATCGTCCTAAATCATCCTGAAGCGTTTCGGCTCGTTGATTCCTATCTGCTCCCGAACGATAGCGTCGCGCGACTATA
>WNGG01037232.1_pt1 | contig 13720 bp, 12 predicted proteins | sample 5400661 | NCBI WGS metagenome assembly WNGG01 (sample SAMN13153372, study PRJNA577476) | soil metagenome | isolation source: 100 cm soil or saprolite under Garry oak tree replicate 1 | place: USA:California | collected 2016-06-15
GTCAGCCCCAGCACGGCGACCAGTGCGAGCAGCACGATCCCGCCGGCCACGTGCGCGACCGCGAGCCCGGTCATCAGGTAGAACTGCGAGGCGAAGATACCCGCGTGGAGGCCGAAGCCGACCTCGGAGTAGCCGACGAGGGTCAGCACGACCGACGCGACGCCAGCGGCCAGGGCAAGCACGAGCCAGCGGTTGACCATCGCGGGAAGCCCGCGCCGGCCTGCCCGGAGCGCGCCCTGGAGCAGCAGGCCGGACAGGACCAGGGCGGCGGCCGCAGCCGTGGCCAGCCCCAGCGGCGGTGCAGGAGTGTTGTCCGGCGGCCAGGTCCGCTGGTTGACGTAGGTGGTGACGTAGGCGGCGAAGAAGGCGGCGAAGAACATCGACTCCGAGGCGACGAACAGCACCATGCCGAGGACCGAGCTCGAGGTGCTCGCGACCGCGCGCTCGTCGCTCGACGGGGTCGCGGCCGCGGTGCTCACGCCGACGCACCTTCATCTTGGGCCTGGCCAGCGTGGGCCTGGTCTGCGACGCGCGCGTCGTAGACGGGGCGGTTCGACCGCACGGGCGGGAGCCGGTCGAAGTTGTGCGGCGGCGGCGGCGACGAGGTCGCCCACTCGAGCGTGTAGCCGTCCCACGGGTCGGCCGGCGCCGCGCGCGGCTTGCGGAGGGTGACGATCACGTTCACCAGGAACACCACCATCGACACGGCGATCACGAAGGCGCCCGCGGTGGCGAGCAGGTTCAGGAAGCTCCACCCGCGGTCCGGCGCGTAGTCGGCGATGCGCCGGGGCATGCCGCGCAGCCCCAGCAGGTGCATGGTGAAGAACGTCAGGTTGAAGCCGACGAGCTGCAGCCAGAAGTGCCACTGGCCCAGGCGCCTCGACAGCATCCTGCCGCAGATCTTCGGGAACCAGTAGTACATCCCGGCCATGACCCCGAACACTGTGCCGCCGAACAAGACGTAGTGGATATGGGCGACCACCCAGTAGGTGTCGTGGATGGCGAAGTCCATCGCCGGTGACGCCATCCAGACGCCGTCCAGCCCGCCGATCAGGAACATCGCCACGAAGCCGAGCGCGAACAGCATCGGGGGCTCGAAGCGCAGCTTGCCCTTGCGCATGGTGGCGAGCCAGTTGAAGAACAGCACTCCGGTCGGGATGGAGATCAGCTCGGTGGTGACCGAGAAGAACGGCAGGGCCACCTGGCCGGTGGCGAACATGTGGTGCGCCCAGACGCTGAACGACAGCGCGGTGATGAGCAGGAACGAGAGGACCACACCGGTGTAGCCGAACAGCGGTCGGCCGGAGAAGACCGGGATGATCTCGCTGACCATCCCCCAGGCGGCCAGGATCAGCATGTAGACCTCGGGGTGGGCGAAGAACCAGAACACGTGCTGCCACAGCAGCACGTCGCCGCCCTTGTCGGGGTTGAAGAAGGTGGTGCCGAGGCGCCGGTCGGCGAACAGCATGATCAGCCCGGCGGTCAGCACCGGCGTGGCCAGCACGACCAGCAGCGAGGTCGCCAACGTGCTCCAGGTGAACACCGGCAGCCGCAGCATTGTCATGCCCGGCGCGCGCATCCGCAGAATGGTCACGATGAAGTTGACCGCGCCGAGGATCGAGGCAATGCCGGCGAGCAGCAGCCCGGCGATCCACAGGTCCTCACCCGGGCCGGCCTGGACGGAGATCGGCACGTAGTTCGTCCAGCCCGAGGCGGCCGCCCCCCCCTTGGCCAGGAAGCCGGCCAGGATCGTCAGCGCCGAGACCGGCAGCAGCCAGAACGACAGCGCGTTGACCCGCGGGAAGGCCATGTCCAGGGCACCGATCTGCAGCGGCACGAAGTAGTTCCCGAACCCGGCCAGCACCGGAAAGATGAACAGGAAGATCATCAGCGTGCCGTGCAACGTGAAGACCTGGTTGTAGGCATGCACGCTGAGCAGCTGGATCCCCGGCCGCGCCAGCTCGGTGCGCATGAGCAGGGCGAAGATCCCAGCGATCGCGAAGACGGCGAACGAGTTGTAGAAGTACAGAATCCCGATCTTCTTGTGGTCGGTGGTGGTCAGCCAGGCCAGCAGCCGGACGGCGCGCGGCTCCGGGGCCAGTCCCGGCCGTTGAACCTCGGTGATCGCCATCGACGCCTCCCTACCGGACGATCAGCGTGCCCGACATGGACGGGCCGTGGATGGTGCACTCGAAGTAGTACCTGCCACGCCGCAGCGGCTGCAGCTGGAAGCTGGCGCTCCCCGGGCCGGCGATCCGTCCGCTCTCGAAGTACTTGACCTTGCGCTTCACCGAGTCGAACACCCCGAAGGTGTGATCGATACCGGTGTCCTTGTTGGTCATCGCCACCTGGATCGGCACGCTCGCCGGCGCGCCGATGCAGTCCGTGTTCCAGGAGGTGTTCTGGGCTACCAGCTGCACCGACGCGGGGCCGGGCGGGCAGGAGACGTTGAGGGCGGCGAGCCTCTCGTTCTGGATCCAGGCGACGTAGTCGGGCGGTGACACGACCCTGAGCGTGAAGGTCATCTTCGAGTGCCACAACCCGCAGAACTCGGCGCACTGGCCGGGATAGGTGCCGAGCCTGGTCGGGGTGAAGTCGAAGTCGTTGGGGTGGCCGGGGATCGCGTTGCGCATGAACAAGAGCGCCGGCACGTAGAACTCGTGCATCACGTCGCGCGACTGCAGGTGGACGTGGATGGTCTGGTCCACCGGGACCTCCATGACGGCCGGCTTGACCAGCGTCTTGCCGCTCTCGATGAGGCCCTCGTTGACGTAGGTGAAGGTCCACTCCCACTGGAAGGCGTCGACGTTGATGACGACCCCGGGATGCTTGTCGCGGTGCTGCACCAGGCTGAGGGTCTGCTCGCCGAAGGGGAACAGCATCGCGATGATCACGGTCGGGACCGCGAAGAAGGCCCCGAGGGTCCTGCCGCTGCCGGCGCCCTGCGGGGCCGGCTGGTCGTCGCGCCTGCGGTAGCGGACGACGCACCACAGCAGGAACGCCTCGACCCCGACGAACACGGGCGCGGCCAGGATGGCGATGCGCACGTACAGGTCGTGGATGTCCTGCCCCTGGGTGCTCACGCCCTGCTGCGCGCAGCCGGCGAGCAGCAGGGCGCCGACGAGGGCTGTGGCGCCGGAGCGACGGGCCATGCGGTCAGCTCACCGTGAACTGGTGGATCATGCCGATCGTGAGGTGCACCGGGCCGCCTTTCGGCTTGCCCTGGGGCGTGCCCGTCTGCCAGCAGGCCAGCGCGTAGGTGCCCGGTGGCAGGTCGAAGACGCTCACCTTGGTCGCGCCGGTGTCCACCTCGGCGATCTCGCCGAAGTGCAGCCATCCGTCCTCGGACGAGTCGCCCGTCTTCTTGGCGGCGGCGATGACGTCCTGGGCGCTCTTCCCGGACGGGAGCGCGACCACGACCATCTCGTGGGTCATCGGGTAGGTTTCCCGGTTGCTGAAGTCGACGACCACGTTCCCCGACTTGATCGAGTCGGGGAACCCGCTGTACTTGAACTTCTGCACCGAGACGTTGTAGGTCGGGAGCCCCGCGCCCCCGCCCGGCGACGAGCCGGTCTGGGTCGTGTGCCCCTTGGCACACCCGGTCAGCGCCAGCCCCAGCGCGAGTGTGCATACCAGCACGAGCGCCGTACGTCCCACCCGTACCCTGCGGTTCATGGCGACCTCCTCGCCCAACGACGGGAGTCCTGAAGTCCGGTCCGCGCAGGGTCACGCTATGACGCAATATCGCCCCATTTCAGCAGGATGACAGCATTGTCATCCACCCGTGAGCGGCGTTCCCGCTTGAGCAGGGTAATGGCCATCTTGCATGACAGTTCTGTCACAAAGGCCTCGCCCAGGCGGCCCGGCCGGTGCGGCCCGTCCAGTGCGGACGCGTCGTCGACGGTGGGGACCCTGGCCTCTGGCGGCGCTTCGACCCTACACTGCGGGCGTGGCGCGCCTGCACCTTGAGCCTGCACCTTGAGCGGAGGACGGCCATGGATGGGACGAGCAGCGGATCCTCCGGTTCGTCGCCAGGGGGCTGCGCGCCGAGGGGTTCGTCGTCGACGAGGCCGACAGCGGGGCCAGCGGCCTGCGCATGGCGCCCGGCGGGTACGACGTCGTGATCCTCGACCTGCTCATGCCAGGGCTCGACGGCGCGACCGTGCTGCGCAGGCTCCTCGCCCAGCGGCCCGCCCAGGCGGTCATCGTGCTGTCGTGCCTCAGCGACACCGCCACCAAGGTCGCCTGCCTGGAGGCGGGCGCAGAGGACTACCTGGCCAAGCCGTTCTCGCTCGACGAGCTGCTGGCCCGGGTACGGGCCCGAATGCGCGCGGCCGCCGGGCGCATGCCGACGAGCCTGGTGGCCGGGCGCATCCAGCTCGACCTGATCCGCCGCGAGGCCGACAGCGGGGCCGGCCCCGTGCCGCTCGCCGAGCGGGAGTTCCTGCTGCTCCGCGAGCTGATGCAGCACAGGGGCAGGACCGTCTCCAAGCAGCGGCTGCTCTCGGCGGTCTGGCAGTACCACTTCGACCCGGGCTCGAACGTCGTCGACGTCTACGTGCGCCGCCTGCGCGCCAAGCTCGGCGCGGAGGCGATCACGACCATGCGCGGTGAGGGCTATCGGATCGCCTGCAACTGACGCGACCGGGCCCTCCGGCGAGCTCGTCGGGCGACAGGACGTGCGGTGAGCCGCGCCCGTTGCATACTGGACCGGCGCGATCGACCAGGGAGGCGACACGATGCCCGCTCCGCCCGCTGCCGGCCAGGAGGACCCGCTCCCGGACATCACCGACCAGTTCTCGGCGCCCTCGCCACCCCGTTCCGGGGGACGGCCGGTGATCGGCCTCGACGTGGGGGGCACGAAGATCGCGGGCGGGGTGGTGATTGGAGACGGGGAGGTGGTGGACCGCGCGCAGGTCCCGACCCCGGACGGCGAGGACGGCGGCGCGACCGTGGACGCCCTGGCCAAGGTGGTCGACGAGCTCCGGGACAAGCACCCCGACGTCGAGGCGATCGGCGTGGGCGCCGCCGGACTAGTCGAGTGGCCCTCGGGCCGGATCCTGTGGGCTCCGAACAACGCCTACCGGGACCTGCCGCTGCGCCGCGTGCTCCACGAGCTGACGGGCCTGCCCACCGTGGTCGACAACGACGCCACGGCGGCCGCCTGGGGCGAGGCGCGCTTCGGGGCCGGCGCCGGGGCCGACGACATGGTGCTGCTCACGGTCGGGACCGGCGTCGGCGGTGGGCTCGTGCTCGGCGGGCACGTCTACCGGGGCAAGACCGGGACCGCCTTCGAGGTCGGCCACATGGTCGTCGACCCGGACGGGGCCACGTGCGGGTGCGGCAAGGCAGGCTGCCTGGAGGCGATGGCGTCCGGCACGGCCCTCGGGCGGATGGGTCGCGAGGCGGCCGAGGCCGACCCGGACGGCCGGCTGGCCCAGCTGGCCGGCGGGGCCGAGCACGTGACCGGGATGACGGCCTTCCAGGCAGCCCGCGAGGGCGACCCGGTCGCGTCCGAGCTGTTCCGCCGCCTGGGGTTCTGGCTCGGCGTCGGCATCGCCTCGCTCGTCACCATCTTCGACCTGGACGTGGTGGTGGTCGGGGGCGGCCTGGTCGCCACCGGCGACCTGCTGCTCGGACCCGCGCGGGAGAGCCTCAAGCGGTTCGCGTTCGCGCCCGACTACCGCCAGCTCCCCCCGGTGGTGCCCGCCCGGCTGGGATCGGAAGCCGGCCTGGTCGGCGCCGCCCACCTCGCCCTGCGCGCCAGGGGCTGAGCGGGCGAGGACGGGATGAGCCGACACGACCACGGCGTCAGGAGGCCGCGGTGACCGGCCCCGGGCGACCGCCCGCCCGATAGCGGTGCGAGCCGGCGCGACGCGGCCACGCCTGGCCGCCGTGGTCTTCAACCCGACCAGCGGGCGCGAGCCGGCCGCGCACCGCGAGCAGGCTATCCGCAGCGCGTTCGACCAGGCCAAGATGGCGGTCCTGTGGCTGCCGACCAATGCGACGGACGCGGGCGCGGGCGTCACCGGCCAGGCCCTCCGCGCCGGCGCCGACCTCGTCGCCGTCGCCGGCGGGGACGGGACCGTCAAGGCGTGCGCCGCGGCGCTGGCCGGGACCGAGGTGCCGATGGCCGTGCTGCCCCAGGGGACCGGCAACCTCCTTGCCCGCAACCTCGGCATCCCGGCCAGGCTGCGGCACGCGGTCGAGGTGGCGCTGGCCGGCAGCCGGCGCCGGATCGACGTCGGCATCGGCGACGCCGCCGTCAACGGCACGACGAGCTTCCTCGTCATGGCCGGCGTCGGCTTCGACGCCGCCATGCTGCGCGACACCGACCCCGAGCTGAAGCGGCGGCTCGGGGCGGTCGCCTACATGCGCAGCGGGCTCGCCGAGCTGCGCTACCCGCAGGACGACTACACCCTCACCCTGGACGGCACGGTCCGGGTGCGCCGCCGGGCCAGCTGCGTGCTCGTCGCCAACATGGGACGCATCCAGGGCGACATCCCCGTCGTCCCCGACGCGGTACCCGACGACGGCCTCCTGGACGTTGCCGTCATCCGCGCCCACTCGCTGTCGGACTGGCTGCAGGTCGCCGCGCGCATCGGGCTGCGGCGCCGCTGGGGCGACGTGCGTGTGGAGAACTTCCGCATCCGCACCGTCGAGGTGCGCGCCGACGCCGCCCACCCGGTCGAGTACGACGGCGACGTCGCGTCGGCGCCCCTCCACCGGCTGACGGTCGAGGTCCGCCCCGCCGCCCTGACCGTCTGCGTACCCCGGGACGCTCCCGGCCGACCCGCCCGGCCCGGCTGACCCGTCCGGGTACGGCGTCGCCGCGGAGCGCCGCCCGCCTCATACGGCTGTCCCCGGGGACGGCGGCTCCCTGGTGATACGCTCACCATGGCCCGGCCGGTCGGGTCAGCAGGCGGGTGTAGCTCAATGGTAGAGCTCGAGCCTTCCAAGCTCGTGACGCGGGTTCGATTCCCGTCACCCGCTCAACGGTCTACTCAACGTGTCGTGACTCGTCAGCTGTACAGGCTGCCGGCGAGGTACTTGAGGCCGCTGTCGACCTGGAGGGTGACGACCCGATGGCCGGCGCCGAGGCGGCGGGCGATCTCGAGCGCGGCGACGAGGTTGGCCCCGGTCGACGGGCCGGAGAAGATGCCTTCGCTTCGGGCGGCCGTTCGTACCATGGCGAACGCGTCTGTTTCGGGTACGGGGAGGACCTCGTCGAAGTCCTCCGGCCGCAGCAGCGGCGGCCATCGCCCGATGCCGCCGCCCTCGATGTGGTGCGTACCGGGTGCGCCACCGGACAGCACCGCCGATTCCGCCGGCTCCACCACCACGCGATGCAGCACAGGGAGCTTCACGCCCAGTGCGCGGCTCGTGCCGAGGAAGCAGCCCGCCGTGCCGACGTAGCTGCACAACGCCTCGATGGCCGGCGGACCGGGCAGCTGCTCGAGCAGCTCCTCGCCGAGTCGCCGGTAGCCGTCGAGCATGTCGACGTTGTTGAACTGGTCGGTCCAGAACGCCCCGGTCTCCGCTGCGATCTCACCTGCCCGACGCACCATGGCCGGGATCAGGTCGGGCGTGATGCCCTGAGGGCTGGGGATCAGCTCGACGTCCGCGCCGAAGGCCTGCATCGTCCGGATCTTCTCGAAGGCGAACGCGTCGGACGACACGATCCGCAGCGGATGCCCCTTCGTGGCGCAGACGAACGCGAGGGACGAGCCGGTGCTGCCGCCGGTGTACTCGACCACCGGCTGACCCGGCCGCAGCCGACCGTCCCGCTCGGCGGCCTCGATCATGGCGAGCGCCATCCGGTCTTTATAGGAGCCGGTGGGGTTCGCCGCCTCCAGCTTCACCCAGACTTCGGCGCTGCCCTGGCCGGCCAGCCGCTCCAACCGCACAACGGGTGTGTGGCCGATGCCTTCGGTCCCGCCCATGCTGCCTCCTATGGTCTCGGCGGTGGTCGCTTCCCGACCAGGAGCGGCGATTCGTGGCTCGTGGCATGGCCACCTCATCGCTCCCATGCCCGGAGGGGACGAAGGGCGGCTGGTCGGTGCTGCCGCAGTGCGCCCCGCTGGCCAGCACCTTCGTGGCCTCCTTGCATGGCCTCACGTCGCCATGGCCCCGCGGCGGTGCCGCGGGGCCCCGAGCCGTCGGCTGTCGTCAGCTCTCGAGGGCCGCCTGCACCGTGATCTCGACGTTGTTGCGGATCGCGTTGGAGATCGGGCAGCCCTGCTCGGCCTGCTCCGCGGCTGCCTGGAACCCGGCCTGGTCGAGGCCGGGAACGACACCGGCGACCTCGAGCGCCGACCGGGTGACGGCGAACCCGCCGCCCTCCTTCGCGTCGAGCGACACCGTCGAGGTCACGTGCAGCCGCTCGGCCGGGTTGCCGCCCTGCGCGAGCGCGTGCGAGAACGCCATCGCGTAGCAGGCCGCATGGCTGGCCGCCAGCAGCTCCTCCGGGCTGGTCCGGCCGTCGGCGCGCTCCACGCGCGACGCCCAGGTCAGCGGGAACCGGCCGATCCCGCTGCTGGCGAACTCGAGGTCGCCCTTGCCGCCTATCAGCGGCCCCTCCCACAGGACGTGGGCCTGGCGGTCGGCTGTTGCCATGCTGGCTCTCCTTCTTCCCGGCGAGGATCTCGACCGCGAAGCTAGGCCCGCGAGGCCGGATTTGTCGAGGCGGAGCCGGGACCGAGCAGGACCCGCACCAGGAGGCCGCCGAGCGCGTTCACGACGGCGACGACCCCGAGGAAGCCGAACACCGCGGCCAGGCCCGAGCGGTCGGCGACCACACCCCCGGCCGCGCTGGCGAACGCCCCCACCCCGAACGACAGCGAGAAGTAGGTCCCGTACGCGGTCCCGCGGCGGCCTGCCCGCGTCGAGATGAGGACGCTCATCAGCCCGGCGAGGACCACCCCGAGCAGCGTGGCGCCGGCCGCTCGCACCATCAGCCCGGCCACCACCGCGGCTGCGTACAGGCCGGCGTAGCGCAGCGCGAGCACCGGGCCGTCGGCCTCCGCGAGCCGGCCCCCGATCCGCTGGCCGGGCACGCCCAGCAGCAGCACCGCCGCCGACAGCGCGCCGCCCTTGGCCGCCGCACCCCGGTCGAAGCCGCCCACCTCGGCCAGGAACGCCGGCAGGAACGTCACGAACCCTTGGAAGACGAACCCCTCGGCGGTGGCCAGGAACATGACCACGGCAAGCGCAGACCGGCGCCGCTCCCCCGCCGCCACCGGCGGCTCCGGCGGCAGGTCCCGGTCCAGCGGGACGCCCCACCGCAGGGCCAGGAGCAGCGCTGCCGCGACCACCGCGGCGACGAGGTAGCTCGCCCTCCACGTCCACGCCGACGCGATCGCGCCGGCCACGAGCGGTGCGACCGCCGTGCCGACGTTCCCCCAGCTCCCGTGCACACCGAGCTCCCGCCCGCCCCCCGGGGCGTTCAGCGTCAGCTCGGCCAGCCCCGACGGGTGGTACAACGCGCCCGCCGCGCCGAGCAGCGCGAGCGCCGCGGCCAGCCACCACAGGCTGGGTGCCAGCGCGGCCAGCGCGCAGCACACGACCGACAACCCCGCGAACGCCCGTAGCAGCACCGGCGGTCCGAGCCGGTCCGCGAGGAGCCCGGCCGGCAGCGCCCCGAGCCCGTACAGCAGCGTCGACAGGGTCGCGACCGCGCCCAGGGTCGTGAACGACGCGCCGAACTCGGCCCGCAGGGAGACGAGCACCGCGGACAGCACCAGCATGAAGCCATGGCTGGCCCCGTGCGCCGCATAGACGCTCCCCAGCCGGACGTCGCCGGGTGCGCTCCTGGTCCGCTCCGCCACCCCCTCTATATGCCAGCCCGGCCCGCCTCCGCGCCAACCGGACCGAGCAGCACTCCTCAGGCGTCCATGGCCGCGGTCCGGCCCAGGATCCAGCCCTCGACCCGGCGGACCGGCTCGTCACCGGCCGGCACGCCAGGGTCCCGCCTGCCCAGCAGGACGTTCAGCATCCCGAACAGGCCCGCGACCGCGTCGAACCGGTCCTCGCCCCTGCCTGCCTCCGAGGGTCCAGAACAGCGCCTCCACCCAGGGCCGCTCGCACCGCCGCAGCAGCCGGGCCGCGTCCAGCCCGAGCGCCTCGTGCAGGTGCCGCCGGGCCCGGTCCCCCTTCCGCCCCGGGGTGTCCGGGTAGAACGGGCGGCGCAGCGCGATCTCCTCCCGCCTGGACGCGACCCGGCGTCGCAACGCCCTTCCCGAGGATCCGGGCGGGCCCCGAGTCTCCGCCTAGCGCGCTTGCCAGACGCGGAGGTGCCTGCGGCCGAACCGCGCGCAGGCGGCCGCCGACGGCTCCCACAGATCCAGCCGCCGACCCGTGATGCCCGGGCCGGTGTCGCCGGCCACCCGCGTGCCGACCTGGTCGATCACCAGCCGCGTCCCCAAGGGCACGACCCGGGGGTCGACCGCGACAGTCTCCCGGGAGCTGGGCGCGCCCAGGGCCGTGACGCCCTGGCCCGTGTAGCAGCTCACCTCGAAGCGGCCAAGATCAACCCCGCGGGCGCTGGGCGTGCTCGCCAGCGCGAGCGTGCTCGCCAGCGCGAGCGTGCTCGTCGGCGCTGGCGAGGGGGCCGGCCGGGTCGTGCCCGGCGGCGAGGCAGGGGGCGGGCTCGCGCCACCGCAAGCCGCCAGGAGAACCCCACCAGCGACAGCGCCGAGCAGCGCGAGCGTCGGCGCCCGCAGGCGGCGGCGTCGAGCGCGGATCGCCATAGCATCGTCCTCGTGCATCGGATGAGCGGCGCTGACAGTGTTGCTGGCCTGGACCGGGTGCAAACCGTCGCCTCTGCCGTGTGACGGGGGTGCGCTGCTCCCCCACCGGCCCCGTACGGTGACCTGGAGCTCACCGACCCGCAGGCGATGCGGGCGCTCTCGCCCACCCTGTGCGACTGGCCATCCTGGACCACCTGCAGCGACACGGGCCGGCCACGGCCACCCAGCTCTCCCCCGAGGTCGGCGCTTCGCCTTCGGTGACGAGCTGGCACCTGCCGCGGCAGTGGATGGCGGACGTCGAGCCGCACCTCGAGGACGAGTGGCGACGGCTGGGGGGCCTGGCCAACACCCGTGTCGTCATCGCCGCTGGGGAGCTGGCACGCGTCGAGGAGGAGATCGAACGGGTCCTCGCACCGTACGTCACGCGCGCAGCCGAGGACCGACCCGCGGGCAGCCGCAGGGTGCGCCTGCTGCGCTACGTCCTGCCCGAGGCCGTGACCGGGCCAGAGGGGCACGGGGGCGCGTGAGCCCGGCGGTCGTGCCGGCGCCCACCTCGCTCCTGCGGGACAACCGCTTCTGCTCGTTCTGGACCGGCCAGGCCGTCTCGCAGTTCGGCGACCGGATCTCCGAGCTGGCGTTCCCGCTCATCGCCGTGCTGGTGCTGGACGCCTCCCCCAGCGAGGTCGCCGTCCTCACCGCCCTGGTGTGGCTGCCGAACCTGCTTTCGATCTTCCTCGGCGCGTGGGTCGATCACCGCACCCACAAGCGGCGCCTGCTGGTCATCGCCGATCTCGTGCGGGCCGTGCTGCTGCTTACCCTGCCGGCGGCGTACGCGCTCCACGTGGTGACCATCGCCCAGCTGTACGTCGTTGCGCTGCTCACCGGGGCGGGCGCGGTGCTGTTTAACATGGCCTACCCCCCGGTCTTCGTCTCCCTCGTCCCGCGCTCGTCGTGCATCGAGGCCAACAGCAAACTGAGCGCCAGCCGGTCGGCGTCGTTCGTCGCTGGTCCGGCAGTCGGCGGTGCGCTGGTGCAGGCCCTTACGGCACCCGTCGCCGTCGTCGTGGACGCGTGCTCCTTCGTCGCCTCGGCGTTGCTCATCGGACGCATTCCGGTCGAGGAGTCCCCGAAGGCCTCGGGCGAGGCCGCCTCGCTCTCGCGCCGGGCGAAGGACGGGCTACGTTTCGTCGTCCGCCACCCCGTGCTGCGTGCGAGCCTCGGCTGTGCGACAACGGTCAACTTCTTCACGTTCATCTCCTTCGCGCTGCTCGTCCTCTTCGCGAGCCGCGGGTTCGGCCTGTCGTCGGGGATGATCGGTCTCGCGTTGGGTGCCGGTGCCAGCGGCGGGCTGCTCGGCGCCGTCATCGCCCCAGCCATGTCCGGCCCGTCGGAGTGGGCCGTACCATTCTCGTGGGAGCCATGCTCTTTCCGGCGCCGATCGCCATCGCCGCTGCTGCGGACGGCCCGCTGTGGGCACGCGTCGGCGCGCTCGCCGCGGTCAACTACGGCATCCGCCCGCTGGGTGCCGTCGTCGGCGGGCTGCTCGGCACCTGGATCGGGCTCCGCCCGACCCTGCTCGTCGCCGCCCTCGGAGGCAGCCTCTGCGTCCTCTGGTTGCTCCCCTCGCCGATTCCCGGAATCCGAGCCCTTACCGAACAGGACGCCTGACCACGTCGCTCGGAGCTGCCGTTCGAGGGCGTCCGTCGTGGTGTGGCTTGGTCAGCGGCGGACACGCCGGCCGCGAACCCTCTCTTGGGTACCTGGGCTGGCGAGGCCCTGGCGGGTCCAGCAGCTCCTGGCCGCGCGAGCGTAGGGGTCCACCTCGAGATCGTCAGCGGTTGCTCGGCCACAGCCAGATCGGCACCACGCTGAACCTGTACTCCCACGTAACCGTTACTATGCAGCGTGCAGCGGTGGACGCCCTCGGCGGCCTGCTTGGCTGTCAGATGGTTGTCAGCCAGAGCCCGGGATGATGAAGCCGCAGCTCGCGCCCGTAGCTCAGCCGGATAGAGCGGCGGACTTCTAATCCGCGGGTCGGGGGTTCGAATCCCTCCGGGCGCACACCAAACTAGCAGCTCAGAGGCCATGCGGTGCTTGCTTTGCTTGCTTCGCCGGTCATTCTCTGGTCATTCTATTGCTCACAGACACCATGACCAGGGGGTTGCGCAGGTGATCCGCGAGCGCGCCGACCATCGCGCAGCTCCTCGCCCGCTGGCTCGAGGTCGCCGACCTCGCCTGGAGCACCCGGGTCACCTACCAGGGCTACGTCGACCGCGCGATCCTCCCCGCCCTCGGGCAGATCCCGCTGCGGCGGCTGGACACCGCCACCCTGGACCGCTTCTACACGGTGCTGCGCACCCGCGGCGGTGTGGGTGGGACGCCGCTGGCGCCGGCCAGCGTGCGCCAGGTCCACGCGATCGTGCGCCGGGCGCTGGACCAGGCGGCCCGCTGGGGCTGGATCCCCGCCAACCCGGCGGCGCTGGCCAGCCCACCCCGCCTCGGGCCGGCAGATATCCGGCCGCCGACGCCCGAGGAGGTCTCCCGGCTGCTCCAGGTCGCTTACGAAGCCGACCCGGACTTCGCGGTGCTGCTGTGGCTGGCGGCGACCACCGGCGCCCGGCGGGGGGAGTTGTGCGCCCTGCGCTGGTCCAGCATCCAGCTGGACGCGGCCGAGCTCCTGATCGTGCGCAACCTCATCGTGCGGGACGGGCAGCTGGTCGAGAAGGACACCAAGACCCACGCGGCGCGTCGGATCGCGCTCTCTGGCAACAGCCTGGCCCTGCTCCAGGAGCACCAGGACCGATGTTCCCAGCGGGCGCAGGCCTGCGGGGTGCCGCTTGCGCCCGCCGCCTACGTGTTCTCCTTCGACCCGGCCGGCCGGCGGCCGATGAACCCGGACTCGGTGACCCACCGGTTTGGGCGGCTCGCCAGGCAGCTTGGGTTGCGGGTGCGGTTGCACGACCTGCGGCACT
>WNGG01005821.1_pt1 | contig 13719 bp, 11 predicted proteins | sample 5400661 | NCBI WGS metagenome assembly WNGG01 (sample SAMN13153372, study PRJNA577476) | soil metagenome | isolation source: 100 cm soil or saprolite under Garry oak tree replicate 1 | place: USA:California | collected 2016-06-15
CTTTGCCGGAGGCATTTTTAGGCGCCTTGTCGATGTCGGCAATTATCCTGTTTGCAGGGTTTCGACGTTCGACGGCAAAGTAGATCTTCCCGATTTATACTCATGTCTTATGGCCACTCCAAAATCTGCCGCAGCAATTATTCTTATTCGGAACAAGCCCGGCCTCGAAGTGTTTTGGGTCAGAAGAGCACCGCAAATGGTGTTTCAGGGCGGGTTCTACGCCTTTCCTGGCGGGCAGGTCGATCCCAATGAAGGTGTGACAGTCTGCGCCGCAAGGGAACTACTCGAAGAGACGGGCGCGCGAGTCGATCCCAACACGTTGATCGACGCGGGGCGATGGGTGACGCCGGCGTTTGTCCCGAGAAGATTCGACACATGCTTCTTTCTGGCGAGATGTCCGGACGGTGAAGAAGCCCGAGTCATGACCAGTGAGCACGATCTGGGGGAATGGATTCGGCCGCAGGACGCGGTGGCCAAGTGGATGGAGGGGCAGATCCTGGTGGCGCCACCGGTGTTGCATGCATTGCGGTGTCTGTCGCAAGGCCTCGACGAGATCGAGACGAGAATGAAAGCGGTGCCCTGGGCTCAAGGTGAACCTATCCCCGAAATTGAAATGAGGCCTGGCCTCGTGCAGGTTCCGCTTCGAACGCCGACGCTTCCACCGGCGACGCACACAAACTGCTACGTCGTCGGTGGCGACGAGGTGGTTGTGATCGATCCGGCATCACCTTATGAAGAAGAGCAGGCGCTGCTCGACAGCATTCTCGACAAGCGGAACATTCGTGAGATCTGGCTGACCCATCTGCATCGCGATCACGTCAGCGGCGCGAATCACCTTAAGAAGAGGCGCGGCGTAAAGATTGCTGCGCATCCACTAACTGCGCGGGACCTGGAGGGCGTGGTTGACGTGGATCGCACGTTTCAGCAAAACGAGCGGCTGGAGCTTGAAGGCAACCCGGGATGGATTCTCCGTGTGCTTCACACGCCGGGCCACGCCCGAGGCCACGTCTGCATTTTCGAGGAGAAGAATGGATCGCTGATTACCGGAGATCTCATGGCGGGCTTTGGGACGATCCTCATCGATCCGCCGGAGGGCCACATGGCCACATACCTCGATTCATTGAGAAGGATGAAGGCGCTCGATGTGACGGCGCTGTTTCCCGCTCATGGCCCGGTTATGGCGAACGCGAAAGGCAAGATTCAGGAATATCTGGATCATCGGATGGATCGCGAACAGAAGATATTCGCGGCGTGGCAAAAAGGCCTGCATGAGCCACGAGCGATCGTGAAGGAAGTGTATACGGATGTGGCGCCCGCCATGTATGCATTGGCCGAGAGGTCTGTCGTTGCGCACCTGGAGAAGCTGCGGGAAGAGGAGAGGATCTTAAGAGAGGAGTCTTAGCTCGACCGACGTTGAGCCACGGTCGGGCAAGTCGTGGAAAGACAAAACATTGGGGTGCTTTCTCAAGATTGACCGGACGATCTCGCGCTGCACACCGATGCCTCGGCCATGGATGATCCGAACCTCGTGAAAGCCGCGCTGGACGGCCTGGTAGAGGTATTCCTCGAGAACGATGCGGATCTCCCTCGGCTGGAATGTGTGGAGATCGATGGAATCCTCGATGGGTATCTTGTGCATGATCTTGCGGCGCTAGAACGCGGGCTGAAGCCCGCGACGACATGCGGGACACAACATGGAATCAGGCCTGTAGTCGCGGGCTTTAGTCCGCGTTCCTCTGTGGGAACAGTATATAATCGTCAGACTATGAAGTTTTACATGCGCACGTACGGGTGCCAGATGAATGTGGCGGACTCCAACGAGATGGGACGGCATCTGAAGGCCAAAGGTCTCGTTGAGACTGAGAATCCCGATGAGGCATCGGTGTTTCTGGTGAATACCTGTACCGTGCGTCAGCACGCCGAAGATCGCGCATTTTCGGAAATTGGACGGCTGAGGCGATGGAAAGCGAGGGGGCCGGGCCGAAAGGTCGTGGTGACAGGGTGCGCGGCGGAGCGGACCAAAGAGTACCTCGAGGATCGGTTTCCGTTTCTGGATCTCGTCGTGGGAGCGAAATCCATTGAAGACTTCGGCCGGATCGCCGAGGGGCTTCTGGACCGGCGAGAGACCGACGAGGATCTCGACTATGTGGTGCCGGCAGTCGATCACAAGCTTGCGGCTTTCGTCACGATTATGCGGGGCTGTAATTACTCGTGTACGTACTGCATCGTTCCTTCTGTCCGCGGCCGGGAGATTTATCATTCCGTCGAACAAATTCTCAGCGACACTCGCGCGCGTGCAGCGGAGGGGGCAAGAGAGATTATGCTTCTCGGCCAGACGGTGAATTCTTATCGCTACGGCACGGCGAGATTCGCGGATCTCTTAAAAGCGGTTGCAGAAGTTGAAGACGTCAAACGAATCCGGTTCATGAGCCCGCATCCCTACTTTATGAGTGATCGCGTCATCGAAACCATGGCGGCGGTGCCGGAGGTTTGTGAATCGCTTCATCTTCCCGTGCAGTCCGGCTCCAACACCATCCTCAAACAGATGATGCGCAATTACACTCGAGAGCAGTATGTCTCGATTATCGAGAAATTGCGGGAGGTAATGCCGGACGCGACGTTGAGCACGGATATCATCGTCGGATTTCCGGGCGAAACGGATAGGGATTTTCGCGAAACCCTCACGCTGATCGAGGAAACCCAGTTCGATTGGGGTTTCATCTTCAAGTACTCACCGCGTGAAGGCACGCCCGCGGCGAGCCTTGAGTCTTTGCCGCAGGAACTCGTTGAGGAGCGGCACCAGGAGTGTCTGGCTTTGATCGACCGCTGCGCACAGGAAAAGCGGTCCAAGATGGTTGGCACCATGCAAGACGTGCTCGTTGAAGCAGACAACATTGGCAGAACGCGGACAAATTACAGAGTTTACATTACAGGAAACGTCGCGCCGGGAGAGGAAGTGCGCGTTCGTATCACGAATGCGCAGCGGGCGACCTTGGAGGGAGTTATCGAAGATGGCAACATTGATTACCAGAATTTTCGGGAAGAAGACAAATCAGCCTGCGCCAACAGAAGATAAGGACGATCTGGACGTCACGGCGCTCAAGCCGCTCATGCAAGCTGCTGCTGTGACGAGCACCGATCCCAAGGATTTGTCGGGCGAGTGGCGGATGGACCACGTGACGAAGGTCTTTCCGTCGGCGCAGCGTGCGCTGTTCCAGAGATATCACGTCGGGGGATGCAGCAGTTGCGGATTCCAGCCAACCGACGCGTTGGCGACGGTCGCCATGAACCATGGTCTGGACGTCAACGAGGTCATCGAGCACATCAAAAGAAGTGAGGAGATGGAAAAAGATCTGGAGATCGCGCCGCCTGAGGTTGCGCAATTTCTTAAGGAAGGAAAGATCAAGTTGCTCGATGTGAGGACGCCGGAAGAATACGCGATCGCAAGCGTACCGGGAAGCGTGCTTGTCGATCAGACCGTGGCGCAGGAAATCATGCAGACCTGGCCGAAGGAAACGCCGATTGTAACCATGTGCCACCACGGGATGCGCAGCCTGGATGCTGCTGCCTATCTTCGAGGCCACGGGTTCGTCCATGCGAAGAGTATGACGGGCGGCATTGATGCATGGGCGTTGCAAATCGACCCAGCCGTTCCTCGTTATTAGCCGCGAACTGCGCCAATTACGCGAAAGCATTGGCGTGCTTCGCGTAATTGGCGGCTATATTTCCACTTCCAGCAGATCCCGTCCAATCGTGATGTTCTGAAAAACTTCACGCGCATCATCACCGATCTTCGCAAGCTGCCGGCCGTCGTAACGAGAGCTGAAATGCGTGGCGATGAGATTTTCTGCAGCAGCTTCTCTAGCGACACGCGCGGCATCTTCCATTGTGGAATGTTTTCGTTCACGGGCCATCTCGGCGGCATCAGGACCGAATGTGGTTTCATGGATCAAAGCCGTGCATTTGTCTGCAAGCTCGATCGAGCGCTCGGAAAACTGCGTATCCAGACAGTAGACGACGGACTTGCCGGGGCGAGGGGCGCCCAACACCATGTCCGGTGTGATGACATGTCCGTCGGCCAGCGTGATGTTCTCACCATGTTGAAGCCTTCCGTATAGCGGTCCACTCGGGATTCCCAGTTCTCCTGCCTTCTCTAAGTTGAACACACCGGGTTTGGCTTTCTCCTGAAATCGCCATCCCAAACAAAAGATCGAGTGATCTAGCGGGAGCGCGTCCACGTAAAATTCTTCTTCATCCAGCACGCGGCCGCGATATCCGCGCGGAAATTCCCGGATCGTAAGCCGGAATGCAAATTGAAGATCGGATGTACGGAATGCCGCGTTCAGAAAAACTCGAAGGCCTTCCGGGCCGAAGACATTGAGCGGAGCTTCACGTCCATCGAGATGAAGCGTGCTGAGCAGGCCGGTAATGCCATACAGGTGATCGCCGTGGAGGTGCCCGATGAAGATCGAATGGATGCGGCTCCGCCTCACACCTGCACGCATGAGTTGGACCTGGGTTCCCTCGCCGCAATCGAACAGAAACACATCGCCTTCGCGGATCAACGCAGTCGATGAAAGTCCGCGGGTGAGAGTTGGGACGGCGGAACTGGTTCCGAGTAGGACGATCTTCAAGCATCTTCAGCTTAACACGTAGAAGCCTGGAGCCAGAAGGGCGAACGCGGGCTGAAGCCCGCGACTACATGCGTGCTCAAACGTGTCGTCCAAATGTAGTCGCGGGCCTTAGCCCGCGTTCATTTCTTCAACATCGCCCGCAGGACGTAGCCTGCCAGGCGCGGATTTTCCCTCAGCCGCCGCACGGAATAGGCATACCAATCACGCCCGAATGGGATGTAGACGCGAAGATTGTGGCCGGCGGCACGGATGATATCGCGGAGCTGCTGGTCCACGCCGAGCAGCATCTGGAATTCATAGGCGGCCGGGGGAAGTTTCAGGTCACGAATGAGCCGGAACGCTTCCCAGACAATCAGTTCGTCGTGCGTGGCAATGCCAACGTAGGAACCAGTCCGCAGAAGTTTCTCCAGGATGTAAACGTAATTGCGATTGATGGCCCGCATGTCGTGGTAGGAGATTTCGCGGGGCTCGACGTAGACGCCTTTGCAGAGCCGGTAATTCGGCCGGAGGTCCTCAAGAGTCAGGACATCATCAACCGTCCTGCGAAGGTATGCCTGGATCACCACACCGACGTTGGAATGATCTCTTCTTAGAGCGCGGTAGATATCGAGTGTGCCGGTTGTACACGATGAATCTTCCATATCGATGCGAACGAAATTGTTTAGTTCGTTCGCGCGTCGAACCAGACCGTCGGTCAGCTCGAAGCACGTTCGGGTATCCACTTTCAATCCGAGTTGCGTCAGTTTTATGGAAACATTGGCGTCGAGCTTTCGGCGGTGTATTTCCTCGAGCAGTTCCCGGTAGCCATTGACGGCACGGTGGGCTTGATCGACGTTGTGAATGTCTTCACCAAGAATGTCCAGTGTGGCACGTATTCCCAGCTCGTTGAGACCGGCAGCCACGCTTAGGGCCTCATCGAGAGTTTCACCTGCGATATAGCGGCGGGCAACCCTCCGGACGAAGGATTTGGGCACGAAGCGGAGAGTGCGAGCAATTACTCGATCCAAGAGGGCCATCAGGCGTATACTTCGGAGGCTATGAGGAAGCTTCTGGTGTTGGTCATCTTTGTGGCATTTTTTGCCTCACAGGCGGTCTCGGATGTGCCTGCAAACACGGACTCGGAATTCGTTTTTGCGCGAGTTCAATTTAACATGACCTCCAATTGGATTTTCTCCTACCGTGAGGCGCCGTGGCACCACGATTACCCCTACGCGGAAGATCTCTACCTCAACATGATTAAGGAAATCACCGGTGTCCACACGAACTCGGAGTCGTACAAGATCGTGCAACTCGATAGTCAGGAGATCTTCCATTACCCATTTCTTTATTTCTCCGAGCCGGGATATATGGATCTCACGCCGAAGGAGCTGGCAAATCTCCGCGAGTACTTCAACCGCGGCGGCTTTGCGATGTTTGATGACTTCCGCGGCCGTGCGTTGAACAATCTTCAGTTTCAAATGAAGAAGGTGTTCCCGGATCGGGACATGTTCAAGCTCGATCTTTCGAGTCCAATTTTCAATACCTTCTACGGCATCGACTCGCTCGATATGCAGCCCCCTTATATGAACTACGATTCGGGCAAGCCCACATTTTGGGGCATGAAAGACGGCAAGGATCGCCTCATCCTTATTGCCGACGCCGATAACGATTTAGGCGAATTTTGGGAATGGGTGGATAAAGGGGAAATGCCGTTCAAGCCGGCGGCTCAATCCGTCCGATTTGGTGTTAATTATTTGATCTACGCAATGACGCATTGACTTCCGGAATGCCGCCGCATTCCGAGATGAAGTCCTTCAAAAAGCGATCCTGTAATTTCCGGTAAGTCGAAACCGAACCCCTTGAATTGAAGATGGCGAAAAGAACTGTCCCGCGATCGCGCGTATAAACGACACCTGCAAGGGTACTAACCCCTCCGTCTGTGCCGGGAAGCGTGCCGGTCTTGGCAACGATAGCGCCCCGATATTCCTCCGAAGCGAACCGGCCGTGAAGTGTGCCCGGATCGATGCCAGCCACTGGCATGATGTCCTGCGGCTGCAGATTGCTGAGGTTCAGCCAGAAAATCAGTTCGCGCAAAAGCAGTACGGTTCCGCGCGGCGTGATTCGGTTGTAATCGAGTCCTGAGGTGTGACTGATAGAGACCTCGCCTACAGGAATTCCAACTTCCCGTACCAGAAATTGTTCGACCACTTTCGGCCCCCCTATCGCTTCGCCGATCCGTTCCGCAATGGGATTGCTGCTGTGAGCATTTTGATAGAACAGGATGTCGCGAAGGCTGGATGAAACGTGCGTCACCAGCGGGGTGCCCCGGACGGTTCCGGCCTGAATTCTGCCCGAGATGCGAACGCCTGCCCGGCGCAGCATTGCGGCCAATCCACTAATGGCCTGGTCGGTGTCATACAGTCTTCCGTAGGTGAAGGGGCCGGAGACGATCAGATTTCCAGTAATCCGTGCAATTCCCGTGTGGAGAACCTGGCGCACGAGCCTTGAGACATCAAGAGTTGTAATCACCGGGTCTCCTGTGGCATGTAGGATAAGATCGCCATGGAGAGTCCGGGTCTTCTTGTCTACCACACCGTCGGTATACAAGCTGGTCTCAAAATGATACTCTGGTCCGAATTTAGTGAGCGCGGCAAATGATGTGGCTAACTTAACCACGGAAGCCGGATTGAATCCAATATTGCTGTTGAGATCTGCATAAACGGAAGATGCGTCCAGGGACTCGATGAAAAGCCCTTGGGTCTCGAGCTTGAATCCTCGCTGAGCCAGTTTGTCGAGGTAAGCGGTTTCCGAGACGGTGCTCAGACGTTTCGGAGCCGGTGGCTGCAACGCGCCGGCCCCAGTTGGGGTGGTATTGGCCGCCTCTTGCGCCTGTATCGGGCAGAACAACAGGAGGATCAAAATCGTACTCGAGAGCAGGTACTTCTTCATCAACGCGGCACAATTCTGCCAGAAAAGTATTGAAAGTAGTAGAGTTTCTGTGAAAATGTCGAAACCGGACAAAACTCTGCTGTATTTTTGGTCCTTGGTAGTTCTCTACAAAGGTAAGAGCTCTTAGAGAAGGGGTGTGTCCCAATGCTGATTATCAGTCGCAAGAAAGACCAGAAGATCATCCTCGCGGATGAGATTGAAATCACCATCCTCGATGTTGGGAGAAATCGCGTCCGTTTTGGCATCAAAGCTCCTAAACATATCCCGATCCATACTCGCCTCAAGGCGTCTCCTCTTCCTGATCAACTTCCGGAAATGGTTAAGCCTGAACCTGAACAATCACAGTTGGAAAGCTTGCCTGCCGTCGCCGGAATCGCGAAGAGACGATAGCCGACAATCTTAAGAGCAACTGCTCTACCGCACTGCCTCGCTCGCAGGGCGTCTTGACTTTTGACGAGTATCACCTTATAAGTGGCCGAGTTCTGTGATACTGGATTAGGTCAAGCTGATGGCAACGAAGACCAAAGCAAAATCAAAGGCGCCGAAGAAGGCGCCGAAACGGCATGTTCGGGAGGCTAAGTCCCCGCGATTGAGTAGGAAGCCGCCTAAATTGAGTAGGAAGCCGCCTAAAAAGTCCGCGTCAAAATCGCGGACAAAACCATCGGCCAAGGTGAAATCGCGTAGAGCGTCCGTGGCCGCAGCGACCACATCGGCACCGACTACGAGCCGAATCCGCTCGAAGCAATTTGCGAGCGCTGTTCACGCCTATGAAGCCGGACTCAAAGCAGTGCACGGGGAAGACTTCGAAAAGGCAAAAAAGATTCTCGAAAATCTCATCGCGGGGTATCCCGACGAGCCGGAAATTCAGGAGCGTGCGAAAGTCCTCGTCACTGTTTGCGAAAAAAAGATTCACGAGAAAGCAAGGACCGTCCTGCGATCCGCCGACGATCACTACAATATCGGCATTGCCGACTTGAATCGGCGGGAGCTCGACTCAGCCCTTCACCATCTTCAGCAGGCCCTGAAGCTGGCGCCCAAGGCGGATCACGTTCTTTACGCTCTTGCTGCGGCGAGCGCCCTCAAGGGTGATCGCGAGCAAGCCATCAGTTATTTGAAACAGTCCATTCAACAGAGGGCGGAAAATCGTTTTTTGGCTGTCCGTGACGCTGACTTCGAAACACTCCACGAGGATGCGGACTTCAAACAATTGGTAACTCCTTCAGAGAAGTGAAATCCAGAAAGCCCAGAATCGTTTCCATCGGCGGTGGCACAGGGCTCTCGGCCCTTTTGCGTGGATTGAAGAAGCGCTGGGCCGATCTGTCCGTTATCGTCACCGTGACGGATGACGGGGGAAGCTCCGGGCGGCTTCGCGAAGAGTTGGGTGTCCTGCCCCCGGGCGACATCCGTAACTGCATGATTGCTCTGTCTGAAGACGAGCACCTCATGTCCCGCCTCTTCCGATTCCGATTCAATAGCGACGGCGGCCTGCACAATCACAGTTTCGGCAACCTCTTTCTTACTGCAATGGCCGAGGTTACAGGCGATTTCGTGGAGGCCGTACGGCTGACCTCAGAAGTCCTTGCCATCAAAGGTGTGATTTACCCGTCGACGAATTCGAATGTCTCCCTGCGCGCGGAGTTGGAAGACGGCAGTTGGCTCGAAGGCGAAACGCGCATCACCGCTTCCCGGCGCCGGATTCGACGCATCCAGCTCGATCCACCCGATGCGCATCCTCTGCCGGCAGCGCTGGATGCGCTTGTCGCGGCAGATGTGATCACCATCGGACCCGGTTCCCTGTACACTAGCTTGATCCCAAACATGTTGGTGAAGGAAGTGATCAACGCTGTTCGCGCATCACACGCCACCAAGATTTATATTCAGAACATCATGACGCAGCCGGGAGAGACCGATGGCTATTCGGCTGCGGACCACGTCCAGGCCTTAACCGATCACTGCAGCGGTGTTCTGTTCCCCAACGTTCTACTCAACAGCGACGTACCCTCGCCGACCATCCTTAAGAAATACGACGCTGAGAAAGCCGGCCTCGTGAGGGCTGATATCGAACGACTCCGGGCACTGGGTCTGAGGACGCTGGAACGCGATTTGCTAGCTGAAGATGGCGTTATCCGCCATGATCCTGATCGGCTCGCCCAGGCTGTTTTCGAGATGGCGATCCCGTAAGCGTGCCGAGCTGTCCAAGGAGGACGCTAAATGAGGTCAAGATGGAAAACCTTCGAATTCTGATCCTCGCCGCCGGCAAAAGCACTCGCATGAAATCCAAGTACGCCAAGGTTCTGCACCGGGTCGGGGGCGCAACGTTGCTTGAACACGTATTGCGGGCCGCCCGTTCCGTCTCGACGGATATTTTCGTCGTTGTCGGACATTCGGCCGAGAAAGTGAAGGCGCTGATCCCTGAAGTGAAATTCGTCGATCAGCAAGAACAGCTCGGAACGGGGCACGCCGTCATCACTGCCCGCGAGAGCTTCTCGCGGTTCAGCGGAGATGTGCTCGTTTTGCCCGGTGACGTTCCGTTGGTCAGCGCCTCGACTCTGGAGACATTCATCAAATTCCACCGCGACGGTGGATTCATCGCGTCCATCCTGACGGCAGAAGTCCCGAATCCGCACGGCTACGGCCGCATCGTTCGTCGTAACGACAACCAGGTGAACTCCATCGTGGAGCACCGCGACGCGACGCTGGAAATCCTCAAAATTTCCGAGATCAACTCGAGCATTTACCTTTTCAATGCCACAGCGCTGTTCGAGGCATTGACGAAGATCCGCAACAACAACGCGCAAGGCGAATACTATCTCACCGACGTCATTGGAATTCTTGTGAACGGACGGCAGAAGGTCGGGGCTTTCAAGATCGAGGCGGTTGAGGAAATTCTGGGCATCAACACACGCCAGGAGCTTGCGGCAGCGGATCACATGATGTGCCGTCGAAAGTGTGAGTCGTTGATGGTTGAAGGCGTGACGATCGTCGACCCGGATACCACCTTCATAGACGCGGACGTGGAGATCGGTGCGGACACGATCATTTATCCGTCGGTGCAGATCCAGGGAAAGACGATGATTGGCGAGGACGTCACGATCCACTCGTTCACCCGGATCTCGAATTCACGAATCGGCGCGCGCTCCGTAGTGCTGGAGGGTTGTATAATCGTGGACAGTTCGCTCGGTGAACAGGTTTCCGCCGGACCCTATGCTCACCTTCGAATGGCCACGAAGTTGGCGGATACCGTGAAGGTCGGGAACTTTGTGGAGATCAAGAACTCCACGCTTGGCGCCGGGACGAAATCCATGCACCTCGCTTATTTGGGCGATGCCACGATCGGCAAAAACGTTAACGTCGGGGCCGGTGTCATCACGTGCAATTACGACGGAGTTCACAAACATCCTACCGTTATTGAAGATGGAGCTTTCATCGGGACCGATTCCCAACTCATCGCACCCGTCCGCATCGGCAAAGACGCCTACGTTGCCGCCGGCTCTTCGGTGACGGATGACGTTCCTCCGGAGTCTCTGGCGATCGCCCGTGGCCGGCAAGCCATTAAAGAGGGCTGGGTAAGACAGCGGAAGAAAAAAGAATAAGCCGGGAATGACGCCAAATGAATTCGCATCATTGGAGCGATGACTCTTTGGTATTCTTGTCAGGTCATGTGTGGAATCTTCGGCTACATCGGCCCCCGCGACCCGGTACCCATCATCATGGGTGGCCTCCGGTCGCTCGAATACCGCGGCTATGACTCTGCCGGCATCGCGATCATCGAGGGTCAAAACCTTCAGATTCGGCGCGCGTCGGGCAAGCTGAAGAAGCTCGAGGATCTGATTGCCAAACAGCCGGTAACCGGCCAGTTCGGCCTGGGTCACACGCGCTGGGCCACGCACGGCCGGCCCACTGAAGAGAATGCCCATCCGCACCGGGATTGCAAAGGCCGCATCGTTGTTGCCCACAACGGAATCATCGAGAACTACCTCAGCCTGAAGAGAAAGCTCATCGCGGACGGCCATACATTCAGAACCGAAACGGACACGGAAGTGATCGCCCACCTGATCGAGCAGCACTTCGATGGAAACCTGGAACAAGCCGTCTTGAAAGCGCTTTCGGAGTTGAAGGGGCTGTTTGCATTTACGGCGGTCTCCGCCGACGATCCTCAGAAGATTGTTGCCGTCCGGGAGGGCGCCCCGATCATCGTGGGAAGCGCGGATGGTGAGGGTTTTGTCGCGTCGGATGTTCCCGCCGTACTTCCATACACACGGTCGATTCTCTTTCTGGACGAGCACGAAGTTGCCGTCGTCGCCCGCGACGGCATCCGTCTCTTTGACTCCGCCGGCAAACCACGCAAGCCGCAATTCCAGCACATTTCATGGGATCCGGTGATGGCTGAAAAGGGCGGCTACAAGCATTTCATGCTCAAGGAAATTTATGAGCAGCCTACCGCCATCAGCAACACGGTCCTTGGCCGATTTTCGCTGGATACCAACAAGGTCCACCTGGAGGATGTTGCCTTTACCGAAGACCAGTGGAAAAGTTTTCGGCACATTCGCATCCTCGCCTGCGGAACCAGTTGGCATGCGGCGCTCGCCGGCAAATATATGATCGAGTCGATCGCTCGGCTTCCGGTCGAGGTGGATTACGCCAGCGAGTATCGATACCGTAACCCGGTGATTCTTCCCTATACGCTTTTTATTTTCATCACACAGTCCGGTGAGACGGCCGATACGGTCGCGGCCCAGCGTCAGGTTCGCGATTCCGGATCAAAGATGCTGACGATTACAAACGTTGTTGGATCGATGACGACCCGCGTGGCGGACGCCGTCCTCTACACGCGCGCCGGCCCGGAAATCGGCGTGGCTTCAACGAAAGCTTTCACGACGCAGCTTGCATGCTTGTACCTCATCGCGATTCATCTGTCGAAGCTTCATGGGACTCTGTCCGACGCCCAGGTGCGAAAGGCGCTCACGGATCTGGTCGAACTGCCACACAAACTCGAAATGATTCTGGAGAACGCGAAGCACATCGAGGAGATCTCAAAGTCCTTGTTCCGCCACCATGACTTTTTGTTCCTGGCGAGGGGCATTCACTTTCCAATTGCTTTGGAAGGCGCGCTCAAACTGAAGGAACTTTCGTATATCCATGCTGAAGGTTATCCGGCCGGAGAAATGAAGCACGGCCCTAACGCGCTTATTGACGAAGACCTGCCTGTGGTATTTCTCGGGGCGTATGATCCCGAATCGCCGGAATCGCGGCAGCGATACGAGAAAGTTCTGAACAATATCAAGGAAGTCAAGTCGCGCGACGGAATCATCGTCTCGGTTGGGAATGAAAACGAGCCGGATCTGATCGAAAGCTCCGACCATTTCATTCCGCTGTCGCCGACGAACGAATATCTGCTTCCGATACTTGAAGTCCTTCCCCTTCAGCTACTGGCTTATCATTGTGCAGTGCGTCGCGGTTGCGATATTGACCAGCCCCGCAATCTGGCCAAAAGCGTTACGGTAGAATGAGAGTAGCCGCCAATTACGCCAATTGCGCAGATGTTGGTGTAATTGGCCTAATTCGCGGCTATTCCTATGGATCTCGCGAAACTTCTTAACCCGCAACAACTCGAAGCCGTTCAAGCAACGGAAGGGCCGGTTTTGATTCTGGCCGGGGCCGGCAGCGGCAAGACCCGCGTCATCACGTATCGTGTGGCCCACCTGATCGAGGATCGGAACGTCCGTCCCGAGCACATTCTCGCGGTCACGTTCACCAACAAGGCCGCAGACCAGATGAAGTTTCGCGTTCACCATCTTCTGCGTGCGGCACGCTCGGGCGATCCCTTGATGTCCACGTTTCATTCGCTCTGTGTGCGCATCCTTCGCCGAGAGATTGAAGCGCTGCACTATACACGGGATTTCACGATCTACGATGAAGCCGATCAGGTCCAGGTCGTAAAAGCCGCCATGAAGGATCTGAAAATAGAGGAACGACTCGTCACGGCGAAGACGATTCAATCGCGAATCAGTCACGCCAAGAATCATGGAAAGACGCCGCAAAATCTGCTCGACGATTCTTGGGAACCCTCATGGGAACACACCGCCAACGTTTTTAATGAATACGAAAAGCGCCTGCGGAAATCGAACGCGCTCGATTTTGACGATCTGCTGATCAA
>WNGG01012295.1_pt1 | contig 13715 bp, 10 predicted proteins | sample 5400661 | NCBI WGS metagenome assembly WNGG01 (sample SAMN13153372, study PRJNA577476) | soil metagenome | isolation source: 100 cm soil or saprolite under Garry oak tree replicate 1 | place: USA:California | collected 2016-06-15
GATTTTTTGCACCAACGAATTGTCGAAAAACTCTTCCGGTTTCATCTGCTTGGCCCTAGGACTCTTGGCCACATCAAGCACCGCCTTGACCTCCGCGGCGGTCATGAGGGGAACCTGCGGGAAAACATCCTTGTAGTCGTCATAGACCGATTCCAGTACTTCTCGATCATTGGTCTTGAGAAACTTGCCCATCGACTTCATCGTCGTTTCTTTATCCCTGCGGATCACCGCCATCGCTTCGATGTACCCGCGGAGAAATCGGGTGAGCGCCTCGTTTTTTTCACGCATGATCTTGGGCGAAGACAACATACCGGTAAAAAGGAATGGAATTCTGAGTTCGGTGATGTTGAGGATCGGTTTGAGCCCCGCGGCCTTTGCCTTTAATGAAGTGGGCGCCGACATGATGCCGGCTGACGCGTTGCCGTTACTCACACTAGTGAAGACCGCGGCAATATCTTGAGCGTAGAGAATCTTTACATCCTTGTCCGGCTCCAGGCCGTTTCGCTTGAGAACAATGCGCATCGCGTAGTCCGTCGACGCCGAGGGCTGGGTAACAGCCACAACTTTGCCCTTGAGGTCAGCCATGGATTTGATCTCGGGCCGGCCATACACTTGGAAGACGAAAGTCGGTAGACCACTAGCGACATAGATCAAGTCCGCTCCTTCGAGCTTGGCGTCGATTCCTTGATTGCCCACGAGCCCGACCTCTTCACCGCCGCCGACCATACCCTGCACTGCTGTAGTCGCCGCCAAGTATTTCAGATCGACGTTGACTCCGTGCTTGGTGAAAAGGCCCCCCTCCTGCCCAACCCAGATCGGCGCCATGACTCCGCTGACAGCGTTGTAAACCGCCCGCAAGCTCATTTCTTGGGCAGAGGCCGCCCGCGCAATGAGCATGGCAGCGGCTAGCACAATGATTAACATGATTTGAGACAACGATGCTCTTCGGACCATAACGTTCGCTTCCAGGAATGAATTCGCCTCACCTTACCAATGCAAATAGGTTTTTGCTACATGAATTTATAGGTGGACCGCACGGAGCTTGCTTGCAGGTTTATCGGCTAGACAAATCGGCATCAGCATTGCTTCTCCGAACAGGCGATGTCATAGAAGCTGAGACATGGACAATAACACCTTGACGGTCGGGCTCTCGGTTATCTTTTCGGTCGTCCTTGTCGGCCCCTTTTTGAATAAGTGGGTCGAAAGTAATCTGGAGATTTTTCTCTTCGTGATGGGTGCCATGAGCGCGACCCTCTCCAGCGCCTGGAGCTCGGAAGTTATTCACGAAGGGCTGGTTGCACCGATCAATATCACCCTGGCGGTTCTCGGCGCCGGGGTGCTCTTTCATTACCTGCGATGGACCCTCGACAGAGGAATGCGGCGTGTGCTGATCACGGTTCCGCTCCCTGCAATTGTGTGTGCAGGGATCGTAATCCTAGGCCTAATCTCAAGCATCATCTCCGCCATCATCGCTGCTCTGCTTTTGGTGGAGTTCATCACGGTGTTACCGCTACACCGGCATGCCGAGGTGAATCTAACGATCATCGCCTGCTTTGCGATCGGTCTCGGCGCCGCCCTGACTCCGCTCGGCGAGCCGCTTTCCACCATCGTCGTCTCCAAGCTCAGCAGTGAACCCTATCACGCCACCTTCTTCTATTTGGCCAAGCTACTGGCGTACTACGTTGTGCCGGCCGTTGTTATCCTAGGAATCTTAGGGATCTTCTTGGTACATGAATCACAGGAGGATACCGAAGCATCGTTGGCCGCCGAAGAAACCGAGGAGAAGTTAGGCGAAGTCTTCGTTCGCGCTGGCAAGGTTTACATATTCGTCATGGCGCTGATTTTTCTTGGCGCCGGCTTCAAGCCTCTCATCGACGCCTATCTGACAAAAATATCGTCGCAAGCTCTATTCTGGGTAAACATGGTTTCGGCCGTTCTCGACAACGCGACCTTGGCCGCGGCGGAAATCGGGCCATCGTTAAGCGAAACCCAGATCAAGAGCGCACTGTTAGGCTTGTTGATCTCCGGGGGTATGCTGATACCGGGCAACATACCAAACATCATCGCCGCCCATGCACTGCACATCAAAAGCACGGAATGGGCGCGCCTCGGCGTACCGCTGGGCTTGCTGATTATGACGGTGACTGCGGTGGGGCTCGTATTTGGAGCGCTGTAGCGAGCACTACTAAGCAACGGGCAGGTAACAAACCTACGGGCTGGAGAGCTTTAATGTAACTCCCCAGCCCGCATGAGATGCATCGGTATTCTTAGCCGAACCCCAGAAACGATCGGCGCCTAGGCGCGAGTCCGAATCGCCTCGATCGCCCCTTCCTCCCAGATGCTGTGCTTGCGCGTCTCCGGCATCACGAAGATGGCGATCAGGAACATGATCGCGGGAACCGCGATGGGATAGACCAGGGCCCAGAAGAGGGGATCGCTGGAGCCGTTCTCCACCGCCTTGGCGTAGGCCGCTGTGGTGACGATGGGCACGAGACCGCCGCCCCAGCCGTTGCCGATGTGATAGGGCACCGACACCGAGGTGTAGCGGATGCGCGAGGGGAAGAACTCCGCCAGGAACGCCCCGATCGGGCCGTAGGTCATGCCGACGTAGTTCACCAGGATCACCACGATGAAGACCGACATCCAGACGTCGAGGGTCTTGGGATCGGCGTAGACGCCGAGCGCCGTGTAGAGCGGGTAGTACGTCAGGGACGCCAGCAGCATGCCGCCGAGGATGATCGGCTTCCGGCCGATCTTGTCCGAGAGCCAGCCCCAGAAGATGAGCGTCGGGGTCGCGATCAGCAGCGCGACGGCGATGATGTAGCTAGAGGTGAGCACGTCGAGCTTCTTGACCGATTGGAGGTAAAACAGCGCCCAGAACTGGCCGCTGTACCAGACGCAGCCCTGTCCCAGCACGACCACGCTGGCGATGACCACGTACTTGAAATTGCTGCTCATGAAGGCCTCACGCCAGGGATTGGTCGCGGTTCGGCCCCTGGCCTTGATGTCCTGGAAGATCGGCGTTTCACCCAGCGAGAGCCGGATCCAGATGGCGATGGCGACCAGGAGGAGCGAGATGATAAACGGCACGCGCCATCCCCACTCGTTGAAAGCTTCGTTGCCCAGGTAAGTCCGTGTGCCGATGATCACGGCCAGCGAGACGACGATGCCGAGCGTCGGCGACGTCTGGAGCCAGCCGGTGTAGTAGCCGCGATGCTTGTCCTCGATATGCTCGGCGACGTAGGTGATGGCGCCGCCGTACTCACCGCCGAGGCAGAGGCCCTGGATCAGGCGGAGGGCGAAGAGGATGAAGGCCGCCGCGAGTCCGATCGTGGCGTAGCTGGGAACAAAGCCGATGAGGGCAGTCCCCACGCCCATGCCGGTCAAGGTGACGATGAAGGTATACTTCCGGCCCACCTTATCGCCGAGCCAGCCGAAGAGGAACGCCCCCAGCGGCCGGATCAGGAAGCCGACCGAGAAGATCGCCACGGTGCTGAGGAAGGCCGCGACCGGGTGGCTTTTTTCGAAAAACTTGACCGCGAGGATCGAGGCCAGGCTGCCGAAGATGTAGAAGTCGTACCACTCGATGATGTTGCCGACGGATGCGGCAATCACGACACGGCGTAGTTCTTTGCCCGAAACATTAATTGCTGCCATAAGTTTCCCTCCTGTTTGTTGTTTTGCCTCAGTCTCTGAGAGAGACCTCTGAGGTACCCTCTCCCCCAGGTTTCATCGTTCGGGCAGACCCTATCCAAATCGTAGCTCCGCTGTCAAGCGGAAACAAGGGAGTGGAAACAAGGGAGCAACCGGGCATGTCATAGCTCCCTTCTTGGGCATTTGACGTTAACTTATGCCGCCGGGAGCACCAAACGAGTTACTTAGATTTGGTGTGTGACTTGAGCAGTTCGCTAAATTGCTTATGCAGCTTGTTGAGCTTCGGCGGTATCATGAACTGGCAGTAGGGTTGGTACGGATTATTGGTGTAATATTTTTGGTGGTACTTTTCCGCCTCGTAGAACTCGGTCAAAGGCTCCAGCGTAGTCACGATAGGTTTGCCGAAGGTCTTGGCAGCATCGAGCTCTTTGATAAAACCTTCCGCCTCCCGCTTCTGTTCGTCGTTGGCATAGAGAATAGCGGAGCGATACTGCGTGCCGACGTCATTGCCCTGTCGATTGAGCGTCGTCGGATCATGGGTCGTGAAGAAAACGGTGAGCAGGTCCTTGAAGGTGATTTGACTCGGATCGAATTCGATCTTGATGACTTCCGCATGTCCGGTGAGGCCGCCGCAGACTTGCTCGTAGGTAGGATTTTTTACGTTCCCGCCGGCATATCCGGAAACCACTGATCGCACGCCGCGTAGCTCATCAAACACAGCTTCCGTGCACCAGAAACAACCGCCGCCAAAAACTGCAACTTCGGATTTCATATCACTCATTGTCTAGCCCCCAATTTTTGATTGACTTCACACTGCGGAGAAAAATAGATCCACTTTCACGAGACTCACTGCCGTAACAACAACTTGTTATCGGCGAAGGGATCACGACCTTGCGATCCCCGATATCGTCCGGACCTTTCGGTGTAATATTCTTGTGGCTCACCCAACGGCCGTGACCATACATAATTTCCTGTCCCTTTTTGCCGAGAAGAAAATCCGCCAGCAGCGCGGCGCCATGCGGATGGGGCGGGCGCGAGGACATATAGATCGGAATCAACGATTTCACCGGCACGAAAGGCTGGGGAAAGTTGTAATCCACCGGCGCGCCGCTCTTTTTCTTGCCGATGGCTTCGTGGTGATGGCCATCGATCTGCACAGGGAACTCCCCGGCCGCAACCAGCTGAGTGAGGAGAGTCGGCCCGCGCCGCACATTGAGCTTTTGATTGCCGATTCTCGCGGCCAGCTCCGTTCCTTTCTCCTCCCCGTAATAATCCAATACCGCCGCCAGCCAGTCATAAGACTCATTGTCCATGCCCAGCTTTCCCGTCCACTTCGAACTCGCCAGCTCCTCTATTGAAGCGGGCGCTTCCTTGCGGCTTACGAGCTTCGTATTGAAAATGAAGACCATGGGCGTGGCGAACATGCCGTTGAAAAAACCTTCCTTGTCGTAAAAGCCGTCGCGCAGAAACCGGCGATAAGGAGTCCGATAGCGCATGATGGCGTCGGCCTTCTTCAACACGTTGATCGTCGTGCTTCGGGTGTTGAAGAGATCGTACTGATAGGATTTAGCCCGATGCTCCGTGAGGACGCGACTTAACAAACCGCCGCCGCTGGCAGTCAAAGCATTGACTTTAAGAAAGGGATACTCCGCTTGGAAGGCATTGATCAGATCCTGGGCATAGGCGCGGTTCATCGCCACATACCAGGTCACGCTCCCTTCTTTCTTGGCTCCACTGACAAGCCGCGCTTGGCGCTCAGCTTCCGGCAGCCGGTTGATCTCTTCTAATAGCGTCTCTTCCGGTTGGGCTGCGTGCAGGCTAGAGGGTGAATAAATAAGGGCCGTAACGAAGAACCCAACGAGGCAGCCGGCGCGCATTGTGACGCTCACGAAATACACGGCGTGAGGCCACCCATTCACAAAGTTTTCCGCGGCCGCTGGGCGCTGGCGGAGAAAGCGTCGCGCGGTTGAATCGAAATGAAGTCGATTATGATTCACTTCACCGGCTCGCGTAGCGCCGCGTTAAGAATCGTCGTATCAATCAATGATTCAGCTCTCAAGTTTTTCGCCGCCGGCACGGTAGGAATCAGAGACTCCACGGCATACCGCAGCCCTTCCGGCGGAATCGTTGGCACGCTCTCCAGATAAGAGCCGGAATTAAATCGGTAGTTTTCCTCGATGATGGCTTTATCTTGCAGCCTCAGATACTTCGCCAACACTTTTTTGCTCAGCTCAGGCTCGCTCCGGATTTTTCTCATCCCACCTATGAAAGCGCGCATGAACTTGACCAGGATTGCGCGGCGCTCTTTCACCGCGCTACGCCTGACCGCCTGCATATTGCCGACGACGGGAAAATTGAGCGATTCCAGATCGATGACTGTTTTGAATCCGGACTTCTCCAGGATCAACGCGTTAGCGGGATTGAGAATCGTCGCCGCCACGCGGCCGCTCTTCAATGCCAGAACCCGGTCGTTCTGACCGCCGACAGCTACCACCCGGATATCTTGGTCTGCGTTCATGCCGAGTCTTTGTAACACCAGCCGGACATAGAAATGCGAGACATCATGAACGCGGGCGATTCCCAGCACTTTCCCCTTGAGCTGCTCGGGCCGGTCGATACCAGGCGTCGCGACGATGCGGTACTGCATACGGTTAAAAACGCTCGAGATAAAAACCAGCTCGGCGCCGCCGGCCATGGCGCTGATGACGTTGTGCGGAATGCAATGGAGAAGATCGATCTCGCCCGATATCAGTGCGGCCACCGCCGGGTTGCCTTGAATCCAGATCAGCTCCACGTCAAGTCCCTCGCGCTGAAAGAGACCGGCGTCTTGCGCCAACCACAGCGGCAGGATGGCGCCGCCGATGAAACAGTTGCTCACGCGGAGCTTGTCGGCCGCACGGCCGCTTGACTCGCCGACAAAAAGAAAACCGACCGCCAGAAATAAAATCCACAAAGGGCTTCGGCAACAAAATTGTCTAACGCGACTGTTCATTCCCAACGTCGTCCTCAGCCGGATCAAGTTACGGAGAGTCTCAACTTTTAGGGAACCGTTTATTGATCCAATTCCCAACGTAATCGTAAAAGTTCTTCACTGTGTTCGAATACTGTCCGGGAAATGATTCACATGGAGCACAAGGCGTTTGTCCGTGGACCGCCCCTTCGACGACGATGAAATCCTTGTCACGGCTTCCCGCGCGCTCATAATGAATCTCGTTATCGCGAATGAAATAGTGTCCGCCCATGGCGGTGACAAGCAGCGGCACGGTTATCGTTGGCAGGTGACAGGGAGGCGAGTTGTTGCTCGAGCAATAATCGATGCCGTCCATGGAATCCGTCGCGCGAGTCGCGTTGGCGCTAAGAAAGGATTTAATCGTCAAAAGCCTCGTACCGTTTGCGAAGCTCGCGTTCTGTTTCGCCGCCTCTAAATTAGCGACTCGCACGCTCGCGACAATTTGCGTCACTACAGTGCCGTCGTTCTTGAGCAATTTTTGCGGCTTGACCGAGCTGTGGTGAACGCTCAAGTCGAGCTGCATGAGACGCGCCCCATCGCCTTTCGGAACCAAGAAGATGTCGTCGTCCGGGTACGGATACTTGCCGTCCTTCATGCGCGCTGATTTTTCCAAAGCCATGTCGATTAGTCTGTTCATCCGGTCCGCCTGGGCTTTGAAATATTTCTTCTTAAACTCTTCAGAGTATTTTGAGGGACCCTTGGGATTGTAACCGTTTTTTGGATTGAATGGATCCAAGTCCGGATCGACCTGATCGGGGCGTCTCTCGTCAATAACCGCGGGATTGATGCTGCGCACGCCGTTAACTGGATTTCCCGGATGAGCGTCAACGAGTATCAGCCCATCAGCGCGCGGTAAGCCCGCAAGCTCATTGCCGCACTGGACCAGCTTGTGCTTCCCCTGGCATACCGACGGACCGTTTTCCGCGACATTCTGGTAGAAAGTCATCGTCGGCCCGCCGCCGCTGAAACCCCAAAGTATGAGTTTCGTGATCCCCGGCTGTTTTTTCAGGAACTCCACTCCCGCTTTTACGTCCAGCGGTATGGTTTCCCACCTGACCGCTGCTTCGTTGTTATCGGAGCGAGGGTTCATGCAAAGGACGAGAAACCCTCTCTTTGACAACTCCGGACAAGCCAACGCGTTCATGAAGTTCGATGCGCGATGCATCACTAGAATCCCGACATGCGGCGCTGACTGCGGTGGGTCGGGACTGTAGAGCGCGCCCTTTACGGCATTCGGCACGCCGGCAAACTGAATATAGCGGGGGTTACTCTGGGCGAAGGAAGACGCAGCCACAGCAAGGAACGCGTTAAGAAAAAGACCCATCGATAGCAGTCTGTGAGTCTTCATCATCGATCTCCTTGTCGTAAAATCGCTGTCGACGATAAGTTATTGAACCAAGCTGTCGTTGTAGTTGCTTTTCGGCACAAAGTTGAAGAAGTGACCCGACCCGCGGACGATACGCTGCGAGTGCGGGATACCTGCGGGGATATGGACGCCCACGGGACTTTCGGTAACGACCTCTTCATCGCCGATGATGAATTCGATGGTCAAACCCGTAAGGTCAGGACCTGGACCTATGGCGATGTGATAGGTGTCGCAGTTGTGCGTATGTTTCTCCACGTAGTTTGACTGCGTCGAGGAGACGCCCGAAACGCTGCGTACGACGGTGTAGAAACCTGCTTCTGGTCTTAGTTTAGCGTCGACGAAAACGTAACGAACACCGGGAGCGGCATCGGTGTGGTACTTAATCTCTGTGGTCGGCCGCACCTCCGGCTTGATGATATAGCCGGCGAACCTGTTTGCCTCTTGATTTCCTTTCGCGACGTCAGGCTGCTTATCATGATGCGTATAGCCACGATTGCGGAACAAAACCGTGACTGTACCGGCGCCGCGGGTGACTTTGTATTCATGGACTGCGCCAGTGGGAATATAAACAGTCGCAGGCGAAAAGATCTTGTGAACCGTGCCTTCGAAGATGATTTGACCTTCAAGGCCGGTGAGATCGGGATGGTCGCCGATGAAATAGTAGAACTCATCCGTGTTGTGAAAATGGGGTACCTGGTAGTCGGGAACTTTTTCCGGCAGCTCCTTCGCTTCATGAATCGCGATATAGATGTCGGCATCGGGATGTGAGTCTCGATTGATGAAGATGTGCCGCTTGACCGGCAATTCAATCCGCTCACGGAGCGGCCGTTTTTCCTCGAAACGCCCGCCCACAACTCCGGGCCGTGCCTTAACGATGTATTTCGAAATGTCCATAAATCTCCGTCGATTATCTATACCCGATGAGCTCGTGGTACTGCTTAAGCCGCTTTTTGTAAATGGGCCCTAGGCTCTCCCTGGTGACAATGTACTTAGGATAGTCGAGCCTTTCATATTTCGACTTGAGGCCTTTTCTCACCGGGTCGCGGCCGAGTTTTTGCCCTATAAGTGTCTGAGCCTCTTCGGAAATGATCCAGTCGAGAAAAAGAATGGCTGCGTGCGGATGCGGCGCATGCTTGGCTAAGAATACGACCCGCGGCTTGCTGAATACAGGTTCCATCAAGAGAAAGTCCACCGGCGCGCCCTGAGCTTTCATCTCAGCTATTCGGTAACCGTTGAGGTACGGCGCGATGCCGAACTCGCCAGCGCCCAAAAGTTGGGCCGAGAGTGTTTTACCGATGCGCAAATCAGGCTGCAGCATGCTCAGCTGTCTCATGAAAGCGATGGCCTTTTTTTCTCCCCAATATCCGGCCAAGCTATCGAACCAATCAACATCATCCGGATCGACGTGCAATCTGCCCTTCCAGCGCCGGTCGGCTAGCTCTTCGTATTTCTTTGGCAGCTCCTCCTTGCTTACCATTTTAGTGTTGTAAGCAACCACGATGACAAGGTGATAGGCGCCGGTCGATAGACCTTTGTCATCCATCATCTCCTTGCGCACGGCCACCCGGTTGGGTGACAAGTAGGGTTCGATCAACCCCACTTGCGATATTTCGAAGATGGTTTCGGGAGGTTGATTGGAGACGTCCACTTCATATCTTCCAGCGCGCGCCTCCCCAAGAATTCTTCCAACAAGAGCGGTCGTACCAGCGCGCTGCAGCTCGGTCGACAGAAACGGATAACGATGCCGGAACGCAGCTAGAACCTCGGTGCCATGGTCCTGGGCCATTGTGGAATAGAGCGTAAATGTCCCTTCCTTTTTAGCTCCCTCTTCTAAAAAAGACTGCCGGTCAGAACTGGGGACGATCTTCAGTTTCGTCACCACCTCGCTCGCGGTCGCGCCCCAAACCAAATTGTCACTTTCGACCGCTTCCCCCGTAATGAAACCAGATCGGCTTATAGTGGTAGCCGCAATGAAGATAAATAAGAGCGCCCTTGTCATACATTCTATCTCCGTTTTTTCTCACGAAAGTAACGGGCTTCCAGCTTAGTTAACTCCGTCATCCCGGTCGCGTCCCAATTCCAGGCCTTGCCACCCGTAAATGGCGTGTCTGGATTTTTTTCAAGGAACTCGAACCAGGCGCCGATTCCTCTGTCCTGGAACGTCTCCAGGAAAGACCAGGCGGAGGCCTTCAGCACGAGATCGGGAAGAAAAGTGTACCACGCGGCGTTGAGCTTCAAAGCTCTGTGCTCCTCCAAAGTCAAAGCCCGGGGGAGTTGTCCCTTCATTGCGGAAAAAGGACCCTTGACGGCTTTCCGCGCCCGCTCGATCTCTTGAACCGAATGGGGCGCTTCGAACTGGACCCAATCGACACCAGCCTTCGTTTCGTAGAGACGAAGCCGCTTCAGCGTTTCCGCCATGCCCCCGTTCACAGCGTTCCGAGCATAACACTGGGCCATGATCACAAAATCGGGATCGATCTCGTTTTTTGCGTCCACCGCCGCGCGGTAGCGCGCGATGGCTTCCTCACGGGAAACGATGGAAATGCCGGCAGACAGCGTGCGCCGCTTTTGCTCCAACGGCTGGTCGTCGAGGCGGAGACCCGCGAGGCCTGCTTCAATAGACTCCCGCGCCAGGCGGCGCACGGCCATGATGCCGCCGTGGCCGGTGTCGCCGTCGAGAATCACGGGAATTTTCACGCTGCGCGCGATCCACTTGGCGATGGCGACGCATTCCGTCATCGAGAGAATGCCGAGATCCGGGAGCCCGGTGTAATTGCCACCGGTGATACTCGTGCCGACGAAGCAGGCCTCCACCCCATTGGCTTCCATGATCTTCGCGTGAAAAGCGTTAGGCGCGCCGAGAACGGCGAGAACCTTATTTTTTCGGCGCAACAGTTGCCGTAATTTGGTGGAGGGTCTCATTCAGAATAGCGCCGGTAAAAGCTGACCGCGTTGTTCCATAAGAGCTTGCGGAGATCGTCTTCTGCTAGCTGCCACCTCATGACGGTCTCAACCGAAACTGGAAACCAGCTCTCGCCGTGGGGGTAATCCGATCCAAACATGAGGATATCCGGACCAAGTAGATCGATCACGCTCTTGGTGATGGCCGCGCCTTCTGAGACTTCGATGCTCTGAAAGTAGCGGCCTCCCGTCACATATTTACGAATTGATTCTTTCAGCGGCGGCAAAGCTTCAGGACAGAGCTTGGTATGCTCCTCCAGGCGATTGACCCATGAAGGCAACCAACCGTGACCGGCTTCCAGAGTTCCGACTCTTATCTTGGGATAGCGATCCATAATGCCAGCGCCGATGATAGCAGCCATATTGCGTTGGCCGCACCAAGGATGGGCCGCCGATCTTTGCAACCAGAGGTTGTCCCAAGAATCTAAACCGCCAGGGGCATAGGGAGGCATGACCGTGAAAGTGTGCAGCGCGATGGACAGATCATAATCGGCCGCCGCTTGCCAAATTGGTTCGAGATCCGGATGGTCCAAGGGAAACTGATACGGAGCATAAACGAAGATCGCCAACGGCCACGACTCTTTCGCGCAGCGGTGCAGTTCAGCCAGCGATGCTTTGATGTCTCTGGCCTGTATGAGGATGACACCATTGAGACGGCTGGGAGATGCGGAACAATAGTCCGCCATCCAGCGATGATAGGCTTGATAAATGGCCGCCTCCAAACTCACGTCGTCGATTGTCGTCCAGGCGCCAAACCAACCGGATGGAAGCATGAGATTCACATCGATGCCTTCGCTATCCATGTCTTTGATGCGCACCGCCGGATCGCGCTCGCAAAGCGGATCGGGCTTGCCGTGCTGATGCCTCTTGTAACCGCTCATATACTCTTTGTTTTCAGGGGCGTCCTCGGCGGCGGCTCCGAGCCGGCGCTTATAATGGCGTGTGCCCATAAGATAAGTGACTGCCCCTTCTTTGTTCGTGGCCTTGTACCGATCAAATTGGTTCAGCTTTGCCCGCATATCTACGTCGAGATACGGTTCGAGCAAATCCGCATCGGGCCTCACGTGAGTGTCGGCGTCAAAAATCTTGAACCCATTGCGAGCCATTGAACTCTCCTCTGACAAAAATGCTTCTGCATCAGAGACCAAACCATTAATTGCAAAAATCGCTTAAGTCAATGACATTTCAGCAGGAACTCGGGGTCACCATGGCGGTCTGATTCTTGACAACCCCCTATGAACGTGATTTTTTTCTAATTTCTGCATGGGAATGGAGGAATCGCATGGCGAAGTTATTGTTAGCCAGTGAATTTGTCGACTCGGAAAGCAAAGAAACAACCTCAGTTCGCAATCCGGCCACGGGCGAAGAGGTGGACACCGTACCCAAGGGAACCGTTAACGACATCCGTCGCGCCATCGACGTAGCTCAAACCGCTCTCAAGAAATGGTCGGCCATGGCGCCATCTAAACGCGGAGCGATATTGCTCCAAGCCGGCCACCTTATTCTTCAACAAGAAAAAGAGTTGGCAAATCTTTTGACCTGCGAACAAGGCAAACCGCTTCGCGAGTCGATTTTGGAAATCCGGCGCTTTGTCCATACCTTGGATCATTACGGGGGAATGGCGAAAAGTCTTCGGACCGGCGCGGTCGTTCTTGATAACGGTCGCCACGGCCTGGTCCTGCGCAAGCCTCTGGGCGTCTGTGGCGCGATTGTGCCGTGGAACTTTCCCGTTTCACTGATGGGTAACAAACTGGGTCCCGCTCTGTTGGCCGGCAATACCGTCGTCGTCAAACCGGCGGGCACGACTCCACTAACTGATATCCGCGTCTGTGAATTGATCGACAAAGCGATCCAAGACGCGGGCGGACCTAAAGGGGTTCTCAACGTTATCACCGGTCCCGGAAGCGTCGTCGGTGAAGAGCTGCTCGTCAATCCCACCGTGCGGAAGATTGGTTTCACCGGCGCGACGGATACCGGAAGACGGGTCATGCAGTCCGCGGCTAAAGATTTCAAGCACGTGACATTGGAACTCGGCGGCAGCGATCCGATGATCGTTTGCGACGACGCGGACATGGACCGCGCCGTGAGCGCCGCCTCCGTGGGCCGCTTTTTCAACTGCGGCCAGGCTTGCTTGGCCGTAAAACGGCTCTATCTATTCGATAACATCGCTGACGCCTTCATGGAAAAGCTGGTGGAAAAAGCAAAGAAAATCAGCGTCGGCAACGGATTAAAACCCGGAACATTGATGGGCCCGCTCCACACCAAAGAGCAGCGGCAAGAAGTGGAAGAGCAGGTAGAGGACGCCGTGAAACGCGGGGCGAAAGTGCTATTCGGCGCCCAAAGACTCAAGGGCGACGAGTATGACAAAGGTTTTTACCTGCAGCCGACGTTGGTGGCTGACGTTGATCCGGCGTCTCGCATGTTGCACGAAGAGGTCTTCGGTCCGGCGCTGCCGATCGTTCGCGTCAAGAACCTTGACCACGCCATCGAGCAGGCGAACAACTCCATTTTCGGTTTGGGTTCCTCCATCTGGACCCGTGACATCAACCGCGCCATGGCCGGCGCCGAACGCATCGAGGCGGGGTATACCTGGGTCAACTCTGCGCAGATCATCTACGACGAGCTGCCATTCGGCGGCGTGAAACAGAGCGGTCTCGGCAAGGAGCACGGCGAAGAGGCCATCGAGCACTACACTGACTCCAAGTCAGTCGTGATCGCCACCGA
>WNGG01039041.1_pt1 | contig 13713 bp, 9 predicted proteins | sample 5400661 | NCBI WGS metagenome assembly WNGG01 (sample SAMN13153372, study PRJNA577476) | soil metagenome | isolation source: 100 cm soil or saprolite under Garry oak tree replicate 1 | place: USA:California | collected 2016-06-15
CGGCAGCTCGACGAGGAACCGGGTGCGTCACCGTTTGAAGTGAGCGCGCCGCTCCGGGCCAAAATGTTCGATCTGGCCGCACAGTTGAATTATTTTCGCGGTCTGGACCTCGACGTCCACCGGAAGATCGCGAATCTCGGGGAGAAGACGTTCCGCTGGTCGCGCGGCACGGAATCCCACGAGGTCAAATTCAACTACACGCTGAACAATACGGCGAATCAGTTGATGCAGTTTTTTGAAGGCCTGGCCCGGCAGCAGGAAAATCTCGCCGTGCTGCAGCGGCGCATGAAATACGACCGGCTCGGTGTGAATGATGCGCTCCTGCAATTCGAGTCCGACCTGAATCGGAACTTGTTGCCCGAACCTCGGCGAGCGCTGCCCGCGCTCGACCAGATCGCCAGCGATTCCCGGTTTGTCGACATCGCGCGCCAGCGCGCGCGGAATCTCGCCGAGCGCATCCGGCATCAGAGCTGAGATGCATCACTTCCGCATGGGGATTGTCCGTTCTGCTGTACCAAGACTTGCGAAAGTGATGTCGGGTGGTAGCCAAGCTCTGAAGTTCCATGGATGTTTGGAGCTGTCGTGAAAGGGAAGTTCCTTCTCAAGACCTTTTCCTGCCGTTACCTCGCCATTCTGCTCGGAGTGATATTGGGGCTCGGTTCAGTCACGGTTTGCACCGGACAGAAGAAACAGAAGCTCGAAAGGGGCTACCGAGATTGGCTCAAACGGGACGTCGCCTATATCATTACAAAAGAAGAGCACGATGCATTCTTGCGCCTGACCACCGACGACGCCCGCGAAGAGTTCATCGAAAAATTCTGGGAAATCCGAAACCCCACCCCAGGATCGCCCACGAATTCCTATAAGGAAGAGATTTATCAGCACATCGCTTACGCGGATGCGCACTTTGGCATAGGCTCCGGCACGGACGGCTGGCGTACAGACCGCGGCCGCACGTACATAACTCTTGGGCCTCCTCAACAAAAGCAGGTGTTGCGAAATTCGCCGAATCTTTATCCGATCGAGATCTGGTTCTACGGCAACGCAAATCCCGCTTTGCCCCCGTTTTTCTACGTCATGTTTTATCAGCGGGAAGGCAGTGGGGATTACCGCTTCTATAGTCCCTATACCGACAGTCCCGATAAGTTGGTCACGGGCGTGGAGGCTGTCAATTCCCGGAGAGCAGCCCTCAAGACGATCCGGGATTCCGCGGGGTCAGAAGTGGCCCGCGTTTCGCTGAGCCTGCTCCCCGACGAGCCGGTGGATGAGAGTTTGGGAATCACGAGTCTGCAATCAGATATTTTACTGAATAGTATCAAGAGTCTCGCAAATCTGCCGACCAATCGAGATGAAATTAACAGGCGTTGGAAAACGCGGGAAAGCGTTGCGGCGAGGCTTGTCCTCGAAGGCCGCAATCTTGACATCGTTACCTTTCCGGCTCGCGATTCCCACGGTCTGACACGGCTAGACTATGCTCTTCGCTTACGCAGTCCCAGCGATCTAAGCATGACCGAGGAAAATGACGGAAGCTATCGATACTCGGTCGAGGTTCGTGTTCGCGTTTTCGGGCCGGGCAATAAACTTATCTTCACACAACAAAAATCAGTAACAGACTCGTTTACCAAGAAACGCCTCGACGCCGTTAAGGACAAAGTGTTTGGTTACGAAGGATCGTTGCCTCTGCCTCCCGGCAAATATCACCTTGATTTCCAGTTCACGGATTGGTCCAAGAAGTCCGCGTTTCATACCGTACGCGAAATCGTGATTCCTGTGCCGGCGAACCAGGGAATGGTCGTGCCGAGCGTACTGCCATTCCTGTCAGCAGAAGTCGCAGATCCCGGACTTGCAGATCTTATGCCGTTCACCGTGGGCGGGGTGCGGTTCACCCCGATGCCGAGCAGCACTCCGAGTCTGGCTCCGGACACTAATCTTCAGGTCGTCTTCCAGATCTGGGCGCCTCCGAAAGACCCGCGAACCAACGTAGGAAAAAAGCTCGACGTGGAATACGCCTTTGGCAATCCCGCAGTTCCTGGGAGCATCAGCCAAGTTAAAGATGAAGTTGGCATGGAACAATTTGACGCTACGGCTTCATTGGTTACAGGAAAGAAGTTGTCACTCGATCAGAAATCGATCGGAAGCTACATTCTGACTGTTTCGGTGAGTGACCCTGAAAGTAAGCAAAGCGGTTTTGCCACTATGAATTTCAAGATCCTGGATGGCCCTTCAATATCAGCACCCTGGGACGTGGTCGAGCCCGGCGTCGCTCAGGATGCGGAAAAGGGAATCCTCGATCAACAACGAGCCCTCTGCTATTGGGCGCTCGGACACTTGGACGAAGCCCGCGTTTGGTTCCGCCGGGCACTTCAGTTCGACCACTCCAACGATGTTGCGCGCGCAAGATTGGTGGACGCGTATTTCTCAAGGAAAGACTATGCAGCTGTCGCCAGCCTCTATTCCGACGTCGGCGTAAGCGAACAGACTGACTCGGAAACGCTTCTGCGCATCGCCACAAGCCTGGAGAAACAAGGAATCACGCGGCAGGCCATCACCTTGATTGAGAACGCTCTCCAATCTCGCTCGGGTGATGGGCTACTTTATCTTGCTCTGGCCCAGTATTACAGTGAGCTGGGGAATCCCCAGAAAGCCGCTGAATTGACTAAGAAGGGCAAATCCTTCTTGGCAACGGACTTAGTGAAGCATTGAAGCGCACAGATCCCTCCAGACGCAGGCTCTAGCAGCCGGTGTCCATGAATTCAAATTTTTGCATATTCCTTCAAGAATTGGGAGGCGGTTCCGCTGAACAAGTGCTGAAATGCCTTTTGATGCTCATAAATCTCTCAAGCTAGACATCTTAACGGCGGCCGAATTGCCTCACACATTGGCAGGCCTTATGCTTGGATTCAGGGGGATTGGGCCGAATTACAGGAGGAGTGGAGAAGGTTTCAGGTGGGCACCAAATTTCCATCCACAAACTCCTCTCAATCGTGCAGAATGCGCAAGCAGTGAAGGGGGGTCGAGCTTTATGAAGAATATGTGGCTCGCAATAAGTGTGGCCTTAGTGTTTTGTGTGGGCAGTTCGTGCTCAACCATGGCCCAGGACACTTCTGCCCGAGGCAGTCTCGGCGGACTTGTTTATGATGCGACGAAAAGTCTTGTGCCCGGAGCCAGTGTAACGATCACGGGCCCGATCGGAAGTCTCAGCCAAAACACAACCGAACAGGGAAGTTTCCTGTTCTCAACGTTGATCCCGGGCTTTTACACGGTAAAGGTGCAAAAGCAGGGATTCAAGGTCTCGGAAGTGAAGGGCGTTGAGGTTCTGATCAACAAGACGACGAGCATTGAAGTAGACCTCGTGACCGGCGAGCTTACGCAGGTTGTTGAGGTGAGTGCCGCAAACCTGACCGTAGACACCTCGTCCTCTTCGCTAAACGCGGATTTCGCTGACACTTTCTACCAGAACATTCCGGTGCAGCGGAACGTATCGAGCCTGTTTTACCTGAGCCCAGGCGCTGTTTCGGGGATCGGTACGGGCAATGCCAACCCCTCGATTTCAGGCTCAAGCGGTTTGGAAAACCTTTACGTGGCTGATGGCGTCTCGATCAACGACCCGGCCTTCGGCGGTCTGGGAGTGTGGTCCCGGGAATACGGCGCGCTAGGTTCGGGCATCAACCTTTCCTTTGTAAAAGAAGTTCAGGTAAAGTCCGGTGGCTTTGAGGCGCAATACGGCCACGCCAGCGGCGGGATCGTGCAAATTGTGACCAAGTCGGGCGGCACCGAAACGCATGGACAGATCGGCGCCTACTTCCATCCGCGCGCTTGGCAAACGACACCTCTTAGTGCGGACGACTTCAATCCCGTGAACAAGGTTGGCCGTCATTTGAACGACGCCACTTACGAGGGTGACTTCGAATTGGGCGGCTACGTGCCCGGTCTGAAGAACCATCTTTACTACTTTGGTACCTTCAACCCGAGCTTTGCCCATGACTACGAAGCTCCCGTGGTGACCAGTGGGCTTTTTGATCTCCTTAAGGGTGAGGCGGACCGGCGTACGAACTCCTATGATTACGCGGGCAAGCTGACTTTCAAGCTGAACGACAAGCACATCGTCGAATCGTCAGTATTCGGCGACCCTAACTGGACCAACCATGTGCCATGGAGAACGCTGAACACGGATAACACCACATCGGTCTCGAAGTGGAACTACGGCACTCGGAACTGGGCGACTCGCTACAACGGCACGCTGAGCTCCACTTGGCTGGTGGATGCTGGGTTCACCTGGAACTGGAACCACTTCACGGAGACCGCGCAAGACATCTACCAGATCGTTGACACGACCCAAAGCGCGGGCCTGCCGGGGCAACGTGGTTCATTCAACGCCCAAGGTTTGGGCTTTAACGAGCCTTACGACTCCAACAGCAAGGGCATTTTCGGCGATACCTCGAAGACCTTCCACTTCCTTGGCAGCCAGCACACCGTTGGCTGGGGGTATAACTGGCAGAATCAGAGCTACGACGACATCACCCTTAACACCGGACCAAGATTTGCAATTCCCGCCACGAATGCCGATGGCAATTCCTATGGCTTGCCGACGAGCTTCCCCGTTGCGGGACAATTAACTGACGCGTCTTTCCAGCTAGAACTCGCCTCGGATGTGTTGCCCGCAGGCTCGCCTGACTGCACTCTGTGCCCATTCATGACTGTACCTGGGTTCGTCAACCCGCAGCGCGTTGTGCTGGCACAGACGCGCGGGCGTTTTGACAGTCTGCGCTGGGAGCAGCAACGCTTGACTGGTGTCTTGACCCGGCTTCTCATAAATGACATGTGGTCGCCACGCTTCGGCCTGATTGTTGACCCGAAGGGAGACCGCAAGTCGAAAATCTACGCCAACTTTGGGCGCTATCAATTCATCGTGCCGCTGGACGCCGCGATCCGTTCGATGAGCTCGGAGGAGGACTTCATCTTTAACAACTGGGCTCCCGACTCGACAACCAGTGGCTGCACTGCCGGTTTTTCGCCTTGCGTCACGCTGAATTCGAATGGCACAGTCAATTTTGTGGGCGATCCCGCCCACAATTTGAGCCAGGCGAGCGGCGGCGTTCCCGCATCCCCCTTTGTCCTTGTCAATGGTGCCGGCGCGTTTCTGCCCGGCCTGAAATCAGAGTACACGGATGAATTCGTCGTCGGAGCCGAACATGAATTCCGCGGTGGCATCGTCGCCAGCGTGCGGTATATTGACCGCCGCCTGAAGCGCGTCATCGAGGACGAGGGCGGCATTTCCGTCGAGCAGTTCAACGCTCTTGCTGCCAACGGTGGGTCGCTCAACTACTTTATCGGCAATCCGAACGCCCAACAAGACGTCTTCACCAATCCAAATGAAACTCCTTTTGGCGCTGTCGACCAGACACCGGGTCCGTGTGCCGCAGACCCATCGGGGATAGCCGGAGCTTTCAACTGTGCTGTGGAGACCGCTACCCAAAACCCGTCACAAGCTAATTCGATGGCTTTGGAGAACAACTTCGGATTCCCGGCCAGTTGCATTGACGGTAACAATGTCCCGACGCCCTTCGTGGCGCCGAATGTAGGAGACACATTCGGTAAGGTGCTCGGAAGTGTGTGCATGCCTTCGGTGAACCAGCAGAATACCTGGACGATACCCAATCCCAACTTTGGGCAGCCTGGCGAGCCGCCCTTCATCCTGAATCCGAACGCTCTGTTCGGCGGTGAGCTCCAGCCCGATGGCAAGCCGGACACCTACAAAGATCCGAAACGGGAATACCAGGCGGTGGAATTCGAAGTGAACAAGTCGTTCAGCCACAACTGGGCTCTCGTGGCGAACTGGCGGATTGCCCGCCTCCGGGGCAACTACGAAGGCGCATTCCGAAACGACAACGGGCAGGCCGACCCGGGGATCAGCTCGCTGTTTGATCTTACGGAAGGCATTTTTGGACTCCTCGGCAAGCAGCAGGGAATCGGGCCTCTGAACACGGACCGTCGGCACGTCGTGAACGTTTATGCCACCTATGTGCTCGACCGAAGCCGTTTGAAGGGCCTGGTGCTCGGCACGGGCGTGAGGATCCAGTCGGGCATACCTTGGACCACTCTGGCTGCCCAACAGGCCTATCAGAACGCAGGTGAAGTCCCCCTCTTCGGCCGGGGTGATCTCGGGCGTTCTCCGATGACCGGCACCGTGGACGCACATATCGAGTATCCCTGGAGGATTACCGAGAAAAGGCAACTGAAATTGGGGTTTGACGTTTTCAATATCGCGAATACAAAGCGGACAATTCAGGTCAACCAGAACGTGGACTTGGGCTTTGGAGTTAACAATGTGGACTTCCAGAAGCCCGGAAGTGGTACGACCTACGGCTTCGTCCATCCTGACGCGGGATTTGTTGCCCCGTTTACGGCTCGCGCCTCGGTCCGCTTCGTGTTTTAATTCAAAACGACGCCTTACGGGGAGGAAGCCTCTGGCTTCCTCCCCATTTTGCTTTTCAATACGCGCCGCCAATGGCCTTATGGCTGCCTTTAGAAGAGCCGGTAGGTGCATCCCATCCATGCGTGAAATATACGGGGTCCCTTGTGCGTATGGTAGGATGAGGCAACCGCGCACCACCGTACATGGCACGCCGCTCCACGATGAACCTCACCGAGGCCGTAGAGATCGCCGCCGCGAGTCTCTGGGCGCACAAGCTGCGCAGCGTCCTCACCTTGCTCGGCGTGGTCATCGGCGTCACCTCCGTAATCGCCGTGGTCAGCCTGATCAACGGCGCGAACCAGTACGTGGCCACGAAAGTCTTCAACCTCGGCGCGGATGTTTTCGGTCTGTCCAAGCAACCGTCCATCGTGACCAACGTGGACGACTTCGTGGAGTTCCAGAAACGCAAGAAGATCCTCTGGGACGATTACGAGGCTGTCCGCGACCTCTGCAAGACTTGCAAAGAGGTGGGCGCCGCGCTCGGCGGGCGCGTGGAGACCAAGTCCGGCTTGAATTCCGTGAAGGACACGAATCTGCGCGCGTGGACGCCCGAGATGCCGCGGCTCTATGACGTCGATCTCGTCGCCGGCCGGCACATCACGGACTCCGATCTCCGGAGCACCGCGCCCGTGTGCGTAATCGGCTGGGACCTGGTGGAAAATCTCTTGCCGGCAGTGGACCCACTCGAAAAAGAAATTCAATGGAACAATATTCCCTGCCAGGTCGTGGGCGTGGGAAAGAAGCTGGGTTCGGCGCTCGGAAGCTCGCAAGACAATTGGATCGTCATTCCGCTGACCACGTATAAAAAAGAGTACAGCTCGCGGCAGGATTCGCTGCGCGTCATGGTGCGCGCCGCCTCCGCCGCGCGCATTCAGGAGAGCGTAGACGATGTGCGGCAGATCATGCGCGGGCGGCATCATTTGTCCTATGGAGCGAAGGACGATTTCGCGCTTGAGACGAGCGACTCCTTCCTGGCCCTGTGGAAAAACATCAGCTCCACATTTTTCTTCGTGACCATTGCCATTGCCTCGATCTCGCTGGTGGTTGGCGGAATCGTGATCATGAACATCATGCTGGTTTCCGTAACGGAGCGCACGCGCGAGATCGGTTTGCGCAAATCGGTGGGGGCGCGGCGCGGCGACATACTCTTGCAATTTCTGATCGAATCCTCGACGGTGGCGCTGGTTGGCGGCGCCCTTGGAGTCATTTTCGGCGTGCTGCTGGCGAAACTGGTCTCCTGGATTTCGCCGCTGCCGAGCGCCGTGCAGTTCTGGTCCGTGCTGGGAGGTTTGCTGGTGGCGCTGAGTGTAGGGCTGTTCTTCGGAACGTATCCGGCGTCGAAGGCGGCGCGGCTCGACCCAGTGGTCGCGCTGCGATCGGAATAGAGGGCTGCGAGCAATGGCGACGATCAGCCAATCCTTGAGCGGGGCGCGGCCGGCAGGTCTGCGCAAGCTGGCCGGAACGGCTCGCGCGGTGGACTTCCGCGAGACGTTCACACTGGCGATGGACTCGCTCCGCGTCAATCCATTGCGTTCTGCGCTGACGATTCTCGGCATCGTCATCGGCATTACGACCGTGATTACCGTGAGCACGGTGATCAACGGGCTGAATGAAAACGTGCTGGGCGGCATCCGCGAGCTCGGCTCGGACACGATCATTGCCTTCCGGTTTCCCTGGGCCTCGCTCTCGCGGCCGCCGAGCGAATGGTTCACGCGAAAGGAGTTGCAGCCGGAGTGGGCGGAAGACATGAGGCGGTTGCCGCATGTGTCGGCCGCGTCGCCGTCGCTGCGTATTTTCATGCCCCAGTTTGGTTCCGGCTCGTCGGACCTTCGGCGCGGCGCTTACCGCGCGAAAAATGTGATCCTGCAGGGAAACTCGCCGGAGATCTCCAAGATTTTCGACATCAAGCTGGAACGCGGCCGGTGGCTGACGGATGCGGATATGGAACACCGCTCGCCCGTCGTGGTGCTTGGCTACGATACGGCGCGGACTTTGTTCCCCGATGCAAACGGTGACGGCGTCGGAAAAGAAATCACGCTGAATGGCCAGCTCTTCACGGTAATCGGCACCGCGGAGAAGCGGAGACAGGGAATCTCCGGCGGCGCCAATCCCGAAGACAACATTGCATTGATGCCGTCCACGACCCTTCGAAAAATCGCGCTGTTCACGTCCGATTACTTCCTGGATTTGTGGAACAAGATCAGCGGGCTGATTTTCATCCTCACGTTTGCCGTGGCGATGGTGGCGCTGCTGGTCGGCGGGATCGGCGTGATGAACATCATGCTGGTGAGCGTGACCGAGCGTACGCGGGAGATCGGCGTGCGCAAAGCGATCGGAGCCAAGCGTGGGAACATCCTGCTCCAGTTCCTGCTCGAATCGGTGACTCTCTGCAGCGTCGGGGGCGTGATTGGTGTGCTATTCGGATCGGGCCTGGGGATGTCCATGCGCCTTTTCTCGTTCCCGGCGTCGGTTTCGGTTTTCTGGGTGCTGCTCGCGCTGATCCTTTGCGCGATGATCGGAATCGGATTCGGTATGTATCCCGCGTGGAAGGCCGCGCGCCTCGATCCCGTGGAAGCATTGCGGTACGAATAGAGCGGCTTGCCGGTTCGTCACCCCTCGGCGTGAACTCCCTCGCGGCGTTCCCGCCGCGGCACGCAGGACATCGTATTTCCGAGCACGCGCCGAACGGTCATGGGATATAATCTTTGCCCACACGGAGGAAGAAAACGATGAATCGTATTGCTCTCGTTATAGGTGCCTTGTTCGTTGCGATTGCGGCGGCGGCTCCAACCCTCACGCAGGCCGAGCGGGACCGCGCGGTGGCGGAATTCGAAGGCTCGCGCCAGGTCTTTCTGGACGCCACGAAGGGTCTTTCCACTGCGCAGTGGAATTTCAAGCCCGCGCCGGATCGCTGGTCCGTCGCCGAATGCGCCGAGCATATCGCCCTCAGTGAGGATTTTATTTTCAATGGCTTGGTCAAAGAAAAGGTCTTGAAAACGCCCGCGACTCCCGAAAAGCGAGAAGCCGCGAAAGGAAAGGACGACCTCATTCTGAAGGCGGTTCAGGACCGCAGCCAAAAATTCAAAGCACCCGAGCCACTCGACCCCACGAAGCGCCCGATGCCGCCTGAGGATTCGATCAAGCTCTTCCTGGAAAGCCGCGCGCGCACGATCGATTACATCAAGACCACGCAAGATGATTTGAGAGATCACTTTTTCGACCATCCCGTTCCGGCGATCGGGACGCTCGACGGTTATCAATGGGTGTTGAGCATCTCTGGCCACACGCGGCGGCACACGCTGCAAATCCTGGAAGTGAAGGCCGACCCGAACTTCCCAAAGATGTGAGGCCGGCTGCTCACTTGTCTGACCATGCGCCGGGGAGAGACTCCGCCGCATCGAAATGGCATGAGCAGTCTCAATCCCTTTGCGGCCTTTGCCGGCCATAAATACCTGAATCTCGAAACATTCCGAAAGAACGGCGCGGGCGTGCGCACGCCCGTTTGGTTTGCCAAAGCGTTGCCTGAAGTTCGCGGGGCGGCGCCGCTCTACGTGTACACGATCGGCAACACCGGCAAGCTGAAGCGAATTCGCAATAATCCGCGCGTGCGGATCGCGCCGTGCGATATGCGCGGCCGATTGCTCGGCGAATGGATGGAGGCGCGCGCGGAGATTCTCGATGGCGGGGAAGCGGAGAAGGGGATGAAGTTGCTCAACCGCAAATACGTGCCCTGGAAACAATTGCTGGATTTCTTCGCCCTTTTCCGTCGGCGTAATCGAATTGTCTTTGCGATTTGGCCCGCATGAGCCTGCGTGCGGACGACGCGCGGTCCTAACGGACAGAAGGGGTGCCGACCGTTTGCGCCGACGCTGCCAAAGCGGCGAGCGACTCAGAATAGGGAGGCTTGGCCACGCCGCGCTCCGTGAAGATCGCGGTGATGTAACGCGCCGGCGTCACGTCGAACGCCGGATGCGCCGCAGGAACATCGGGCGCGATGCGCACACCCTGAATGTGCGTGACTTCCGACACCGGGCGTTCCTCAATGGGAATGTGCTCGCCGGACGCGATCGAGAGATCCAGCGTGGAAATTGGCGCGGCGATATAAAACGGCACGTTGTTCTCTTTCGCCAGCACCGCAATCGCATAGGTTCCGATTTTGTTCGCTGCGTCGCCGTTCGCGGCGACGCGGTCCGCGCCCGTGACGACGGCGCCCACTTTCCCGGTCTTGAGAAAATGGCCGACCATGTTATCGGTGATCAGGGTGAGAGGAATGCCGCCGCGGTGAAGCTCCCAGGCGGTGAGGCGCGCGCCCTGCAAGTACGGCCGCGTCTCCGGCACGAGAACGTGCAGTTTCTTTCCCTGCTCGAAGGCGACCCGGATCACGCCGAGCGCCGTACCGATACCGCCGGTGGCAAGCGCGCCGGCGTTGCACTGCGTCATGACCTGGCCTTCTGCCGGTAGAAATGCTGCGCCGTAGCGCCCAATGGCTTCGTCGGTGGCCTTCTTTTCGGCGTGGATTTGGATTGCTTCCGCGACCACTGCCCGGCGGATTTCGTCGAGGCCGGCTTTCTCCGTGAGCAAAACGGCGAAGCGGCGCTTCATCCGCTCGAGAGCCCAGAAAAGATCTACGGCGGTGGGACGCGTCTGGCCGAGAGTCTCGCAGATCTTCGCAAATTCCCCGCGCATCGCCTCGGGAGTTGCCGCGCGGGAATTCTGCACGCCCAAGGCAACGCCCATCGCCGCAGCCACCCCGATGGCCGGCGCGCCGCGAATCACCATTTCGCGGATGGCGCGCGCGACCTCACGGTAATCGCGGAAGGTGTGGTGAACTTCCTCAGCGGGCAGGCGGCGCTGGTCCAGGATGACCACGCCGTCGTCGGTCCATTCAATTGGCTGCGCGACGTACATTCGTCCGGCAATTCCTCGACTCGATTGTAGCGGTCATCCGCCACCGCGCAAAGGTGTTGCCCATGGGGCTATACCTGCTTTAACCCATGCATGGCGGCGATCGTCGAGATCGCGATCATCGAGTTGTACCCTAAATGTAAGAGGTAGCTTGCCAGGACCGTCCCGGTCCGAGCGCGGACGTACGTAAAGATGATCCCAACCATCGTGAGCAAGCCGACAAGACCCCAGGTCCAACCGAGCTGCCACCCGTGGAGAAGACCGAAGAGCGTGCCGGTCATAAGGATGCTAGTCACTACGCCGAAGCGAGTCGCATTCCTGAATTCCATACCAAAGAGCTGCGCTAAAGCAGAAGCAGTGCGTGCCAATAGCGGATAGAGGTAGCCGCGAAAAAGCGTCTCCTCCACGAGCGGCGCCACCAGCACAGCCAGCGACATCAGCAGCAGAAGGCCGTTCTTAAACAATTCCTGGATGGGCAGATGTTCTTTCGGATTGATCCTGGATCCCGCCAGGCCAACGAACAGCGCCAGACCAGAGCCAGCGAAGAAATAGCGCAACGCGCGAGAGCTCGTTGAGCCGCTGCCCGGCTCAAACCGCCTCCAGCCGACCGTCCGCCAGAAAGGGTTCCCGGGCAGCGCACCAAGCGTCATATACAAAAAGAGGAGAATCAGCCCGAACCAGGCGAGTTGCACCGTGACGGCGATAGGCGCCTCCGTCGTCATTGCTTTCTCCACTCCGCGCAGGCCGAGATGGCGGTGTTCCGCCAGGTAGGTAGCGACGATGGATTGCAGAATGATCAGGCTGCCGAATGCAAAGACCACGAAGACACTGAAGTGAATCCAATAGGAAGAGATGCGCAAATCTGCGGCAACCAGCGCGCTTGAAGGAGGATTCAGGCCGGCCGCAGGGACGGCGTCACTTTCCGGGGCAGTCTCTTCCGGCGGCGCCGTGGGACTGGTGTTGAAATTGTCGTCGTCAAACAAGCCTATCGTCCCTTCGGCCAACCGGAAGTCAATGCAGCAGCAACCAGCGGTAGCAAGAGTTCGTGATGACCCGTGATGGCGTAGCCATGTGACTCCGCGGTGGAACGCCCGCGTCCCGGGGCCGTCGGGCGCTTCACTACATTTTGCAACGGGCGGTAGTGCTGGATAAAGTCGAAGTTGGCTGTCGTGATCGGGCGGAGCGCAACGCCTAAATTGCGCACCACCGATACGGCCTTCAGGAAAACCTCCGGGAGCACAACGGCCGAGCCCCAGTTGAGATAGACGCCCCCTGGGTGCATCTGCTTCACCAAAGCGCAGAACAGGCGAAAGTCATGATGCGTGGCAGCGCCCAGCGCGGCGCCGTCAGCAGCCGGGTGCATGTGCGGGATGTCCGTGCCGATGGCCAGATGCACGGTCACCGGAATGCGCAGCTTGTAAGCGGAAGCAAGGACGCTTGCATCTGCATGCTTCGCGCGCAAGCGTCCGCTGGCCAGCAGCTTTCCCGCCGCTTCGCCCATGCCGAAGCCGCTGCGGGCTGCGCCAACCGCGATTTCATTGAGATACAAGCCGGTCTCGGCCGCCATGCCGAATTTTCCGCCGCCGAGGGTCGCTTCGACATCCTCAGACGTGTTGCCCACGAGCGCGATCTCGAAATCGTGTATGAGCGCAGCGCCGTTCATGGCGATCCCGGAGACAAAGCCCCGGCGCATCAGATCGATCACAACCGGCCCGAGACCAACCTTGATCACGTGGCCGCCCATTCCCCAGAGGATGGCCTTGCGCTTTGCGCGAGCGGCGTGAATCGCGACGAGCAAATGGCGAAGATCCTCCGCGGCGAGGATGCGGGAAAGCCCATCCAAAAATTTCGTTAGGGAAGCTCCACGCGCAATCGGCCGCGCAAATTCACGCACGCTGACCTTGCTCTTACGGGACGCCAGCGGGTAGGTGCGGAGAGAGCGAAGCCCGATCGGCTCGATGCCATAGATGCTCATCAGCGACCCAGCACTGTAAAGCGAAGAAGCCGGACGCGCAAGCAGGGCTGAGGTTGATGTTTCACACGCATGTTACGGCTTACTTGCCGCTCCCCGACGCAGCATTTAGACCAGCGTTGCGCCCGTTTGCAGCGAGAACGCGCGAGAGCGCCTGGCCGGTATAGGATTTCTTGTTGCGAGCGATTTGTTCCGGCGGCCCTTGCGCGACGATGCGCCCGCCGGCCTCGCCGCCTTCCGGTCCGAGGTCGAGGATCCAGTCCGCCTGCTTGATCACGTCGAGGTGGTGCTCGATGATGAGGACGGAATTGCCCAGATCCACCAAGCGATGCAGCACGTCAAGCAGCTTGCGCACATCGTC
>WNGG01022268.1_pt1 | contig 13712 bp, 14 predicted proteins | sample 5400661 | NCBI WGS metagenome assembly WNGG01 (sample SAMN13153372, study PRJNA577476) | soil metagenome | isolation source: 100 cm soil or saprolite under Garry oak tree replicate 1 | place: USA:California | collected 2016-06-15
GCACGATCGTGGACCTGGTGCGCACCGTCCGCCGCGCCGGGGCCGGGCAGCAGCAAGGGCGGCAGGCAGGCCTGCTCGCCGCCGAGGCGCTGGCACAGGCACGCGCCATCGGCGCCCGCCGCCTGGTCCGTGAACTGGGGGCAGTACGGTGACCCCGCGCCGCCGCTCGCCGGACAGCGCCGAGCTGCTGCAGATGCTGGACCACAGCGACCTGTTCGGCGGCGGCGCACCAGACGCGCTCAAACGGCTGGCTGAGCATGCGACCCCGCTTCCCTACACGGCGGGCGAGTTCCTGTTCCGGCAGGGCGAACCGGCCGGACACGTCTACGTGCTCACCGCTGGCGAGGTAGCGATCATCTCCCCCGCCCGTGGCGGCGCCGAGCAGGTCCACAACATCGTCGGCACCGGCGAGCTGATCGGCGAGCTGGCGCTGCTGACCGACGGCAAGCGCACCGCCGGAGCGCGCGCCACCTCCCCGACGCTCGCCTGGCTCATCGGACGGGAGGCGTTCTGGGCGTTCCTGGAGGTCACCCCGAGCGCGTCGGCGGCGCTGCTGCGCCTGGTCGCCGCACGCCTGGCCGACCGGGAGGCACTGATCGACGACCTGCTCTCCCTGGACGTCAAGGGCCGCCTCGCCAAGGCGCTGCTCGGCCTGGCCGACCGCCACGGCCACGAGGCGGCCGACGGCAGCCTGGTGATCACCGTGCGCCTCACCCACCGCGACCTCGCCGGCATGGTCGGGGCGAGCCGCGAGAACGTCACCCGCGCCCTGGCCGCCTTCCGCAAACGCGGCCTGATCGCCTACGACACCAGCGCGATCCGCCTGCTCGACGCGGAGGCGCTGCACCGGCTGGTCTTCAGTTAGCGGCTGCGCCGTAACGGCTGAGTGCCGAAGAACACCGGCGAATTGTGATCTAGGACACCGACGCAAGCTCAGTGCAAACGATAGCGTGCGGACATCCTTTCAAGCAGTCCGGATGGAGGAGGAGCCCACCCAGGCTGCAGGAAAGGACGCAGCGACAGCGGCTTGCCGATCGGGGGGTACGGGGGCGACTGGGGGGTACGGACACGCTCGCTGGAAGTGTCGGCCAAGGGCGTGCGGTTGATCCCACGACCAGCCGGCAACCAGGTCAGGCCTGCCGTGTCACGGCCACGGTGGGCCTGGCCGCATTTCTCCCTCTGCTTCTGCTTCGCTGAGAACCGCCTCGGTGGCGGCGGCAAGCGTCGGGAACGCCGCCGCGCCCGGCGGTGGCGCCGCGCCGGCGGCGCGGCCGGTGGTGACGAACAGCGGCGTGGCGCCGGCCGCGCGGGCGGCCCCCACGTCGCTGGGGTTGTTGCCGATCAGCCAGGAGGCGGCCAGGTCGAGGTGGAGCGCCGCAGCGGCCGCCTCCAGCATGCCCGGACCTGGCTTGCGGCAGCGGCAGGCCCGCACGTACCCGGCCGCGGTGCCGTCCGGGTGGTGCGGGCAGTACCAGATCCCGTCGAGGGCGACCCCGCCCGCGGCCAGCAGCGCCTCCAGGCGCTGGTGCACCCGCTCGACGTCCCGCTCGGGGTAGTACCCATGCGCCACCCCGGCCTGGTTGGAGACGACCACCAGCGCGAAGTGAGCGGCGGCGAGACGCCGCAGCGCCGGCAGCGCATCGGCCACCAGCACGACCCGCTCCGCCTCGTGCAGGTAGGGCACTTCCTCGACGAGGGTGCCGTCGCGGTCGAGAAAGACGGCGGCGCGCACCCTATCTCCGCGCCTGCGGACTCTGGTCCTGGCGGCGGGCCAGGTAGGACTCCACCCAGCCGCAGAGGGCGTGGCCGATGGTGATGTGGCCCTGCTGGATCAGGCCGGAGTTGCCGCCGTCCACGTGCAGGGCGACGTCGGCGGTCTGGTCCAGCGGCGAGCGGGCCGGGCCGAGGAAGGCGACCACCGCCAGCCCCAGGTCCTTGGCGGTGGCGGCGGCGCGCACGACGTTCTCGGAGCGGCCGCTGGTGCTGATCGCGACCAGCACGTCGCCGGCCCGGCCGAGTCCCTGGACCTGGCGGGCGAACACGTCGGCGAAGCCGTAGTCGTTGCCGATCGCGGTGAGCGCCGAGGTGTCGGTGGTGAGCGCGACCGCCCTGTAGGCGGGCCGCTCCTGCCACAACCGCCCCACCAGCTCCGTCGACAGGTGCTGCGCGTCGGCGGCGCTGCCGCCGTTGCCGCAGAACAGCACCTGGCCGCCGCCCGCCAGGGAGGTCGCCACCAGCCGCGCGCCCTGCTCGATGGCGGCCGCGCCCGGCCGCACCGCCAGCGACGCCGCCGCAGCGGCCGAGGTGGCGAGGTAGGCCCCGATATCAATCACCAGTGGGCTCCTGAGGGGACGAAGCGGACAGGGGAGCAGGGAGCGCCGGCCGCCTCCAAGGCGGCGGCGACGCGCGGGAGGGCATCGGCTGGCGCACAGAACAGCAGGAACCCGCCGCCGCCGGCACCAGGGACCTTGCCGCCGGCAGCACCGGCGTCGCGGGCGACCTGGTACAGCTCGTCGAGGCGCGGGGTGGCGATGCCGCTGGCGAGGCGGCGCTTCTGCTCCCAGCCTTCGTGCAGGCCCTCGGCGAAGGTGGCGAGGTCGCCGGCCAGCAGCGCGTCGCGCATGGCCTCGGCGAGCGCCTTGATCGCGGCCAAGCTGCCGAGGCTGCGGGCCGAGCCGCCGAGCACCCCGTCCACCTGCCGGCGCAGGATCCCCCCGTCGGTGCGCCCTGCTCCCGACCAGGCCAGCAGCAGCGAGCCTTCCAGCTCCTCCAGGACGCCGGGGGCGACCGCCAGGGGTCGCACCTCGACCTGGTCGTCGCCGTGGAACTCGATGAAGTTGAGGCCGCCGGCCACCACCAGCGCCGACGAGGAGCCGAGCCCGGAGCCGGGCGGCGCGTCGGTGCCGAGGGTCAGGTCGAGCCCGTGTTCGGGGTCGAGGTCGCGCAGGACCGCCTTGACCAGGTCCAGGTGCCCGTCGAACACCAGCTCGTGGGGCTGGAAGGCGGTGCGGACCATGAGGTCGAGCGATTCGACGTGGTAGGCGCGGTCGTCGCGCATCCGCACCCCCGCGACCGCCCAGCGGTCGATGGTGACCGACAGCACCGCCCCGCCGTGGGTGGCCGGGTAGGGCGGGACGTCGGTCCCCCCGCCCGCGAAACTGATCCGCAGCGGCGCGCGAGCCCGGAACTCCATCAGTGGATCATCCCCATCAGCTGGCCGCCTCGACCAGGAGCTTCTCGAGGCGGGCCACGACCGCGTCCCAGGCGTAGTGCGCCTCGACGAAGCGCCGCCCGGCCGCCCCCATCGCCCTGGCGCGGGGCAGATCGGCGAGCAGCTCGGCTACGGCCTGCCCGACCGGGCCGGCGCGGCGGCCGTCGACCACGGTGCCGGTCTCGCCCTCCACGACCGTCTCGGGGGCGCCGCCAGAGCGGCCGGCGACGACCGGCAGCCCGGCCGCGGCCGCCTCCAGGAAGACCGCGCCGAGCGCCTCCAGGTCCAGGCCGAACCAGCGGGTGCGGCACGGCATCGCGAACACGTCCCCGGCGGCGTAGTGAGCGGCCAGCTCCTCCCAGGGCACCGCGCCGGTCAGGTGGATGCGGTCGCCAACCGGGCTGGCCGCGGCCATGCGGCGCAGCCGCCGCTCGCTGGGACCGCCGCCGACCAGCAGCAGGCGGGCATCGGGGACCCGGGCGACCACCGCTGGCCATGCCTGGATGAGCCGGTCCTGGCCCTTGCGGGGGACCAGGCGGGACACGCAGACGCACACCGGCGCGGTGCCCAGGTGGTGGCGGGCGCGGACCGCCGCGCCGTCGACCCCGGGGTGGTAGGTGCCGGTGGCCACGCCGGAGGGGAGCAGCTCGACCGGGCAGCGGCCGCTCACGCCGCGTTCCACCCGCGTCGCGGACCAGCGGCTGACAGCGGTCACCAGGCGCAGGTCGCCGGCGACCTTGGTGAGCAGCCGCCGCGCCAGCGGCACGCGCCCGACGGCGACCTCGACGCCGTGGCTGAAGCCCATGCACGGCACCCCGGTCGCCCGGGTGATGCGGCCGGCGAGCAACCCCAGCGGGAAGCTGGCCCCGAAGCAGACCACCTCCGGGCGGACCTCGCGGACCAGCGCGATGACGCGGCGGGCGACGTCGCGGGTCGGCAGCATGCGGCTGTTTGGGTGGCGCACCACCCGGAACGGCTGCGCGGCGTCGAAGCTGGCTGCACCCGGCCAGTCGGGGGCATAGACCACCGCCGACCCGGGCGTGAGCCGGCTGACCAGGTTGTGGCAGTACTGCTGGATCCCCCCAGCACGCGGGGGAAAGTCATTGGTGAGCAATAGGAGGTTCACCAGCTGATTCTAGCCATAGGCGGGCCTGGGCGATGCGGGCCATGACCGGCGGGTGGGTGGCGAACAGGACCACCAGCAGGCGGTTTGGCCGCAGGTCGGCACGGTTCTCCAGGGCGAGGCGGCGCTCCACGGCGACCGCGGTGGCCGGGTCGCGCGAGACCTCCAGCGCGGTCCAGTCGGCCCTGGCTTCGGCGAAACGGCTCACCGCGCTCGCCACGGGGCTGGTGAGCAGGCCGCCGACGGCGCCGAGCAGCAGCAGCCCGGCCGCGACGTTGGGGTCGCCAAGGCCGCCGGCGTGCAGCCAGTGCCGCAGCAGCGGACGGGCCAGCAGCCAGTTCGCCAGCACCACCCCGGCGCCCGCGCCGAGCGCGGCGGCGGTGGTGCCCCAGAGCACGTCGCGGTGCTGCACATGGGCCAGCTCGTGCGCGAGCACCAGGGCGAGCTCGTCCTCGTGGGCCACCTGGGCGCCGGGTTCGCCGGAATCTCTTGCCAGGAGCGTGTCGTAGACGACGATCCGCCGGGTGCGGCCAAGGCCGGAGACGTAGGCGTTGACCTTGGTGGTGCGGCGGCTGGCGTCGGCGACCAGCACGTCGCGGACAGCGATCCCCATGGAGGCCGCCAGCCCCAGCACCCGCTCGCGCAGCGGGCCGGCCGGCAGCGGGGTGAAGCGGTTGAACAGCGGCTCGATCACCACTGGCCCGAGCAGGCTGAGCGCGACCACCAGCAGCGCCGCGACCGCGGCGGCCACCCAGGGCCAGCCGGGCGGCTGCCAGCGCGCCGCCAGGATCAGCGCAGCGACCGGCACCACCGTGAGCGCCAACCCGACCGCGCGGCTCTTGAGCCAGTCGCGCAGGAAGCCGCCCAGGCGCTGGGTGGCGAGCCCGGCGCGGGCGTCCTGCCGCCAGTTGCGGACCGAGAACGGCAGCGAGGCCAGTGCCTGGAGCAGCACCACCAGCGCGACCCCCAGCGCCGCCTGCCCTGCCGTGAGGTGCCCGGCGAGCCCGATCGCCCAGCGCAGCAACTGCCGGCCCGGCGCGCTCAGCGCGAGCGCGGCGAGCAACGCCAGCTCGACCACGAACGCGACCATGGCCCAGCGCTGCCGCGGCTTAGCGTAGGCGAGGCAGGCGCTGATCTCAGCACGTGAGAAGGCCTCCAGCGGATCACCCGGGCGCGGCCGCGGGATCTGTCGCACCCTCACCCCAACGGCCTCACAGGACCTGCCGCACCCAGGCGGTCCAGCGGGTCTGGGCGGTCGCCCGCGAGATGCCGAGCACGTGGCGGAAGACGATGTCCTGGCCAGCCGTGCTCGGCTCGGTGGTGCCCCGGAAGGCCCGGTACAGCGCCTGCAGCTTAGACTCCCCGAAGGTGTTCGCTACCCACAGGCAGAACGACGAGCTGGCGTCGTAGGCGACCGAGGCGTCCGCGCCGCGCAGGTCGGCGTCTGACGGCAGGGTCGCGCTGAAGCGGCCCGCCCTGACGGTGGCGGCCAGCGCGGGCCGCGTGAACGCCAGCGGCTGCTGGATGGGCCGCAGGGCGGTGAAGTCGGCGAAGCCCTCCACGATGAACAGCGGCACGCCCTGGCCGATCGTGCGGGTGGCGACGTGGGTCATCTCGTGAGTCATCACCACCTGCAGGTTGAGCTGGTCGTAGCGACGCACGTTGGTGCTGTTGACCACGATGCGGTTGCCGAGCACCCGCTGGAACGGCCCCGACTCGATCGAGGAGGCGGCGACCGCCGCGACCTGGCCGAGGTCGCGGGCGCCGACGAGCCGCTCGGCCTCGGCCTGGTCGCGCGGGACCAGGATCACCACCTTGTGCTCCCAAGCGCCCGACCAGGAGGCCCCGACCTGGGCATAGCCGCGCTCCGCCGCGCCCAGGAGCCGGTTGGCGAGCACGCTGTCGCCGGGGTGGAACACCACCAGCGTGCGGCTGGTCGCAGCCGTCTGCAGCGGCCCCGTGTCCCAGATCTCCGCGTCGCTGTGGGCCAGCGGTCGCAGCTCGTCCTGTGCGGCGATGCGCCAGGCCGTCCCGGTCCACACGAAGCTGTAGTAGAAGCGCGCCAGCACCGGGCTGTGGTCCTGGCCGCGGAAGCGGTAGCTGGCCTCGACCTCGGGCAGATACACCGGCGCGGGCGCATACCGCTGCCGGATCCGCGTGGTGGCGAGGTTGCTGACGCCGTCGAGCTGGTAGCTGAACCCCGAGAACGGCGCGGTCGCCATGCGGTCGAACAGCACCGCCTGAGCGTGGTAGAAGGCCCTGCGCCGCGAGTCGACGGTGGCCAGGAAACCGGCCCGGTCGTGCCGCAGGATCGCCCGCGCCCGCCCCGCCAGCAACTGCTGCACCTGCCGAGCCGGGTCGCTCGAAGGCGTTGGCCCCGGCCCTGTTGCGGCCTGCTGCGTGGTCCGCGCCGCCGGCCCGCCCGGCGGCCGCAGCGATAGCGATCCCGCGACCAGCGCGAGCGCCAGGCCGACCCCGACCAGCGCGAGCAGCCATCCAGGCGGCCGGCGCCGCGGCGGCTTCGGCGGGGATGGTGGTGGCGGCGGTCCCCACCCCACCGGCGCTCCGGCCTGGCACCGCAGCCACTCGGGAACCTCCGGCGCAGGCGCTACGGGCGGCCCGACGGGCGGCGCGACCGGAGGGCCCGGCGGCCAATGCCAGGCAGGCGGGGCTGGCTCAGGCACCCGCGGGAGACCGTCATCGCTTGCGTTCATTGCTCGCATCGTAACCGACACCAAGCGCCCAGAAATCCAACTGTCCACAGCCCCCTTGCGGGCATCCCGGGCCGCTGTCCGAAAACGCTACGGCCCTCGCCCGGGGGATAGCGAGGGCCGTAGCTGCTTGCGGCGGAGCGAGACGGGTCAGGGGCGCCCAGCGCCCACGTAGTCGCTCCTGCCGATAAGGGTCTGAACTTGGACGAGGCGGCCGGTGGAGGGGGCGGCCACCATCAGGTTCTGGCCGATGTAGAGGCCGACGTGGTGAATGGGGCTGCCGAAGAAGACCAGGTCGCCGGGCTGGAGGGCGCTCCGGGCCACGTGCGGCAGCATGCTGAACTGCGCGGCTGCCGAGTGCGGCAGGGAGACGCCGGCCTTGCCCCACGAGTACATGGTCAGCCCGGAGCAGTCGAACGAGCTGGGCCCAGCGCCGCCCCAGTGGTAGGGCTTGCCGAGCTGCGCGAGCGCGGTCCGGACGGCGATCCCGGCGGCACCGGGCGGGATGGTCAGGTTGGTTGGCAGCGGCACCGCGCGCGGATCGCCGATCAGCGAGCGGATGTGCTGCAGCTGGGTCAGCTGGCGCTCGATCTGGGTGCGCTCGGCGTCGATCTTCTTGACCACCCTGAGCTGGGCCGCGCGGGCCTGGGAGGCCTGCGCGAGGGCGCTGTCGAGGAGGTCCTTGAGAGTGGCGGCGGTGGCCAGCAGGTTGTTGTTGTGCTGCGCCAGGATGTCGAGCAGCTCGGCCTTGTCGATCAGGTCGTTGGAGTTGCTGCCGGCGAACAGTGCGGCGACCAGGTCCATGCCGCCGCCCTTGTACTCGGTGGCGGCCTGGACGCCGACGGCGCGCTGGATCTTGTCGAGCTGGGCCTGCTGCCGCTTGACCGCGTCCTTGGCCATGGCGGCTTGCTCGTTGAGGGGGGCAAGCTGGACCGTGGCCTGGTTGAGCTGCTCATCCAGCAGGTCGATCTGGGTGCCGAGGCGCTCCAGGTCGACCTGCGAGGCCGGGGTGGCGGTGGCGGGAAGCCTGATAGCCAGGCCGGCGCCGCTGATGGCGACAACTGCGAGGATCAGGAGCAGCGGCGTCCGAGCTTTCCACGGCTTCCGGGCCCGCTGGCGAACGGGCACGTGGCGTCGTTCTCCCTTCATGGCGATGAAGCAAGTGGACCGGGGGGGCACACCGCCTATCCTGGGGGGATACAGGAGCGCTGGGGGGCGCTGACGGTGCCTGGCGGAACCGTAACGACTCGATAACGAGAAGGCAAGTCGGTCAAAATACCCGCTCGGCGGAAAGATTTCACCGCGGACGCCCCGATAGGCCGTGGTTTTGTCACACCCCCCAGATACGGTCATGGTGTTGAAGGTCGAACTACCGCAAAATACCGAGTCACAGGCGAACCGAGAGGACCTGACATGGCGCACGAAGAGCCACTGCGGATCAGTTGTGACGGCTGCCCCGACGGCTGCAAGGACTGCCTGGTCGCTTTCTTCTTCGCCGAGCGCGATGCCGAGGTGCTCCGTCTCGGCGCTGGGGTGACGCCAGCGCCTGCCGCGAACGTCGACTCAGGGACGCTTCCCCCAGACCTGGCCCGGGTGCTCGGCACGCTGCAGGCCGCCGGATTGGAGCCGCAGGTCATCGATGTTCGCCGCCAGCGCCGCCGCGCCTCCTAACGGCTGGCGAGGCCGAGCAGGGCGGTCGCCCGGGTGACACTGGCGCCGAGCGCGGCCGAGCGCTGGCGCAGCTCATTGTCGGAGGAGACCACCACCACCGGACGCTCCGGCGGGGCCGCGTTGACGCGGGCCACGATCTCGTCGTCGGCGGTTCGACCCGGGTCGGTGAACACCACGTCCACCGCGCCCAGCGGCAGCCTGGTGGGCACCGGGGCGACGTTGGCGCCGTCGAAGACCACGGTGATCTGCGCCCCCCAGCGCCGCGCCATCCGCCGGCACAGGTCAACCAGGAGGGTGCGCTGGTCCTCCAGGCTCTTTTCGGGAAAGCCACGCTCGTGCTTGGTGACGTTGTAGCCGTCGACCAGTACCAGCACCTCCGGCACCGACATCCATGCCGCGAGGGTCTCCGGGTCATCAGCGCCCCGCCCCCCAGGAACCGGCAGGGGTGTGCGGCGCTCCGGATGGCGCGGCGCTGGGGGGCGCAGATCACCGTGGTCTTCGACGGCGCCAACGTCGCCCCGGTGCCCACCAGGCTGCCGCTGGGCGCGGTGGACGTGGTGTTCACCGACCCGGGTCGGGCACGGTGCAGCTCGCGGCGGACCAGGCGCAGCTCCTCCCGCGCGGCACGGCCTGACGCGGCCTCCGCCTCGGCGCGGGTGCGCGCGGCGTCCAACTCGTCGGAGGCCCCGGCCAGCGCGGACCGGGCGGCGGCTGCCTCGGCCTGCGCGTTGCTGGTCGCGAGGGCGTCGGTGGCGGCCTGCACCGCCGGCGCGCCCGCCTCGCCCAGGGCAATGCCGACCTTGGCCACCTCCTCCAGGACGCGTCCGTCCACCACCGCGCGGAACGCCGGGTCGGTCCCAAGAGCCCGCTTGACCAGGGCAAGCACACGCGGGTGCTTGAGGCGCTTCGGCGTCCAGGTCTGGTACTGGCGCAGCGCCCCGGGCAGGTCGCTGGCGTTCGCCGCCCGCAGCGCCGCCACGGCGGTGTCGAGGTAGCCGCCCAGCAGCGCCTCAGGCAGATCCGGCAGCGGCGCCGGCATTCCACCCCGAGCAGCGCTCGCCCCAGCGGCCGGTGCGGCAGCCGGAGCGGCGACCGGGTCCGCAAGCTCCGGCTGATCTGGCATGCGTCCTCCTCCCGACGCGGGATCCACATGACGGACAAAGACAACCCACAGCATTAAGCGTAATCGCCGTACTGGCCAAGCGGAGCTAAAACCTGATCCATCGCGGGACCAGCCCCCGAACCCCCCGGTGACACAAGCGTGCTGAATAGTCCGCTAAGTCCACTCGCGGTCTTGTTTCGTCGCGGCACTCCTGCGGGTACGATGCCAACATCGTGGACAAGATCGCATTCACCTTCCCAGGCCAGGGCCGGATCGCCAAGGGCAGCGCCGCCCCTTGGGCCGACGACACGGCTGGCTGGCCCTTCCGTCATGCCTCACGGCTGCTCGGCTGGGATGTCCTGGAAGCCCTGGAGGCTGGCGACCAGGTGCTCTCCGACACCCGCAAGGCGCAGCCGGCCATCTACACCCATTCGGCCGCCTGCTACCTGCTTGCCCGGGGCGAAGGCCTGCGGCCCGACCTGGTCGCCGGCCACTCGCTCGGCGAGTACGCCGCCGTGTTCGCGGCCGGGGGCGTCAGCTTCGAGAGCGGCCTCGACCTGGTCGTGCGCCGCGCCAGCCTCGCCCACCAAGCCGGCGGCGTCGGCGTGATGCGGGTGGTGCTGGGCCTCCCGGACAAGACCGTGGGCCAGCTCTGCCGGGCAGTACGCCACCAAGTCGGCAAGGTTTTCCTAGCAAACTCCAACGCACCCGGCCAGGTGGTGATTTCGGGCGAATCGGCTGCGGTTGAAGAAGCTGGCCGCCGCGCCCTTGCCGCGGGCGCAAAAAGAGTGCTTGCCTTGCCGATTGGCGGCGGATTTCACACCCCCCTGATGGCGACCGCCAAGCGGCCTTTCCGGGAGGCGCTCGACCGCATCGATCTGCACCAACTGGAGGTACCGCTGGTCTCCAACGCCAAGGCCCAGGTGGTCCGCAGCGGGAACCGAGTCCGCAGGCTGCTGGCCCACCAGCTCACCGCCCCCGTCGAGTGGACCAGCTGCGTGGAGCGGCTGCGCTCCCTCGGCACGACCCGATATGTGGAACTCGGACCTGGAAAGGTGCTTGAAGGACTGATTCGCCGGATTCGAGGATGGCCGCAGGCATGTCGCGCGGGGGCGGGTGCGGGAGGCGATGGCCTGCTTCACTCGCGCGGCCGATGATCCCGAACAAGGCGCCGAGGCGCTCAGCCTACTCGCCGCCACCTACCTGCTTCCCGGCTGGCTCCAGCCGGAGCTGGCACTGGCAAACGCCCACCGCGCCGTGCGCCACCCCGCCGCCGGCCGCGAGCACCTGACCCGCTGCGCCATGGTGGCGCTGTCCGCCGGCGACCCGGCCTTCGCCGAGGAGCTGGCGACCCGCGCCCGCGCCAGCACCAACACCAGCCCAGGCGACGTCTCCGGCGACGCGGCGCTCGCGATCGGGGCGCTCGCCAAGCTCCGCCAGAACGACCGGGCCGGCCTGCGCGCCCTGCTCGGACGGACCAAGCACGCCTCCGGACCGGCGGTCTACTGGCAACGGCTGGTGGTCGAGACCGCCACCCGCGGCTGGCTCCGCGAGGCGCTGGCCGGCTGGCGGGCGATGCGGCGCGGCGCACTGCCCGCACCCGACCTCGCCAGCGTGTTGATCCGCTCCCTGCCACCGCCCCTCTACGTCATCTCCCTGGCTAGCGCCGCAGCGGTGGCCATGGCCTCCCACGACCGGCTGCTGTGCGCGGCCGCTCTGGTCGTGCTCCTCGGCATGACTGGACTGTCGGTCCGCACCGACTGGATCGACGGCCGGATCGCCTCAGCCCGGGCGGGCATGGCCTGGATGGTGCTCGCCACGGTCGCCTCCGTGCTGGTGTGGCGCTGAGGCTGCTTCCGGAGCAGCCCAGCCTCGAACCCGCATTCGAATTTCGGTATTGACTCGAACGCCTGTTCCGCCTTAGGTTCAAGCCCTCCGGGGACCTCCGGTCCGCCGCCTACCTGGGGGGATCAGCCGCGTGCTCGCCATCCAGCAGCGCTTCGAGGACCTCGGCACGCCACTGATCAACGTCGAGTTCGTAGTGCTGGACCTCGAGACCACCGGCGGGTCGCCGGCCAATGACCGCATCACCGAGGTCGGCGCCATCAAGGTCCGCGGCGGCGAGATCCTCGGCACCTTCCAGACGCTGGTCGACCCGCAGGTGCCGATCCCGCCGCTGATCAGCGCCCTCACCGGCATCACCAACACCATGGTCGCCACCGCCGAACCGATCGAGACGATCCTCCCCTGCCTGCTCGAATTCCTCGGCAACGCCGTCCTGGTCGCCCACAACGCTCCCTTCGACCACCGCTTCCTGCAGGCCAACCTGGAACGCCACCACTACCGCCGGCTCACCAACCGGGTCGTGTGCACCGCCCGGCTCGCGCGCAAGCTCCTCCGCAGCGACGAGCTGCCCAACGTCCGCCTGGCCACCCTCGCCACCTACCTCGGCGCCACGGCCACGCCGTGCCACCGCGCCTTCACCGACGCCCGCGCCACTGTGGACGTACTCCACGCGCTGCTGGAACGGGCCGCGACCTTCGGCGTGCTCACCCTCGAAGACCTGCTCGAGTTCCCCACCGGCCGGGGCACCCCCACCTTCAAGAAAGTCCACCTCGCCGACGGGCTCCCCCACACCCCCGGTGTCTACCTCTTCCGCGACCAGGCCGCCCGCGTCCTGTACGTCGGCAAGGCCAAGGACCTGCGCACCCGCGTCCGCAGCTATTTCTCCGGCGCCGGCGACGGCCGCGCCAAGGTCGCCGACCTGCTCCGCGAGCTGACCACCATCGACCACATCCCCTGCGCCACCGACTTCGAGGCAAGCGTCCGCGAGGTCCGCCTGATCCAGCAGCTCCGGCCTCGCTACAACCGCCGCAGCCGCAATCCGGAGCGATATGCCTATTTGAAGCTCACTTCGGAGCGGTTCCCGCGCCTCTCGGTAGTGCGCCGGGTGCTGCCGGACCGGGCGCGCTACCTCGGGCCGTTGTCGTCGGCCGCGCAGGCGGAGCTGGTCAAGACCGCGATCGAGGATGCCCTGCCGCTGCGCCGCTGCACCGACCGGATCGGGCCGCGCGCCCGGGTCTCCTCGCCGTGCATCCTGCTGCAGCTGCGCCGCTGCCTCGGGCCCTGCCAGTCAGACGCCGACGAGGCCGCCTATGCCGCGGTGGTGGACCTGTTCGAGCAGGCCCTGGACGGCGACCCCGAGCCGCTGCTGGCGCCGCTGCGGCGCCGCATGGCCGCCTATGCCGCCGAGCAGCGCTACGAGCAGGCGGCGGCTGCCCGCGACCGGCTGGAAGCCCTGTCACGCGCACTGGGCGAGGCACGCCGCCGGCGCACCCTAACGGGCGTGGACGAGTTGGTCGTCGCCCAGCCGCACCCGGACGGGCGAGAAGTGGTGGTGCTGCGCCGCGGCCAGCTTGCTGGCGTGGCGGTCCTGGATGCCGCCGACGAGGACGGCGTGGAGCGGCTCCGCGCCATGGCGGCGCAACCGGAGCAGTTCGAGGGCCCGCCGCCGCGCCATCTCGCTGACGAGACGGCGCTGGTCAGCCGCTGGCTCGACAGCGTCGCCAGCCGGGCCGAGCTGCTCGCAGTCAGCGGCCGCCTGGCCAGCCCCGCCCGGGGCGGTGCCGCCCTCCAGGTCCGCTACGACCCGCGCCGTGGGCGTGGGCTGACCATGCCGGGCGAGGCGGACGGCCGCCCGGAGCCGCGCCCACCGCGCCGGCCGCTGCGTTCCCGGCGCGCTCTGGCAGAATCCAGTGCATGACGACAGCGCCCAAGCGACCAGACATCCCGCCTTCGGACTTCTTCACCGTGGACATGCGCGTCGGCCGGGTGGTGGAGGTGGAGGCGTTCCCCGAGGCGCGCAAGCCCGCCTGGAAGCTCACCGTGGACTTC
>WNGG01045588.1_pt1 | contig 13710 bp, 13 predicted proteins | sample 5400661 | NCBI WGS metagenome assembly WNGG01 (sample SAMN13153372, study PRJNA577476) | soil metagenome | isolation source: 100 cm soil or saprolite under Garry oak tree replicate 1 | place: USA:California | collected 2016-06-15
ATCTCCGCATCCTTCTGAGCAAAGGCTGTCTGCTGCTCCTGAATGGCTTTGACCAGGACCGGGATCAAGTCCATGTACTTCAAGCCGAGTGAGCCCTTTTCGTCCACATTGTGGATAACCAGCTCCGGCATGACCGGCGCAACCTCCTGAGCGATGAGGCCGAAATTCAGTTTGGTATCCGCCTTATCCTTCCATTGCCAACTGACCGGCCTGAGCCGCATGACTTCGGGTAAGCCGTAGGAGAGGTTAGTGACGTTCTTCTTCAGTCGAGCGTCCGAACCGCAGGAGATATTAGCGGAACAGACGTTTCCGTCGACGGTCAGGTTTCCTGTCTTGGCGCCGAAGCGTTGGATGACGACATCCCCCAGGAATAACCCCGCATAGCCGTCGTTGCTTCTAGCCTTGATTCCGACGGCAAAACTCCCATTATCGGCTTGCGCCCTCACGCCGACGCCATCAATGGAAGTTTCCGTCCCAATTATTGCAGTACCGACGCTGCTGCTGACCTGTAATTTATAAAAGGGGTTTGTGGTGCCGATGCCGACATTGCCGTTGGTCGTTACCACCAGCACATCATCACCATTGCCAACGTTAAGCTTCCATGTGCCGCCGTCGTTTCCATCTATGTAATGGTAGCCAGAAATCGCGCCGTTGAGCGAATAGCCGTAGAAAGGTTTCCCGGTTGCGCTATCGGTCTTCATATACATGCCGCCAAAGTCAGTGCCGCCGAAGTTCGACTGCACGCCAAAGACCTCGGAAGGGGTGACCTTTGTGGTGCGGCCAATGGCAACAAAGCCGGTTGCTGTGATCCTCATTCGCTCAGCTATCGTTCCTCCTGTCCCGGCCGTTCGGAAGATCACCGCGGCGCTGTCGTGTGCTCCGGAATCTATGTAGGCCTGTCCCGTAAACGCCGAACCGGTACCAAAGAACTGAATTGCCGCTGACGCTGGCGAGTTGGTCAAGGTGGGCGCAGAATAAATTCTGACGCCGCCAGTGTTGTTCAGCATGGCTATGTCTCTGGGAAACCCGGTAGTGAAGAAGATGCTGCCGTCCACAGTCAAATCTTCGTTTACCATGAACTCCGGCGACACCCTGTTCTGTCCCTGGGCAGTTCCGACTGATGTCCTGTCTTGCTTACCTGGTCTCTGATCCTGACCGCTCTGTGATTGGCCGCGCTTGGCTTTTCCGGTGCTACCGGCAATGGCTGCTGTTGTCTGTATTGTTCCATCCGGAAACATGATTCCCTGGCTCGCTCGAATCACCCCGTCTACATCAAGCCTCGTCTGCGGATGTGTTAAGCCGATCCCCAGATTGCCTTCGGCCGTCAGCCGCATCTGCTCGCTGTCGTTGCCTCTGTAGAAATCGCCAATGCGAAACGAGAGTGCGCCTTTGCCCCTGATAATCTGCCCGTCCTGCCGGTCGTGCGCGACAATCGTGGTGGTTTGTTTGTCATCCTCTTTCAAGACAGTCAATGCAGCGTTCTCATCCAGAAGGCCGACCGCTTGAATCTGTTGAGCAGTCAGTTGTGACAAATCGGCGGGCTCGACGGTCGCAGAACCGTTGGCTATCTTTACCGAGGCGATTCTCCGAGTGAACTTGCCGGAGAGGCTCGTGGCGATGACGACACAAAGATATGTGTTGTCGGTAAGGGCCTGTGCATGGTCGTCTTCTAGATGCCAGTCGAGGACGTTGCCGCCGCGCAGTTCGTTGTCGAAGACCTTCTTGCCGATCGGGTCATATACTTCCAATCGAATCTGCACGATGGATGGAAAAGCGGCCAGCCGCACGCGCTCGCCCGCTGCAGCGGTCGTTCTTCGCAATTTCGGTCTGACCTAGTGCCGTTCCGAGAGAAGCGATTATTAAGAGCAAGCTCGAGCAGACTGCGCGTGTTTTCAACATCGGTGTTCTCCTGAGCGCCGGGGAATAGACCGGCAGATTGTGGGTTCTCCTTTCTTGGCGACGGAGCGTGGGCCCCGCTACAAGACGGGGCCCACCGAGCGAGAGAGACGATTAGTCTCGTCGCTTTCCTTGAAACGGCACCGTCCGAAGATTTCCTCGGAAGGGCCCTTCGAAGAGGTTACCGCTGAGGTTGCCGTTGATTGTCGCGTCACCTCCCCCGTTGACTCCAGCCCACAGCCCCGTGCCCCGTAACACGAGAATGAGACTGTCAAGTGTTCCAGGTGCTTGAGGCGCTGCAGGCTGACCGCCAGCTCGCAGCACTCCGATAATTATTCCTTCAACCAGATTGCCATTGACAGTATTATCAGTGAGCGTGAATGTTCCGGCCCAGGCTCCAGGGTTCGCCGGATCAGGTTGCGTGATCAGAGCGATGAAGACTCCGCCGTCGAAACGAGCGGACCCTCCCTCATCGCCTCCGTTGTTCAGTCGCACGCTGCCATCGGCGAATGCGGCCAATCTCACCGAAGTAACCGTATCGGTGGCGGCATAAAACACCGGCTCGCCTTTCGCGTTGCCGAAACCGGCAGACTGCAAATCGGTGAAACTGGCAACCTGCCCCGCCGACGCTGAACCCGCAGTTGGGCTGCCGGCATTCACGACGGGCATCGCCAAGCCGGCGAGGTTTGCTTGAATGAAGGTGTCATTGCCGCGAGCGCTGGGTTGGTTTGAAAGATCCGTCAGACTTACTCCGGGAAGCGAGCTTACGTCTTCGCCGCCTGCGCCCAATTCCATTTCTCGGCTGAGGAAATCGGAGAAGCTGCGAACTACGTCCCCTCCCGTTCCGTTGTAGTTTTGAATGTCGGTGAACGTTACGCGTCCATCTCCATTGACATCCAAATTGGAGAATGTGCGAGGCAGGGTGTCCGGGGATTCCAGCCCGCGGGCGATGTTCTGTATATCTCCGGGACGCTGAAGGATCAGATTAAACAGCGTTTGAATTGCGCGGTCTCTGATGTGCGCGAACATCTCGCTGCGCGCTTGATCTGCTCCGGGTATCGGTGCTGTGAAAACGCCGCCGGTCTGATCGATAACACCTTTGGCGGAACCGGTCTTACCGAGCGCAGCAGGGGTGGCAACCGCCCTGAAGCTCTGTCCCGAGTCGCCCAGTACGATCTCGAAGAAGTAGCCGTTATTCTGCCAGAAGGGGCAGCCGGGCATGCAGGCTGCGGGCGGAAATTGCTGAGCCAGACCTAGCTCCTCGAAGGAATCAGTAAAGCTGTGATGCGTCCTAAAGAAATTTCCCTCCGCTGCGGCTATCCCTCGCAGGTTTCCAAGCGCCTTTTGAAAATTGGACGCTTCACGCTTTTTCTGCACCGCCGGCAGCAGCAGCCCGATGAGAACCGCAATGATCGCTATCACGACAAGAAGCTCGACGAGCGTGAAACCACTCTGCTTATCAGAGTGTGAATGTCGACGCTGGTCTAACCGACGGCTTAACTGTGAAGCACTTAGTTGGGTCATAATCATGGTACTCTCCTGTTGGGTTGACACTCATGGGTAATTCCCACGCTAAATTGTGAAAGGTAATCGGGGCATTTCCTTTAGTTGTTCTGCAAACGTCGCAACATACACTTCGATAGATACTCCTACCAGGACTTCAAAGTCACCGTGAGAATTCACAGCGATTTGACCAATCCAGTGAGCCGCCGGACTACGTAGTTGCGTTGATGCGGACGAGGTACTCAGTCACGTTGGTTGTGATGAATCGAGCGTTAAAAACGTCGGTGGTTGAATCCCGTAGGGATGACCTGTCTATAGTTAGCGACCGCCGGCGGATCCCTGCAGCTCCGTAGGAGCGACCTTCCTCTTAGATTGTAAGAACAGAGGTCGCTCCTACGGAGCTACCGAACCCCAAAAGCGCTGGCACCTATAGACAGGTCATCCCTACGGGATTGCCGTGAAACAGTGATTCGTCCATCAACTTCAATGTGACTGACTACTAGCTTCTCAGATGAGGCGGCTGCGGAGGGCTTTGGCTACCGCCTCAGTTTTGGAATGCACTTGAAGTTTTTGATAGATGTTTTGCAAGTGAAAGTTGATCGTGGTGGGCGCGACTCCCAACTTCGATGCGGCTGTTTTGTAGTTATGACCTTCGACCAGCAGCTTGAGTATTCGAACCTCGTGCGGCGTGAGGTTGTAATCCGCGCGTTGTGGCGGGCGGACGTCGCGAAACAAACGGATCACCCGCCGAGCCACCTCCGGCGACATCGGCGCGCCTCCCTGCGCAGCCTCCCTCAAACTTTCGACCAGACGCGCGGGTTGTGTCTTCTTTAACAGGTAGCCTGAAGCCCCTGCGCATAGCGCGTCGAAGATGCGCTCGTCGTCATCGTAAACTGTCAGCGTTAGCATTAACATGTTCGGGTGATGCTGTTTGAATAAGCTGATCCCTTCGATGCCGCTCATCCCCGGCAAACCGATATCTATCAGCACCACGTCGGGCGCGTCGGCGTTGATTTTGCCGAGCGCCTCTTCGACTGAGCGGAAGCTACCTGTGCATCGGAAGCCTTCGGTCCCGCTGATCAACGCGGTAAGATAGTCGCGAAATTCTCGGTGATCTTCGATGATGGCAACTCGAAGCGGGCTGGGCCGCGATGAAAACGTTACGTCGGGAGATTTCGTTTCGCTTGACACGATATTAGGCTCACAGGGTCCTGAGAAACGCGATAAGCGCTCTGCGATCGTCCGCGGATAGATCAAGTCCGAACGGATGACCCTTCACCGCGCGTGTTTTCACGCCGTAAGGCTTGTAACCTGTCGGAACATAATCATCGCGCAAACGGCGCGGATCAAACCAATCTTCGAGCGTCGCCACTGAGCCGTTATGCTCGAACGGTCCGCGATACCACACACCCCGAAGCGAGGGTACCTTGTAGTAACCCGTTCCACGCCGCGTCCGAAGCGCCGATGACGGATCGGTGCCGACGCTGATCGGCAGAATATCATACTTCTTGCGGTGCTCTTCCGGGACCTTGAACCCTTCGGCAGGCGTTAGTTTGTTGTTGGTGTACAGGGGCGGCGTATGACAACCCGCACAGCCTTCGCTCTGAAATAGTTTCTGTCCCCGCTCGGCCAGCGCGTTGAACTTGTTCGGATTCGGCGGAGGCTTGAGCGAATAGATATAAAGAGCGAGCGCATAAAGCTGCTCGTCGCTGTAGCGCGATTGCGTCGCGGGATCGGGCAACTCGCGAAAGTGCTTTCCGTCTGGGATAAAATCACCGTAGCGCCCGAGCAGTTGTGTATCCTGATTAAGAGCCGCGTAACGCATCAGGTCCCCAATCGAGCGATGTCGGACTAAAGCGCTGCGTATCGAATGCTGGTACCTTCGCGAACGATGACTCCCGGCGGCACCGCCCCGTAGGCACCAGCCATCTCGTCGAAAGACATGAAGTCCTCCGCCGGGTCCGGTTTGATCCAGGGAGCGCCGTGACGCACTCGCGCCTGAACGCGAAGCTGCTTGACCGATTCTTGCTTGGCTTGCTCATCCATTTGAGCAGCTTGTCTTCCAAGTCTGAAGGCAACGTTGTGGAACAGCGTCGGAAAATTACCCTGCGCGCCTTTGACGATCGAGCCGTCAGGCAAGACCCGCGTATGACAATCAGAGCAAGCATTACTTCCTATCTCGACGACTCCCTTTTTCCTGATCACGTAACGTCTGAAGGCAACGATGCCGTTCTTAGCCAACGGCGCAGTGGTCATTTTGTAGAATTCAGGATCGCGGAGAGGCGAGTTTGAGATAGGTTGGTATCCTTTCGGCGCGTCGAAGACAAGTTCCCCGGCGCGAATCCAGTCCGACTCAGTCTTCAGCTTGTCGGCATCGAATGCGATTTCCGGCTCCTGCTGCTTAAGCCATTCCAAGTATCCGGGCGGCTCTTTGCCCGGCGCATAGATCGGATAGCTTTTGTAAATTGGCCGCACGGGCATCCGGTAGTAGTAATCGGAGTTGACGTGCACTGGCGAATAACGCGGATCCGCGAGAGGTACTTCGAGCGAAGCCACAGCCTCATCGTCCCAGGTCTTGGGGATATTGGCGAAGATGCTGTTCGCAGATTCTTGTGGCCGGCCACCGAAAATAAAAGCGTTGATGCCGAGCAGTAAGAATAACGCGATCTCGAGTTTGGTTAATGTGCTTCGCATTTCGATACTCCTCACTCGATCTGGTTGTGCACTCAGCTTAAGCCAAGCCGCTCCTCAAGTCACTATGAATTCTCACAGGGTCGGCTTTACATATGTCGTCCGATCGGGGCTTTCATGATGACGCTCGTGCCTGCGCCCGGGCGCGAAATCACAATCAACTCGCCGCCAAGTTTTTCTGCCCGGCGGCGCATACTGGAAAGACCTTGACCGCCGTCGCTGCTCGATTGGTCGAAGCCGCGACCATCATCGCTCAGCTTAAGAGTGATTACGCGGTGATCGATCTGGAGCGCGACTTCGGCAGCGGTGCATCTCGAATGCTTGACGATGTTGTTGACGCCTTCTTTAAAAATGAGAAAGACTTCGCGTCGGACCTCCGCGCCGATTTTGACGTTGTGCTGTGGACTCGGCGCATCGAAATGGAACTGAATGTCACGAGCGGTAAAGCTGTCGCTGGCGAATCGACGCATTCTTTGCGACAGATCGATGAGGCGATCTCTTTTGGGATTCACCGCCCATACGATGTCGCTCATCGCGTCAACCGATCGTCGAGAGACTGATGCGATCTGCGAAAGCCGATCTGCCATGTGAGAATCGGTAGCTCGCGCATGCTGGCCGAGCATTTCGCTCAACCCCGCGATCAGAGATAAGTTGGATCCAATGTCGTCGTGCAAGTCCGAAGCGATGCGGGTGCGCACTCGTTCGAGTTCGATCAGCCTCCGCAGCCGGTAGCGATACAACGCATAGATCACAGCCGCGATGAACAAAGTCATCAGCGAGATGAACCACGATCGCTGCCAAACCGGCGGCAGAATCCGAAACTCGAACATAGCCGGCTCAGTGCTTGCGATTCCCTCGCGATTGATGGCGCGAACCAGAAAACGATAGCCTCCGGGAGAGAGCCTGCCGTAGTTGACAGATCGTAGCTCTGCGGGTTGGCTCCAATCGGCGTTTGCGCCCTCGAGTCTGTACTGGTACTTGATCTCCTGCTCGCCTTGAAAACTCAGCCCAACATATTCGATGAGCAAATCGTTCCGGGATGCCGGCAGCTCGATTGCAGACATGCGCACTACACCCGTTTCCGCGAGCGGTAAGTCTTCGCCGGCTACCTGAACCCTGCTAATAAAGATGGCCGCATCGCGTTTCTGGACTCGCTCGGCGCGCAGGTCGAGTTTCGACAATCCGGTGTTCGTGGCTATCCAGATATTTCCCTTGCTTTCCCTCATGCACTGGCTGATCGCATCGCCCGCCAGACCGTCTTTTGAGGTGAAGTGACGGATCTCACCGGTGAGCGGATTTAGCCGATCGAGCCCCTTGAATGTGCCCAGATAAATGCGACCCGAATCATCTTCCGTTATCGACAAGACGTAATCGCTAGCAAGTCCGGTTGCGATCGAGTAATTCGTGAACTCGGGATGCTCGGCCGCGGGGTCTTTGGTCATCGAAACGCCTCTGTTGCGCAGACCGATCCACAGCCATCCACGGCTGTCGATGAATAAAGCGCGCGGGTCCGTTTCGGGCAAACCGTTCGTCGACTCGACACGATGAACTCCGTCGTCGCCCATTCGGGCGAGCAGACCGAACCGCGCGCCCAGCCAGAGCGCTCCGCTGCGGTCGCTCACGATCCAAGAAATGGGGTGCGGATAAGTTGATTCGTAGGAGATTCGCTTGAAAAGCAAGCGGCCAGTTTGCGGCGGATCAGCGTAGTAAAGGTTGGATTGGCCGGCGCTGACCCACAATCGTGCTTTCGAGTCTTCGTAGATGTCGTAAATGATTTCATCACTTATGCCATCTGCTGAGGTGAACCTTTGGCCGCGACGCAACTGAAGCTCAGGACCTTTAAACCGAAACAAACCTTTCTCGGTTCCTAGCCACCAATCCCCGCGACGGTCCTGAAGAATCCGACTGCCGACGTTGCTGAACGGGGGCGCCTGAGAGCCTTGGACGACTACTGCCCTTTCGTTCACTAATTCGACGAGGCCGCGATCGACTGTGCTGGCGTAAATGTGTCCGCGTTGGTCCTCGATGACTGTGGCGAGATGTTGATCGGGCAATCCCTCAGTGCGAGTGAAGCTGACGATCATCTCCCTCGACAGCTTGCACACGCCTCCCGACCAGGTGCCAATCCAGAGATTCCCGTCGCGGTCTTCAACGAGACTGTACGCGACGTCATCACTCAAACCATTGGCCGTGGTGTAGACCCGCTGGCCGTCCCCGTACTTGATCAGGCCTTTTCCCGTGGCAATCCAGAGTGCGCCGCTCGAATCGGAAAGCATCTGATGAACGAGTTGGCCAGGTTCCAGGACGACGTCGAAGCGCTTCCATTGCCCACGGCTTTCAGTGCCTGTTGATTCGATGAACTCGTACACGCCTCGTGGATTCGCGAGGAGTATTCTTCCCGACGAGTCTTCTACAACACTGGTGATCTCCGCGTACCCGACCTGATCGTTTGCGCCATACGTGATGATCTGACCGTGAACCACTTCTATTAACTCGTCGCTGAGCCCGAACCAGATGCGTCCGCGCTTGTCGGCCAGCGCGGTCATCGCGGCGGCAACCGGATTGTGAGGGACAACCTGCTCAAACCTGGAAAGACCGCCGTTTTCGATGCGGGCACGATAGAGTCCATCATCGGTTGCGCACCACAGGTTGTTGTCCGAATCGAAGAGCATCGCGTTCACGCGGTTCGAGTGATCCGATTCGCCCACGCGAAAGCTTTCAAACTTATGCCTCGCAGTCGCTGGTTCGTCTCTTTTGAGCGCGGAAGCTTCGCGCGGATCGTCGATCAATCGCGACACGCCGCCGCCGTTGGTTGCGACCCAGAGGCGCCCTTGTTCGTCCTCGGTGATGTCGTTCACAACCGCGCTGCCGAGTCCATCGCTGACGCCGTAGTTGGTAAAGCGATAGCCGTCAAACCGACTGAGTCCTTCCCAGGTCCCGAACCAGAGATACCCCTTTCGATCCTGATGACTGGAGATCACGCGGCTGTGAGCCAAACCGTCGCGAAGATCATACCGGCGAATGGGAAGCTGCTGAGCGCCTGCGCCGTGAAGGCAGACGATTGACCAAAGCGCGAAGCACATTGCCCCTCGTCGTAACTGGGCCATCAAAACTCACCTCGAAGCTGGCGCGCGATCAAGGTGGTGAATTACTTGATCAGCTAGCCAGGATGGTTTCTATCCTTTGCAATTCTTCACTCGAAAAGGTGAGGTTCTTGAGCGCCGAAACTGCATCGTCAATATGGGGAGGTCTACTCGCTCCGATCAACGCCGACGTAACTTCTGGATGCCTCAGCACCCACGCTAGAGCCATTTGTGCCAGAGTCTGACCGCGCACAGAAGCTAGCTCTTGCAGACGACGGACCTTGCCGATCTTGTCCTCGGTGATTTGCTCGGGCCTGAGAAACCCATGAGGCTTCGCCGCGCGAGAGTCAGACGGAATGCCGTTCACGTATTTGTCGGTCTTGCCGCTGCGCACGACGTAATCAAGCGCTCCCATCGTTTCTTCCAGCGGCGTATCAGGGTCCGGGCGATGGGAATAAAAGATGTCCACGTACTCAAGCCCCATGCGACGCAGGCTCTGGTCAAGACTGGCGAGCAGATATTTGCGCGAGCCCCATTCGCCGTATGGACCTGGCCACATCAAATAACCTGCTTTGGTGGAGATGATCAGTTCATCTCGATACGGTGCAAGATCGTCTCCCAGGATCCGGCCGAACGTTTCCTCGGCCGAGCCCGGCGGCGGGCCGTAGTTGTTCGCCAGATCAAAATGAGTGATCCCGAGATCAAAAGCGCGGAGAATCATCGCCCGCGAAATCTCAAACGAATCGACGCGGCCAAAGTTGTGCCAAAGGCCGAGAGAAATCGCCGGCAGCTTCAGTCCGCTGCGTCCGCAACGCTTGTAGACCATCGTTTCGTAGCGACTCTGTGAAGCGCGATACATGTTCGTACTCCCTCGCTAGCTCTGCGACTGCAAGATCTGCTGTTCCAGATTCTTTCTATCGGTCTTCAACCTCTCGCTGAAATCGACGGCGTATTCCGTTGTCGCATCTAGCGCCGTCAAACTGTCTGGGAAGTGTTCCAACCCTTGAGTTGCACGATCTCGCGCACGTTTCAGACGCGCGAAACGCGCTGCTCTGCCTGTGTCAGGCGGTTGCTCTGCGGTCGCGTCATCAGAAGCGAAACTTCCGATCACTCTTCCGTGCCTCATCACTTGTTCGAAGACAGGCTGCCAGCTCCCGCTCGGCGGCGGCTCATCCGCGAGGGCAATCAGATCGCGAGCATACGTGCCGCTTTCATCCGTCGATCTCCACACTTGCTTGGTGCCGGGATAAGTCGCCTTGTCGTGACTCAGTTTTATTCTGCCGCTGAAATGGCCATTCTCTTCCAATCCCGCCAGCTTGTACACGCCTCCCAGCGCTGGCGCATCGTGCGAGGTTGCAAGCTCGGTCCCGACTCCGAAGGAGTCGATCTTGGCGCCTCGCGCAATCATCTCGGCGATCTTGTACTCGTTCAGGTCGCCGCTCGCGAAAATCTTTGTGTCGGTCATTCCACCTTCGTCAAGAATCTCGCGAACCTGTTTGCTCAGCTCACACAAATCGCCGCTGTCGAGCCGTACCGCCGGGATCTTCGACCCGAAATCGGAAGCCAGTCGCCTCACAGCAGCTATCGTGTTGTAGGTATCAACGAGTATCGTGGCGGTCTCCGGGAAGACTTTCAGGAACGCGCGGAACGCCTCGTCCTCGTCTTCGAACGACATAACAAACGAATGAGCCAAAGTGCCGAATGTCGGGATGCCAAACAGATGTCCGGCTTCGACGTTCGATGTGCCGGCGCATCCGCCGATGTAGGCCGCGCGCGCCGCGAACAGGCCGGCTTCCGTGCCGTGCGCGCGGCGTGTGCCAAACTCGATCACGTCGCGACCCCGGGCCGCCGCAACGACGCGAGCGGCCTTACTGGCGATCATAGTTTGAAAGTTGATCGTCGAGAGCAGAAAAGTCTCGACCACTTGAGCTTCAATGATCGGCGCGGTGACTCTCAGCAGCGGCTCCATTCCAAACGCGGCCGTTCCCTCCGGCATCGCCCACACGTCCCCGGTAAACCGAAACTCGGCGAGGTAATCGAAGAATGCGCGCGAGACGTGCTTGAACGCCGGGTGCTCCCGCAAGTATGCGATCTGATCGCCAGTGAATTCCATCTCCGACAGATACTCAAGCGCTTGTTCGAGTCCGGCTGCGATGAGAAAGGAGCGATGATCGGGCAGCGAGCGGACAAAGAGTTCGAAGATGGCGCTGTCTTGAATGCCGTTTTCGAAATAGGCGGCAGCCATAGTCAGCTCGTAGAGGTCGGTTGTAAGTCCGAAGGCGCGTTTGATCATGGATGCGATTCAGGAGAGGATGAGAATAAGCGCCACTTCCCAGCGCAACTATAGGATTTTGGTTTGCGCGGAGTCAAATTGCCTGGGAGCGCACGCGTGCTGAATCGCCGGCGATCGCACTCAGGACACGCGAGCCGCGTTCCCTGCCAGGTTGATGCTGAATAGCGCGAGGACTTACTATTACAACGACCAAGATGAATGACGCGTTACCCGGAAATGAACTGATAGAATCAGGCGTTGAAGACTTGCGAGAAGGCCGTGAGACAGTAGCGGCCTTGCTCGTGGCGGTCGGCGCGCCGCGTCTGAAAAGACTTGGCATCAATCTGCCTGACAGCCTACCCGAGAATCCCGAGCATAGATTGTACGATCTGCTCGAGAGAGAGGGATCGGACTCCGCGCATAGCCGGTATAATGCACTGATCCGAAGACTTGTCAGCTTCGAGCGCGCAGCCGAATGCGTCAAAGAGTGACCTCAGCTAGACTGCAACAGTTGATGCAGGCGCTTGGAGAGAGCGCCAAGAGCGCCGCGCGTGTTTTTCTGGTTGGCGGCGCGACTTCGGTGCTGCTTGGATGGAGAGACTCGACTATCGACGTCGACTTGAAAGTCGTGCCGGAAAGCGATGAACTCCTGCGCAAAGTTCCCGAGCTCAAGGAACGTCTTCAGATCAACATCGAGCTTGCTTCGCCCGATGACTTTATTCCGGAGCTGCCCGGCTGGCAGGAACGCAGCCGCTTCGTTGGACAAGAGGATAAAATCACATTCTTTCACTACGACTTTTATGCTCAGGCGCTGGCAAAAATCGAGCGCGGTCACACGCTGGACATGCAGGACCTGCGCGAGATGATCAGCCGTGGACTGATAGAACCCAAGCGCCTCCTTGATCTATTTCATTCAATTGAAGACCAACTTTATCGATACCCGGCCGTCGACGCATCGTCCTTTCGCCGGAAGGTCGAAGCGGTAGCGCTTGAAGCGGAGCCCTAGTCGGTAAGATGAGACGGGAAACAAAAAGCAGCTTATCGAGCCGAACCGCCGAATCTCACGTAAAGGTGCGTTATGCCGAGACCGATCAGATGGGAGTTGCTTATTACGCGAACTACTTCGTCTGGTTCGAGGTGGGTCGAAGTCAGTACTGTAACGACTGCGGTTTTTCCTACCGCGACATGGAGCGCGATACGGGGCTGTTCCTAATCGTTGCTGAAGCGAGCTGCCGCTACAGGACACCCGCCCGGTACGAAGACGAGTTGATCATCCGGACCCGCATCGCCGAGCTGACCCGACGGACTCTCAGGTTCAGCTACGAAATCGAACGCGAGGACAGAACTGCAATTGCGACCGGCGAGACGCTTCACGTGTTGATAAACGCGGAAGGGCGGCCATCAAGTTTCCCGGAAGAGTATCTGTCGCTCTTGAAGCGATCAGAAGTAACCGCGTCACAACTTTGAAAGCTGATGGGTGAGAATTTCATATTAAAGATTCACTGAGGAGGAGAAACTTGCAGATAAACAGCCCCGAAGTGATCGACGAAATTCTGCGCGAGACGAAAACGATCGCGGTGATCGGTCTCTCATCCGATCCGGCAAGGCCGAGCAATAGCGTTTCCCAGTACATGAATGCATGCGGTTATCGGATCGTTCCCGTGAACCCAAACGAGACAGAGGTGTTCGGCGAGAGAGCTTACGCGCGGCTTGAAGACGTGCCCGATAGGGTCGATCTCGTGAACATATTTCGCCGCAGCGAGGAGGCGGGCCGGCACGTCGATGAAGCGATTCGAATCGGCGCGCGAGGTGTATGGCTGCAAGAAGGAGTAATAGACGAAGAAGCAGCCCGAAGAGCTCTCCAAGCAGGACTCTCGGTCGTGATGGACCGTTGCATCCTGAAGGAGCACGTCAAGAGACGCCGATAGCTCTCGGTATTAGCCGTGCGTTTCCACAATTCAAGAAACTTGAAGAAAGTTGAAGAAAGTTGTTGACACAAAAGCGCGAGTTGTTTATCCTCAGTCATCCGTCAAGACGAGCGGTGAAGCTCTAGCCATTCCGGGCGGAGAGATTTTTATGGAAAGTTTCTACAACAAGCGAGCAGTTGATGTCATCGGCGACGCGCCCAAGGCGTGGAGCGCGTACCTCGCGCAAGTGTGCCCGGTTGGCATCACGGCGTTCGCAGTTATGGACGAGACTGCTCGTACCGGACCTTAACAATTTTTCAGCATCAAGCGCGACAGCCGCCAGCGTCAGTTTGATGCT
>WNGG01007761.1_pt1 | contig 13708 bp, 10 predicted proteins | sample 5400661 | NCBI WGS metagenome assembly WNGG01 (sample SAMN13153372, study PRJNA577476) | soil metagenome | isolation source: 100 cm soil or saprolite under Garry oak tree replicate 1 | place: USA:California | collected 2016-06-15
GCGCGGTGACTGGCTCTACGCCGACGCGAGTGAGTCCAGGCACCGGGTAGAGTGCAGCGGCTTGGTCGCTGCCTACCTGCAGTGGCACCTTGAGCATTCCATCCGTTCGCTGCGACTCGTGGAGCGTGGGTGAGAGACGACGCCCGGCCGCCGGCGCGCAAGCGGTCCGGCGTCAAGCCACCCGATCCGCACCCGTCCGGCGCGCGGCCGCCCGCCATCCCTGCCGAACTCGTGCCAACCCATGTCGCGCTCGTCATGGACGGCAACGGCAGGTGGGCGAAACAGCGCGGCCTGCCGCGGACCGAAGGGCACAAGCGCGGCGAGTTCGCCCTGTTCGACGTCATCATGGGCGCGATCGAGCTTGGCATCCCGAATCTGTCGGCCTATGCGTTCTCCACCGAGAACTGGAAGCGCTCACCTGATGAGGTCCGCTTCCTGATGGGTTTCAACCGGGATGTCATCCGCCGCCGCCGGGACCAGCTGCACGAAATGGGCGTCCGGGTCCGGTGGGCCGGCCGCAGGCAGCGGCTGTGGCGCAGCGTCATCTCGGAGCTGGAGGACGCCGAACGGCTGACGGCGGGCAACAACGTGCTGACGCTTCAATTCTGCGTTAACTATGGCGGCCGAGCAGAGATCGCCGACGCGGCTGCAGCGCTCGCCGCCGAGGTGGCAGCGGGCAGGTTGCGCCCGGGACAGATCGACCAGAAACTGTTCGCCCGGTATCTGGACGAGCCGGGGCTTCCAGATGTCGATCTGTTCGTCCGGTCCTCCGGCGAGCAACGAACATCGAATTTCCTGCTGTGGCAGTCTGCCTACGCCGAACTGGTCTTTCTCGACACGCTGTTCCCTGACTTCGACCGCAGGCACTTGTGGCATGCCTGTGAGATCTACGCCAGCCGTGATCGCAGGTACGGCGGCGCCGTGCCGAACCCGGTGCCTGGCTCGGCGGCTTCCGCCTAACCCGCCACGGCGCTCAGCGGACCGCCTGCGAGACGGCGAGCGCGATCACCGCGATGATGACCGCCCCGCGCAGCAGCCGGCTCGGGAGTTCCAGTACGGGCCACGACAGGTAGCTGAACCAGCCGAGGAAGGCCGCAACCAGCGAAAGCCCGGCCGCGCCCACCCAGCCTTTCACCGCAAGGCCGACGACCAGGACCGCGATGAACGCGAGTGGCACGACCCAGCCAGGAAGCTGATGTAGGTAGACCAGTGGCGCGGCGCTGCGCCGCTCGACCTGGCCGCGAAAGCCCTTCGCACCAGGGGTGATCAACGTCTCGCCCTTCGGCAGCGGCCGCCGCCGAGGTTGGTGTGCTGCCACGGTGGGTGTCCTTCGCCGTCGATAAGCTGGCCTGCCGTCTCATGATTCGCATGTGGCAGGCAAAGATACCGCTGTCCTGTCCTAACTAGACCACGGGGTGCGCGGGAATGCGCGAGCAGCGGCGAGGCTGCATGCGTGGCACCCGCTGGACGGGCACGATTGTGCTGCTGAGCTTGTTCGGGGGGTCTCATCGCAGCGGGGGCAACGATGCGACATGCGGGCATGGCCTTGATGAGTGCGGGGCTTGTTTTGAGCGTCTGCGCGGCCGCTGTCTGCGGGCCGGATGTCGGCGCCCGGGGAGGGCTCGAATCACCGACGCCGCGCGAAGCCACCATGATGGCTGTCACCGGAACTAAGACGGTCGCATACGCCGGCTACGTAATCGAAGTCCCTGCGGGCTGGCCGGTCTACCGGCTCGCCACACAGCCGCACCGGTGCGTGCGCTACGACGTGCACGCCGTTTACCTGGGAACTCCAGGACCGGACCAGCAGTGCCCGGCGCATTTGGTAGGGCGGACCGAAGCCGTGCGCATCGACAGCACCGTGACAGGCGCGGAGTCCTCCGGTCGGCTCGCGGGCGGGGCCTCCCGTCGGCTCGCGGGCGGGGCCTCCGGTCGGCTCGCGGGCGGGGCCTCCTATGCGGGCAACCCCGCCATGGTCGAGCGGATCATCGCGAGCGTGCACGGCGCGCCACGGCCTGCGCCGGTCGTCTCGGTTGCCATGCCAGCCTCGCTCGTGCCGGCATCGTTGCTGGCACTGAGCGCGCCCAAGTGGGCGGCGCGGGCTCGTGCGACGAAGGCTGCGGCCGCGGCGCGGCCAGGCAAGGTCTTCGCGCACGGGCCGATCGCGGGTTTCGATACCTGCACCGCGCCGTCAGTGCGAGCCATGCGGGCGTGGCGCCGGGCCTACGCCGCTATCGGCGTGTATATCGGCGGCGTCAACCGAGCTTGCGACGCAGGCAACCTAACGCGCCACTGGGTTCGCCGGGTCAAGGCGATGGGGTGGTGGCTAATCCCCACCTACGTTGGCCTGCAGCCACCGTGTGACCACTTCAGCGCGCGGATCAAGCCGAGGCACGCGATCACAGAAGGCAGCGCCGCGGCGGACGATGCGATAGCGCAGGCGCGCTCACTTGGCCTGCACCGCCATGCCCCCATCTACGTCGACATGGAGGCATACAACGACACGAAGAGGCGATGCAGGAGGGCTGTGCTCGCCTTCCTCGATTCCTGGACCAGGCGGCTGCGTGCCCGCGGGTATGTGCCCGGCGTCTACTCGAGCGCCGGGTCAGGAGTCGAGGACCTGGGCAACACCACCTCGATCGCCGGCCACCCGCTCGCCAGGCCGAAATCGATCTGGTTCGCGCTGTGGGACGGCCGTCGCAATGTACGCGGGGGGCCTTACATGCTGGCGTCATGGTGGCCGGGGGAGCGGCGGATCAAGCAGTTCCACGGCGCTGTTTGGCGCAAGCACGGCGGGTTCCGGCTCAACATCGACATCGACCGGGTGTTTGGCGCGGTGTATTAGCTCCGGCGATCACATATCCATCGCAATCTGTACATAACTAGTTCCGCAGTGTGACTGAAACCAGTTCGCAATGGCCGGCGCCCGCCTCTAAGCTGGACAGCTGTACTGACGTCATAACAGATACAGCGTCAAGCAACAGCGGTGCGCGCCGCGAGGCAGAGCGGGCGCGCTATCAGCCAGTGCGAGGATCCGCGCTCGCCGCCCGCCGACCGCCAGCCGGATGGAGAACCTTCATGGCCCGACGCAGCGACATGATGGACACGATCGTCAACCTGTGCAAGCGCCGGGGAATCGTCTTCCCGTCCAGCGAGATCTACGGCGGGCTCCGCGCGTCCTGGGATTACGGGCCGCTCGGCGTCGAACTGAAGAACAACGTCAAGCGCCAATGGTGGCGCGCGATGGTGCAGGAGCGGGACGACATCGTCGGGCTCGACTCGTGCGTGATCCTGGCCAGGGAAGTGTGGGAGGCCAGCGGCCACGTAAGTGAGTTCGTTGACCCACTCACCGAATGCCTCTCCTGCCACAAACGATTCAGGGCGGACGATCTCGCCGAAGCCTACGAGGCAAGGCGCGGTCATCCGCCTGCCCACGGCCTGGCCGACATAACCTGCCCGAACTGCGGCAACAAGGGCACGTTCACCGAGCCCCGCATGTTCAACGGCCTGCTGCGCACATCGCTCGGCGCTGTGGAGGATGAGTCTGGCCTCGCATACCTGCGGCCGGAGACCGCGCAGGGTATCTTCATTAATTTCCGCGCCGTGCAGCAGTCGTCGCGCCGGAAGGTCCCGTTTGGAATCGGGCAAATCGGAAAATCATTCCGCAACGAGATTACCCCGGGTAACTTCATCTTCCGCACCCGCGAGTTCGAGCAAATGGAGATGGAGTACTTCGTTGAACCTGGCACCGACGACAAGTGGCACGAGTACTGGATCGACGCCAGGCTGAGCTGGTATGTCGACCTCGGGATACGTAAGGAGAACCTCCGCCTGTACGAGCACCCGCAGGAGAAGCGCTCGCATTATTCGAAGCGGACAGTCGATATCGAGTACCGGTTCGGCTTTCCGGGCGGCGAGTGGGGAGAGCTGGAGGGAATCGCGAACCGTACGGATTATGATCTCTCGGTGCACTCCAGGGCGTCCGGTGAAGACCTTTCCTACTACGACCAGGATTCCGACACCCGGTACCTGCCATATGTCATCGAGCCTGCGGCCGGTGTGGACCGGTCCGTGCTGACCCTCCTGCTCGACGGCTACGCGGAGGACGAGGCCCCGAATGCCAAGGGTGTGCCGGAGAAGCGGACCGTCCTTCGGCTCGATCCGAGGATTGCGCCGGTCAAGGTCGCGGTGCTGCCACTGTCCCGCAATGCCGAGCTCTCACCAAAGGCTCGGGGCCTCGCGGCCGATCTGCGCAAGCTGTGGGGTACCGAATTCGACGACGCGAGCGCCATCGGCCGCAGGTACCGGCGCCAGGACGAGATCGGCACACCGTTTTGCGTGACGGTTGACTTCGAGACGCTGGAGGACCAGGCGGTCACCGTGAGGGAGCGCGACTCAATGCGGCAGGATCGGATTGGTATCAGCCAGATCGAGTCTTATCTCGCGGAGCGCCTGCCGCGCTGCTGATCACGCAAACGCCGCGTGCGCCATGCGCCCACCGGGCAGAAACGCGAACCCCTGCGAACCCCCTGCGAACCCCCTGCGATACCTGCGGCGGAGTCTGGAAACCAATCATGGAGCTGCTGCATTCTGGCAAGGTCCGCGAGGTATACGCGGACGGTGATGACATCATCCTGGTTGCATCCGACCGGGTCAGCGTGTATGACGTGGTGCTGCCCACGCCGATCCCCGGCAAGGGCCGGGTTCTCACCCAGCTATCGCTGTGGTGGTTCGGCAGGCTAGCCGACATTGTGCCCAATCACGTGATCTCCGCATCGGACGTGCCTGCCGAGTTCGCCGGGCGGGCGATCAGGTGCCGGCGGCTGGAGATGCTGCCGGTGGAGTGCATCGCGCGCGGCTATCTGGCAGGCCTCGGCCTGCACGAGTATCAGCGTTGCGCCGCGATTTCGGGGGTAGCCCTGCCGCCAGGCCTGGTTGAGGGCTCCCGGCTGCCTGAACCGATCTTCACCCCGACAACCAAGGCGAGCACGGGCCATGACGAGTTCATCACGTTCGCTGACGTAGCCGCTGAGTTCGGCGCCAGCGTGGCCGATCAGCTTCGCCGCGTCACGTTGCAGGTGTACCGGAGGGGCGCGGAGCTTGCGGCGGCACGCGGGATAATCGTTGCTGACACCAAGATCGAGTTCGGCTGGGCGCCGGACGGCACACTCGTGCTCGCCGACGAGGTGCTGACACCGGACTCGTCGAGGTTCTGGCCCGCCGATCGGTTGCGGCCCGGACGGCCGCAGTACGCACTGGACAAGCAGATCGTCCGCGACTGGGCGGCCGGGACCGGATGGGACAGGCACCCGCCCGGTCCGTGCATCCCGCCGGACGTCGCCCGGGCAGCGCAAGCGCGATACGCCGAGATCTACGAACGGATCACAGGGAAGCCGTGGATCATGCGCCCTGCGAGCGACGGCCCGCGCGCCGCTCGGTAGAGTTTCGGTATCGGGGCCGTAAGCGCCTGCACATAAACCCCCCGTGCTGCCCGCGTCGAAACCGCTGATCTCGGGGGCCGCATCACGAACACAACGCCCATCGTGCCGCCCGCATCACGAGGAGAACGCGCCGTGGCCAAGTTCGTCTACGCCTTCACAGAAGGCAACAAGGACCAGAAGGACCTGCTCGGTGGCAAGGGCGCCAACCTGGCCGAGATGACCAACCTGGGTCTTCCTGTACCGCCCGGTTTCACTATTACCACCGAGGCATGCCGTCATTACCTGGCGCACGGCAGCCTCCCTGACGGCCTCGACGAAGAGATCGCCGGCCATCTGGCCTCAATCGAACGGGCCATGGGCAAGCTGCTGGGTGATCCTGCGGACCCGCTGCTTGTCAGCGTCCGTTCCGGTGCGAAGTTCTCCATGCCCGGCATGATGGATACGGTCCTCAACATCGGCATGTCCGACGAGTCAGTACTGGGCCTGGCCAAGCAGTCCGGCAGCGAGCGGTTCGCCTGGGACGCCTACCGCAGACTGATCCAGATGTTCGGCAAGACCGTGCTCGGCATCGACGGTGACGCGTTCGAGCATGCCATCGAGGAGGCGAAGAAGGCCAAGGGCACCAGCAGCGACCTCGACCTGGATGCCGAGGACCTGAGCCGCCTCACCGAGACATTCAAGGGCATCGTCAGGGAGCGGACAGGGCGGGAGTTCCCCTATGACCCGCGCGAGCAGCTAGGCCTGGCGATCCGCGCCGTCTTCGAGTCATGGAACTCGCCACGCGCCATCCTGTACCGGCGCCAGGAACGGATCCCAGCGGGCCTCGGCACCGCGGTCAACGTCGTTGCCATGGTCTTCGGAAATCTCGGCATGGATTCCGGCACCGGTGTGGCCTTCACCCGCGACCCGAGCACCGGCCACCAAGGCGTGTACGGGGACTACCTGCAGAATGCGCAGGGCGAAGACGTCGTGGCGGGCATCCGCAACACGGTACCGCTGCAGGATCTTGAGCGGATCGACAAGAGGTCGTACGACCAGCTGCTCCAGATCATGACGACTCTGGAGAACCACTATCGCGACCTGTGCGACATCGAGTTCACGATCGAGCGCGGCAAGCTGTGGATGCTGCAGACCCGGGTGGGCAAGCGCACGGCCGCGGCGGCGTTCCGCATCGCTACCCAGCTTGTCGATCAGGGCTTGATCGACATGGATGAGGCGGTCATCAGGGTGAGCGGTGACCAGCTCGCGCACCTGATGTTCCCGAGGTTCGATGAGGCGGCGGCGACCACCAAGGTCACGACCGGGGTGAGCGCCTCGCCGGGTGCGGCGGTCGGCAGGGCAGTCTTCGACTCCGACCGCGCGGCCGAGCTTGCGGCCAAGGGCGAGGCCGTCATCCTGCTGCGGCGGGAAACCAACCCGGACGACCTGAACGGCATGATCGCTGCCCGTGGCATCCTGACCAGCCGGGGTGGCAAGACCAGCCACGCGGCCGTGGTGGCTCGCGGCATGGGCAAGACCTGTGTCTGCGGTGCCGAGGAGCTCGACGTCGACATCGCTGGGCGCAAGGCACGCGCACCAGGCGGTATTACCATCAACGAGGGCGATGTGATCTCGATCGACGGGACCAGCGGCGCGGTGTACCTCGGAGAGGTCCCGGTCGTACCGTCGCCCGTTGTGGAGTATTTCGAAGGCAATGTCGACCCGCTGGCCGCAGACGCCGACGACCTGATCAAATCGGTCCACCGGATCATGACGCACGGTGACGAACGCCGCCGCCTCGGCGTGCGCGCCAACGCCGACACCGGTGACGACGCGGCACGCGCGCGCCGGTTCGGCGCGGGGGGGATCGGGCTCTGCCGCACCGAGCACATGTTCCTCGGCGAGCGGCGTCAGCTCGTCGAGAATCTCATCCTGGCCGAGAACGACGAACAGCGGCAGGCCGCGCTTGACGCCCTGGAGCCGCTGCAGCGCGGCGACTTTGTGGAGATCTTCGAGGCAATGGATGGGCTCGCGACGACTATCCGGCTGCTCGACCCGCCGCTGCACGAGTTCCTGCCCGATATCACCGAGCTGACAGTAAGGGTCGGGCTTGCCGGGGCAAGCGCGAGCGAGAAAGACCGCAAGCTGCTCGACGCGGTGCGCCGCCTGCACGAGCAAAATCCCATGCTCGGCCTGCGAGGCGTGCGGCTGGGCCTGGTCATTCCTGGCCTCTACGCGATGCAGGTGCGGGCCATCGCACACGCCGCCGCGCAGCGGAAGAAGGCAGGCGGGAACCCGAAGCCGGAGATCATGATTCCGCTTGTGGGTGCTGTGCAGGAGCTCGAACTCGAGCGTGAGGAGGCGCAAAAGATTCTCGCCGAGGTGGCCGCCGAGACGGGTGTCGATGTGCACACCCTGATCGGCACGATGATCGAGGTGCCGCGTGCGGCGCTCACCTCCGGCCAGATCGCGGAGGCTGCGGAGTTCTTCTCATTCGGCACGAACGATCTAACCCAGATGGGCTGGGGTTTCTCCCGCGACGACGTCGAGGGCTCCTTCTTCAGCCGCTATCTGGAACTCGGCGTCTTCGGTGTGTCACCGTTCGAGACCATCGACGCCGACGGCATCGGCCGGATGGTCCGCATCGCGGTGCAGGAGGGGCGGCAGACCCGGCCGGGCCTCAAGATCGGCGTCTGTGGCGAGCACGGCGGTGACCCGCAGTCGGTGCATTTCTTCCACGAGGCCGGGCTCGACTACGTGTCTTGCTCGCCGTTCCGTGTCCCGGTGGCCCGGCTGGAGGCGGGCCGTGCGGCCATCGAGTCCGCGCGGGGCGACGTGGGCAGCGACAGCCGCTGACTCCAAACCACACAGGGCCGGGTTGACCACCTACGATGCCCACGCCACACAGCGATGGGCCGCCGAGAAACCCAAACGGCAGGGGCGCAGCGCCTTCGAGCGCGACCGGGCACGGGTGCTGCACAGTTCGGCCTTGCGCCGGCTCGCGGCCAAGACGCAGGTGGTCGAGGTGGACGCGGGTGACTTCCCGCGAACCCGGCTCACCCATTCGCTCGAATGTGCCCAGATCGGCCGGGAGCTCGGCAAGGCGCTTGGTGCTGATCCAGACCTGGTTGAGACGGCATGCCTAGCGCACGACATCGGGCATCCGCCGTTTGGACATAATGGCGAGCTAGCTCTCGACCACGTGGCACTGGCCTGCGGCGGGTTCGAGGGCAACGCGCAGAGCCTTCGCCTGCTCACCCGGCTGGAGGCGAAGGTGATTACGGCGGGCGGCCGCAGCGCCGGGCTCAACCTGACGCGGGCGGCGCTCGACGCCGCGCTCAAATATCCATGGCTCGCACCGCCTGAGCCGTCGCCAGGGGCGAAGTACGGCGCGTACGCGGCTGACGGCGAGGTGTTCAGCTGGATCCGCGGCGGCGTGCCCGCTTTCAGGCCATGTGTGGAAGCGCAGATCATGGACTGGGCCGATGATGTCGCCTACTCCGTGCATGACCTGGAAGACGGGCTGCACGCGGGTCACATCACGATCGAGCAGTTGCAGGATGAGACCGAACGGCTCGAGGTGGCGAAGCTCACCGCTGCCGAGTACACCGATCCGGGTGAGCCGGGCCCGGTCGCAGAACTCTGCGAGGTGCTCGACGACCTGCTCGCGCTCGGCTGCTGGCCGCAGGCCTTCGACGGCGGGCCGCGTTCACTTGCCGCGGGCAAGAACCTGACCAGTGAACTGATCGGCCGGTTCTGCACGGCGGCAGAGGACGCCACCCGCGCGGCCTGGCCAGGCGGCCCGCTCAGCAGGTACGCGGCCGACCTGGTGGTGCCGCGGCGGCAGCGGCTCGAGTGTGCCCTGCTCAAAGGCGTCACCGCGCATTACGTGATGAGCCGCCCCGGTGCCGCTGCGACCCAGGCACGCGAGCGCGAGGTGGTCACCGAACTGGCCGACGCGGTGGCTAACGGCGCGCCAGCCGCGCTCGATCCGGCGCTGCGGCCTGCCTTCGAGGCGGCAGAATCCGATGCTGAGCGGCTGCGCGTGGTCGTCGACCAGATCGCTTCGCTGACCGATACCTCGGCTTTCGTCTGGCATCGCCGGTTGTGTGCCACGGCGCGGGGCGCCTAGCTGTCAGACAGACTCCGCAGGGCCGCTAGCGTTGTTGCGCGAAGGCGGCGTGTCATGGCGCACCGCCCATGGCGCACCACGTGGGAAGGAGCCACACATGCCAGCAGACCCCAGATACGTGATCATCGGTGCCAGTCTGGCCGGCGCAAAGGCCGCCGAGACCCTGCGCGCGGAGGGTTTTGACGGCACGGTCGTGCTCATCGGTGCCGAGTCGGAACGGCCGTACGAGCGCCCGCCCCTCTCCAAAGGGTTCCTTCTCGGCAAGGAGGAGAAAAACAAGGCCTACGTGCACGACGAAGGCTGGTACGGCGAGCACGAGGTGGAGTTGCGGCTCGGCGTCGCGGCGCTAGCTGTCGACCGCGCCTCCCGCCGGGTCGAGCTGGCCGACGGCGCGTTCATCGGCTATGACAAGCTGCTGATCACGACGGGTGCGTCGCCGCGCAGGCTGAATGTGGCGGGCGGTGACCTCGACGGGGTGCTGTATCTGCGCACGGTTGCCGACTCCGAGCGGCTCATGGCGGCTTTCAAGGCGGTTGGCGAGGTCGGCGGTCGGGTGGTGATCGCTGGGGCCGGCTGGATCGGCCTGGAGACCGCCGCAGCGGCGCGTCACTACGGCTGCGAGGTCGCCGTGGTGGAACCGGAGCCTGCGCCGCTGAGCCGGGCACTCGGTCCCGAACTCGGCGGCGTGTTCGCCGACCTGCACCGCCGCCACGGCGTTGAATTCCACCTGGGCACGGGTGTCGGGGAGTTCCGCGGCGGCGCCGGAGCGAGTTCCCGCCGTCTGGGCGCCGTGGTTACCTCCGACGGCACGGAACTCACGGCGGATCTGGCCGTCGTCGGAATCGGTGCGCTGCCCAACACATCGCTCGCCGAGTCAGCTGGGCTGAAGGTCGAAAACGGGGTTGTCGTTGACTCGGCGCTGACGACCTCGGATCCGGATATCTACGCGGCCGGCGACGTGGCGAATGCCTGGCACCCGTTGCTGCACCGGCGGGTGCGGGTCGAGCACTGGGCGAACGCGCTGAACAGCGGGCCAGCGGCGGCCCGGTCGATGCTCGGGCAGCAGGTGAGCTACGACCGGGTGCCGTACTTCTTCAGTGATCAGTACGAGCTCGGCATGGAGACCTCCGGGCTGCCGGATGGCGGCTACGACCAGGTGGTTTACCGGGGTGAGCCTTCCTCGCTCGAGTTCATCGCGTTCTGGTTGGCAGGCGCGCGGGTCGTCGCGGGTATGAATGTCAACATTTGGGATGCGACCGACGACATCCAGGCCCTGATCCGCGCTGGTGTCCCTGTCGATGCCGCACGGCTCGCCGACCCGGCCGTCGCCCTGTCCGACTTGGTGCCGAAGCCGGCGTGACGGCTGGGCGCCGACGCCTACGTGGCGGCTGGGCGCCGACGCCTACGTGGCGGCTGGGCGCCGACGCCTACGTGGCGAGGCCCGCGTGACGGCCGGGTGCCGGGGCTACCTGACGCCGCGTGGGCGCCAAGCCGCCGCTGAGCACGTGCGCATCAGTGGCGAGGCCACGGGCAAACGCGCACACGTGCTTGCCCGTTCCGGTACCCCGGCGAGGGTGAACGTGTCGAGGATGATCGCCCGGTCGGTACGCCCGGCCATCGGCGCTGGCCGTCCAAGCTCCCGCCCGAACAACTGCAGCAAGACGACGCCGTACAGGTGGGCACTGAGCCCGCCTGCGTTGATGAGTGTGTGGTCGACATCCCAGAGCACGAGGCGGTCACGTTCGGGCACGTCGTGACGGTACCAGCCCATAGACTCGCCCTGTGGCAGGCCGGATTCGTGATGAGGACATCAACCTCGTCAGGGAGCGCTCGCCCATCGCCGAGGTGATCGGTGAGCACCTGCAGTTGCGGCACGCGGGCGGCGGTTCGCTGAAGGGCCTGTGCCCCTTCCATGAGGAGAAGACGCCCTCGTTCAACGTCACCCCCGCCCGCGGGCTGTACTTCTGCTTTTCCTGCCAGGAGGGCGGCGACGTCATCTCGTTCGTGCAGAAGATCGAGAATCTCACCTTCGCCGACGCCGTCGAGCGCCTCGCCGCGCGGGCGGGCATAGAGCTGCGCTATGAGCAGGGCGGCCAGGTGCCGGGGCGAGAGCAGGGCCAGCGCCGCCGGCTGCTCGACGCACACCGCGCGGCCGCCGAATTTTATTCCGAACGGCTGCGCTCAGCTGACGCCGCGCCCGCCCGCGCCTTCCTCGCTGAGCGGGGATTTGACACCGCTGACGCGCAGCGCTTCGGCGCCGGTTACGCGCCCGCCGAGTGGGAGGCGCTCACCCGCCACCTCATTGGCCGAGGTTTCACTCAGCGGGAACTACTGACCGGCGGGCTCGCCAGTGAGGGCAGGCGCGGCCCGGTGGACCGGTTCCGTGGCAGGCTCGTCTGGCCGATCCGTGACGTCACGGGCGATGTGATCGCCTTCGGCGCGCGGAAGCTCGCCCACGGCGATGACGGCCCTAAATACCTGAACACCCCTGAGACCCCGCTGTTCAAGAAGAGTTCCGTGCTGTATGGGGCGGACCTGGCCAAGCGGGAAATAGCACATCGCCGCCAGGTAGTGATCGTCGAGGGGTACACCGACGTGATGGCGTGCCACCTGGCCGGGGTTCCAACAGCCGTTGCCACCTGTGGCACGTCGTTCGGCGAGGGTCACGTCAAGATCGCGCGGCGGCTGCTTGTGGACGCGGACACCTTCCAGGGCGAGGTCATCTTCACCTTCGACGGCGACTCCGCGGGCCAGCGTGCCGCCTTGCGGGCGTTCGGCTTGGAGGAGAGGTTCGTCACCCAGACGTTCGTAGCCGTACAGCCTGACGGCCTCGACCCCTGCGATCTGCGACTGAAACATGGCGACCTGGCCGTGCGCGATCTGATTTCCCGCCGGGTGCCGCTGTTCGAGTTCGCCATCCGCAGCGTCTTGGAGCGGCACGACCTCGACACGACAGAGGGCCAGCTAGCTGCCCTCGACGACGCGGCGCAGATCGTAGCCAAGATCAAAGATGTCGGGCTGCGCAAGCGTTATGCGGTCAACCTGGATCGCTGGCTTGGTCTCATGGACGAGCAGTTCGTGCTGGACCGGGTCGCCAGGCACGCGGGCGCGCGCCCAGGTGGCAGTCGCCGTGGCCGCGCTGCTGCTAACCGCGGCTCAGCTCCGCCGTGGGCTGGCCAAGCCGGTGAGCCGGTGGGAGGGGAGGATGCGCTACAACGTCAGCCGTTCGGGAATCAAAGCGATGTCGGCTACGATCCGAGCGATCCGGTCGCCAACGTGGAGCGCCAAGCGCTCAAGCTCGCCGTGCAGCGCCCCGCTCTCGCTGGGCCGATGTTCGATTCGCTCGGGGCCGACGCGTTCACCCTGCCCGCCCATGCGGCGACGTTCGGTCTGATCGCCTCGTGCGGCGGCGCTCGGTCTGCTGGTGGTGGCGCGGCCGACGGTGGGCGGGACTGGGCGGCACGGTTGCGCGACGCCGCCCCGGGTGCGGCGGCGCGCGCGTTTGTGACCGGGCTGGCCGTGGAGCCGCTCGAGGTGCCGCGGGCCGATGGCGAGCCGGACGGGCGGTACGCAGAAGGGGTTTTGGCCCGGGTGGGGGAGCTAGCCGTCTCACGGCAGATCACTGCAGTGAAGTCGCGGCTGCAGCGGATGAACCCCGTCGATGAGCCTGCCGCGTACAACCGGCTGTTCGGTGATCTCGTTGCCCTCGAGCAGCGGCGCAAGGTCCTGCTCGCGCAAGCCGACGGCGCCCTGTGACCATCTTCGTACATCCACAGCCGCCGGTCCTCTTACAAGACCCACCCACCCATGGGGGCGTTGCCCTACTGATGATCTTGGCAGCTTGTCAAGGGGTTCGGTAGGGGTGAACGCGATTCTGGGGATATCTGGCCGAGATGTCCACAGGTGCCACCTGCGCCCCTGGGTGTCCTGGCGTGGCGATTCTCGGCAAGAATGCCGGTTTTTTCGCTACTACCACGAAGGTTACAAAATTAGACCCCCACTCCCGTGCTCCCATGACGCACACTATTCTCCGTGGGCCCTACGGTGCTACCCAGTGGCTCGCCACCACCAGAGCAGGTGGCGGATCTCGTCGCGCGGGGGCAAGAGCGCGGTGTCGTCACGATGGGCGACGTAGCTGCGGCCTTGGACCGCTCCG
>WNGG01015160.1_pt1 | contig 13708 bp, 8 predicted proteins | sample 5400661 | NCBI WGS metagenome assembly WNGG01 (sample SAMN13153372, study PRJNA577476) | soil metagenome | isolation source: 100 cm soil or saprolite under Garry oak tree replicate 1 | place: USA:California | collected 2016-06-15
CCATTCTACCCCGTCGTCAGCGACGGGAGGGAGGCTCAGTCGGTCCCGCAGGTTGAGGATGCCTATCACCACGAGCGCGACAGTTATCGCCAAAACGGCGACAAGCTTGGTCGTGCTCATCAGGACTTTCATTCTCAAACCTCGTACTGATCTTCATTCAAAGAGAGGCACAGATCGGTCTTGTTGTTAAGGTGCAACTGGTATTCCCGCTCGCGGCGCCTTGGATAGTTAAGCAAAAGAAAGGCTTAGCAATCGCTGCGGTTGGTGTCACAATGCGGTATTCCATATTTTCGGACGAGACTCCAATTTTTTGGATGCCAACAACGGGGAGAAACGCGCCGATCGGTTCCTGATCGTTCAAAACCTGAGTGCCAGCCCCACGCGGACCAGCCTGTGGAAGCGGCTTGCGACCAGCTCCTGTCGTTCATCGGCGATTGATGTTTGTTGATCGAACAGGTTTCGGAGATCGACGACCGCCGCCCACTGGCCCGGTATGAAGCTGACGCTTGGCAATTCCTGCGTAAACGAAATGCTGACGTTCGGATCGTATGTGGAGATCTGACCCTGAAACGGATCAATGGCGAATACAGCACGCCCTGGAGAGATTCGCACCACGGTTGAGATTTTTGTTCCCGTGTTTACAAAATTGGCGTCCACTTTCGCTGAGACGACGTGGAAGACTCCGCTGCTGAAAAGATTCGCCGGCGTTGTTATGCCTCGCCGATCAAGTTGTTGTCCCTCGCCGAAAGCGTAGCCGACTGTGCCGTCAATTACTTTGTTGACGTGTCGATGGTAGCAAACTCGCAATCCGCGGGTGCGTCCAGATTGTTGCTCGCTGCGCAGCGTCGGGTCAGCTTGAGGGGCGTCATTCGGGACCGCAAGCAGTCCCACGCCGTGACCGGAGACCGTGTCGAGAAATGCCATCATCTCGACCGATGACTTGTCCGACAGAACTTGCTGCCCGCCGAACTGAAGGCGATAACTCCGTTCAACAACCGGTTGCCCACCTGCGGTCGCTACCGGTTTGGGTTCCGAGAATTCTATCTCGCCCGATTCAAGATTCACTTTCCATTCGGTGTCACTTGAGCCGCCCGGCACCAATCCTGCAAATAACTTTGTTCGCGGGGCGGCGTCTACGGCAACTCCGAATCTGGGCAAGATGCTCGAGGCAGAGCCTCGTTCTGCGAATCGCGCAAACTCGAGTCCGTAAACGACCAGCACGGGGCCTGACACCTGCCAAGTATCGGTGGCTGAGATTGAAACCTGTCCGAGACTCGACGGCGCGCTTTGGCGCGAAAAGGTAAATCGCCCATATCCCATTGCGACCGATAAACGGTGACGATCACCCGCGTACGTGGAGGTAAGTGCTCTTAAACTCTGGGGAGCGCCGCTCCCGAAGCCAACCTGTCCGCTTATCGCCAGAGTGGGACCTTTGGCAAATTGTTCCGAGACAGCGAAGTTCGCGCCGGCGAAAGAGTTCACGGAGGTCGTCTGCGCAAAGGTGTTTACGGCGCCTCGCAACTCCGCACCGTGATCGGTTAAAGCAACCGTAGCGTCGGTCTTGTCGCCGGCCGCCGGTTTGGTCTCGTCGTAGTGAAAGATCGTTCCGAGACGCTGGCGAGCGGCGTACTTCGAGTCGGTATTCAGACTCGTTTCGTTCGAGAGGGCAGTTATTCTCCGCAGGAATATGGAATCGAAGACGGTAACCTTATTAGGCTTGACGTCGGCGGAAAGCTCAACTGGACGGAACCCCTGTGCTTCTGCCTTGACGCGATAGTGTCCGGGCATGATTCCCGCCGCGGTGAATTTGCCCTCGCTGTCGGTGTTTGCCCGCTTGACGATCTTATCCGCTTTGACGGCTTCGCCATTAGTAATAACCACCACAGCAGCGCCAATCAGCGGATTACCGCCCGCGTCCATGATAACTCCTCGTATGGATCCTCGGCCTGCGGCGGCCTCGACGGGAACGCTGACTGACGCAATCGCGGTTACCGCGATTAGCACCCAGAGTGTTGTCGCATGTTTCATAGGTTACCTCTTAATTGGAGAACCCAGAGGTCTAGTCCGTGGAACTCTCGATTTTATCACTCGACCTCGCAGTGTCAAGCGCGCCCGACTCCTTTAACCACGCAGCAAGTCGTCGAAAGGCGCGACCTCGGTGGCTGACTTCCGCCTTCTCCGAGGAGCTAAGCTCCGCGAAAGTCTTTCCCAACGGCTCGTAATAAAACACCGGATCGTAACCGAATCCGTTTGCGCCACGCGCTTGTGTCAGTATAACACCTTGAGCTTCGCCCAGAAAAACCCTCTCTCCACTTTCCCAAACGATCGCCGCAGCGCAGACAAAACGCGCCTGGCGACGTTCTCTTGGGAGGTTCTTCATCGCGTCCAGCAACCTCGCAATGCGGTCGGTGTCGCTTGCGCCCAGACCTCCGAAGCGCGCCGAGTAGACGCCGGGCGCGCCAGCCAGCGCTTCAACCTCTAATCCGGAATCGTCGGCAATGGTCGGCAATCCGCGGAGGCCATGATAGTACCGAGCCTTCAACAGCGCGTTCTCGACAAAGGTCGCGGCTGTCTCAAGTTCTTCGCTTGACGCCGGGTTACCCAAACTCATTACTTCGATTCCCTCCGCGGCCAAAATTCCTCTCAATTCAGACATTTTGCCCTTGTTGGTTGTGGCCAGAAGAACGCGCATAAGTTGAGTATATCATCGCGTAACTTCGTACAACTCGCCTGCAGCTAGAACTATCCGTAGCCGCGTTCTTGCGCGTTCAGCATTCGGTGTTGAGACGGAACCTCGGTAAATTCTTCTTCCGAACTTATGTACTTTTTACACGCGGATTGGTGATCAAGGCTTCGAGGGTTCCTTCGCCAGAACGCCTAAGTCGCCAGAAACGTTGACCGACGTAACCGGAATGAGGGTCAACCAGTTCGTGGCATTTTGATTGCTCCGGTTCAGGTGGGGCAAGAGATACGGGTGATGACAACATCACTTCCTGTTCTCGATTGACGGTTACCGTGGTGAGGACGGTAATCGGAAACAAGGCGACGCGGTATTCCCACGCTGCGTCGCCTCTTTTTTTGAACAACCACCACTCAACGGTCCCCAACGCTCAGTTCAGCAAGCGCTATCGAATCCATTCGGTCAATTTCGCTTCGGAGACGTTGTTCCGAGCAATCAGCCCATCAGAGCTTTTGGCAACTTGAGCACGCCTGGCGCACGTATTCCGCTGTTCTGGCGCGATTTATTCTTTCGTCAAGCTTCGCCAGCCGCACGCGCCATAGCATCGCATCGACCGCGTACGGGTTTCGAGCAGGACGGTCAGATTCTTCGTCTAACTTTGAGCGTCCTGTTCTTCATGCGTACATTCTTGGTCAGAACTGTACCCTAGGGAAGACTAAATTTGTCGTCACGCTCGTTTTGTCAATTGCTACAACAACAAATCGACTTGGGCCATTTTTTGTGGTCTAATCCAAAGTCGAATGAAACCACACATCTTGGGAATTGACCTCGGCGGAACGAAGGTCCAAGCTGCCGTGCTCGATTCCGACGCGCGCGTCGTCGGGCGCGCGCGTGCGAAGACCGGAGCCTGGCGTGATGACGAAGAAGTCTTTGCAACAATCACGCGCATTGGTCATCGAGCGATCGAAGACGCTGGTATCGCGCCCTCGAATCTCGCGGCGGTCGCGATAGGCGCACCCGGTCCAATCGATGCGAACACAGGCTACATCATAGAATCCGTCAATCTGGGATTTACCAACTTCCCCCTCGGTCCGCGTCTGTCGTCCGAATTCGGTTGCCAAACGATTGTCGAGAACGATGTGAACGCGGGCGTGTACGGCGAGTTCAAGGCTGGAGCCGCTCGAGGCGCGAACGATGTTGTCGGGATTTTCGTGGGGACAGGGATTGGCGGAGGACTAATCTTGAACGGTGCGCTTCACCATGGCTTCACTGGTAATGCTGGTGAGATAGGCCACATGATCGTCAAGGCAGGCGGGCCGCGCTGCAACTGCGGCAATCGCGGATGCCTGGAAGCCGTGGCAAGTCGAACGGCAATCACTCGCGACATTCGAAAAGCCATCAAGCGCGGACGTCACAGTCTGGCTTCGAAGCTGCTCAAGAAGAATACCGAGCTGCTGTCTGGCAAAGAACTGAAATCTCTTTACGACGCGGGGGACGAGCTTGTAATCGAGTCGGTCAGGCGCGCGGCGCGAATGATCGGCGTGGGGATTGGAAGCCTGATGAACGTGCTAGCGCCTGAAGTCATCGTCTTGGGCGGAGGAGTAGTTGAGGCATTCGAAGCCGATTTCATCGAACGGATCGATCGCACGGCTCGCTCCATCTCGTTTGACATCAACTCCAAAGACGTAAAGATAACTCGCGCCGAGTTAGGCGACGACGCTGGAGTGATCGGAGCGGCGATGCTTGCGAGAGAAGCGCTCGCACGAAGCTCTGATTAGTTACGGAACTATCCGAAGCTAGTGTCGTTTGAAATCATCTAACAATCAGATTAACCGAGAGGAGAGGTAACGCGAGCTTACCATCAGCAATTATGGCAAGAGTTTTTGAGCAAGTAGCGGGAATCATTAGTCCCACCTGGGAGTGCAAGCAGTGTCATCAAAATGTCGCGGAGGACTGCACTGTCGCCTACCATTTGATCGACGGCGTGCTCTACGGCTGGTGTGAGTCCTGCTTCACCAAACGCGCTAGCGACATGCCACGCGCGGCATAAAGCTAAGTCACTGCGGTAACTCCAACCAGCCCTTAGTTTCTAGATCGGCCCGATCGTATGCTATCATTGCCTCTTCAGAGGTGATCCCGCATGCATCCCACATACAGGCCCGAATCCTACGATGGATGCGCACCGATGCAGCGGTTTCCCGTAGCACCCACAGATTACACCAACGCGAGGACACATCATGTCACGGGGCAGAAAGTTCAGAACGACCCGGCGTATCCCGGCTACCGAGCGCTCACTATTCGAGCAAAAATTAACCGGCCGATATTCGCGCACGCTCGATCGAACTGATCTGCTCAGCCTAATTCGCGGCGGTGAGGACACCCACGTCGAGTTCAAAATCCGCCTCGTGAACACCGAGAAGGTTGTTGGCGAGATCGTAGCGCTGGCGAACGCCGGAGGAGGCGCGATCATCTTTGGGGTAAACGATCAGCGGCGCGTCGAAGGACTCGATGATCCGGAACAGGTCGAAGAACAGTTGATAGACATCTGCCGCAATCAGATAAGCCCGCCGGTCTTCCCCCGAATAGACAAAGTCGCTTACGACAACGGGACGCGCATAGTCGTGCTTCAAGTGGATGACCGGCGCGCGCCGCATCAAACTCCCGATCATCGTTACTTTATTCGAATCGGCTCGACTAAACGCGAGGCTGAAGGTGCGGAGATCGCCGCGCTGTTTGCGCGCTCGCGAGTCGCATCCTTTGAAGACATGCCTTTGATAACCGCTGCGATCGAAGACGTGGACGAGGCGCTGGTGTGGAGTTACTTGCGCGATCTTGAAGGCGAGATGTTTCGCGAGCCTGAAGGATTTCCAACTGCGGCGGCTATGCGCGATCTGAGGTTGGGCACAGATTACGGTCATCGAGCGCGCGGAATTCTTCGGCAATCTCACGCGGCTGTTTGACAACGCGATGTTTTTCATGAAGCGATACATTGATCTTTGGGATGCACGTCCACCTCGGTCGTCCTCGCAGTCGAACAAAGACAAAGGTGAACCTGTGGCCGCGCGCGCAAATTATTCACGCTCGGCCGTGATCGAAGCCCTGACGAATCTGCTAGTGCATCGGGATTACTCAATCGTGGGTATCGGCGCGCGAGTGTCGATATTCGACGACCGGCTTGAGTTCATTAACCCGAGCCGCTCGGCAGGAGCAACGAGTAAGTCTATCGAGTTGGGAGCATCCGAGCTATTAAACCCGAGGTTGCATCACATTTTCACCAGCGCCGAGTACGGCATCGAACGAGTTGAGCGCGGGATACCAGCGTTGAGGCGCGCGCACTATGCATTCGCTCGGCGCGAGTCACGGGTTTCATTGCCTGGCGATGAGTTTCGAATAGCGCTATTCGGAGTGTGATTCGAGAACGGAAGTTCGGCTTGGTGTCAGGAGGTCATTATGCGAACCGAGACGGAAGTTAAAGACGCGTTTAAGCTGTTGCTGCTCGCGTGCCTGTTGACCCTGGCGCTGTGGTTCATTCCGTTTGCTGAAGTTGTAACTTACCCGATTCGACTCTTGGTCACCTTCATCCACGAGAGCGGTCACGCATTGGCGGCGCTGGCGACGCTGGGCGAAGTTAATAGGATCGCGCTCGACTGGAGCGGCAGTGGAGTGACGTTCACAAGAGGCGGCCTGGGAATATTGATCTCGAGCGCCGGGTACCTGACTACGACTCTGTACGGCTCGGCGCTGCTGCTTTTTTTGAGACGCGAGCGGAACGCAAAGACAGCGGCTCTGGCGACGGGCGCTTTGCTATTACTTATGACGCTGCTTTTTGGCGGGAACCTGGTTGCGTGGCTCGCGGGGCTTGTGTTTGGAGCAGGGTGTTCGCTGCTGGGCCTAAAAGGCAAGCCGGGGTTCATTCACTTCTGCATGAGCTTCCTGGCGATTCAGTGTTTGTTGAACGCTTTTTACGATCTGCGCGCTCTGTTATTTGTATCCGCTTACGATCCTGCGTTTCCCACCGATGCGCGAAACATGTCGCAAGCGACGGGAGGGTTCTTGCCGCCGGTAGTCTGGGCGGTCGGATGGGCCATGCTCTCGATGGCAGTTGTCGTCGCTACCCTGGTTGTTTACTACCGAAGCTTGAGACAACGAGCCGTCTTGTTGGAGGCTCCAATTCCCGCGTTGATCGATGATCATTCGACCAACGCCTTTCACGGCCGGATTTGAGCTACTAAGCCGCTCCCGCCTGTTGACCCAAGCCTTTGGTGTAAATCTCGCTGATCAGCTCCCTCATCGCGCGACCGTCGATCGGTTTCGAGAGCAAGTAGCCTTGCACGTACTCGCAATTCAACCCCGTGAGCTGAAGGATTTGGTCACGAGTCTCCACGCCCTCGGCAACCACGTCCATCCCCAGATTGCTTGCGAGCGTCAGAATCGTCCGAACTATCTCGGTGTTCTTTGGCAGGTTGATCCTCGAGACGAACGACCGATCGATCTTCAAAGTGTCGATCGGAAACCGATGCAAGTAGCTCAGTGAAGAATAACCCGTGCCGAAATCGTCCAGCGACAGCCGAATGCCCAGCGCCTTGATTCGCTTCAGCGTCGTGGCTGCCGCGTCGATGTTTTCGATGATCGCGCTCTCGGTGATCTCGATCTTCAAGCTTTCGGGGGCTAGGCCGGTCTCGTCAAGGATTTTAGAAATGCGATCGATCAGATCCGGTTGCGATAACTGCTTGCCGGACAGGTTGACGCTGATGCTCAACGGCGGGTCCGAGGGGAACTGCTCTTGCCACGCGCGCAATTGCTCGCAGGCTTCTCGCAACACCCATTGCCCGATCGGAATGATGAGCCCGGTTTCTTCCGCCACGGGAATGAACTTCAACGGCGAAATGTATCCGTGCTCCGGATGCTCCCATCTGACCAGCGCTTCGAAGCCGCTGATTCGCCAACTGTCCAGCGAGATTATCGGCTGATAGTGAACTCGAAACTCGCCGTGGGCGAGCGCGCGGCGAAGCCCGGTCTGGAGCTGCGACAGCGCTGCGTTGCGGATGTGCATACCTTTGTCAAACAACTCGAACGAGCCGCGACCGTGCTCCTTCGCGCGATACATCGCGGTGTCCGCGTTGCGAAGTATGTCTTCGGGCTCCTCGGAAGCAATCTGGTTCAACGAGATGCCAATGCTCGCCGATATAAAAACTTCGTGCCCGCTCAGATTGAACGGCGCGGCGAGGTGTTCTCGAATTCGCTCGGCGGCCTGGACTGCATCGCTCGAGTGTTTGACGCGATCTACGATGATCGCAAACTCGTCGCCACCCAGCCGCGCGACCATGTCGCCCGGTCGCAGACAAGCTTCAAGCCTCCGGGCGGCCGCCACCAGCAACTGATCTCCTATCTGATGTCCAAGACTGTCGTTGACCACCTTGAATCGATCCAGATCAAGGAAGAGCACGGCAAAAGAAGCGCCGTCACCACTCTTCACTTCGTCGAGCACGCGCCTCAACCGGTCTGTAAACAACACGCGGTTAGGCAATGCGGTCAGCGGGTCGTGGAACGCGTTATGTAATAATTGCTGCTCAGCTGCTTTCTGATCAGTAACGTCAGTCACGGAGCCGGTCATCCGATACACTTGCCGGTTCGAATCCATCACTGCCAGACCGCGGCTCAACATCCAGCGATAGCTACCGTCCTCTCGACGTATCCTGTGCTCGCTCTGAAACTGCGGCGTCAAGCTGAGCAGATGCGACATTATCTCTGATTGGACTCGTTCGATATCGTCCGGGTGGACCCGGTTGAACCATTCGTCAGGCCGGCTCGTGAGCTCAAGCTCTTCACAGCCAAGCAGACTCTTCCAGCGATCACAGAAACGCATCTCATTTGATTCGAGCTCCCACTCCCAGAACCCGTCGCTTGCGCCCCGAAGGAGCGTCTCGTATCGCTGCTCGCTTAATGCGAGGGACCGAAACGCTGTCTCGCGCTCTTCCAATGCCCGACGAAGCTCGAGATTTTTTAGTCTTGTATCGAGTTTGTCCGTAACCGCGCGCGCCAATGCATCGAGCGCGCGAGCTTGGCCCTCGCCTAACACTCGGGGCTTATGATCAGTTACCGAGAGAACGCCAAGCACTCGTCCTTCAGTTGTCACCAGCGGCGTTCCAGCATAGAAACGAATCGTCGTCGCGTTTGTGCTGGTTGTGCCGTCGTTGAACCTGTTGTCTCTTAGCGCATCCGAGACTACAAACTGGTCTTGTTCGCCCATCGCCCACGAGACCAGAAGGGTCTCACGCTCAGCGTCGCTAGGGGCCGGGCCTGCGCGTGAGACGTTCCGCACTCGGTCGGTTGTCCCAATGCTCAGAACTGCGGAGGGCGCCGCGCATGCCTCAGCCGCAAGCCGAACAAGATCATCCAACACCCGGTCAGACTCCAGCGTTGCATGCCCATGGTCTTCCCACGGCGGCATTGTCACCTCTGACCTTACCTTGCTGAGATCAACGCTCAATTTGCGTCCCGTTCGTTCAACTGTTCTAGGGGTTCGTCAAACACAGATCAGAAGGGACAGGGGCAAGAACGATGCCATGATGACATCCGACGCAAGTTCAGCAAGAGTCTTGTTAGCGATTTAACGGGAGTGAAACGTGCGGTAGGAATGACCGATCAACTTGACTGACAATCGTCATCGTGAATGAGCGGTCACGCCTTCAAGTCTGTCTTCCAGATTGGCCAGAGCTTCCTGCAAACGTTCAAGTGCCGATTGCTCCGCCGCCCACAACCCGCGGCCAGCAGCCTCAACCAACCGTCCCACCAGAGCGCGTGCTGAATGAGGATTGAGCGAGCGAAGCCGCTCGAGCATTTGTTCATCAAGAACGTAAGTTGCAGCGAGCTCGTCATAGACCCACTTGTCAACCGCGTCGGCAGTCGCCGACCAACCAAACGTGTTGGTTACGTGATGCTCGATCTCGGCGACACCGCTGAAACCGTGGCGAAGCATGCCTTCGAACCATTTCGGATTCAGCATCTTGGTCCGCGCCTCGAGCTTGACGGTTTCTTCAATCGTTCGCACTTTCGCGCCTGGCGAAAGCGAGTCCGACAGATAGATTCGCGGTCGTTGTCCCGTCTGTTTTTCGACTGCATTCGAAACTCCCCCCAGGTATTCGAAATAATGATCGACGTCGGTGATCCCGACTTCCACGGTGTCGATGTTCTGGTAGGTCACCTCGACTCGCGCAAGCGCTCGCTCGAGGAGCTTACGTGCTTCAAGACCGTCGAATCTCTTTCCCTGTGAGTCGCGCCCGTAAGCAAAACATTTTCTCGTGACGAAAAGATCGCCAAGCTCGCTGCTGTTTTCCCACTGGCTATCGAGCACCATGAAGTTGACGTTGGTTCCATAATTCCCGGCTGCGTTCGAGAAAACTCGCACCACCGCTTCGTCAAATGAACATGCGCTCTCGTTCATGTGCTGCTCGACATGACGTTTGACGAGATTCATCTCAGCCGGCTCATCGAGCGCGGCCACCTTTCGCACGGCGATGTCGAGCAGGTTCATCGTCGCGCCGAAGAGATCACGAAAGATTCCTGAGACCGTCATCACCACGTCGATACGCGGACGGCCCAATTGTTCGAGCGATATGACCTCTACATCGGTAGCGCGATTCATCGCGTCGCGCCGCGGCTTCACGCCTAGCAGCCACAAGACCTGCGCGACCGCCTCGCCTTCCGTCTTAATGTTGTCGATACCCCACAACACCATCGCAATCGTTTCAGGATAACGACCGGTTTCTTTGAGATTCCTCTCAAGGAGCGCGTTTGCGATCGATTCTGCGCGACTAAACGCACTGGCTGAAGGAACGGAATAAGGGTTGACCGCGTGAGTGTTGCGTCCTGTTGGGAGCACTGCCGGGTTCTGAACGATGTCAGCGCCGGGACCGGGTTCGATGTATTCGCCTCGAAGCGCGCGTATCAATCCGTCCAGTTCGTGGTTGATTTCGAGATGCGCGCGAATCCTGCTCAGTAAGCCGAATACTTTTGATGACTCTTCCTTCGCAACGTCGGCTCGTTGCAAGAGTAAGTCGATGGTCGCTTCTTCGACGCCGACCCGCTCGGAAACGAATAGATTGATTGCATCGCGAACGATGCCTTCAACCCGTTCACGCTCGCGCAATCGCGATTCGGATTTCGGGCTGTCCTTCAGCAGCGTGGAGTAATCAGGCAAACCAAGCCCTTCGGCAACCAAATCGGGCAGCGAGCGAATGCCAAGCTCGGGTCGATCGAATGATACGACCATTCGCATGAGATCCGCAGCCTCGGAAACAGTCGCCGCTCGACCGAAAACGTGCAAGCCGGTCGGGATCAATCGCTGCTCGATCTCCAGAAGCTGCTCGTAGAGCTCAAGCACGCGCCGATCACGCTCGTTGTTGACCTCTTCAGACATCAGTGATGCGACCGGTGTCTCCCAACAGTCGACTCGATTGCTTTGTAGAGCGTCGGAGCATCAGACCGTGGCAGATAGAGATAACGCGAGCCAAGGGTCTGCGCCAGTCTCGAAGCGTCGCCAGCCGAGACGAACTTAGATTTTGTGTCGACGACCACCGAGGCCATTCGTTCTGATCGTAACAGCTCTCCGAGTTGTCTCAACTCCGTGTCGATCGTCCCGCTCTCGCGCAAAGCGACGTTGGCTCTTCCATCCGTGAACAACACCAGCATCGATTTCGACATTCCTTGAAGTCGCGCGAGCCGAGCCAATTCGATCGCCTTGATCACGCCTGCAGAAATCGGCGTTCCTCCTCCGGCTGGCAACGTGTCAACCAATCGTTTTGCAAGTTCGACGCTGCGTGTCGGAGCGAGCAACACTTCTGAACCTTCGCCTCGAAAGCTGATAAGCGCCACCTTGTCACGATGAAGATAGGCCTCGGCGAGCAATCTCCACAGCGCGCCTTTCGCTTGCGCCATGCGGTTCCACGCCATGCTCCCGCTCGCGTCCACCGCGAAGATGAACAGAATCCCAGATCGATGCTTGAACTCTTTGAAACGAAGATCACGCGGAAGGATCTTCACGGCATTGTAGCAACATGCCAACTTTCGTTGCTGTTTGCCTGACGCCTTCTTCCGCCCTTGCATTCTTCGCGATGGTTGAAAAGGTGCCGCCGCGCGAAGCGTGGCATCGATGGCAACTCGCGCGTCGTGACTCCGGTGAATGGAACTGCGCACGTATCGACCACGCGCGGACCTGGAAGCTTTGAAGCGCTTGCCTGCCTTCGAGGCGCGAGAGCTGGGTTGCAAGGTCGAGAGCACGTCATCGGGCAAGAGCGCGTCGGTTGCGCGAATTATCGTGTCTTCGATTGGACCAGCGGCAAAATCCTGACGGTCATCGCCACGCTGCGATTCGTCCGGTTCAAGGGCGGGCTCTCGGCTTTGTGCGCCCGAGTGCTCCTGCGGAAGCGTCGTAGCTCGCGGCACGAGCACCAATTGAATAGCCGCAACAACGTCGTCATCGTTAATCGCCTCACGACCGGCGAGAGCCGCATTCGCCCGCGCCGCCTTCAAAGCGAAGATGTCAGCTCGATTTCCTTCCACTCCAAGGCTCAGTGCAACCGCCGCGATCTGTCGCACGTTATTCCTTGAAAAGCGAACTCGCGGCAATCTCGCACGCGCATCTTCGACAAGACATTTGACCCCTGCGCTCTCAAGCGCGAACTCTTCGGTGAAGCTGGCCGGATCTTTGTCAAAGCGAAAGCTTCGCTCTATGATTTCCACCAGCTCTTCCGTCGAGCACTCCGCTGGCGAGTCAATGATCAGCCCGGCGCGGTCGCGCAACATCGAGAATGGCTGGCCTTCGGTTGCGTTGAACGTGCCGACCAGAATGAAATCGGCCGGGTGGATTGCGCTAAAGCCTTCGCGTTCGACAAGCACCTGCAACAAATCCATCGCGTGCGCGATGTGAGCAGCGATGTTCGGGTCCAGCAGGTTAATATCGTCCACATAAACCACTCGACCATCGGCTTGCGAGAGCAGACCGCGCGAGAACGTCGCTTGTCCCGCAGTTAGCGTTGCTTCGAGATCGAAGCCGCCGAGCAATCTATCTTCTGTGATGCCGAGCGGCAGTTCAACGCATTCAGCGTAGCCTGTAGGGGCGGCCACCGAGGGCCGCTCGTACAGGGGAGCGGTCTGAGGCAGCAAAGGTGCAAACGCCCGAGCGAGAATGCTTTTCCCAGCACCGCTTTCAGAAGCGATCAAAGCTCCTCTGAGTTCAGGTTCGATGGCGAGCAAGAGTAATGCGTGCTTGGCCGCGCCCTGTCCGGCCACCGCCGCAAACGGATAAGCGATTGGGTTGGACGCCAAAGCTGGGCTGGGTGAATTCATCGGCGGAACTTCGCTGTAATCACTTAACCATCTTGAGCCGCGGGCTGGTCGACAGCTTTGCTATTAATCCCGTGAGCGTTTGCTGGATAAGCTGTCCGCTCTCGATTGTTTCCAGTGGATCCCTGCGCAATCTATGACGCAATGACATCGCGGCGACCTTTTCAATATCATCGGTGTTCACCTTGGAACGTCCGTCGTATGCGGCCAGCGCGCGCGCTGCGCGAGCAATCGTCAACTCACCGCGATGACCATTGACTTTGAGCGTAACGCAAAGCATAGCAATCAGCCTCAACAACTCCGAATCGATATCTACGTCGGCGAGGCGCTTCTGAGCCCGGATGATTCGCCTTCGCAATTTGTCCTGCCCGGTTTTCATCGCCGTGTTTAAAGACTCGGGGTCATCATCGAATCGTTCTCGTCTCTCGACGATCTCGATGCGCTCGTCGACGTCGGTGATGGTCGTGATTTGGGTATATAGCCCAAAGCGGTCCAGAAGCTGCGGCCTCAGCTCGCCTTCCTCTGGATTGCCCGACCCGACAAGCACGAACCGCGCGGGATGACTTACGGAAACGCCTTCGCGTTCGACAACGTTGCGACCCGAAGCGGCCGCGTCGAGCAAGACATCCACCAGATGATCGTCGAGCAGATTAACTTCATCTATGTAAAGAAAGCCACGGTTCG
>WNGG01005836.1_pt1 | contig 13706 bp, 9 predicted proteins | sample 5400661 | NCBI WGS metagenome assembly WNGG01 (sample SAMN13153372, study PRJNA577476) | soil metagenome | isolation source: 100 cm soil or saprolite under Garry oak tree replicate 1 | place: USA:California | collected 2016-06-15
TTGCACACGGGGCAGCACAGGATCTCCATGAGGTCTCGCTTCATCCCTCGCGGGAAGGTGCGCGTCCGACTTAAGCCCATCGCGCGCCCGTGCGTCCGAGGGCCGTTCCAAAAGCCTCTTGTCGGCCGGTTCCATCGGGAGGACCGCGCCCTCCGAGAATTCCCGACAATGCCTAAATAGGCGTTCCCTCATGGGCGCAACCTCCCGGAGGTTTGTCGAGTCTTGGACGATGGGAAAGGCTGGCTCCGCTCGCACTGGCGGACCGCCGCGGTCCTCGTGCTGATCTTCGGCGTCGCCCTGTTCCTCCGCGTCTACTTCGTCGCCGGCACCGTCTTCAGCCAACCGAACGTCAATTGCGACACAATCTACACGCTGCCCGTATCCGGCGGCTCCGACTCGTACTATTGGCACCGCGCCTTATGCTATTCCTTCCAGACCGGCAAAGACCTGGGCACGGACCCGATGCTGAGCTATCCGTTCACCCTGCCGAATCCGCGGCCGCCCCTGTTCCCGTGGTTCTCGCTCCTCGTCGGCCGGCTCTACGCGCCGGCGTTCGGGGACGCGTGGAAAGCGGTCATGCTCACATTCCTGTTCAGCACGGGCCTCTTCGGCGCCCTGACCATCTTCCCGACGTACGCCCTCGGCAAGGAGGCGTTCGGCAAGCGGGCGGGGCTCGTCGCCGCGTTCTTGCTCGCGATCAGCGTCGGCCATCTCCAGCGGAGCGCCTCGACGGATGCGGACCACGACGCGTTTACGCTGTTCTTCGTCGTCTCGACGTTCTACTGCTTCCTCCGCGCCCTGAAGACGATGAACCGCAAGCGATGGGTCGAGGGCTGGTTCCACCGCGCCGCGATTACCTCCGGCCTGCGCACGTTCTTCCGGGAGAACCGCCAAAGCGTCCTATACGCGCTCCTCGCCGGGCTGTGCGTCACGGTCATCGCCCTCGCTTGGCAAGGCTGGGCGTACGTCAGCGTGATCCTGATCGTCTGGTTCGCGGTCGAGCTGTTCCTCGCCCGATTCCGGAACGACGACACGATGGGGACGTGGATCCTGTTCACGCTCGCGCTCGCGACCCCTCTCGCGCTCGCCTTCCAGTGGTACTTCGTCCGCGCGCAGATCCGCGTGTGGTTCGACGTGCCCGCGTACCTGTTCTTCGCGGCGTTCGTGCTCGGCCTCGCCTTCACGGTCACCCGCGACTACCCATGGACCCTCGTGATCCCGAGCACCCTGATCGCCGGGGCCGTCGGCCTCGGGATTGGCGTCCTCGTCAACCCGACGCTGGCGAGCGCGTTCTTCACCGGCGCAGGGTACTTCGTGCAGACGAAGGTCGTCACGACAATCGCGGAGGACCAGTCGCCCGGCATGTCTCAGATGATCCTGTCCTTCGGCCTGTTCACGTTCGGCATGAGCCTCCTCGCGGTCGCATATCTGCTATGGCAGATGCCGCGGCGCCGGGAGCCCGCGTACAGCCTCGTCGTCGTGTGGGCCTTCGCCGCGATCTTCATGGCGATCACGGCCGCGCGGTTCATCTTCAACGCCTCGCCCGCGTTCGCGATCAGCGCGGCCTATGCGATCGACCAGGTGCTCGTCCGCGCGGACTTCACGACGATGCGCCGCACCTACCGGTCGCTCGCGGCCGGCAGCTGGCGGAATGCGGTCCGGAAGTCGCTCAAGCCGCGTCACGTCCTCGTGGTCCTCGGCATCGTCTTCTTGGTCGTCCTTCCGAACGTGTGGTGGGCCGTCGACGCCTCGATCCCCTTCGATCTTAAGACGCAGTACGATCAGCAGGTCGCGAATCTGCTGCCCTCGTTCCTGAGGGCCCCGGGCTATAGTCCGAGCAGCGGGGCGCCCTTCTACTTCGGGGCGTTCGGCTACAGCATCCCGAAACCGACCGACTACTATCCGGCGGCGTGGCAATGGTTTGCGACCCAGGATACGAATACCCCCCCGGAGCTGCGACCCGCCTACCTCTCGTGGTGGGACTACGGCTTCGAAGCCGTCGACCGCGGAGCCCATCCGACCGTGGCGGACAACTTCCAGGACGGCGTCGCAATCGCCGGCCAGTTCATCACGGCGCAGAATGAGACGGCCGGAATCACCATCCTCACGATTCGACTCTTGGAAGGGGACTTCGTCACGCACCATCGCGACTTCCGGCCTGAGGTGAAGGCGGTCCTCCAGGACGCGGGCCTCCCGGTCGAGACGATCCGGAGCGCCTTCGCGCGACCCCAGGATTATGTCTCGGTCGTCCTCGCCGACCCCGTCACGTTCGGACTGTGGGCGCCGGATCTCCAACCGCTCAACGCCCAGTACATCTTCCTGACGAGCCTCTTCACCCGGCGGATGAGCGAGGACCGCATCGTCTCGTTGTACCATGACATTCGAGCCGCGACAGGCTGGGACATCGGCTACTTCGCGGTCGACGCGCGGCTGTTCCCGATCAGCGCCTCGAACACGGGCATCTTCTATGCGCCCGCGAAGCTGTCGGACCACCGCGTCATCAACCTGCCGGACGGCCGCGTCCTGCCGTTCGAATTCTTCCAGATCCTGGCGACGACGAACCGCGGCTCGAACATCCCCATCCAGTTCGTGGCCCCGGGGGACCAGATTCAAAGCCAGACGATCCAGTACCAACCGGCCTTCTACAATTCGATGTTCTACCGGGCCTACATCGGCTATTCGCCGAAGGACCTCAACTCGACGGACACCGGCGTCCCGGGCTTCAGCCAAGCCCTCCAGGCGAACCCGCCGGTCCCCGCATGGAACCTCACCCACTGGCGGGTCGTGTACCGGACCGCATACTACAATCCGTTCCCCGATCCGGCGAACCACACGACCGCGTGGCAGGCGATGAACTTCGACCAGGCGCAGCGGATGCAGTCCGCGATCCAGGCCGGGACCCTCAAGGGAGTCGTCGACTTGAGCACGCAATCCACGGTGGCAAACGGGGTCGTGTTCCTGCGGTACTACGACGGCGCCGTGGTGAACGGGACCGTCTACGCCGGGTCGACGCCCCTCCCCCACGTGTGGGTCACCGTGACGGACGAACTCGGCACGCCGCACTACGTCACGCAGAGCGACGCGCAAGGTCATTACAGCGCGATCGTCCCCTTCGGGAACGTGACGCTCACCGCGTCGATCGGCAACTTGACCCGGACGACCTTGGTCGGATCGCGCTCCTTGGCGTCCGTGACGCTCCCCGTGACGATCGACCAGGCGATGCGCGCGCCCGCCGACGCGAACGGGGACGGGATTCCGGACTGGATGATCACGCGGGACTTCCACGTGGCATCCCACACCGCCCAGGGCACCGTCTTCTTCGACCTGAACCGAGAAGGCTCGTTCGGGGCGACGGACGTCTCCGCGCCCGGCGCCACCCTCACGCTCACGCACTCGTTGTTCGCCTACACCCGCACCGCGACGTCGGCGAACGACGGGACCTACACGGTCGCCGGTCTGCCCGAAGGATCGTATCGCGTGTCGATCGGGTTGAACGGACGCACGATGTCCGCGGCGACCCTGACGATCACGCAGACCGACGCGACCCAAGGAATCGCCGTGCCGTATGCGGCGGTCGGCGGATTCACGGTCTCGAGTCTGGGCGGCGCGGCGGCGTCGGCTCAGATGGAATTCATTGATGAGACGAACTCCACGACCATTCCCGTCACCTCGGCGGCGGACGGCTCGTTCCTCGTGCGCCCGCTCCTCGCCGGGAACTACACGCTCACCGCGACGGCCGGAGACTTCGCGTCGACCCCGACGCGCATCCGCGCCGCGAATGCGGACCAATCGCTGAACGTGACGCTCCTGCCCGTGGGGACCGTCTCCGGCACGACGACGTTGTTCGGCACCGCGCAGCCGTTCGCGACCCTGAGCTTCCAGTCCGCATCGGAGCCGCGGACGATCCGCCAGGCGACGTCCGATGCGAACGCGCGGTACTCGATCCGACTCCCGGCGGGAGAGTGGTTCGTCAGCGGACGCTTCTATGCCTCGAACCTGTTGTACGCCACGTTGGGCCGCGTCGTCGTGACTCGTGGCAGCACGACCTCCTTCGACGCGATGTTCGTGCAAGGCGTCCGGCTGAGCGGCACCGTGAGCGACGCGAACCCCGCGGTCCGGAACCCCGGGGCGACGGTCGCCCTCGCGAACGCGGCCGGCCAGGTGTGGCTCCAGACCGACACGGCCGGAGGATACTTCACCTTCCTTCCCGTCGGGACGTACGACCTCGAGGCGTTCAACCAGGCGGGTGCGTCCTTCGCGAGCGTCACCTTGACGGGGACGACCCGCCTCAACATCGCCCTCGTCGCCACGTCGGAGACGGTCGGATGGACCGTGTACCGCGACGTGAACCGGAACAGCGGGGTCAATCCGGGCGAGGCGATCGCCGGGGCCCGCATCAGCCTGACGGACGACCGCGGAGCACACATCGTCTTCACGACGAACGGGACCGGCGAGTTCCGGATCCCGCTCTTCTCCAACCGGACGTACGCCGGACTCGTGACGGCGGCCGGGTTTGCCGACCGACCGATCGGATCCTCATCCCCGATCCAACTCCGCACGCTGATGCCGATCGCCCTCACGCCGGACCCCGTCCAGGTCCAGGGGAGCGTCCTCGTGAACGGATCGGCGGTCCTCAGCCGTCCGGTGACCGTCACCGCGGTCCCCCTCGGGAACGGCGCGGTCGGCAGCGCGACCCAGACGGATTCGAACGGGGGCTACGGCTTCGGCCTCGTCCCGGGGACGTACGCGCTCGTCGTGGACGAGAACGTCTCTTCGACGCGGGCCACGCGGTACCAGAACCAGGGCACGGACCGGATCGTCGCGGCGGTCGGCGAAGGCACGCTGCCGTACGACATCAACATCGTCGTGCGGAACCTCGTCATCGGGAACGTGACGCTAAACGGGACGGCCCGGGCCGCGGCCCTCACGTTCGACGGTCCGGACCGGCGGGCGGTGAACGCGACGGCGACCGGATTCGAGGTCTACCTGATCCCCGGCTCGTACGCCGTCACGGGAAGCGGGATGATCGGCGCCGATGAGTACGCGTTCATGTCGATGGCGGCGATTCCGTCCGCGACGAACCTCAGCTTCCCGCTCACGAAGGCGACGACGGTCTCCGGGCGCGCCCTCGTCAACGGCGTCCCGGTCCCCGGACCCATGCCCGTGTCGTTCGTCCGCAACGAGGGCGGTTCGCTATCCGTGTCGACCGATGACTTCGGCGCGTACACCGCGTTCCTCGTCCCGGGGAATTACACGGTGACGCTGACGGGGACGAACAACGCCACAGAAGGCGGCGTGGCTCGATTCTATCGATATTCGTTCGCTGGCACCGCGACGGTCACGCCGGGCCAGACGTCGTTGGGCCTGGATCTGGCGGTCACGCGGACTTTCGACAACACGACGGTCTCGGGCACAGCGACCCTCGCCGGCACGGGGATCTCCGCCATCATCACGCTCACGGGTCGAGGGGGCGGCGCGATCTCGGCCCAAGCGACCTCGGACTCGAGCGGTTCGTATGCGGCCGCGTTGGCACCGGGAATGTACGACGTCTACGTGACGCAGTCGTTCGGAAGCCCCGTCTTCCTCGAGCGGGTCACGGTGCCCCACGCGGCGTCGCTCGCGCGGGACCTGCCCCTGGCGCAAGGTTTCCTCTTGTCCGGCACCGTCCGGAACCCCTCGGGTGCACCGGTGTCGATCCCCATCACGATCACGTCCGGAGCGGAAATCGACACGACTTCCGACGTGAGCGGGGCGTTCCAGGTGCTCCTGCCCGCGGGCGTGTACACGATCTCGGCGTCCACGTCGGCGACGGAGAACGGCCTTCCGGTCGTCTATCGCGCGACGATCTCCGTCGTCGTCAGCGCCGACACGACGGCGAACGTGGCGCTCACCAAGGTCGTCAGCCGGTCCGCCACGCTGACGTGGGACTCGTCCCAGCGCCGGACGATCGTCGCCGGAGACTCCGTGTCGTACTCGATCGTCGTGCGCAACACGGGAAACGTCGCCGAGAATTTCGCCTTCGCGGGGCAACCGGGAGATTGGCAGTTCACGTTCGCGCCGGGCTCGGTCTCCTTGAGCTTCGGCAACGCGCCGAGTAGCTCCTCGATCCAGGTGACAATCCAGAGCCCGACGAACGCGCTCGTGGACCACGGCACGATCAAGATTGTCGCGACCTCGACGACGGACGGCACGAACCTCGGGAGCGTCGACGTCCAGGTGGACATCCTGCGCGTGCGCGGTCTGAGCCTCGGCCTCGACACCGCGGCGCCCGTCTTCGACGGACGGTTCCTGAACTACACGCTCCTAGTGACGAACTCCGGCAACGCGCGCGAGACGGTCACGTTGGCGATCACGAACCCGGACGACCTCACGGCGTTCGGATGGTCGGTGAGCCTCATCCCGAGCGGTGGATCTCCGGTCGGCGCGACCCTCGCGAACCTGACGGCGGAGGCCACGAGCACGGTCAACGTGGGCCTGCGGGCTCAGTCCACCGGCGGCCCGAGCGGGGCGTCCGTCGCCCTGACGGTGACGGCCCAAGACTCGATGTCCGTCTCGGCCTCGAAGACATTCACCCTTCAACTTCCGGTCCTCGCGTCCCCGGGGGCGACGGTGAGCGGGCCGGACATCACCCCGTCGGCGCCGCTGAACCTGCCTCTCATCGCGGTCGTCGTCGGCGCCATCGCGGCCGTCGGGGTCGGGCTCCTCCTCGCACGGCGGAGGCGATGAACGACGCGGAACACTGTGCCGGTCGCCGTGGCAATCCTTGCCGCCGTCTTCGCCCTCGTCCTCGCGCCCGCGGCTGCCCAAGGGCCTATCTTCGGGACAATCACGGGACCGAACGCGTTGGCCCCGAGTCAAGTGAGCGCGTACAATCTCACGATTAACGGCGGGCCGAGCGGGGCGGTCACATACACGGTCCGGTGGCACCTCAATGGAGGCGGCCTACCGAGCCCCGCAAGTCCGACGACTACGACCGGCAACCGGACCACCTTCACGTTGAACATCACCGCACCGCCGGCCGAGGGGACGGTGACCCTCGTCGTCCAGATCGCGTCCCTGGTCGGCTCGACGTACGAGAATACGACCACGGAGAAGGCGATCAACATCATCACGCCGATCGTGTTGAGCGCCACGTTCCGCAACGACGGGACCACCGCGGCGGTGAACGTGACGGTGCGGTTCTACGTCGACGGCGCCCTCGCCGGCACCCGGAAGATCGCGCGACTCAATCCGGGAGCCCAGGTCACGGAGACGTTCAACTACTTGCCCTCGGGACTCCAACCGGGCACCCATCAGATCCGCGTGGAGGCGGATCTGGACGGCAACGGCATCATCGACCCTGCGAAAGGGGAGACGGTCGTTTCGAACCTGTTCTACCGGGGCACCGCGCCGCTGAGCACCGCCTGGACGGTCCTGATCGGGATCGGAGTCTTCGTGCCCGTCATGTTCCTGACCATCGCACTCCGACGGAGGAAGCGCGCCTAGTCACGCCGGCTCAAGGAGCCAGACGTCCGAGTGGTTCCGCATCAGCATCCCGAGTTTCGTGCGGGAGATGCCGGCGCGCTCGAGCAACCGCTCGAGGTTCGGTCCGTCCGGGAGCTGGACCTCGCCGTCGACCCAGGCCGAGGCCACCGGCTCGTACCGGACGCCGTCACGGCCTACGTGGACACGGGCCGCCGCCGCTTCCCGGAACGTGTGCAGGACGACGTGCATCGACGTGACGGCCGTCGGCCGGACCTTGTGATTGTAGTATCGCGCCACCTCCCGGTGGACCGGCGCGAACGCCCCGACGCGCTTCGCGTACTCCCGCCAACCGCGCTCGAAGGGGGACCGGAACGTGGACATGCAGTGCTCATTGATCGGCCGGACTTCCTCGAAGGTCGAGAGGATCGACTGGCCCGCCGACAGGGCGGACAGAAACTCCGACCAGCTCGCGTACTCTTCCTTCGGCATCGAGGCCGCGAGGTTCTTCGCCAGGGACACGAGGTAGTTGTTCAGCCCCGCGATGCCGACCTTCGTGGCGATGTCCTCGAGGAACAAGTGCGTCGCGATCTCGACGAACGGATTGCTCTCCGGGATCCGAGATTCGGACGCCATCTCAGCGCTCCCCCTTGATCCGCGCCCCGCGCATCACGAGCGCGTAGACGCACTCATAGTTCCTCAGGAGGGCGCGCATGTGGTCCTCGTTGATGTTCACTTGCGCCACGTTCTTCGAGGAGATCTTCGTCTCGCCGCTCCAGCCGCGCGTGGCGAGCAGGAAGCAGGCGAGCGAGTTGCCCGCCACGGAGACGTTCTTCGCGATCTCCTCCCGGAACCGCTCGTGGAACACGCAGAAGTTGCAGACCGCGATGTTGTGGACGTTCTCGTTGTACTCGTCCGTCACGGCATGGTCTGCCGGGCTCATCCGGCCGACCGCGAAGCGCGTGCGGAAGATCGTCGGGACGTAGCAGCACTGACGCATCGCATACAGGTAGCCGACGACGTCGCCGTCCACATCCGTGATGGCCATGTCCGTGAGCGGCGTCACCTCGCCTTCGATGCTGAAAGCCGTCCGGGCTTCGCGGACCGCGACGTTGAACGACGTCCACCCTAGGTACGCCTCCTTGCCCATGCGGCTCGCGAGGTTGTCCCCGACCCGCTGCCAGAACTCGACGACGCCGTCGGCCCCGGCCTTCTCGATCATGTCCTCGATCAGGGAGGCGAGAGCGACATCGATCACGAGCGACCTCCGGGCATGGTCCTCACACGAAGGAGCTCAGGACCTGCTTCAGGTGGGCTCGCCATTCTTTCTCGGCTTTCGCGGCGACGGCATCGCCCTCGAGGTCCCGCAGTCGATCCACCAGGATTGTCAGGAATCGGTCCCAGTGCGCGGACGTCATGTACGGGGCCGTCGTGCCGACCTCGTTGTACGCCATCGTGATGATCTCCTGGAGGGGGCCTGGCCCGACGAGCGGGCCGAGCTTCGCCTGGAGGTACTGCGCGATCTCCTTGTTTTTCTTGAACTCCTTCGTCTCGCCGAACTTCTCGACGAACAGGATGCGCGTGAGCCGCTTCAGTTCCCCGGCCACGGCCTCGTCGTAGGAGGCGAGGACTTCCGGCGTGATCGGTCGGGACTCGTAGAGGTGGCGGACGACGATCGACGTCTTGACGACGTTCGCGAGGACGCCTTGCATCTTCGTGATCTCGACGGGCTTCGTCGTCAGGAAGACCAGGAAGGCACGGTCCCCGACGCCGGAAATGATGATCGTGCCGGCTTCGAACTGCTGGACGGACATCATCATGTTCTGGCCGCTCAGCTGACTGCAGATGTGGGCCAGGTTGCCCTTCAGCAGGTTCAGCAACCGGTACTCGCGGGGATCGAGCTGGTTCGGAATCGACGAGGAGAAGATGCGGCCGTCGACGCCGGAGAACATCGCGATGTCGAGGTCATTCTCCTCCCGCGCCCGCTTGAGCTCCGTCTCGAGGAGATGCTTCAGGTGGCCGACCGTGTCGGCCCCCATCGTCTTGTCGACCTGGCCCGCGTAGGGCATCTATCCGCCCCGCTTCAACCCGTACGAACTGAACAGGATCTGCAAGGCCTCTTCCGGCGAGTAGTCGTAGTCCCAGTGCTTCTGCATCCGCTTGATTCGCTCAATCACGCGGGCGGGGGCTTTCATCGCTTCGGCGGTCTTGATCGCCTCGTCGAACGTCTTCACGTGGCTTCGGCTCTGCTCCTCCGGGATCTTCGTTGGACTCGATCGCACGACGATGCCCACGCCGCGCGCGAAGAGGTACGGGTACACGCCTTCCCCGTGGTGCACGCCGCGCATCTTCAGGAGTTTCACCGTGCGGTTGAAGGCCCCGCCGATCGGGTAGTACTCGAGATGGATCGCGCCGTCGGACAGGTAAATCGGCAGGAGCACGTCCTCGCCGATTGTCTCGCCGGGCTTCGCATGCTCCTCGACCGTGCACAGCACGACGCCGAGCTCCTTGAGCGTGTAGAACAACTTGCCGATCAACTCGCGTTGCTCGAGCTTCTCCGCGGTCGCCCAGATGACCGGCGTCATTGGGTCGATCACGACGCGCGTCTTGATGTTGTAGTCCGCGCGCGCCTTGACGAGTTGCGGCAGCTGCTCCTCGATCATTTTCTTGAAATTGCGGCCTTTGAGATGGATGAAGAAGAGCGATTTCTCGTAGTACTTGCGCATGTCGAAGCCCATGAGGTCGGCCTCGCGCATGATCTGTTCCGGAGGCTCCTCCAGGGTGACGTACAGCGCCTGCTCGCCTTGCTCGATGCCTTCCATGAGGAATTGAATCGCGAATGTGGACTTCCCCGTCCCGCTCGAGCCCAGGATGACGACGGTCGACTTGGGCCAGAATCCACCTTCGATCAAATCGTCGAGTCCGGGAATCCCGCTCGCCACCTTCTGGATGTCCGCCATGGTCATGTTCCCCCTGGCCGCCGTTCCCACGACCGGGAGGCCGGGGCCTCGCTGGGTAGAATGCGCGATTCGATGCCTGCGCCTTTTTAAATGAATTCCGACCCAGTAATCGAGGCTGATAACGTACATTGTCGGCGTGCCAGCGACGGCCCACGCAGACAGCGAGCCTCGGAGCGAATGAGTTCAATTCCCTCAAATGGATTCAAACTCCCAGTTGTAACAGTTGACAATCGGACAACCGGCCGTCAACGTAGCCTCCCGCTTCGACGCATGTCCAGCGGACCGCCTTGCTACACCCACCCCGCGACAGCGGCTTCCCCCCGGTCGCGGGACACTACAGCACGGCATCAATCCCGGGTTTGCCGCACCTGGATTTGCATTCGTGATCGATGTCGTTCAGCCGAACCCTAGCCGAGGGGAACCCAAACCCGTCCTAGGGGCGGTCACCTTCCCCTTTCTTGGGGACAATCGCAGTGCCGGTTGTCCCCCGCCGAACGCCGTGTAGGCGGCAATTCATCCGGAGCGTCCGGTGTGGCTGTAGGGGGCCCCCTACATGTCCCCGCTCTATCAGCATTTTGGCTTCGCGACAGCGTCTAAGAAATAGACGTCGGGCTGATCTGTGAGCCCCGCGCTCATCAAGACAGCCTTCGCGCCATCGGATGCCGCGAAGCTTTGGGCGTTCTTGAGGGAGTTCCACTCCAGGAGGAAGATTGTTTCATTGCGGTCGTTGACGTTCTGGAAGAAATATCCTCCCTTGGAGCCGCTTTGCCGGCGAGCTTCGCCATGCTCCTCGAAGAGGGCTTTCCACTTCGCGAAGTCTTTCACTTTGGTCCTCACGAGTAAATATGCCATGCTCCACGGAAGCCGACGGAGGGATAATAGGGTCCCGGGAACCCACCACCCATAACTTACAAAGAGTCGCGCGAAGTTGCGGCTTTGACGTGTCCAAGGCGAGATGCTCGGAGGCAAAAACGGATGGATGCCAAGGATGTCAGAATTTTCTGCGAGATGGCCTTCAAGTACCTTGACTACAGCGCATTCAAGAGAAGGCACGTCAGCCCCTCCGAAATCGGCCGAAAGCTAGGCCTGGACGAGAAGACCGTGCGGTTGCGCGTGAGGAAGATGGAGGAGGAAGGCTTTGTGAAATACTACCAAGCCATCCCCAACCTCTCCCTCTTCGGACTCCGGAGCATGGGATTCTACAGCTTCGAGGCAGCTGACATCGCCTCGAAGTACGACGCCCTCTCCTACCTTCGGGCGGCCCCTGGGATTGTCGAGACCTTTGACATGCTGGGACCCGGATTCTTAGCAACACTCGCCGGCACTTCTTCCGAGGAGGTTCAGGAGAAGGTGGACAGGATCGCTGACGATCTCAAGCTCAAGATGTCCATGAAGGTCGGCGATCGGATTCCGAGGCCTCCCCTTCGGTTGCCCGACAAGCTGGGCTGGCGAATCATCCAAAGGCTGAGGTACGACGCCCTATGCTCAGCGAAGGACATTGCCGATGCGTTATCTGTCACGCCAAGGGTAGCGGAGTACCGGATCACCAAGCTTCTGGAATCCGGCGCATTCTTCATTCGTGCGATATTAGACGCCCAGCGACAGCAGGGGTTGATATTCTATGCGTTGTTGGTATCGGTCGATGACGCAAAGAAATCCAGAGTCGTCGGGAAACTCAAAGACACGTTCGGGGAGAAGTTATGGTCGCTTTCCACTCCAATGAAGGGTGTGATCGTCGCGAATGTATTTGGATTCACAACAGGCGAGCCTGAGCGTGCGGTGCTGAGTACACTCAAGCATGAGGGTGTAAGCCAGTGCTCCTTCGCAGTCTTCAAAGAGATGATCGAGTCCGAAAGACCGAACTGGATGGACGGGCTAATCGACAGACAGATATGATGAACAGGGGTGTCAGTGACGCGCAGCGAACCTCCCGTCTCCAACCTGTCTGCCGCTCTTCTTCAATTCTCTTTGGGAGCCGATTGCCATTCGCGAACCACCGGATGAGCGCGGAGCCCGAGGAACGCGAGGGTCCCGAAAACCGGGCTCCCAATATGGGCGAAGTCCTGCCAGGGGGACAGCGGGCATACGGGCGGCAGGCCCAGGAACACGACAGGGGGACACACGACGATCGGCACGCCGTTCAGGAGGGCCCCCTGAATTAGCGCGAGGTATCCGGCGGCGAGGACAGCTGAGCGGACCCCGGCCGCTGACCGCATCAGTGCATACCCCCACGTCGCGTAGATCGCGGCTTCCACGGAGATGACGGCGACGAAGCCGGCGCCTTCGCTCGGGTACACGCCGATCAGAAGGTCGATTCCGACATGGCTTGCGCTTGCCGCAATCGCGAGGAGGGAGAGGGGAAGCCACCAGGAGGAGATCAATCCCTTGGTCACGCGCGCGGGAGGGCGGGGACTGTATATCGCCGTTGCGCAGTTACAATCGTCCGCGGTGACGCTTCACAGCGAGCTGGGTTGAACCTCCGTCACAGATTCTTTCGAACGACAGCGAACTTTTCGAACTGCCTGGAGACGTTGAATCCGGCTCCCCGGAACATCTCAAGAGACCCGTGATAGTTCGACGCGGCCCAAGACTCGTCGTCACTCGATGGCTGTGTTCGAGGATAACCTTCCGCGACCTCCAGGCCAAGTCGGCGAAACATGTTGCATGCGTGATGCAACAAAGCAGCGCCGACACCTTTTCGCCTGTACGCGGGAGAGACGATGAAGCACATGATCGAACCCACCGGCGCCGCCGGGGTCTCGACGGCAACAGCGTATCGTCTGAGGTTGATGTAGCTTGACCGTGGCGCGGCGTTGCACCATCCTATTGGCTTCCCGTTTGAGTAGGCAAGCAGACCGCGGGCCAATCCCTTTCGAATACGGTCGATCCTGGCCATGCGATGCGCGGACCCTGACTCGACCCCGGCATCCCAATCTTGGTCTGGGCAGGGGTCGTCGAAGAAACCACAGTAACAGCCCGACCACGACACATTGTCTGTAAAGGCTTCACTGTCGAAGAAGCGAAGGTAGTCCTTGAGGAGACCTGGTTCAAGCTCTTTGACGAGAATTCCGGCCACGCCCACGTTCCCGTGATCCAAGTGAAACCAACTCCTCTGGGGCTTGGCCTACCTCTCTTTTGCCGTCGTATGCACGGAGCCGAAACATCCGACTTGACGGTTCATGTACCTGGATGCTCTTAGAATTGGCGCCTAAGCGTCTGGCGAAATAACGCACGATCACAACACGATCTCCTCGATGAGTGTCAGGTGGCAGGGGAGCCCGGAGC
>WNGG01018954.1_pt1 | contig 13703 bp, 13 predicted proteins | sample 5400661 | NCBI WGS metagenome assembly WNGG01 (sample SAMN13153372, study PRJNA577476) | soil metagenome | isolation source: 100 cm soil or saprolite under Garry oak tree replicate 1 | place: USA:California | collected 2016-06-15
GCCCGGCTGGCCGAGGCCGCCCAGGTCAGCCCCAGCTACGGCCGTGCCCTGCTGGCCGAGTTCCAGGCCGACCCCACCCTCCACGGCTCCGTTTCCGGCAACGGGCAGCGACCCGAGGCGGAGGTGGGCGAGCCATGACGGCGACCATCTGGCGGACCTGCCCGAGCTGCGGGGCGGGCTTCGAGCAGCCCGACGACCCTGGCCGCAAGCGGGTCTACTGCTCCCGGGCTTGCCAGCAGGCCGCCTACCGTGCCCGCCAACGGCCCAGCACCGGCCAGCACACCGGCCGCTAGGACTGGCGCCAAGCGTCGCACGGCCAGCGCCGCGAGCACGGCGGCTCCGAGCGGCCCGGCGCCGGCCAGCGCGAGCAGCGGCGCCAGGACCGCCACGACCAGCAGCACCAGCCGCCGCCAGCAAGCGCCAACGGCCACCGGCCCGGCGCCACCAGCGGCGACGACCTGGCCCGCATCCGGCGCATCATCGCCGCCCTGCTGCGCAAGGCCGCCGCCACCACCTTCCCCCACGAGGCGGCCGCCTGCCGCCAGAAGGCCGACGCCCTGCGGGTCAAGTACGGCCTGTAGCACCACCCAACCGATCGTCACACCCCCGCCTGGCAAGCCGCCGGACGGGGGCGTGCCGGTCGGATCGTCACACCAGCGCAGCAGCCAGAGCGCAACCGATCATCACGCGACGGCCGAGCGTGATATTCGGATCGTCACGCAGCCCAGCAGCGTGAGCGCAACGGATCGCCACGGGAATGCTGGAGTGTGACGGCTCGACCGTTACATGCCGGCTCGGCATGAGTGCAACGGAGCGTCACGCGAGTCGAACCGAGCATCACGGCCGTGTGATCCCCGAGCGCAACGGATCATCACCCGATCCTGGCCGGAGCGGGACGGTCGGTCACATGCAGCCGTCTCGAACCTCAAGGCTGTCGGTATTTGGTTAGGCGTCGAGGGTGCCGACGTCGCGCCAGTAGCCCCGGTCCCGGTCGGTCTCGCCCGGGACCTGGTTGTCGGCGAAGTCGTAGACCTCGGCCTCGCCCCGGCCGACCAGCAGGGGGATGATGTTGCCGCCCAGGTCGTGCTTGGAGCGCTCGTCGCGGGCGTCGACCGAGACCGCCTCGATCAGCGTCTCGGCCCGGAACACGTAGTTGCCCATGGACGCGAACACCTGGTCGGGGGCGTCGGGCAGGCCGGCGGGGTCGCTCGGCTTCTTCTCGCGGAAGGCGCGGATCCTGCGGCCGTCCTCGGCGGTCTCGATCACCCCGAACTGGTTGGCCTCGCCGATCGGCACGCGGATGCCCGCGACCGTCACCCCCGCCCCGGAGGCGACGTGCTGGTCGACCATCTGCCTGGGGTCCATCCGGTAGATGTGGTCGGCGCCGAACACGATCACGTGCTCGGGCCGGTCGTCGTACAGCAGGTTCAGGCTCTGGAAGATGGCGTCGGCGGAGCCGGCGTACCAGCGCGGCCCCCGCCGCATCTGCGCCGGCACCGGGGTGACGTAGTTGCCCAGCAGCGGCGACATCCGCCAGGTGACGGCGATGTGGCGGTCCAGGCTGTGGCTCTTGTACTGGGTCAGCACCACGATGCGCAGGAAGCCGCCGTTGACCAGGTTGGAGAGCACGAAGTCGACCAGCCGGTAGTCGCCGCCGAACGGCACCGCCGGCTTGGCGCGGTCGGCGGTCAGCGGGGCCAGCCGCTTGCCCTCGCCGCCGGCGAGGACCATCGCGAGCACGTGCGGGGACGCCATGGCTTCACCCTACTTCGGTCGCGCCAGCGGGCCGGTGGGCACCGCTCGGTGCTGACTATAGTGGAGGCACCGGCGACTCTCCGACCCTCTCGCGCGGTCGCCTGCTCGGGCGGTCTGCTTGTTGACCAGGCTGGCGCCGATCATGCCGAGCCCGAGGCCGAGGGTGAGCGCGATGCCGGCCCTGGTGAGGGCCGGGTCGAGGGCGGAGGGAAGCTGGGAGCTGGCCAGGGCGCCTACGTCGGGGACGGCAGAGGCGAAGACGAGCAGCGTGCCGGCCAGCAGCAGCAGGACCCGGCCGGCCTGCAGCCGGCCGCGGCGCAGCTGCCAGACGGCGGCGAGGGCCGCCACCCAGGCGCCCACCGAGATGCCGGAGGCGTACGCCCTGGTCGGCAGCGGGGCGGTCGAGGCGGCGAACACGCCGACGGTGTGGAACGCGTCGGCGGCCACCGCGACCACGACGAGCAGGGCGAGCACCCCATACCAGCGGCGCCAGCCGGCAGCGAGCATGACCGCGAAGGCGGCCACGGCGAGCAGCGCCCACGGCCAGGGCGACGAGCCGGGCACCCAGACGATGTCGCCTTGGATCAGCGCGGTGCGCTGGCCCAGCCGCAGGGGGATCTGCCAGTTGGGGACGACGACCTGGCGCTGGCCGCGGTCGGCAGCGACCGTCGGCGGGTCGGGTCCGGTCCAGTGGGTGCGGTGGTCGTGCCAGACCGCGTCCGGCTGGTTGCGGACCCGGCGCCAGTCCGGCGGCGCGGCCGGGTCCAGGCCCGCCGGGATGCGCTTCGGGGCGTTGGCGAAGCGGTTGGCGTAGGCGCTGGGTGAGCGCCGGTTCTCCTCGACCCCGGCGGGGCCGACCCTGAGGTAGGGTTCGGACCGGTAGCCGAGCACCACCACCTCCTGACCGCTGCGGTTGATCAGTTCGAGCTGGTTGCCGGCTTCCAGCACACGGACGGTGAGCCCGGGCACGGCCGGGGTCACATGCAAGACGTCGGTCCGGTAGTTGCTGGCCCGGCCGAGGATCCTGACCACGTGGGCCTGCGCCGGGCGGGCCCCGCCGACCAGCAGCAGCAGCCCGGCCAGTGCGACCACCAGCCCTGCCCTGCCCGGCCCAGCCAGGCCGTTCTGTCAGCCGGACGAGGGGCCCGCACCCCGGTCAGGTGCCCTTGTCGCCGGGGTCGTCGGGCTGGTCAAGCGACAGCAGCGCGGGCGGGACGATGTCGGCTGCGGAGCTCAGCTCGGTGGAGGCTTCGGTGGCGATCTCGCGGACGACCCGGGTGAGGGCGTTGCGTTCCGCGGCGAAGCGGCGGGCCGGCACCGAGACGCCGACCGAGGCGACCAGGTCGTTGTCGGCGCCACGGTGCACCGGCACGGCGATGCAGCAGGAGCCGGCGGCGTAGACCTTGCCGAGGGCCAGCGCGTGCGCCGCGCCGCGGAAGCCCTTGGTGACGTCGGGCAGCTCCCGGGCGCCACGGCGACCGCGGATCTCGACGACCTCGAGGTCGCCGTCGCGCCACAGCGCCGCGTAGGCGCGCGCCGACGCCCGGTCGCGCAGCTCCTCCAGGACCGGCTGCAGGCGTTCGGGCTGGAGGCTGGCGGCGACGTAGCCACGGTACAGCTCGGCGAACTTCGGGCCCAGGGTGTACAGGCCCGGGCCGGCCGGGGACGGCTCGACGAACCCCTGCTCGCGCATGGAGCTGACCAGGTAGTAGCCGGAGGAGAGGCTGATGTTCAGCTGCCGGGCCAGGGCCTTGATCGGTATCCCCCTGGGGTGGCGCGCGATGATCTCGAGCGCCTGCAGCACGTGACGGGCCGTGCTCAGCGTGCGGCCTGGCGCCCCTCGGTGTGGCCCTGCGCCGGCATCCAGCGACATGAGCACTCCTCTGCGCCAACCAACGCTCAGAGTTTACCCACAGCGAACAGCGGGGAAACAGACGGGTTTCGCCGCCGCGGCGAACCTGGCCCTGCCTCACGCGGGCGCCGACCACCTGGCGCGGAGCGCGACCACGGCGGCCAGGCTGAGCCCGTAGACCAGGTGCATGGCCAGGTAGGTCGGCCAGCCGAGGTGGGCTGGCAGGTCGGCGATGAGGGCGCCGCCGCCGAGCACCCGGGCGGCCAGGCGCAGGACCGGGACCATCACGACCGCCACCAGCAGGCCCCAGGCGACCCCGGCGAGCAGCAGGGCGCCGGGGCGCCGGTCCAGGCCGCCGTGCACCAGCAGGACGAACAGCATGCCGAACAGGCCGGCCAGGGCCAGGTGCACGCAGGCGCCGGGGAGCGCCGTCTGCGGCTCCAGCCAGAACGGCGAGCCGGTGGCCGCCTCCTGCCGGGAGATCTCGAAGGCGGCCGGGTCCAGGATGGCCGCGATGCGGTAGAAGGGGGTGAAGACACCGGCGTGGGCCCAGCTGGCCGAGGCGACCATCATGAACAGCGCCATGGGGACCCCGGCCGCCATGCCGGTCAGGATGCCGCCCTCGAGGGTGCGCTCCAGGTCCCCGGCCCGGGCGGTCGGCGCCGGCCCGGTCGGGGAGGGCGGCTCAGTACTCAGCGGACCAGATCAGCAAGGCGACGCAGGCCAGGGTGGCCACGAAGATTCCGATGGCGAAGAGGTATCCTCCCACTGTTCACACGCTCCTTTGCTGGCGGGTCGCGTCCGGGCGGTCGTCGGCCTACCGGCGTTCCACGAGCCGGGTGCCGTGGGGTCGGCGCCCGCGCGGGGGGCCGCTGGACCGGCGCTCGGGCTGCTCCTGCTCCGACTGGGGGTCCACCTGCGGCCGGGCCGAGGCTCGGATCTGCAGGTGGACGTGGTACAGCGGCCGGTCCTTGCGGTCGGGGAGGACGGTGACCCGGGCCTCCGGCCGGGTGTCGGGCCGGGCGTCGGCCTTGTCGGTGAACGCCCGGCAGATGAACCACAGGCCGAAGCCCATCATGAGGAAGGGCAGGAGCATCAGGACCGCGAGGTGGCCCGGGAACAAGCCGTCCGCGAAGTTGCTCATCGCTTCTCCATCTCCCCCGGCTCCATCTCCTCTCGCGGCGGCTCGTCCGCCTTGGGGTCTCCGCCGCGCAGCAGCCACCAGAGGCCGCCGGCCAGGACCACCGGCACCCAGATGATGGCCGTCTCGTCGATGCCGCCGTAGTGGGCCAGTATCCCGAGCACTGTCCTCGCTTCCTGCCGCTAGATCTTGAACGAGGTCGGAGTCAGCGGCTCGTCCACCTCGACATCCGTCCTGTGTCCGGTGGGGGTCTGGAACCGCAGCACGCCGGTCACGGTCAGCTGCGACTCCCCGATCGGCAGCAGCTTCTGCTGCTTGATCCAGACGTCGCTCGGCATGGTGATGGTGAGCTCCTGGCGGCCCCCGGGTGCGACAGTGTCCGACTGCACCGCCATCGGGAAGGTGGTGTCGACCGCCTGCGGGCCGGTGGGCCTCGCCGACGCCACGGCCTGGTTGAACCAGGTCAGGTCCGCCACCGCGAACTGGGTGAGCTGGGCCGGCTCCTTGCCGGTGTTGCTGGCCGCGACCCGCAGGATCACGGTCTTGGCGTTGGCGTCGTAGATCGCCTTGCTCGTGCCCTCCTGGATGGTGACAAACGGCGCCGGCTGGGGCAGGTTGGGCGGCGCGAACTGGATGATCTGCTGCGGGATCTTCACCGGGAACTTGACCACCTGGTAGACCCACCCGACCGCCAGCAGCACGACCGTGGCCAGCATGATGTAGGTCGAGATGCGGTGGTCCTTCTTGGTGATCAGGCCGTACTCGGCGCCGTCGGTGTTGAGCGGGATCTGGCTGGTGACCGCCAGGTGGGGGATGGTGCGCTTGGGCACCGTCCAGTAGAGCATCCAGACCATGCCGACGACGAACGTCAGGGTGAGCCAGATCCAGATGAACCGGAGCTGGTAGTTCTCGAGGTTGACGGTCTTGCCGTTGAGCAGGGTCGCCGTGTTGGTGAAGCCGGCCGGGTTCTGGTCGACGGTGATCCACGCGCCCGGGCCGATCAGGGTCCCGGCGCCCTTGACCGCGAAGGCCGGGTGCACGTGCCAGCGGCCCACCCGCCGGCCGGCGAAGGTCATCGAGAACCGGTAGCTGCGTCCCTTGGCGCAGTCGATCCGGGTCGGCATCGACACGCCGTTGATGGTGCGCTCCCTGAGGACGATCGTCGGCCCGGGCGAGATCATGCCGAGGAAGCAGGTGGTGGGCAGCCCCTTGGCGAGGCTCGACGGCCAGGCGTCGAGGATCTTGACGTTGCCGGTGACGGTGACCGTCTGCCCCTGCTGCACCCGGTCGCTCGAGAAGGACACGTCGGTCCACCCCACTGTGCGCATGCGCAGGAAGCCCTCCTGGGACTTCTCGCCGTGGGCGGACGCTGCCGGGGCCGACACGACCGTGAGCACGGCCGCGGCGGCCAGGGCGAGAAGCAGTCGGCGCCTCATGTCTGTTCAGCCTCCGTAGCTCGAGCCGACCCGCGTCACCACTTCTTCATGAAGCGGCCGATCGGCCAGATGGCGAGGCCGCGGGCGATGCCCTGACCGATCCAGTAGCCCACGACGCTGATCGTCGTGCCGAAGGCGAAGGCCACGTACTGCGTCTCCCCGAGGAACGTGCGCAGGGAGCCGTGCTCGATGAGGCGGAGGTACTCAGGAGTCTGGCTGCGGACGTACTCGATGCCCTGGACGTCGGCCAGGGTGACGACCCGGTCCATCCAGACCGCGGGCTGGAGCAGCCCGGCTAATGGGATGTAGTTCGAGACCCACCAGGCGATGGTGAACAGCCCCGAGCCGATGATGGACGTCAGGATGAAGCTCTTGGTTTTCAGCAGCACCCAGTCGGCGAAGATGGCCGCCGCCACCATCGTCGCCGGCCAGACGAAGTTCATCGGGTAGTAGACGAAGGCACCCCACTGGAGCCATCTGCCGACCAGCGTGCAGAACCAGAAGCTGACCGCCGTGTAGGTCATGCCGGTGGGGAACCGCCAGGCCAGCCACTGGATGTACTGCAGCGCCGAGCCGATGATGATGATCGCGAACGGCGTGACGATCGGCCACCACTGCCGGTCCTTCCAGTCGGTCCAGAAGTCCCAGTCGCCCGCGAACAACTGCTTGGTGATGTCCGCCGCGGCCCCGACCACGAAGGCCGCGGTGACCCAGAACACCAGATCCCACTTGCGGTCGATGTACCGGTACTTCTTCTTGACAAGCTCGCGAAGCTCAAGGGTCTTAGCATCGACTGCCACGGTGACCTCGCCTTCCACTCGAAACGGCGTGGCTGCGGTTCGCGGAGCGGTCAGGTCCGAGAGCGAAGGGGCCCGCCGTGCGGCGGCGCGGCGGACCCCTCCGACGAGGTTAGGAGGCGGCTTCGACGGCTTCGATCTCCTCACGGCGAGCGCCGAACCGTCCCACCTCGGCCGGGTCCGCCGCCGCGTCTTCGACTTCCTTCTCGATGCCGAACAGGCGGATCGCCGACTCGGCCCACAGGGCGAAGATCCCCGACGCCAGCCAGCCGTAGAAGACGAACGGCCAGTGGAACGGGACGGCGAAGATCTCCTCGGTGATCCACAGGCTGTGGCCCCACTCGTTCATGGCCACCTGGGCCATCTCGGTGACCGAGGCGGCGATCAGGAAGGCGAACGACCAGGGGAAGCCCTTCGCCGCGCCGTAGATCTTCGGCAGCCAGTAGCGCCCGTACAGGTAGGTCCCCACCGTGATGGTGATCCCGAGCGGGAAGAACAGGTAGAACATCGGGATGTGGGACGGGGTGAGCGCGGTGTCACGGACCGCGGTCTGGTGCCAGGCGCCGTCCTGGTTGGGCCAGAAGCTGGCCATGATGTACAGGATCACGGAGGTGGTGCCGATCAGGCCCCAGAACACCGCGATCCGGCGGACCTCCTCGTCGTGGGTGACCGGACGGTTGACCAGCGCGCGGCCCTTGCGGACCAGGTAGCCCCACCACGCGAGGGTGCCGATGGTCGACGCCAGCACCTCGGCGTAGTACAGGGCGCGGTAGGTCTGCCCGAAGGACCTGCTGCTCGCGTCGATGCCGGTCTTCCAGGCCGTGAACTGCTGGAAGATCCGGATCGCGAGCGCCAGGAGGATGAAGGCGCTGCACCCCACAATGCAGGTGCGCCAGCCTCCGAGCCAGTCGATCGGGCCCCGGTTCGGCCGGTTCGCCCCCCGCCCCTCGTGCTGCTCCTGTGGCTCGCGGGTCTCCAGTGCCTGGGCCATACCCGTTCCTTTCTGCCTCGCGGGCCGACCGCCACCTGCGGCCGCGTTGTCCCGACACGCCAATCGGGCGCGGCCAGGTCGCTTGCCGCGCCCAGCCGTCGCCTTCAGGACTTTGGCGGCTTCGGCCGGTCCTGCTGGCTAGTACTGTAAGAAGCGAAGGATGCCGTGCCAAGACGCGATGGCCGATAACGCCCGAAGCTTGCAAGCATGTCGTAATCACACGCCTTTTCGCCGTGCTGGTCTTGTCCGGTCCGGCTCCGTCGCCCAAGATCTGAGTGGCCCCTGAACTGCCCGATGGGCCTGTCGACCTGTGCCGGTGGACCAGAGGGAGGCGCCGATGAAGGCAGTTCGACTCCACCGCTACCGCGAGCGGCCGAGCGTCGACGAGATCGATGACCCCAAGGTCGAGGGTCCCCTCGACGTGATCGTTCGGATCGGGGGCGCCGGGCTGTGCCGCACCGACCTGCACCTGTACGAGGGACAGTGGGCGGACGCGGGCGTGGACACCCCCCTGCCGTACACGCTCGGCCACGAGAACGCCGGCTGGGTGCAGGAGGTCGGCTCGGCCGTCTCCAACCTCCAGCCCGGCGACACCGTGATCCTGCACCCGCAGGCGACCTGCGGGCTGTGCCGCGCCTGCCGCGCCGGCGACGACATGCACTGCGACAACAGCTTCTTCCCGGGGCTGAACACTGACGGCGGCATGGCGGACTACCTCAGGACCGGCGTCCGCGCGGTGGTCAAGATCGACCCCAAGCTGCAGCCGGCCGACGTGGCCGCCCTGGCCGACGCCGGGCTCACCGCCTACCACGCGGTCCGCAAGGCCGTCCCGCTGCTGTACCCGGGCACCAGCTGCGTGGTCATCGGGGCCGGTGGCCTCGGCCACATCGGCATCCAGGTGCTCAAGGCGCTCACCGCGACCACCGTCATCGTGGTCGACCGCAACGAGGCGGCCCTCAAGGTGGCCCAGGAGATCGGCGCCGACCACGGGGTCGTGGCCAACGGCAGCCAGGTCGCCCAGGTCCAGGAGCTGACCGACGGCCAGGGCGCCGAGGTCGTCCTGGACTTCGTCGGCGAGCAGGGCGCCGAGAAGGACGGCTGGCAGATGACCCGCCGGGCCGGCTCCCACTTCATCATCGGCTACGGCGGCACCGTCGAGGTCCCGACCATCGACATCATCTCCACCGAGCGCAACGTGGTCGGCAACCTGGTCGGCACCTACAACGACCTCGCCGAGCTGATGACCCTGGCCGCCCAGGGCAAGGTCAAGCTCCACACCCAGACCTACCCGCTGGATGCGGTCAACGACGCGATGGACGACCTCGACCAGGGACGGCTGCGCGGCCGCGGCATCCTCGTCCCCTCCTGACCAGGCCCTCACCGACGGCGGACCCCAGCAGGCAGACGGAGGCGCGCATGTACGAGAAGGACGGCGAGAAGTACTTCGTGGTCGACGGCCACATGCACTTCTGGGACGCGAGCGAGGAGAACACCAAGAACCGGTACGGCGAGGGCTTCATCCGGTGCTTCTACGACTACCACAGGAACCTGAGCCCCGAGGAGTACGTCTGGCCGCTGGAGAAGTACCGCAAGTACGACGAAGCCACCCTCATGAAGGACCTGTTCGAGGACGGCTACGTCGACGTGGCCATCTTCCAGCCCACCTACCTCACGGACTTCTACCACAAGGGCTTCAACACGACCGAGCAGGACGCGGTCCTCAAGGAGAAGTACCCGGACAAGTTCGTGCTCAACACCTCCTTCGAGCCGCGCCTGGGCGAGGGCGGCCTGGAGGACTTCGAGGCCAAGGTCCGCAAGTACGACGCCAAGGGCGTGAAGCTGTACACCGCCGAGTGGCACGACGCCTCCAAGGGCTGGAAGCTGACCGACCCGTGGGCCTTGCGGTACCTCGAGAAGTGCCAGGAGCTGGGAGTCAGGAACATCCACGTCCACAAGGGCCCGACCATCTGGCCGCTCAACCGCGACGCCTTCGACCTGGCCGACGTCGACGACGCGGCCAGCACCTTCCCGGAGCTGAACTTCATCGTCGAGCACGTCGGCCTGCCGCGGCTCGAGGACATGTGCTGGATCGGCACGCAGGAGCCGAACGTCTACGGCGGCCTGGCGGTGGCGATGCCGTTCATCTCCACGCGGCCCAAGTACTTCGGCCAGGTGGTTGGCGAGCTGCTGTACTGGCTGGGTGAGGACCGCATCACCTTCGCCAGCGACTACGCCCTGTGGCACCCCAAGTGGCTGGTCGAGATGTTCGTGGACTACCAGTACCCGGAGGACTTCACCGAGTACCCGGAGCTCACGAGGCTGACCGGGGGGCGCAAGCCTGGCCCCCCGGTCGACCGCCGGGCTCGGCCTGCGCCCCCCGAATCCTCTGCGGTGGACCGGGAGGCCGTGCTGGCGGCGCTGGGCACGGTCAGGGACCCCGAGCTGGACGAGCCGCTGACCAACCTCGGGTTCGTCTCCGGGGTGGAGGTCGACGGTGACACAGTGCGGGCGCGCCTGCGCCTGCCCACCTACTTCTGCGCGCCCAACTTCGCCTACCTGATGGTGGCCGACGCCGACACCGCGCTCCGCTCGGTCCCCGGCGTCCGGCGGGCCGAGGTGGTGCTGGACGACCACTTCGCCTCCGAGGAGATCAACGAGGGCGTTGCCCAGCGGCGCGGCTTCCAGGAGTCGTTCCAGGGCCTGGCCGACGACGAGCTCGACGAGCTGCGGACGCTGTTCCGGCGCAAGGCGCTCGTCAACCGCCAGCAGCGGCTGCTGCGCGCGCTGCTTGACGGCGGCACGACCGTGGAGGAGCTCGGCCGGCTGCGTGTCGGCGACCTGCCGCCCTCGCCCGAGCTCGCCGCCTACCTGGAGCGGCGCGCCGAGCTGGGGCTGGACTGCTCGCCGGCGGCGCCCCTGGTGGTGGACGCCACCGGCATGCCCATCCCGGTCGAGCGGCTCGAGGGTCACCTGCGCTTCGCCCGGCTGACCGCGGTGAGCATCGAGGGCAACGCCGGCTTCTGCCGGGGCCTGCTCGCCACCCGCTACGGGGGTCCGGGGGCGCAAGCAGCGCAGCGGTAGCCCCCGGCTGGCAGATCTGGGGGCGGCTGGCCGCGACCGCGGCGGCTGAGCGCAGCGCCCGGCGCGGGTCAGCGGAGGCCGAAGCGGGCGCGGACCCGCGGCAAGAAGAGCACCAGCGCGAGCCCGACGTCGATCAACAACCGCAGGATGCTGTTCACCAGCACGGCGTCGGCCATGAGCACCGCGAGCGCCAGCGGCCAGGCCCAGCGCCGCGCCCGCAGCAGGCCGAGCGCGACCGCGGCCATCGCGGCGGCCAGCGCCACCGCGACCACCAGGCCACGCCCCGAGGTCGGGCGCAAGGCCGCCAACCCGACCAGCACCAGGAAGCCGGCCACCTTGAGGAACAGGACGATCACTACCAGCTTGACGAGCCGGTCGGCCTGCTCGTCGTCCGCGGTCACCGGACGCCTCGATGCCACATGCCGAGAGGGTACCCGGTGCCGTGGCGCCGGACGAGTCCATCGGCTCGCCGCGGTCGAGTCGGCGGGTCGATGCGCTGGTCCATGCGACGGCCCGGTGCGTGGCTCGCGCACCCCCGCAAAGGTGGTTAGCGCCGATTTCCACGCAGCGAGTTCGACCCTAGGTGAAGTCGAAGCGGAGGGGTCGGTTGCCCCACCAGGGGACGGGTGTGTGTTGGGGGATGTTGGCGGCGCGGAGGATGGGTGAGTAGGTGCGCCGGTTAAGCCGCCGGTTAAGCTGGACGATGACGTGATCGTCGCGGTTGAGGATGCGCCCGCTGGTTTGGAGGAAGCGTCGTTGCAGGGTGTCGGGGGTGGCGGTCTGGTGGCCGGGGAGGCGACGGCGTAGCGCTGCGCACAGTGCGTGGGCGAGGACGGACAAGGCGACGTCGAGGTCGACATTGAGGTTGACGGCGCTGGACAGGGCGTCGAGGTGGAAGCTGCGGATCGCTTCGGCGAGGCGCTGTTCGATGGTCATGCGGCGGGCGTAGCGCTCGATCAGGTGCTTGGTGGCGGTGTCGTGGTCGTTGGTGATGATCACGGTGGGGGCTTCGCGGCCTAGGCCGCGGACGATGAGCTGGCGGACGACGCCGGGGTAGCTGCTCAGCTTGACGCCGGCCTGCTCGGCGACCTTGGGGCGGTGGTGGGTGCCGGGGCGGTCCAGGGTGATGGTGGTGTAGGCGGTGGCGGGCAGGGCGTTGATCTGGCGCGTGAGGGAGGTCGACCGCATGCGCAGGGTCAGGAACTTCACGCCGCGCTGGTCGAGCTCACCGAGCACCTGCTGGGTGGTGACCTTCTGGTCCATGACCAGCATGGCCGGGTCACTGCCCGACACCTGGCGCCAGTGGTCGCAGAAGGTGATGACGTCGCGGTTCTGGGTGGCCTTGGAGAGGTCGGCGTTGGCGTAGAGGAGGTTGTGGGTACCGGCGTCGTGGGCGAAGAAGGTGAGCACCGAGCGGGTGCGCTGCGAGCGGCGGGGGACGTAGTGCTTCTCCAAGCCGGGGTCCTCGCCCCAGTGCATGATCGCGTGGAAGTCCAGGTCGAAGATCGCCTCGTCTTGGCAAGCCAGCCCGGCGCCGATCATCTTGTTGTCCAAGGCGGCCAGGAATGCCTGCTGGAGGGCGTGGTCCAGCCGGTAGGAGTAGCTGGTCAGCGCGCTCTTTTTGGGTAGGGCGGCGAGGCCGGCGAACAGGGCGGCCCCGGGATCGGCGGCCAGGTCGTCGACGTGGGAGACGCGGCGGGTGGTGGTGAGCTTGAGCGCCAGCAACGACAGGATCGAGCTGACCGCGGGGATCACCTTGGTGCCAGGGTAGCCGGCGGACCTGACCAGCTGCGGCAGGTCGAGGGCGACCAGGTCGGGGATGGCCAGCAGCAGACCAGCCATGCGGGTGTGGCTGACGGCGGGCAGGCCGGCGAGGTCGATGATCCCGGCGCGGGGCAGCTGCTCCCGCCGGGGTGCGCCCCGCAGCTGCTCGGGGCGCCGCCAGATACGGGGCACGCCGGCCTGGCTGAGGATCTCGGCGATGCCGGTGCGGTTGAGCGGGGTGCCCTCGGCGGCCAGCGCGGTGGCGATCTCATCGATGGAGTGCCCGGATGCGCGCAGCACCAGGACCCGGTCTCGGGCGGCGTCTTTGGCCGGGGCCCGCCTGGGGCCGGGCTTGGCCGGGGTGAAGAACTGCCGGCGGCCTGCCCGAAAGTCGCGCACTGCCGAGTTGACCGCCGCGACGCTGTAGTCGAATCGTCGCGCGGCCTGGGCAGCGGTCAGCCCCTCGACGAAGTAGGCCCGCAGTGCCTCATAGCGCCGGTGCGCATCCTGGGATGGGGCGGTGAAGAACTCCCCGCCCTTGCGTCCCGGTTGGCTAGCATCTTGCGCTGACTGGTCCACGCGCACAGTAGAGCTGGTTCCGGGTAGCAAGGCAACACGGCAGTCGGTCTGTGAGCGATGGAACCATGCCGGGTGCGCAGTTGCGTGTGCGTCGAGGTGCTCTCGGTATCGTCTGAGCCGTAGGGGTGTCGCAGAGATGAGCTCGCCTGCGTCGATGATCAGTCAGCGATACCCTCCTACCAGCAAGGGGCGTTCGCGCCTGCACACTCGAGGCGAACTCCTGGCCAACGAGGTCAACCACCTGGCCAGCGACCGGACGTACCCCGCTCCACTGATAACCAACACCACACGCGGAAATCGGCGTTAG
>WNGG01019504.1_pt1 | contig 13703 bp, 13 predicted proteins | sample 5400661 | NCBI WGS metagenome assembly WNGG01 (sample SAMN13153372, study PRJNA577476) | soil metagenome | isolation source: 100 cm soil or saprolite under Garry oak tree replicate 1 | place: USA:California | collected 2016-06-15
GACGAGGTGGGCGCGACGCTCGTCGTCGACATGGCGCACTTCGCGGGGCTCGTGGCGGGGGGCGTCTATCCCTCCCCGGTGCCGCACGCGCAGATCGTCACCACCACGACGCACAAGACGCTGCGGGGCCCTCGCGGCGGGCTGATCCTCTGCGTCGCGGATCTCGCCAAGGCGGTGGACAAATCGGTCTTTCCCGGGACGCAGGGTGGGCCGCTCGAGCACGTGATCGCGGCCAAGGCGGTGGCGCTGCACGAGGCGCTGCAGCCCGATTTCAAAGCGTACGCGGCGGAGGTGGTGAAAAACGCGCAGACGCTGACCGCGGCGCTGGGCCAGCGCGGCTACGCGATCGTCTCGGGCGGGACCGACAGCCACCTGATGCTCGTGGACCTGCGGCCCAAGGGGCTGACGGGCAAGGAGGCCGAGCAGCTGCTCGACCGCGCGGGGATCACGGTGAACAAGAACATGATCCCCGGGGACCCGCAGTCGCCGTTCGTGACCAGCGGCATTCGCCTCGGCACCTCGGCCCTCACGACGCGCGGGTTCGGGGCGGGGGAGATGAAGAAGGTGGCCGGGCTGATCGACACGGTGCTCACCAAGCGCGACGACGCGACGGTGGCGCGCATCAAGCGCGAAGTGCGCGAGCTGACGGACGCGTTCCCGTTGTATGCGGAGCGGAACAACGGGGTGGTGGTGGGGCGATAGGCCGCACCACGATGGACTTCCGCGAGAACCTCGGCGAGGAAATCGCCGGCACGCTTCGGCAGCTGGGGCTCGATCCCGCCGGCGCGCACCGCCTCCAGTTCTACTTCTACTTTCCCGCCGAACAGGCGGCGCGCGCGCTGGCGGCCCGGCTCGCCCCCGACGGCTTCACCTGCGACGTGGATCGCTCGGCGGCGGGCGGCCGCTGGTTGTGCCTCGTGCAACGCGCGATGCCGGCCGACGTCGCGGCGCTCACCGCCCTCGGCAAACGGTTTCTGCACCTGACGAGCGAGCTGGGCGGCGAGTTCGACGGCTGGGATCGCGATACGGCGGTCGCCAATGAGCCCCGCTCCAAGACGCTGCTGCGCCACGCCTACCAGCTCTATCAACGCGGCGCCTACCTCCGAGCCGCCGAGCTCCTCAAGAAAGCGGTGGACGCCGGGGGGGAGCTCGCGCCGTCCGCGGCGACGATGCTGGGACTCGCCTGCTTCAACCTGGCGGAGTTCGAGGCGAGTGTGGCGGCCTTCAAGATGGCGGCGGCCTTCAAGGGGGGCGACAACCCCAGCGCCTTCGCGGCGCTCTCGGGGATGGGGGCGTCGCTCGCGAAGCTCGGTCGCTTCGACGAAGCGGTGAAGGTGTACCAGCGGTCGATCGGAGCGAAGCCGGATTTCGCGGAAACGCACCTGAACCTCGCGCTGGCGTATGCGGAGCTGGGGCGGACCGCGGACGTGTTGAAGACGCTGCGCACCGCCATCGCGCTCGACATGCGCATGAAGGACCGGGCGCGCCAGGCCATCGAGCTCCAGGGGCTGCGCGGCAACGCGGAGTTCGACGGACTCGTCGGGAAGGGGTAAGAGTCGAGGCATGCCTCGCTCCACCGCCAAGACGGTCGCCGAGTACCTCGCGCAGTTGCCCGAGGACCGTCGCGCGACGATCGCCGCCGTGCGCGCGCATGTCCTCCGCCATTTGCCTAAGGGCTACGAGGAGACGATGAGCGCCGGGATGATCGCGTACGTCATCCCGCTCGCGCGCTTCCCCAAGACCTACAACGGCCAGCCGCTGTGGTATGCGGCGCTCGCGTCCGAGAAGAGCTATTGCTCGCTCCATCTGATGCGAGCCTACGGCGATCCCCAACAGACCGCGATGCTGCAGCAGGCGTTCGCGCGCGCCGGCAAAAAGCTCGACATGGGCAAGGCGTGCCTGCGCTTCAAGCGCGTCGAGGACCTGGAGCTGGAGTCGATCGGGGCGGTGATCGCGAGCACGCCGCCGGCGGCGTACATCGAGATCTACCAGAAGAGCCGAAAACGGTAGTCGAGGCTCTTTTCTCCCTCCGCAACTTTTCGCCTACCTAGTGCGCTCAACTGGTTGTCACTCGAGCCCTCTCATCGGGCATGTTGACCCGCCAGCGGCATCGCCCGCTGCCGGAGTGCGTCGTGGTACGCCAGTGGCGCCAGCATGCTGGACGGCGGTGCGGGTGTGGCGGAACTGGTAGACGCAGCACACCGGCAATGTGCGGGGCGAGAGCCCGTGGGAGTTCGAGTCTCCCCACCCGCACCCTGGCGCTTGACTCGGCGAGTGGCCGAGCGCATACTGAATCCACGTTGCCGGTGTGCTGCGTGGCTGGTGTTTCGCCACGCTCCAGGGGCCGCAAGCCTGAGCTTGCGGCCCCTGTGTGTTTCCGACCAAGGGCGTATCTGACAGCGCCGTGTGTGACCGGCGTCCCTGCGGTGTCCCCCCCCGCGCATTATCTTGGCGCCATGCCCTACAACAGTAGCGACGCCTCACCCCCCCCCGGCGGCGGTCCTCCCTCGACCCCAGGTCGTCCTCCCCGCGGCTCCGGCGGCACCGGCGTCCATCTCGCCGACGAGCTCGAGGTCTACTTCAACGAGCACGCCCACGGCCGTCCCGTGGGATTTGTGGCGAGCCCGAAATGGAAGCCGCCCACCGACGTCTACGAGACCGCCGACGACCTGATCTTCCACATGGACATCGCCGGGATGCGGCCCGATGACTTCACGGTGGAGTTCACCGAGGGCCTGCTGACCATCACCGGCGAACGCGCCCCGCGCCAGCAAGGCAAACGCCACTACCACAATATGGAAGTGCAGGTCGGTCCCTTCGAGCGCCGCTTCCGCACGCCGGTGCCCGTGGACCCGACGAGCCTGCGCGCCGTGTACGAGGACGGCTTCCTCGAGGTGCGCCTGCGCAAGCTGCCGCATCCCCTCTCCGGGCCGCACACGGTGAAGGTGACCTGACGTGGACCGGCTCCCCGTCCTGCCCCTCGGCCAGCTCGTCGTCTACCCGCACGTCGTCCTCCCGCTTGCCATCACCGACCTCGCCGCCGTCGAGCTGCTCGACGAAGTGGTGCAGGGGAACAAGCGGCTGCTGCTGGGGGTGGTGAAGTCGCGCGGCGGCGTCGAGCCGCTCGAAGGACCGCTGATGCAGTCCCCGGCCGACGCCCTCTACGACGTCGGCACCCTCGGCACCATCGTCCGCATGCTGAAGCTCGGCGACGGCACGATGCGCGTCATGCTCCACGGCATCGAGCGCGCCCAGCTCGTGGAGATCGTCGAGGGCGAGCGCTGGCTCACCGCCGCGTACCGCACCTTCACCGAGAAACCGGTCGAGGACGCGAAGGTCGAGGCGCTGAAGCGCTCGGTGTACGCCCAGTTCGCGCGCGTGATCGACATCGCGCCGTATCTCGGCTCGGAGCTGCACGAGGTGCTCGAGGGCGTTACCGATCCCGGCAAGCTCGCCGACTTCGTCGCCGCGAACATCGACATCGCCCTCCCCGCCAAGGCCGAGCTGCTCGCCACCGCCGACGTCCCCAAACGCCTGGAGCGGCTCACCGAGCTGCTCGCCGAAGAGCTGCAGGTGCTCGAGGTGGGCCACCAGATTCAGGAGAAGGTCAAGGCGCGGCTCGACGAGCATCAGCGCGAGTACGTGCTGCGCGAGCAGCTCCAGGTCATCAAACAGGAGCTGGGCGAAGAAGCGACCGACGACGAGCTGAGCGAGCTCGCCCAGCGCCTCGAGGCGGCGGGGCTGTCGGCGGAGGCGAAGAAGGTCGCCGACCGCGAGCTCAAGCGGCTGCGGCAGATGTCGCCGCAGTCCGCCGAGTACCACGTCGCGCGCACGTACCTCGAAGTGATGGCCGGGCTGCCGTGGGGCAAGGTGTCGCAGGACCGTCTCGACCTGAAAGCCGCGCGCGAGATCCTCGACCGCGACCACTACGACCTGAAGACCGTGAAGGAGCGGATCCTCGAGTACCTCGCGGTCCGCACCTTGAACCCCACGGCCCGCGGCAGCATCCTCTGCTTCGTGGGACCGCCCGGCGTGGGGAAGACCTCCCTGGGGCAGAGCATCGCCGAAGCGTTGGGCCGCAAGTTCACGCGCGTGTCGCTGGGCGGCGTGCGGGACGAGGCCGAGGTGCGCGGCCACCGCCGCACCTACGTCGGCGCGATCCCCGGGCGCATCCTCCACGCGCTGCAGCGCTGCGAGACCCGCAACCCCGTCCTCATGCTCGACGAGGTCGACAAGATGGGCGCCGACGTCCGCGGCGACCCCACGGCGGCGCTGCTCGAAGTGCTCGACCCCGCGCAGAACCACACCTTCGTCGATCACTACCTCGAGGTGTCGTTCGATCTCTCGGGCGTGATGTTCATCGCGACGGCGAACAGCCTCGCGCCGATCCCCGACCCCTTGCTCGACCGGATGGAAGTTCTCACCTTACCCGGGTACACGCCGGGCGAGAAGCTCGCCATCGCGAAGAAGTACCTGCTGCCGCGACAGCTGATCGAAACCGGCCTCACGGCGGCGAAGGCGAGCGTCACCGACGCCGCGCTGGAGCGGATCATCGCCGAGTACACGCGCGAGGCGGGCGTCCGCCAGCTCGAGCGCGAGATCCAGGGTGTGCTCCGCAAGGCGGCGCTCGAGGTCGTCGAGGAGAAAGCGAAGAAGATCGCCGTGACCCCCGCGACCCTCGAGCGGTACGCCGGGCAGCCGCACGTGCAGAGCGAGGTCGCGGGGCGCGCGCCGGAAGTGGGCGTCGCCACCGGGCTGGCGTGGACGCCGGTCGGCGGCGACATCATGTTCGTCGAGGCGATCCAGATGCCGGGGAAGGGCCTGATCACCTTGACCGGTCAGCTCGGCGACGTGATGAAGGAATCGGCGCAGGCGGCGTGGAGCCTGCTGCGGGCGCGGTCCGCCGCGCTCGGCATCCCGCCGGAAGCGTTCACCGAGACCGACGTGCACCTGCACGTGCCGGCGGGCGCGGTCCCCAAGGATGGACCCTCGGCGGGGATCACGATGGCGACGGCGCTCGCCTCGCTGCTGTGCCGGCGCCCGGCGCGCAACGACCTCGCCATGACCGGCGAGCTCACGCTGCGCGGGCGGGTGCTCCCGATCGGCGGCTTGAAGGAAAAGCTCACCGCCGCGGCGCGCGCCGGCGTGAAGCGCGTTCTCGTGCCCGCGCGCAATAAGAGCGATCTGGTGGAGGTGCCGGACGAAGTGAAGCAGCTGCTCGAGATCACCCCGGTCGAGACGATCGACGAAGTGCTGGCCCACGCGCTCCTCGATCCCACGCCGCGCGTCAGTGGCGCGCGGGCGCGCGTGTCGGGGGAGAGCCGCCGACCCGAGGCGTACCCGTGAGTGACTTCGCCACGCTCGAGGCCGCGTTCCGCGAGCTCGAGAAGCGCGACGGGCGCTTTCACGAGCGCGCCTATCTCTTCGTCCTCGCCGCGCTGGAGTATGCGCAGGGGCGGCTCCCCGCCCGCCGCCATCTCTCCGGCGGCGAGCTCGCCTGGGCGTGTCGCGATTTCGCCCTCGACCAGTTCGGCCTGCTCGCGCCGACCGTCCTCGCCTACTGGGGCGTCGCCGCCACGGAAGACTTCGGCCGCATCGTCTTCATGCTCATCGATGTCGGCCTGCTCGCCCGGCAGGAGAGCGACCGGATCGAGGATTTCGATCGGGTGTACGATTTTGCGGAGGCTTTCGGGTCCGGCTACCGCTGGCCCGGCGCGGGGCGCTCCTGATCGGGAGCGCGCGGGGCAGGAAGGGAGGTGCCGCATGGACGCCCAGGAGTGGCCCGCCTGTCTGAAGTGTCGGGCGGGGCAGTTGATCCCGTTGTCCGACTACGGCCGCGACGGCGCGCCGATCACCTACAAAGCGTGGGTGTGCACCAATCCGGAGTGCGGCTTCAACCTCCGGATCGACAACGGCGAGATCTCGTTCGGTCGCGTCATCGGCCAGAGCTCGAAGTAACCGTGGGCGCGGTGCGGGCGCCCGCCGTGAGTGGGCGGTTCTACCCGGGGACCCGGGACGAGCTGCAGCGCGCCGTGCGCGAGCTGTTGCGCACCGTCGAGCCCGGCGCCCACGCCGCCGCCGCCCGCGCCGCCATCGCCCCGCACGCAGGCTACCTCTATTCCGGCCTCACCGCCGCGCACGTGTTCGCGCGCGTGCGGCTCCCCCGCCTCGTCGTGATCCTCGCCCCCAACCACACCGGCATCTGCCGCGCCCCGGGCGGCGCGTCGCTGTGGGAAGCGGGCGCCTATGCCACGCCGCTCGGCGAGGCGCCCGTCGACGACGCCTTCGCCACGGCGCTGCTCGCGGCCTGCCCGCTCGTCGCCGTGGACCACGACGCGCACCGCGCCGAGCACGCCGCCGAAGTGCTCGTCCCCTTCCTGCAGACCCTGCGGCCCGACGTGCGTGTCGTGCCGCTGATCCTCGCGTGGGACGCCTGGGAGCCGAGCCGCGACCTCGGCGCGGCGCTGGCCGGGCTGGTCAAGATCGCGACCGAGCCGGTGCTGCTGCTCGCCTCGAGCGACTTGAACCATTACGAGTCCGCCGCGATCGGTGAGCTCAAGGACGCGCAGGCTCTCGCTGCCGTGCAGGCGCTCGACGGCGCCGAGCTGCTGGACCGCTGTCGCCGCGAGCACATCTCCATGTGCGGCCGCGCGCCGGCCGCCACCGTGCTCGCCGCCGCCCGTGTGCTCGGCGCCACGCGCGCCGACGTCGTGGACTACCGGCACTCGGGCTGGGTCACGGGCGACGAGAGCGCGGTCGTCGGCTACGCCGGCGTGGTAATCCCGTGAACCCGATCCCCGTCCTCTCGGCGACCGACGCGGCCGCGTGGGACACCGCCGCCCGCACCCAGTACCGCGTCCCCAGCCGCGTCCTCATGGAAGCCGCGGGCCGCGCCTGCGCGGGCGTGCTGGTGGCGGAGTTTCCCGACGTCGTGACGCGCGGCGCGCTCGTCGTCGCCGGAGCGGGGAACAACGGCGGCGACGGCTGGGTGCTTGCCCGCGCTCTCCACACCGCCGGCCTCCCCGTGTGGGTGAGCGCGCTCGACCCCAAGACCGACGACGCCGTCGACAATCGCGCCCTCGCGCGTGTCGACGGCGTCCGCGAGCTGGGGCGCGAGGAGGCGCTGCTCGGCACGGGCGCCGCCGGCCCGGCGCGCGGTGACGTGCTGGCGATGGCGCAGCGCCTCGTCGCCTACGCCGCCCCCGTGCTCGCCGTGGACGGGCCCACCGGGCTCGATCTCTCGAGCGGCGAAGCCCACGGCCCGGTGCGCGCCCAGGTGACGATCACCTTCGGCGGCCCGCGCCGCGGTCACCTCCTCGCGCGCGAGTGGTGCGGCAAGATCATCGTCGTGGACATCGGGCTGCCGCCGCCCGACCCGGCGTGGCCCGTGCTCGTGACGGACGCGTGGGCGGGCGCGCGCCTGCCGCGCCTGCGCGCCGCGATGCACAAGGGAGAGCGCGGCCGCGTCACCGTCGTGGGCGGCGCGTCGGGCATGACCGGCGCCGCCCTCCACGCCGCCCGCGCGGCGCTCGCCGCCGGCGCCGGACTCGTCAAGCTGGTCGCCAGCAAGGAGGCCGTGGCCGCCGCGCGCGCCACGTTGCCTGATCTCCTCACCGTCGAGTCGGCGCTCGCGGGCGAGCCGGAGCCTGCCGCGGCCGAAGCGGTGGAGTGGGCCGACGCGCTCGTCGTGGGGCCGGGGCTGGGCCGCGAGCCTCCGAAGGCAGAGTTCCTCGCCGGGATCTTGAAGCGTAAAGCCGTCCCCACCGTCCTCGACGCCGACGCCCTGCCGCTGTTTCAGGGGCCCGCCGAGCGTCCGCTCGTGTGCACGCCGCACCTGGGGGAGTTCCGCGCGCTCGCCGGCGACGCGCTCGCCGATGCGGCCGCCAACGACCGCTGGGAGGCGGCGGCCAAGGCCGCGCAGAAGATCAGGGGGACCGTTCTCCTGAAGGGCGTGCCGACCGTCGTCGCCGACGCGCGCGGGCCGCTGCACACGATCGCCAGCGGCAATCCCGGGCTCGCGACCGGCGGCAGCGGCGACTTGCTGTCGGGCTTGATCGGCGCGTTCCTGGCGCGCGGCACCGCGCCGATCGAAGCCGCGGCCCTGGGCGCGCACGCCCTCGGGCGCGCCGCCGAGCACGGGGCGCAGCAGTGGACGGCGCGGAGCCTCCGCCCCGCCGACGTCCTCGCCGCGCTGCCGGACATCTGGCGCGCCTGGAGCGACGCCAAGCCGCAGGGCCCGCCCGTCCTGGCGGTGTTGGAGACGCCGGAAACAGCATGACCGTCGGACGGTCGGACAGTCGGACAGTTGGACTCGGCCTGTTGGTGGTCATCGCCTACCTGTCAGACGGTCCGACCGTCAGACAGTCAGGCAGGTGGCGTCCTGACGAGCGCTCCATGATCACGGAGTTCTCCTTCGTGCGGGCGCTGGCGGCGTCGCCCGACTGGTTGTTCGCGGCCACCACGCACGGCCTCATCATCTACGACCGGCGCCGCCACGCGTGGCAGCCGCCGGTGACGTTCCTCGACGGCTATCCGACGGAGCCGGTGCGCGGCGCGGTCGCCGAGCCTGGCGGCAATGCCGTCTATCTCACGGTCCCGCTGGGTTACGCGCGCTATGACCTGATCACGCGCCAGTGGTCCCGCGGGGCGGGACCGCCGCCGGTGCCGACCGGCCCGGCGCTGTCGCCCGAGGCGGCGCTGAGCGACGCGCCCGCCGCCCAGGCGCTGCGCGCCCTGATCCTCACCGACGCGCGGCTGCGCACCTATCACTTCACCGCCGCCGCCCGCACCCCGGACCAGCCCGATCTCTACTTCGGCACCGACGGCATGGGCGTCGTGCGCGTCGACCCGATGACGGCGCAATCGGAGCCGCTGACGTTCGGGCTGCTCGCGCCCGGCGCCGGCGCCATCGCCGCGGGACCGGGTGGCGTGTGGGTTGCGACCGACGCGCGGCCCGGCGCCGGCGGTGACCGCATCGGCTTTACGTGGGTCAGCGACGACCTCTCTGCCACCACGACGAGCGAAGGTGGCGGGGCGGCGCTGGGGTTCACCTTCCTCGAGGGCCGGCGACTCCTGGCGCGCGGCTCCACGCTGTGGCTCGCGACCGAGCGGGGGCTGTACGCGGTGGACAACGCGAGCTACCGCGGCCGCGAGTACGACGTGGGGCGGGGGTTGCCGTCGGAGGACGTGACGAGCGTCGCCCCGGCGCCCGACGGCGTCTGGGTGGGGACGACGCGCGGCCTCGCCGTGATCGCGGCCGACGGCAAAGCGACGGCGATCGGCACCCGCGGCACCGCGGTGCTGAGCCTGCTCGCGGTCGGTGAGAGCCTGTGGGTCGGCACGGCGACGGGACTCGCGCTGCTGGCGCCGGGCGCGCCAGACCTCGTTTTGGCGCCCGCGCCGCCGTCGTTGCGCGTGTCGATCTACGGCATCGCGCGGGTCGGGACGACGTTGGTCGTCGTCACGAGCAGCCAACTCGGCTGGCATGACCCGACACCCGACACCCGGAACCCGGCACCCGACTCCTGGCACCTGACACCTCTGCCGTTGGTCGGTCGACCGACCTCGCTCGCGGCGGACGAGGGGGGCGTCTGGATCGGTGGCACCACCGGGCTGGCGTGGGTGGACGCGAAGAGCGGCGCGGCCCGAGCGCTCACGATCCCGTGGGACGTCCCCGCGGCCGTGCGCGACGTGGTGGTGGATCGCACGTTCCTCTGGGTCGCGACCGACAGCGGGCTGGTGCGCTTCGATCGCGACGCCGCGCGACGCTGATGCCGCGTCATCTCCCCTTGGGCGCCGGCGGCGAGTTCGACCGGCTGCGCGCGATCTTCACTCGTCTGGGCGACGCCGCCGCAGAGCTGGGCGACGATTGCGCGCTGGTGTCGCTGGACGACGTGACGCTCGCCGTGAGTATCGATTGCTCGTACGAGGGGGTGCACTTCCGCACCGACTGGCTGACCTTCGAAGAGATCGGCTGGCGGGCCGGCGCGGCCGCGCTCTCGGACCTCGCCGCCGAGGGCGCGAAGCCGTTGGGAGTGCTCGTCTCGCTTGGACTGCCGGGACACGAGAAACGGGACACGGGAAACGTGGATGAGGCGGCCGAGATCATGGCCGGTATCGCCGCCGTCGCCAAGAGCGTCGGGGCCAAAGTCCTCGGCGGCGATCTCATCAAGGCGGACAAGTACCTCGTCGATGTCTGCGTGCTCGGCACGGCCCCGCAGCCCGTGCGCCGCGCGGGCGCCCGCCCTGGCGACGCGCTGTGGGTGACGGGCACGCTGGGCGGGGCGCGGCTCGCGCTGCAGCGGCTCCAGACCGGTCGCCCGCTCGAAGGCTCGCTCCGCGGCCGGTTCGCGCACCCCGAGCCGCGCGTTGCGGCGGGGCAGTGGCTCGCGGCGCAGGGGGCGACGGCGCTGATCGATCTCTCCGACGGGCTCTCCAGTGACGCCGGCCACCTCGCCGCGGCCTCCCGGGTCGGCGTCGAGATCGCGCTGGAGCGCGTGCCGTGCTGGCCGGGGGTGGATCCGCTGTCGGCGGTGGCGAGCGGAGAAGAGTACGAGCTGCTGGTCGCGATGCCCGCCGCATTCAGCGACGCGCGGGCGCGTGGGTTTCCGCAGCAGTTTGGGGGACCGTTTACGCGCATCGGTGTATGCGGCTCGGGGCAGGGAGTGCGGTTCACTGACCGCGGCCAGCCCGTCGCGGTCCCCGCCGGCTACGATCACTTCGCGCCGTGATCCGCACCCTGTGGTTCTACGCCGTGCTGCTGGTCTCGACGCTGGTACACGGGGTCGGCGCCATCCTCGCCGGGATTTTTCGCGTCAAGAGCCGCCGAGTCTACGATTGGGGCACGCAGGACTGGGCGCGCTGGAACCTGTGGGCAGCGGGCACGCCGCTCGACGTCCAGGGCATGGAGCGCGTGCCACGAGGAGCGCCCGTCGTGTACGCCTCGAACCACTACTCGATGTTCGACATCTGGGCGTTGTCCCTGGTGCTGCCGGGCTCGACGCGGTTCGTCGCCAAGCACGAGCTCACCCGCGTCCCGGTGATGGGTCCCGCGATGCTGCGCGCCGGCCACGTGACGATCGACCGCTTCAACCGCAAGCGCGCCTTCGAGGCCTACGAGCGCGCGGCCGCGACGATCAAGAGCGGCATTTCCACCATCGTATTCCCCGAGGGCACGCGCAGCCGCACCGGCGAGCTGCTGCCGTTCAAGAACGCCCCGTTCGGGTTGGCGATCGCCGCGCAGGTGCCGGTCGTGCCCGTGTACGTGCACAACACCTTCCAGATCATGCCCAAGGGGGCGTGGCGCCTGCGCCGGCTGCCCATTCGCATTCGCATCGGTGAGCCGATTCCCACGGCCGGGATGACGCTCGACGACCGCGAAGCCCTGCGGGACAAGGTGCGCGCGGCCATCGAGGCACTGCGCGCGCGCGTTGACTCTGCGGCAGCGGTCCCTTAGGGTTGGGTCCGACATGAGCACCATCATCTCCGTCGGCGACAAGAAGCGCTTCGGCGGCAAGGGCGTGCTCGAGGCGGTCAAGAACGTCAACGAGATCATTGGGCCGCGGCTCGAGGGGGTCCCCGCCGAGGACCAGATCACGGTGGACTACGCGATGCTGGAGCTGGACGGCACGCCCAACAAGAGCCACCTCGGCGCCAATGCGACGCTGGCGGTCAGCCTCGCGGTGGCGCGCGCGGCGGCGCAAGACGCCGGGCTGCCGCTGTACCGCTACCTCGGCGGGCCGGTCGCGCACATCGTGCCGGTGCCGATGATGAACATCCTGAACGGCGGCGCGCACGCGTCCAACACGGTGGACTCCCAGGAGTTCATGATCGTGCCGATCGGCGCCGACAGCTTCCCCGAGGGACTGCGCATCGGCGTCGAGGTGTTTCACGCCTTGAAGAGAGTGCTCGCCAAGCGCGGGCTCTCGACGGCGGTGGGCGACGAGGGCGGGTTCGCGCCCGATCTTCCCAACGACGAAGCGGCGCTCGAGGCCGTGGTCACGGCGATCGAGGAAGCGGGGTTCGAGCCGGGGAAGGACGTGGCGATCGCGCTCGACGTCGCCGCGTCCGAGCTACTGGTGGACGGATCCTACGTCTTCAAGAAGAGCAAGGGCGGGAAGAAGACGGCCGAGGAGATGATCGCGCTCTACAAGGGCTGGATCGATCGCTATCCGATCGTCTCGATCGAGGACGGCCTCGCCGAGGACGACTGGGCGGGGTGGGCGAAGCTGACGGAGACGTTGTCGGAGCGGGTGCAGCTCGTGGGCGACGACATCTTCTGCACCAACGTGGACCGGTTGACGCGGGGCATCGAGGAGGCCGTCGCGACCGCGATCCTCATCAAGGTGAACCAGATCGGCACGCTCACCGAGACGCTGCAGTGTGTGGAGCTGGCGCGCTCCAACGGCTACGGGGTGGTGATCTCGCACCGCTCGGGCGAGACGGAGGACACGTTCATTGCGGACCTGGCGGTGGCGAGCGGCGCGGGGCAGATCAAGACGGGGAGCGCGTCGCGCACCGACCGGATCGCCAAGTACAACCAGCTGCTGCGGATCTCGGAGGAGCTGGGCGACGTGGCGCACTATCCCGGCAAGGATTTGTACGCGCTGTGAGCAAGGCCCAGGGGGCGGCGCTCGCCGGCGCGCTGGTCCTGGCGTGGATGACGGTGTACGGCGGGGAGTATTCGGTGCGGGACTGGTGGCGGGTGCGGCAGCAGCTGGTGGAGGAGGAAGCGGCGGTGGACTCGTTGCGCGCCGAGTTGGACTCCCTGGCGCGGATCGCGCGGTTATTGGAATCGGATCCGGCGGCGCAGGAGCGGGCAGCGCGCGAGGAGTTCGGGATGATCCGCGACGGGGAGACGATTTACCGGCTGGTGGCGCCAAGGGATACGGCGAGGCGTTGACTGGTGGGGGGCGTACCGCACGAACTTGGAGGGAAAAAGCGGACAGCCTACAGGCGTACGCGCTTGATCTAGTTAATCGGCCCGTCATTGTCTGGTGTGTTGCATTCGGTGGGCGCAAACTGTTTGATCCGCACCCTGCACAAGAGCCCCCCTAGGCTATAGGATCCAGTATAAGATGCCCGCACCCCAGGAGATCCTCGACCTCGTCGAGAAATTCGAACGGCACCGTGAGTCCTACGAGGCGGCGACCTACAACGAGGCGCAGCTTCGTAGGGAGTTTCTCGACCCGTTGTTCGAGGCCCTTGGTTGGGACGTCCAGAACAAGCAAGGCGTGGCCGAAGCCTACAAGGATGTTATCCACGAGGATGCCATCAAGGTCGGTGGCTTCACCAAGGCCCCTGATTATTGCTTCCGCATCGGCGGCACCCGGAAGTTCTTCGTCGAGGCCAAGAAGCCCTCCAAGAATCTGAAGGACGATGCTGAGGCAGCTTTCCAGCTGCGGCGCTATGCCTGGTCAGCCAAGTTGCCCCTCTCGATCCTCGCCGACTTCCAGGAGTTCGCCGCCTATGACTGCCGTCTGAAGCCGTCGCCTAAGGACAAGGCGCCTGTTGGGCGGGTGCTGTACCTCACCTACGCAGAGTACGCCGAAAAGTGGGGGGAAATCGCTGGGATCTTCTCCCGGGACGCGGTCCTCAAGGGGGCATTCGACAAGCTCGCCCAGGGGAAGCGTCCCCGGCGCGGCACGGCGGCGGTGGACGAGGCGTTCCTCAGCGAGATCGAGGCGTGGCGCGAGGCGCTTGCG
>WNGG01005838.1_pt1 | contig 13702 bp, 13 predicted proteins | sample 5400661 | NCBI WGS metagenome assembly WNGG01 (sample SAMN13153372, study PRJNA577476) | soil metagenome | isolation source: 100 cm soil or saprolite under Garry oak tree replicate 1 | place: USA:California | collected 2016-06-15
CGGGCCCAGCGCCAGTAGTCGATGTTCTTGCACGAGCTGGCCATGAAGTTGGTGGTGACCGGGATGCCCGGGGAGAGCCGGTGCAAGACATCGCGCTCCCGGGTGAAGCAATCCAGGAACGCGTCGGAGGAGAACCGCATGAAGTCGAGCCGGAGCGCGGGGTTGACCGTGGTCGGGGCGCGCCGCGGCACGTCGATCTCGTCCCACGTCCCGTAGCGCTGGCCCCAGAAGGCGGTTCCCCACGCGGCGTTCAGGTCGCCGAGGGTGCCGTAGCGCCCGCGGAGCCAGTCGCGGAACGCGCGGGCCGATTGATCGCAGTAGCAGGCGGGCACGTGACAGCCGTACTCGTTGTGCACGTGCCACAGGGCCAGCGCCGGATGCTGGCCGTACCGGATGGCCAGCTGCTCCGCGATCCGCGCCGAGGCCCGCGCGTAGGCGGGGCTGCTCGGGCAGAACGACTGCCGGGAGGCGCCGCCGAGCACGTGCCCCTCGGCGGTCACCGGCCGGGCCCCCGGGTAGGCGCGCAGGAACCAGGCCGGCGGCGCCGCGGTCGGGGTCGCGAGGTCGACCTGGATGCCCCCGTCGTGCAGCAGCCCGATCACCCGGTCGAGCCAGCCGAAGTCGAAGGTGCCTTCCGACGGCTCGAGCAGCGCCCAGGAGAAGACGCCGACGGTCACCAGGTTCACCCCGGCCTCCCGCATCAGCCGGACATCGGTGGCCCAGATCTCTTCCGGCCACTGCTCGGGGGTGTAGTCGCCGCCGTAGGCGATGGAGTCAAGACGCGGCCACCTGAACGCGTCCCCGGCGGTCGTGGCTGCGCTCGCGCTGGCAGGCATCAAAGCCTCCTTTTGGTATCGCTCACAGAGCTGCAACAAGGTCATATCACTGGAAATTCAGCAATATCAACATCTTGACAGCGCTACTGCCGCGCCTCAGGCTGGGAGCGTTCACAACCACGGTACGCAGCCACGGTGCCGCATACGCGGGCCGCGACCGCCACTGGAACCGGAGGAGCAATGAGGCTATCTTTCGGCCGCAGGACCGTTGCCGCCACCCTGGTCGTCGTGGCGGCCACCGCGCTGGCGGCCGCCGGCTGCAGCTCGCCGTCCTCGCCGTCCTCGTCGACGTCGTCGACGTCGTCGGGCAAGATCAACCTGACCTTCTGGTCCTGGGTGCCCAACATCACCAAGGTCACGGCCGTGTGGAACGCCTCGCATCCCGGCATCCACGTCACCGCGACGGAGACGGTGGCCGGCGACCCCGAGATGACCAAGCTGCTCACCGCGGCCAAGGCGGGCAACGCGCCGGACGTCGCCCAGGTGGAGTACCAGACCATCCCCACCTTCGTCACCAACAACTACCTGGCCGACATCGCCCAGTACGACGGCAGCCTGCAGGGTGACTTCTCGCCCGGCATCTGGAAGCAGGTCACGCTGGGGAGCAGCGCGCTGTACGGCGTGCCGCAGGACGCGGCGCCGATGGCGCTGTTCTACCGGGTCGACCTGTTCTCCAAGTACGGCCTGACCGTGCCCGCCACCTGGGCCCAGTTCGCGACCGAGGCGGCGAAGCTGCACAAGGAGAACCCCAAGGCCTATCTGGGCACCTTCTCCACCGAGGACCCGGGCGAGTTCGCCGGCCTCACCCAGCAGGCGGGCGCCCAGTGGTGGACCGCGCACGGCAGCACCTGGACCGTGAACATCAACAGCGCGGCCTCGCAGCAGGTCGCGAGCTACTGGAGCGGCCTGGTGGCCAGCGGCGTGATCAACAACCAGCCGCAGTGGACTCCGGCCTGGAACAAGGGCATGAACGAGGGCACCTACGCCGCGTGGGTCTCGGCCGTGTGGGCGCCGGGAGACCTGGTGAGCGACTCCGCCGCCAACGCGGGCAAGTGGGCGATGGCACCGCTGCCGCAGTGGACCGCGGGCGCCAGCTCCACCGGCAACTGGGGCGGCTGCTCCCCTATGCCTTCGTCCTGTCCGCGACCGTGCTCTTCATCTGCCTCACGCTGCTGCCCATCGGCTACACCGTCTACCTGAGCTTCCAGACCACCCGGGTCAGCGGCCTGGGCCTCGGGGCCGGCGCGCGGCAGCAGGTCTTCGCCGGCCTGGCCAACTACACCAGCGCGCTGACCAGCGCGCCGTTCCTGCACAGCGTGCTCACGGTGCTCGTCTACGGGTGCGTGCTCGTACCGGTCATGCTCGGCCTGGCGCTGCTTTTCGCGCTGCTCATCGACGCGCGCCGGGTCGGCGGCCAGCGTTTCTCCCGGATCGCGATCTTCCTGCCCTACGCCGTGCCCGTGGTCGTCGCGACCCTGCTGTGGGGCTTCCTCTACCTGCCCGCCGTCAGCCCGGTGACCGACGCGCTGAGCGCGCTGCACCTGCCGCAGCCTAACTTCTTCGCGGGCAACACCATCTTGCTGTCCATCGCGAACATCGGCGTCTGGGGAGGCACCGGGTTCAACATGATCGTGATCTACACCTCGCTCCGCTCGATCCCGGCCGAGCTGCACGAGGCGGCCCGGATCGACGGGGCCTCCGAGACGCAGATCGCGCTGCGGATCAAGGTCCCGCTGGTGGTGCCCGCGCTCGTCGTCACCGCGCTGTTCGCGGTCATCACCACCCTCCAGGTGTTCAGCGAGCCGACCACCCTGCGGCCGCTGTCCAACACGATCTCCACCACCTGGTCGCCGCTGATGACCGTCTACCAGGACGCGTTCACCCAGAACAACATCTACGCCGCCGCGGCCACCTCGATCGTCATCGCCGCCGGCATCCTGGTCCTGTCCTTCGGCCTGGTCCGGATGACGAGCCGGCGCGCGCTCGGCGGGATGGCCCGGCGGTGACCGCCACCCTCGCGGGAACGGACCGGGCCGCGCCGGCCCGGGCGGCCGGCCGCCGCCCCGGGCGGCGGCCGCGGCCGGCCGCGGCACCCACCGTCGTGCTCCTGCTCGGCGCGGTGTACTGCCTGGCCCCGGTGCTGTGGGTGCTGATCGCCGCGACCAAGAACAACAGCCAGCTGTTCAGCACGTTCACCTTCGCCCCCGACGGGTCGCTGTGGTCCAACATCAGGTCGCTGTCGGGCTATCAGGACGGCGTCTTCTGGGAGTGGATGCTCAACTCGGCGCTGTACGCGGGGGGCGGGGCGCTGGTGTCCGCGGCGCTGTCCGGCCTGACCGGCTACGCGCTGGCCAAGTACCGGTTCCGCGGCCGGGCCCTGCTGGTCAACATGCTGCTGGCCGGGGTGCTCGTGCCCGGCGTGGTGCTCGCCATCCCGCAGTACCTGCTGCTGGCCAAGGTCGGCCTGACCAACACCTACTGGTCGGTGCTGCTGCCGAGCACCGTCAGCCCGTTCGGCATCTACCTGGGCATCATCTACGCCCGTGCCGCCGTCCCTGACGAGCTGATCGAGTCGGCCCGCATCGACGGCGGCGGCGAGGGCCGGATCTTCGCGTCGATCGCGGTGCCGCTGATGGGCCCCGGGCTGCTCACCATCTTCCTGCTCCAGTTCGTGGCGATCTGGAACAACTTCCTGCTGCCGTTCATCATGCTGGACGACACCGGCAAGTACCCGCTCACGGTCGGGCTGTACACGCTGCTCAGCCGGGGCGCGTCGGAGCCTGCCCTGTACACCCTGGTCATTACCGGTGCGCTACTGTCGGTACTGCCGCTGATCGTGCTCTTCCTGAGCCTGCAGCGGTACTGGCGGGTCGACCTGCTCTCCGGCTCGGTGAAGGCTTGACACAGCAACCTGAACATGCCCGCAGGCGCCGGCCGACCATCGAGGATGTGGCGGCCGTGGCGGGCGTCTCGCGGGGCACCGTGTCACGGGTGCTCAACGGCGGCGTCAACGTCAGCCCGGCCGCGCTCAGTGCCGTGCACAAGGCGATCCGCAAGACCGGGTACGTGGTCAACCATCACGCGCGCAGCCTGGTCACCCAGCGCGCGCAGTCGGTGGCCTTCATCCTCTCCGAACCGCAGGAACGGCTGTTCGAGGACCCCAACTTCGGCAGCCTGCTGCGCGGCTGCACCAAGGCGCTGGCCGAGCACGACATGCCGCTGCTGCTGTCGGTGGCCGGCACCGATCCGGACCGCAAGCGGATCCTGCGGTTCGTGGCGGCGGGACACGTCGACGGCGCGCTGCTGGTGTCCGCCCACTCCGGCAGCCCGGTCATCGACGAGCTGCTTGAGCTCGGCGTGCCCGTGGTCGCCTGCGGCCGGCCCATCGGGCACGAGAGCGAGCTGGCCTACGTCGCGGCCGACGACCGTGACGGCGCCCGCCAGATGGCCGGCTACCTGCGCTCGCTGGGCCGCGGCCGGATCGCGACCATCACCGGCCCGCTGGACACCCCCGGCGGGTCGCAGCGGCTGGCCGGATACCGGGACGCGCTCGGCGAGGCGGCGGTCCCCGGGCTGATCGCCGCCGGCGACTACACCGAGCAATCCGGGACCACGGCGATGGAACTCCTGCTGTCCCGCGTGCCCGACCTGGACGCCGTGTTCGTGGCCTCCGACCTGATGGCCAGGGGCGCCATGCGGGCGCTGGCGCAGGCCGGCCGGCGGGTGCCGGAAGACGTCGCGGTCGGCGGCTTCGACGATTCCCCGGTCGCCGTCACCACCACCCCCGCGCTGACCACGATCCGGCAGCCCTGGCAGCGGATCAGCAGCGAGATGGCCCGCCTGCTGCTCGGCCTGATCGACGGCGACCCGCCGTCCGCGGTCATCCTCCGGACGGAGCTGATCCGCCGCGGCTCGGCCTAGCGTGAGGTGCCGGCCGGCGGGGCGCCGCCGACGTTGTCGCGGAGCCTGGTCAGCAGGTCCTCCAGCTGGCCCGTCTCGGCGGCCGACAGGCCGGTGCGCAATCGCCGGTCGAAGGCCAGGGCCACGCTTCGATGTCGAATAATTACGGGAGGCATGTCGTGCACGATCACGTCGAGGGTCAGTCGATGAGCGGGCGGGTGGCGTTGGTGGCCGGCTCGATGCGTCACGTGGTGGACCAGGCCGTATCCGTGTTCGGCCGGCTCGACGCGGCGTTCAACAACGCGACTGCGGGCCCGATGCCGGCGCCGCTCGCGGACATCGACCCGGACGAGTTCGACCTCGGCATCGCCACCAACATCCGCGGCACCTTCCTCGGGATGAAGTTCCAGATCCCGGCCATGCTCGCGGGCGGCGGAGGCGCGATCGTGAACATGGCCTCCGTTGCCGGGCTGAACGGCACGGCCAACCTCGCCGCCTACGTCGCGGGCAAGGCCGGGATCATCGGCCTGACCAAGGTGGCCGCGCTCGACTACGCCGACCAGGGCGTCCGGGTCAACGTGGTGGCGCCGGGCCCGATCCTGACCTACCACCTCGAGGCGGCGGGCCCGCAGGCGCAGCGCGGGGCCGCGCTGTCGACGCCGATGCGCCGTGTCGGCACCGCCGCCGAGGTGGCGCAGGCGGTGCTCTGGCTGTGCTCGGACCAGTCCTCGTTCATCACCGGGATCGTCATGCCGGTCGACGGCGGGCAGGCCGCGGGCAGCAAGCCGCCCCAGATGTACCGGCAGGGGCAGCCGATGCCGGACCAGCCTGCGGGAGCCTAGGCGTGCTCATGACCTAGGTCGACGATGCAGAACCGGTTGCCCTCGGTGTCGGCCAGCACGATGAAGTCCGGATCGCCCGGATAGCGGTCCCAGTCGACCCGGCGGCCGCCCAGCGCCACCAGGCGATCCGCCTCCGCCTCTTGCTCGGCCGCGCTGGCGACGTGCAGGTCGACGTGGTGCCGCGGGTGGTCCTCCGGCGGCGTCTCGCTGATCTGAAGCGCGATCATCGTCCCGGTTCCGGCGGCAGGCGCCAGGATCCTGGCCCAGCCGCCGAAGCCGTCTTCCCGCACCCGGTAACCGAGCGCCGCGCACCAGAACTCCTCGGCGCGCGTGCGATCGGTAACTCCCAGCACCATCACGCCGAAGGTGAGCATCGGCCAGCACCCTTCCCGTTTTCTCAGCGCACGTATAGGCGTACAACTCTCCTAACCCAGGCTCACCCGGGTAACATACGCTCCCGTGCCTGACGCTGCTGCCCAACCAGCGTCACAGCCGGAGGTTCACCGGTCCGGGCCCGCGGCCGGAAGACGGCTCGCCTGGCTGGACGCCCTGCGCGGGATCGCCGCGCTGTGCGTGGTGTTCGACCACCTGACCTACTCCGTGCTCCAGCCCGTCCGGCATTCGGTGTACCACTGGTTCGACCCTGGCCAGTACGGCGTCTTCGTGTTCTTCCTCGTCAGCGGCTACATCGTGCCCGCGTCACTGGAGCGCAAGGGCAGCGTCCGCGGGTTCTGGGTGAGCCGGGTGTTCCGGCTGTACCCGCTCTACCTGTTCGCCGTGGGCGCCATGATCGTGCTCTGGGCCAGCGGGATCGGCTCGCTGTCCGGCATGAACTCCGACACGGTGACCGCTTCGTTCGCGGACGTGTTCATGCTGCAGAGCGTGCTGTGGGCGCCGACCCTGCCCAACGTGGTCTGGTCACTGGCCTACGAGATGGTGTTCTACCTGCTGCTCACCGCGTTGTTCCTCGGCGGCGGGCACCGGCGCAGCAGCCGGTACGCGCTGGTATTCGCCGTGGCGGCGGTGGCGCTCGGCGGCGTCCTGCACCCGGGGACGCTGTCCCACAAGCTGTTCACCCCCGGCGTGGTGGTAGCGATCACGGACAGCCTCGTGCTGGCCGGGCTGGTGCTGGCACTGGCGGGCCGGGGCCGGGCGCGGACCGCCGGCGCGGCGCTGGCGGCGGCGACCGGCCTGCTGGTGATCATCTTCAACAGCGGGTACGCGGCACCCTGGGAGACCTTCACCATCTTCGCGCTGATGTTCACCGGCACCGCGCTGTACCGGGCCGAGGCCGGCGAGTACCCCTGGCGCCGCGTGGTTTACCTGGTGATCCTGGTGTTCGGCTTCGCGCTCGTGGCCGTGCAGTGGCACTCCTCGCCGCTGGCGGAGAGCTTCGTCGCCATCCGCAAGGCGTTCAACTCGCTGGAGTTCGCCGGGCTGACCTTCGCCGTGGCCATGCTGTGCCGTCAGCGGAAGGTGCCGCGCGCCCTCGCCTGGCTCGGGCTGGTCAGCTACTCGGTGTACCTGCTTCATCCCGCGCTGATCGAGGCCTACACCAGCGTGCCGTGGACGCAGAACGAGAACTTCGTGCCGATGGAACTGTTCCTGGTCGCGGTGTTCGTCGCGGTCCTGCTGGTGTGCTGCGGGCTGACCTACCGCTTCATCGAGGCACCCATGCAGCGCCTGGGACGGCGGGTCGCGGGCCGGCTCGACGCCAGGTTCGGACCGGACGCGCTCCGGCCGCGGCGGCCGCACCCCGAGGCAGCCGGCCCGCTCGCAGGCCAGGCAGACAGCCTCGCGGTCCGGCGCTGATCCCGGTCATCACGCCTTTCGCCGGGGGCCACGGCTAACGTCGAGCCAGCCGGGCTCGGCGGCATCGAGTCTCAATTTGCGACGAACGACCCGGCCCTTCGCCGCGATCAACCATCTCGCGTTCACCTGCCAGAACGAATCGGGATCGTCGTTTCCGTCTGCCGGCGCATGGGGCCCGGATCTGGGGCGGATTAGCGGCGAGATGATCGCGAGCACTACCACCTAGAACGGCGATCCTTGTGCGTTGAACGCGACCATCGGCATAATTCTGCGCGCCATTTCGCTGTCCGCCAGGATAAATGCTCCGGCGTCATGGAAGGTGGCTGCGCGATCGCGGCCGGGGCCTCCCGCGGTCATCGGCCCAGCCATCGCTCATTACCGCCGGCCAGCCCCGGCGTGACCGGCGGCGGCCCGGACAGAGCAGACTCAGCGAACTAAGAGTAGAAATTTAACTACGGTCTGTTGACGTGAGTCATGTCACATGCCTCGCCAGTGACGGTGCGCTCGGCGCGGCGGACGGACGCCCGGCAGGCACCTGGCCAACCTCCGGTCACCGCAAGGCGCCTGCTGGCAGCCGATCGCCTGATGAGCGTTTTCCCAGTTCAGAGGGCTGATTAATGGCTAGTTGACGTGATTACAAAGGCATCATTGCCGCATAAACAATACACAGAGTAACTATACCGAGATACTTCAGTAACCTTCATGTTACCTCCTGTGAAAGCTGATAGTTATGTAGCTCATGTATAGCGAAATGTTCCATAAGCTGGAACATTTTCCGGATTTGCGAGACTTTCTGGCCATCGTGCCGCATGCTGATTCAGCACAGGGATTTTATTCATAGCGTGAAGAAGCGCTTTCCCTGCGTCACGTGGGTCAGTCGCGCGCCTAAGCAGCGACCATGAAGCGGCCCGCGGCACCGGCCACCCAAGCACGGTGCATTCCGTGGGATCTCAGGAAACTCGTTAAGGAGCGGGTCTGTGTCAATCCGACATAAGGTAGGCACCATCGCCGGAACGATGGCAGTATCTCTGGCGTTTCTCTCTGGAACGGCTAGCGCCCACTCGCTGTCGTTCAACCAGAAGGCATCCTTGTATGTCAAGTCGTTCGTCGGGAGATTTCCCTATTCGTACGGCGGCAGTTCACCCAGCACGGGTTTCGACTGCAGCGGGCTCGCCCATTACATATACGGCCACTACGGCAAATCGATTCCCCGGATCGCGGAAGACCAGTTCCTGCATTTCCGCCGCGAGAGCAGAAGCCGGGCGTGGGGCGGTGACCTCGTGTTCTTCCACGTGAACTCCAGCCCGAACAGCTACGTCTACCACGTGGGCATCTACGAAGGCGGCAACCGCATGGTCTCGGCCACCGACCCCGCCGGGGGGATCCGCTGGCAGACGATCTGGTCATCCGATGTGACGTTCGGCACGATCACCCACTGAGCCCCTGGCCGAAGACGCGCTCCGCGTGCCAGCGCGCCGGCCAGGACGGCAGGACCCGCCACGAAGCGGGCACAGAGCATCGGGTCCTGCCGTATCCGAGATAGAGAGCGGCCGCCGGTCCCTGTTCCGCCCGGGGACCGGCGGCCATTACGTCTGGCACCCCGTCCGGGCGGGACGCGCTAACCGCGCACGTTCCACTCGGCCGTCGAACCGAACCCGCTCAGCGCGGTCCACCGGACCCGCGATACCGTCACGCCGTTCGGTATCTGGAACGCGACCGAACCCGTCACCGTTTCGCCCGGCGCCAGGTGGATCCCGCCGTTGTTGAAGTTGGTGTACCCGGCGATGGCCGCGAAGTCCGCCGAGTAGGTCTGCCCGTTGCCGCCGACCACGACGGCGTCGTTGTTGGCGTCCTCGTTCTGCGGACTGCCGGCCAGGGCCTTGACCCTGAAGATGAGGCCGACGAACCGCTTGCCGCTTTCCGGCACGGTGAACTGGTCCGCGCCCTTGGCCGGGTCGACCACCTTGACCAGGGTCACCCGGTAGGCGTTCCCGCTGCCGTCAGAAAGGTCGAAGCGCGAGCCGATCACGCCTGGCGGCTGGTGCCTGGTGGCCAGGCTGCCGCTGACCGAGGGGAACGGCGTGGTCGAGACGGTGCTGTGGCTGGCGGTGAGGTTCCTGACCACGAAGCCGAAGACGATGAACAGGACGAGCGCGATGATCGCGCCGCGGAACGGATGCCTCCTCCGGAACCGCGGCGGGCGCGGACCGTAGCCGTAGCTGTAACCCGGACCGGGATAGGGCGGCTGCCCTCCGGGCGGCCAGGACGCCGGCGGCGGCTGGCCCGGGGCGCCGGCCGGCCAGGACGGCGGCGGTGGCGGCGGCTGGCCTGGGGAGGGCCACGTCGGCGGCTGATCCTGGCCCGATCCCCCGGACAGCCAAGACGGCGGCTGGCCCTGATCCGACCCCCCGGACGGCCAAGACGGCGGCTGGCCCTGGCCCGGCCCCCCGGACAGCCACGCGGGCCGCTGGGTCCCGGACGGCCTTGACGGCGGTTCGTCCTGGTTTGACGATTGGCCCTGGTCCCATGGCGGCGGCTGGCTCATGGCATCCTCCCCAACACGGCACGACCGGCCGCTCTCTCCTGCAGAAGACGCACCGAAGGCCGTTACGATGCACGGTAATGCATCCGTGTGCTATCCGCCCGGTCCGCTGGTGACTCCCCCGGCAGGGTGAATGCCGGGCCTCCACGTTCACTTTGTGAGAACGTCTCACCATGGATGCTGCCGCTGTGAACGCCTCCGGCGACGACGGCTCACCGGGACGGGCGGCCTACCGGCGGTCGGCGGGGTCGCCGCGGGGCGAAGCCAGGCGCCGGGAACTGCTCGGCCGGGTGGCCGACGACCTCGCCGTCAACGGCCTGGTGGATTTCTCGCTCCGGCGCGCCGCCCGGGCCGCCGGCACCACCCACAAAGTGCTGCTCTACCACTTCGACGGACCCGACGACCTGCTCGCGCAGGCCATCTTCCAGTTGCGCCAGCGGCGCATCGGCAACGCGCTGGCCGCCATCGCCGCCGGGCCGGGCGGGCAGACGCTGGCGGACCGGGTCCGCGCCGTCTGGTCCGCCCTGGTCGGCGAGGAGTCGCGGGTACTCGATCAGGCCATCGGGCTGATGATGTACGACCCGGTGCGCTACGCCGAGCTCGGCCGGGGGGCCTCGCAGCAGTACCTGCCCACGCTCTTGTCGATCTGCCCGCAGGGCTGGTCTGAGCAGCGCAAGCTCGAGGTTTCCGAGATGATCCTCGCGACCCTGCGCGGCTTCCTCATCGACTCGCTGACCAGCGGGAACATCACCGGGGTCGAGGCCGGCTTCGAGGCCCTGGCCCGCGCCCTCAAGCGGGAAGAAGCCATCCCCGGGTAGCGTCGCACCCAGACGTAACTGGATGGACATTTTGCGAACCGCGTGGTTCACTTCTGCTGAGGACGGATTCCGGCGGAAGGATGGGCATCCATGGAGCGCGAGAAGACCCGGCTGGCCGGCGGGGGCACGAGGGAGATCGAGCTGTCCGCCGGGACGATCGAGTACGAGGACACCGGGGGCGACGGGCCGGTGCTCGTGCTGCTGCACGGGCTGATGATGGACGCCTCGCTGTGGGGCGAGGTGATCGCCGACCTGTCCGCCGACCACCGCTGCGTGGTGCCGACGCTGCCGCTCGGGGCGCACCGCCACGCGATGCGCGCCGGCGCCGACCTGTCGCTGCCGGGGATAGCCCGGCTGGCCGCGGAGTTCCTCGACCGCCTCGGCCTTCGCGACGTCACCCTCGTCGGCAACGACACCGGCGGGGCGCTGGTCCAGGTACTCATGGGCGAAGCCGACGCCCGGATGAGCCGGGCGGTCCTGGTCTCGTGCGATGCGTTCGACAACTTCCCGCCCGGCCTGACCGGGAAGACGCTGCTGCTCGCCGGAAAGCTCCCGCGCCCGCTGTTCGGGCTGTTCATGCAGCAGATGCGGGTACGGGCGGTGCGGCGGCTGCCGATCGCGTTCGGCTGGCTGACCAAGCGAGGCGACGCGGCCGTCGCCGGGTGGATCAAGCCGGTCCTGACCCGGTCCGAGATCCGCCGCGACGCCGTGCGGATGCTGCGGGCCGCGGCCGCCGATACCCGCTTCCTGCTGGCGGCGGCCGAACGCCTGGCGGACTTCAGCCGCCCCGCCCTGGTCGTCTGGGCCAGCCAGGACCGGGTGATGCCGCCCGAGCACGGCCGGCGCCTGGCCAAGCTCCTCCCGCAGGGACGGCTGGTCGAGATCGACGACAGCTACACCCTCATCCCCTTGGACCAGCCCGTCAGGCTCGCCCAGGTCATCCGGGAGTTCACCGGCGTATCCGAGCCGGTCCGCGACGGCCGTCAGCCGCCTGAACCGGGAGGCTGAAGGCGGGTCACCACTCGGGCGAAGTCGAGGTAACGCCACAGCGGCGTGTCGTCGGGAGGTACCGACAGGTTCGGGTCAGACTGGTGCACCTCTTTATTCTGGCCGCGCCCCGGGCCCAGGCGCGCCCCAGTCGCCTAGCTGTGTCAGGCACCGGCAGCTTTTGCGGAACACGGCAGTTGCGGACGGCACACGGTTGAAACATCCTAGTATCGGGCTCGGGGACCGCTGGTTCACGCATCGCTCACTAACGCCGGGGCAGCATCCGCGGCAGACGTCGGCGATCAGGGCGGAGCTAGCGCACGATCTGCCTACAGCAAGGTTCCGGGTGATGTTCATGGAAAGCGGACGGCGGATCGGGTTCGGCAGTTCCCCGGCTTCGACGCTCTACGACGTAGCCCGCGTGGCCGGAGTCTCTACGGCCACAGTCTCACGGGTGGTAAACGGCCAGGATCGGGTCCGTCCGTCTACCCGGCGCCGCGTGCTTGAGGCAATCGAGGCGCTCGGCTATGTCCCCGACGGCGCAGCGCAAAGCCTGGCCCAGCGGCGCAAGGAGGTGATCGGCCTGGTAGCCATCGAAAGCCGCGGCCCTGAAACTGACGTCGAGCGGGACGGGCTGGTGTTCATCGAGGAGGTACTGCGCGGTGTCGAGCGCCTGGTGGGCGACATCGGCTGGTCACTGCTGATCTCCTTGCTGCGCGGCGTCGATGCGGCGGATGCTTTCCAGCGGATGCAGAAGATTTCCGCCAAGGTAGACGGGATGCTCATCGTCGAGGGCATCGTCGGCCCGGAGCAGCTGGCGCTGCTGGCGGCGCGAGTCCCGATCGCGTTGATTGCCGCTCATCTCGACGAGCCGCATGCCGACGACATCAGCGCCGACAACCGCTCGGGCACGAGGGCGGCGGTCTGCCATCTGGTCGAGCAGCACGGCAGGACAAGGCTGTTTTACATCGCGGGCCCGGCCGCAGCCCCGGATGCACGGGAGCGGCACAGCGCATTTGACGAGGCCGTAACGGAGCACCCGGAAGCAACGGTGGCCGGGTTCTTCGAGGGCGGGTTCGGCGCCATCAGCGGTCAGCTCGCAGTGCGTCAGCTCCTGGCCGGGCCGCCACCGGAGCCGCCCGACGCGATCGTCTGCGGTAACGACCAGATGGCGATCGGAGCCATGCGCGAGTTGCAGACAGCCGGGATACGGGTCCCGGCCGATATCGCCGTGGTCGGCTTTGACGATATCCACCTGAGTTCTCTGCTCGCGCCGCCGCTGACCACGGTCCGGCAGCCGATGCGGCTGCTGGGTGAGCGCGCCTGCTCCCGTCTCCTTCAGCGCATAGGCGACCCGGCCCTGCCGCCGCAGGTCGAACGTCTCCCCACCGAGCTCATCGTCAGGGAGAGCTGCGGCTGCGTGCCCCCGGATGTGTCCCGGCCGCTGATCGATCAGACCGCCGAAGCTTCCGGTCAGGTGGTGGGGGTTTAGTAGGTTCGCTGATGCTCAGAACTCCAAACGTGGTGGTCGCCGCACCCCGGTTGCTGGCGTATATACGCTTGCCCTGTGGAGGTTCAGCGGACGCGGACATGGCGGTTGGCGTCGCCTAGCTCTTTCCTGGTTATCGTGCTACTGGCGCTGAAGCTGACCGGCGTCATCGGCTGGTCATGGTGGCTGGTGCTGCTCCCGCTATGGTGCCCAGCCGTCATCGCGCTCCTGTTCGTTGTCGTTTTTCTCATGTCCGCGGGGACAGACCGACTGAGCGAGTGGATGGCCCGCTGGCGGATACGGCGCAGACACGCGGGCGACAACCCCGAATTGTGGCTCTAGAGCTTTGGGTCCGGGATTCTGAACAAAAGAGTCATGTTTTCAAGCCGCAGGCTTGAGCCGTGCCCGGACGATGTAGTCCTCGACGTGTCGGTCGATGACGGTCAGTGCCTGGCGTAGCGGGGGCGGAGCTTGCG
>WNGG01005839.1_pt1 | contig 13702 bp, 11 predicted proteins | sample 5400661 | NCBI WGS metagenome assembly WNGG01 (sample SAMN13153372, study PRJNA577476) | soil metagenome | isolation source: 100 cm soil or saprolite under Garry oak tree replicate 1 | place: USA:California | collected 2016-06-15
CGGCGTCCTCGTGGAGCCGGAAGATGCCCAGGTGCGAGAGCTTGATGCGGAACAGCTCGGTCTTCAGGTCCGGCGCGAGGTAAACGAGCGAGCCGTTCTTCTCTTTGTCGTCGCCGTTCTCGCCCTTGATGACGAAGTCCTCGTGCCACTGGTGCCAACCCTCCGCGTGCGACTGCGGGAGGGTGACGGTCACGTTCCCGAAGTCCCAGTGCGAAGGTTCCGTCTCGTAGTCGCGCAGCTCTCCGCCGGCGCGTTCCACGACCGCCTGCCGGGCAACCAGCGGTCCGACCTTGTTGACGTGAGTGCAGTCGAGGCCGTCGATCTCGAGCTTGAAATTGCTGGGCAGCCATTTCTTCTGCTGCTGCTGCTTGGTCACCGTGAGCTTGGTGCCGTCCGCTTTGGGCGGCGTCCGGCTCGACCGGATGAGCTCGGGCGCGAGCTTCACGGTGAGCTTCGCGGCAGCCTTCGACGCCGCGTCCAACGCCGGAAAGGACAGCTCGGAGATGAGCGCGTGCGTGAAGGCAAGGCTGCCCCGCGGGTGGTAGTCGTAGTCGCAGACGTAGATCGTGCCGTCCTTGCGGCTCAGCTTGCCGGGTTGCAGGGATTCCTTGATCCAGTCGTAGAAGCGCGCGGACATGCCCACTCCGACCTCGAGCGCGATGTCCTCGTACCGCACTCCGGCGAGGTGCTTCCTCGCGAGGTGATCGATGCCGATCTTCTCGGTGGCGAATTCGGCGTAGATCGAGCCGCCGGTCACGCCCATGAGCGCGCCGCAGACCTCGCCGTCGAGAGCGAGCACGCGCGGGCCGACCGGGGAATTCACCCGCGCGGATGCGCTGATGGCCACGGCTTCCCCCTGCCATCTCTGTACCACACTTGGTATCCTCGCGCGATGGAACGCGAGGAGATCTACCGCGCTCTGGCGACAGTGCTGCAGAGGGCCACCGACGCCGAGGAGCGCTCTTCCGATGCCGCCGCGGGTCTCCTCGCCACGGTCGACCTGCTCATCGGGATCCTCGCCGGGCAAGGTGTGATCAACGAAGGCCACCAGCGGCTGCTGGCGAAGGTGCGGGAGCGCGCGCGCCCCGAACGGCCGCGGATCCGGCTGCGGACGTTGGTCGACAAGTACGAGCAGTCCGTCTCACCCATCGATTGCGACAAGCGCGTGCACCTGTGCCACGCGCGCTGCTGCTCCTTCACCGTGGAGCTGAGCCGGCAGGACCTCGAGGAGGGAGGGCTGCTCTGGAACATCGAGGAGCCCTACCTGCTCCGGCGCGAGGTGGACGGGTACTGCTCGCATCTCGACCGCGGAACGCGGGGCTGCGGAGCGTACCAGAATCGCCCCGCCGCCTGCCGCACCTACGATTGCCGGACCGACCAGCGTATCTGGATCGACTTCGAGAAGATGATCCCGGCGCCCGGGCCGGAATACCTCACGCAGCGCTGACGCTTCAGGGCTGCTTCACGATCCGGCCGCCTTTCACCACCAGCGACACCCGTTCCACGGCCGACGGGTCCTGCAGCACGTTCCCGGGGACCGCGATCACGTCGGCCAGGTACCCGGGCGAAAGCTTCCCGACGCGATCCTCCATCTGCAAGAGCTTGGCGCCGGCGATCGTCCCCGCCTGCAGCGCCTGCCCCGCCGGCATGCCGTTCTTGACCATGAGCGTGATCTCGTGCGCGTTGAACCCGTGGTGCGACACCCCGGAGTCGGTGCCGAGGGCGATCGGGACGCCCAGCTGCACGGCGGTGCGGAACGTGTTCGCCAGCGAGGACGCGGCCTGCAAGGCCTTCTCCGCCACCAGCGGCGGCAGCTTCTTCTCCCGCGCGCGCCGCTCCACGTTCTCCACCGCCATCAAGGTGGGGACGTAGACCACGCCGCGCCGCTTCATCTCCGCGAGCGTCTCGGGCTTGAGGAACGATCCGTGCTCGATGGAGTCCACGCCGGCCGCAATGGCGATCTTCGCCGCCGCGTCGCCGTGGCAATGGGCCGCCGCTTTCTTGTGCCACAGGTGCGCCTCGTCGACGATGGCGGCGGTCTCCTCGGGCGTGAGCTGCGGAACCTCCACCGGATCGGTCAGCGAGAGCACGCCGCCCGAGGCCATGAGCTTGATGACGTCCGCGCCGTATTTGAGCTGCCAGCGCACGGCGTCGCGGCACTGGTCGGCGCCGGCGCAGATCCCCTCCTCGACGCCTTTCGGCGCCAGGTGCGTCGGGGGCGCGGGCGCGCCGTCCGCGTGGCCGCCGCGCGAGCCGATCGCGTTCTCCGAGACCAGCATCCGCGGGCCGTCCGCGAAGCCCAGCTCGATGCCGCGCTTGAGCCCGAAGTCGGTCAGGTCGGAAGCGCCCAGGTTGCGGACGGTGGTGAAGCCGCCCAGGAGCGTGCGGCGCGCGTAGACCCGCGCCTGCAGCGTCGTCTCGGCGGGGAACTTGAACAGCGACTCGACGATCGCCTTGGCGAAGTCCTCCTGGGACTCGCCGGTGAGGTGCACGTGCGCGTCGATGAGGCCGGGGAGCAGGGTGGCGTCTCCCAGGTCGATGGTCCGCGCGTCGCCCGGCACTTGTACGTTCCGGCCGGCAGCGGTGATGCGATCGCCCTCGATCAGCACCGTCGCGCCGTCGATCAGCGTGCCCTTCTCGGCGTCGAAGAGGTGCGCGGCCTTGAGCGCGAGCCTCCTCGGCGCCGGCGCGGGCGTCCCGCTCTTCACCACCACGCCGCCCTTCATCACGAACGACACCCGCTCCACCGCCGTGATGTCCTGCAGCGGGTTCCCCGGGACGGCGATGACGTCGGCCAGCTTGCCCTTCTCGAGCACGCCGGCGTCGACTCCGAGCAGCTCCGCATCGACGACGGTGGCGCTCTGCAGCGTCTCGGCCGGTGTGAATCCCCACTTCACCATCCAGGCGAGCTGCTGGGGGTTGGTCTTCCCGTGCTCGCCCACGCCGGCATCGCTGCCGAAGGCGATGCGCACGCCCACCCGGTGCGTGTTGCGGATCATCTCGGGCCATGCCTTGCCGGCGGCCAGCGCCTTCTCCACGATGGGCCGTGGAAACTTCTTCTCCAGCTCGTCGCGGGGCTGCCCCTTGGGGTCGTACACCGGCCCGGGCATCAGGACCACGCCCCGCTTCTTCATCTCCAGCAGCGTATCGGGCTTGAGGAACGTTCCGTGCTCGATCGAATCCACGCCGGCGCGGACGAGCATCTTCGCCGCCGCGTCGCCGTGGCAGTGGGCCGCGGCCTTGCGACCCCACCGGTGCGCCTCGTCGACGATGGCGTCGAGCTCGGCCTGGGAGAGCTGCACGTTGTCGACCGGATCGGCGAGCGAGAGGACGCCGCCCGACGCGACCAGCTTGATGACGCCTGCGCCGTACTTGACCTGCCACCGGACCGCCGATCGGCACGCCTCGGCGCCGTCGCAGATGCCTTCCCGGATGCCCAGCGGCGGCACGGCATCGGGAGGGTACGGGTCGAGGTCCGCGTGCCCACCCCGGCTGCCGACCGCGTGTACCGCGGTGACCATGCGCGGCCCCGGCACCGCGCCCGCGTCGATCGCTTTCTTCAGCCCCACGTCGATGAAGTCCCCGGACCCGAGGTCGCGGACGGTGGTGAAGCCCGACTCCACCGTCCGGCGCGCGTACTCGGCTGCGTACTGAGCCTGCTCCGCGGGCCAGCGCAAAACCAGGTCCAGGGCGTCGCGGTACCAGCTCGCACCGCCCTCGAAGCTGAGATGCGTATGCGCGTCCATCAGGCCCGGCAGGAGCGTCGCGTCCCCGAGATCGATGGTCCTCGCCCCCGCCGGTGCGGCGCCGCCCACCTGGACGATCCGTTCGCCGTCGACCACCACGAGTCCCGGCTGCACGATGGCGCCCCTGCGCGCATCGAACATGCGCGTGGCGCGGACGGCGGTGGGTTGCGCGAGCAGGAGAAGGGCGAGCAGGACCATGGAACCTCCGGTCCGCCGCTCCTACCATACGGAAGCGCACGCCCGCTCGCGGCAGACGGCGGCCATCAGATTCCGCTTCCGCCGAGCAACCTTCTCAGCAGGGGCCGCAGCAGCGAGGCGGGGACCGCGGTCCCTCCTGCGCTCGCCGGATGCGTGGTGATCCCCACCAGGTGCCCTCGGTCGTCGAACACCGGGCCGCCCCAGAAGAGCGGCGGCAACGCACGGTCGGTCTGCAAGCGCGGGCCTGCGTCCTCGCCGACGCCGACGCGTTCGAGGAGCACTCCGACGGCCCTGATCGAATCGCCGTCCACGCAGATGGCGAGCATCGCGTCGCCGACCTTGGGATCCTCGGCGGCCAGCGACGCTCCGGGCAGGCTCCTGGCCTCGTCGGGCAGCTTGAGGACGGCGACGCCGAGACCCGCGTCGCCGGCGAGGAGACGGGCGGGCAGGGGACCGACGTCGTCGACGAGGACCTCGATCTCGTCGGCTGGCTGCAGCCCACCGTTCCGGTCGGGCAGCGTCACGGCGCCGAGCCCGGTCAAGACAAGCCCGTTCCCGACCAACACGCCCGACGCCGAGCTGACCGCGTCGCGCACCCGCAACCCGCCGTCCGTCTGGTCGGCGACGAAGGCTCGCGCGCGGACCTGGACGGTGAGGGCATGGACGCGATCCGCCACGGCCTGGAGCTCCGGATGCTGCGGAAGGGGCACGACCACCGCGGCCCGCGCGGCGCCGACCGACAGGATCGCCGAGGCGAACAGCCAGGCAGCCGGACCAGGCGAGACGATCCAATTCATGCACTCCTCCTGTCGACGCCGCCGAGTCTGCGAGGGCGTTGTTGCAACCGCGTTGCGGTCGTGTGTGCGATTGTTTGGGCACCTGCCCGCGCACTCGGGCCGCAGGTAGGATGCGCTCGTCAGGGAAGGGCTTCGGGGGCGCCCTCAACGGTTGAGCGCGGTCCAGGGCGCGCGGCCGTGGGAGCCGCGTGGCGGTGGGAGATCCGCGAGACGGCCGTCGGGAGTGAAGGCCATCTCGCAGGGCTCGCCCAGGGCCCGCAGGCACGGCTGGTCGCGCCCATCGCTCTGCCAGAGCGCTTCGGCGACCCACATCTCGTGGAGCCGCAGGGTGCTCTCGATGCGGACCAGCCGCGGAGCGAGCGGGTCGACCCGCGGCGCGGTCGCGATGGCGAGCGCGATCGCGGAGCGGTCGTCCGGGACCCAGATCGGCGTCTTGCCGTTGGTCAGCTCGGTGGAGGCGACCACGTTGGTCCAGTACTTCTGGTAGTCGATGTTCTCCACCACTGCGCGCGTGGTGACGTCGGCCACGCCCAGCCCGCAGGCGTTCCCGTGGGTCAGCTCGGTGAGGCGCAGGACGGCGAGCTTCTTCGGGTTGCGCGGATCGACGATGTGGCGGACGGCATAGCGGCCGGTGACGTTCGGGTCCATGCCCATGCCGCTCACGTCCTTGCCGAGGTAGTCCACCACCAGGACGTCGAGCCGGTCGAACGGGATGCGCGGCATGAGCGAGCGGCTCATCCGCATCAACTCGGGCTCGCGACTCGCGATTCGGTCGCCAGGCACCACCTCCAGGTGGGCCACGTCCTCCAGCGCGCTCTCGACCGACGCGACGCCGCCCAGCACGTTCACCTTCTCGAATACCAGCCGCGCCGTCTCGGGGACCACTTCGTGGAAGGTGTCGAAGCCGCGACGGTGCACGGTGGCCGCGCCCTTCTGCTTGCCGAAGCCGATGGCGAGCATCTTGGAGAGGCCGCTCTCCACCTCGCCGTGGAAGTCGGTGTGCGCCTTGACCCGGTTGACGGGCAGCACCGCATCCGCGCGCAGCGCCGCGCGGCTCCAGTGGAGCGGCATGCCGGTGGCCGTGTTGCCGAGCAGCACCGTCTCCATGCTCGGCTCGAAGGGCACATCCATCGACTGCGGCGTGACCCCGTATCCGGCGAGCACCTCGAGCTGCCCTTCGGGCGTGGCGCCTCCGTGCGAGCCCATGGCGGGGACGATGAATGGCCGCGCCCCCAGGCGCTTCAATTCCGTCACGGTCGCGCGGACGATCTCGGCCAGCCGCGCCACCCCGCGGCTTCCGACCCCGACCGCGACCGACATCCCCGGGCGCACCCGTCCCTCGAGCTTGCGCATCTCGCGCGCGACCGCCACCGGGATCGAGTCCACCCGCGGCGCATCGAAGGTCTGCGCGATGCGCCTCCACTTCGGCAGGGGAAACGTCAGGCCGCCTTCGACGATGCTGAACTCCCGGTCCATGGTCACCCTTTCAGCGCGCCGCTCATCCCCTGGACGTAGCGGTCCACGAAGAGGAAGTAGATCACCACCACCGGGATGCAGCCCAGCACCGCTCCGGCCATGAGCGGGCCCCACTGGTAGATGTCGCCGCGGACCAGCTCGGTGGCCAGGCCGACCGGGACGGTCTTGTGCTCCGGGGCGGACATGAACACCAGCGCGTAGAGGTACTCGTTCCAGGACAGCGTGAAGGCGAAGATGAACGCCGAGATGAGCCCCGGGCCGCTGAGCGGCAGCACGATCCCGAGCATCACGCGCAGGCGGCCGGCGCCGTCGACCATCGCCGCTTCCTCGATCTCGCGCGGGATGGATTTCAAGTAGCCCATCAGCAGCCAGGTGCAGAAGGGGATGAGGAAAGTGGTGTAGACGGGCACCAGCGCGGCGGGGCGGTCGAACCAGCCGAGCTTGAGCAGCACGTCGGCGAGCGGGATGAAGAGGATGGCCGGCGGCACGAGGTAGCCGAGGTAGATCGCCAGCCCGGCGGCGTTCGCGCCGGGGAAGCCGACGCGGACGATCCCGTACGCGGCCAGCCAGCTGAGCGAGACGCTCAGCAAGCTGGCGCCGGCGGCGATCCCCATCGTGTTCCAGAACCAGCGCGGGAAGCCGGTGCCGGTGAGGAGATAACGCACGTGGTCCAGCGTGGGGTGCTGCACCAGGAACGGGTTGGTCGCCGTGGAGACCAGCTCCTGGTTGGGGCGCACCGCGGTCAGCACCATCCAGTAGAACGGGAAGAGCAGGAACAGCGCGAACAGCGCGAGGGGGACCCAGGTGCCGAGGAGGCGCGACCTCATGCGCGCTCCCGGATCGCGCGCAGCGCGGCGTACGCGAGGAGGCCCAGCGCCGGCAGCGTGACCGCGGCGATGGCCGCACCCTCGCTCATCGCGCCTCCCACGATGGCGCGCTGGTAGGCGAGGGTGACGAACAGGTGCGTTGCATTGGCGGGCCCGCCGCGGGTGATGGTCCAGACCAGCTGGAAGTCGGTGAAGGTGAAGATGGCGGAGAAGGTGGTGAGGATGACCGTCAGCGGCGTCAGGAGCGGCCAGGTGATCTCCCACAGCACGCGCCATGGGCGGGCGCCGTCGATCTGCGCCGCTTCGTAGACGTCGCTCGGGATCGACTGCAGCCCGGCGAGGTAGCCGATGGTGAAGAAGGGCGTGCCCCGCCAGATGTTCGCCACCATCAGCGACCCCCGCGCGAGCCAGGCGTTGCCGAGGAAGTCGATGTTGTGGTCGAGGACGCCCAGCTTGAGCAGCGCCCAGCTGATGAAGCTGAACTGCGGATCGAAGATCCACCACCAGGCGAACGCCGAGAGCACGGTGGGCACGACGTACGGCAGGAGCAGCACGGAGCGCCAGAAGCGCACGCCGGCGAAGCGCTGGTTCAGGACCAGCGCCAGCCAGAGCCCGAGCGCGAGCTTCAGCAGCACGGTGACGACCGTGTAGAGCGCCGTGTTGATGGCCGCGAGTCGGAAGACCGGATCGTCGAGCAGGTACTGGTAGTTCTCCAGCCCGATGAAGGTGCCCGGCTCGCCGATCTTCGCGTCCTGGAAGCCGAGCCAGACCCCGAGCCCCAGCGGGTAGGCCAGGAGCAGCCCGAGCAAGGCGGCCGCCGGCACCACCAGCGCGGGCCCGAACCACGCCCCGCGGCCCTTCGCGAGCGACAGCCGCCCGGCGGCCATCGGTCAGCGGTAGATGCGGCGGAGACGGCCCTCGGCCCTCTTCGCCGCATCCTTGGGCGTGAGGCCGTTCACGGTGGCGTCGGCGAACATGTCGAGCACCACGAAGTCGGCCAGCGCGGCGGCGGCGTGCTGTCCCGGGCTGCCGGCGTAGCTGTTGGGGAGCATGCGCGCGATGCCGTCGCGGAACGGCGTCGCCTTCGGGTCGCGCGTCCAGACGGCCAGCTCCCGGTACTTCCGCAGCGCCGGGGTGATGTACCCGTTCATCGAGTCGACCCAGGGCTCCGCCTGCTCGGGCGAGAGCATGAAGCGCAGGTACTCCTTCGCCGCGTTGGGGAAGCGCGAGTACTTGAAGATGAACGCCTGGCTGAACACGGCCAGCTCGGTCGGCTTGCCCACCGGCCCGATCGGGAAGTTGGCGTGGTCCATGTCCTGGGCGATCTGCGGGAAGTCCTTCTTGGCGGCCGCGTAGATGCTGATGCCGTTGTTGGTGATCGACACCTCGCCCGCCAGAAAGGCGCGGTTGTTGTTCGGGTCCAGCCAGGACGCGACACCGGGCACCATCTGCGCGTACAGCTCCCGCACCCTGTCGAGCGCGGTCCAGGTCTCCTGCTTGTTGATGGAGATGGTCTTGTCGTCCGCCTCCACCGCCTTGCCGCCGTGCGCCCACAGCCACCAGTGCGTCCAGGCATTGCCGTCGCCAACCGCATGTCCGAGAGCGAACCCCATCGGGTGCCCCTTCTCCTTGAGCCCCCGCGCCAGCTTGATGAGCTCGTCGGTCTTGTCGGGGAACTTGTCGAACCCCGCCTCCTTCATCCAGCTGATCCGGTAGTTGAGCGCCTGCACCGCTCCGCCGATGGGCACTCCGATCCAGTGCTTGACCTGCTTGCTGTAGCCGTAAGCGCGCGCCACGTCGTACCAGCCGAGCCGCTTGCCCAGGTCCTCGGCCACGTCGGAGACGTCCACCAGGCGCTGCGGGTAGATGTGCGGATCGTCGTACCAGCCCATCACCAGGTCGGGACCAGTGCCGAGGTTCGCCGCCATCGCCGCTTTCGGGCGCACGTCTTCCCAGGTGATGAACTCGATGGTCACGGGAACGCCGGTCGCCTCCTGGAACTTCTTGGAATTCGTGTTCCAGGCTTCCTCGTCCGCCTTGATGAAGCCGCTCCAGCGCAAGAGGCGCAGCTGCGCGTCCTTCTCGACCGGGAACATCGGCGTGTATTTCGCGGCCGGGTCCTGCGCGAACGAGCGGGTCGCGGCACCCGCGGCGAGTCCGAGGCCCCACTTCATGAACGAGCGGCGCAGCGTCATGTCGGTTCCTCCGAACGGGGCCCCGATTCTTGTGCCCGCCCGATCGAGATGTCAAAGCGCCGCGAGCAGGCCTACAAGCGTTTCACGCGGAGCGCGCGGAGATCACAAGAGCGCGCGGAGGTTGTTGTTTGAAAAAAAGATTGCTCCGCGCGCTCCGCTTCCTCGGCGCGCTCCGCGTGAAACGCTTGTAACCTTATCCGCGGCTGGAGCGGGGAAGCCAGGTGAGGCTTTCGTCGGTGGTGCCCTGCGGGCGGTATTCGAGGCCGACCGAGCCGGTGTAGCCCATCTCGTCCAGGTCGGAGAGGAAGGCAGGGATCGGCTGCTTGCCGGTGCCGGGCTGGTGGCGGCCGGGGACGTCGGCGATCTGGACGTGCGCGACCAGCGGGAAGTGGCGGCGCAGGAGGGCGCGCGCGTCCTCGCCCATCATGCCGACGTGGTACTGGTCGATCTGCAGCCGCACGTTCGGAGACCGGGCCGCGTCCACCAGGTCCGCCGCGATGTCCGCCGTGGAGGCGAAGTAGCCGGGCATGTCGACGGTGTTGATGTTCTCGACCAGTAGGGTAATGCCGGCCTTCGCGACGAGCGGCGCGGCCGCGCGCAGGTTCGCCACGGCGGTCCGGCGGGCCTCGTCGCGCGACACGCCCGGCGGAGGAATGCCGGCGAGCGCGTTCAGGCGGCGCGTGCCGAACCGCCGCGCCGCGGCGATCGCCTCGCGCACCGTCTCGAGGAATTCCGCTTCGCGGCCGGGCACCGACAAGAGACCGCGCTCTCCCTTCCCCCAATCTCCCGGCCGCGGGTCGAACAGCACCAGCTCGAGGCCGAGCTCGCGCAGCGCCCGCTCCACCGCCGCCGCATCCAGCTCGTGGACGAAGAGGATCTCGACCCTTCGGAACCCTGCCTGGGCCGCGGCGCGGAAGCGATCCAGGACGGGCAGCTCCGGCCAGAGCATGGTGAGGTTCGCGGCGAAGCGCGGCACGTTCAGCTCCGGGGCTTGTCGACCGTGACCCCGGCGGCCTCCTCCCAGAGGCGCACCAGCGAGGCCATGTCGTTCTCGCCCAGCCCGCGGGCGCGCGCCTCGAGGAAGCGCTGCTCGGCCACCGCGCCGAGCAGCAGCGGGACGTTGGCCGCCTTCGCCTCGTCGTGGATCAGCCCCAGGTCCTTGAGGAGCAGCGTGACGCTCGTGGCAGGGCCGAAGTCGCGTGAGATGAACCGCGGCAGGTTGCGCGTCATCATCGTCGAGCCGCCGAACGAGGTGCCGATCACCTCGAGCACGACGCGCGGATCGGCGCCCAGCTTCGCGCCGAACACCGCGGCCTCGGCGACGGCCGCGGTGTGCACGCCCACCAGAAGCTGGTTGATCAGCTTCACCACCTGCCCCGCGCCGGCGGGACCGCAAAGCTTGATGTTCTTGCCGAAGGCGCGGAATACGGGGAGGGCGCGATCGAAGGCTCCCTGGTCGCCGCCGACCATGACGGTCAGCGTCCCGGCCTGCGCGCCGGCCGGTCCGCCGGACACCGGAGCGTCGAGGAACTCGGCGCCGCGCTCGCGCGCCAGGGCGGCGCAGCGCCGGCTCTGCGCCACGCTGACCGTCGAGTGGTCGGCGTAGATCTGCCCGGGGCGCGCCCGCTGCATCATCTCCCGGTAGACTTGCTCCACGGCCTCCGGAGTCGGCAGCGCGGTGAGCACCACGTCGGCGCGCTCGGCGACCTCGGCGGCGGAGGAAGCGGCGCGCGCCCCCTTGGCGGCGAGCGCCTCCACGGGAGCGCGCGACCGGTTGAAGACGTGCACCTCGAAACCGGCGACGAGCAACCGCTCGCTCATCGGCCGTCCCATCTTGCCCAGGCCGACGAACCCCACCTTCATGGCCATGCCTTGCTCCCCCGATCAGGCCCCGAGCGCCTTGGCCGCGTTGGCGAAGTCGCCCTGCGCGACCCAGACGATCATGCCGAAGCCGCCCTGCGCGGCGGCGCCGTTGGCAGCGCGGATGTTGACGCCCGCGCTGGACAGCTTGCGCAGCACCTCCGCCGCGGCCCCCGGGCGGTCCGAACCCTGGACGAAGAACGCCTGCTTGCGCGCGGAGAGCGTCAGCCCGGCGTTCTTGGCCGCGCGGGTGAGCGCCTCGGCGTCCTGGGGGACGACGTCGATCTGCGTCTTGCCCTTGCCGGTCGGGAACGCGGTGAAGGAGAGCAGGTTCACGCCCGCCTCCTTGAGCGCGCCGAGCACGCGCACCCCTTCACCCGGCTTGTCAGGAACTTCGACGTAGTAGTAGTCCACGCGGCGGATCTGGTCTGCCATGGCAGCCTCCCCGGCTGTGACGGTCGAGCGGCCGGGATGGTATCTCCGCGGCCGTCCGTTCGCCAGACGATACAGGGACCCGGGTGGGGTTCGCCTTTCTCCACGGCTTGTGGCTAGGATGCGCCCCGCATCGGCTAGGGGGAATGCCATGAAAAAGGCTCTGCTCGCGATGATGTGCGCGGTGGCGGGGGCGGCTTCTGCGGAAGCGGACCAGGCGGTGGTGCTCGAGGGAGCGCGCCTGATCGACGGGACGGGGAAGGCGCCGCGCGAGAGCTCGGTGATCGTCGTCCAGGGCGACCGCATCGCGGCCGTCGGCACGGTGGGCAAGGTCAAGTATCCGAAGGGCGCGCGCGTGGTGGACGTGCGCGGACGCACCATCATGCCCGGGCTGATCAACGCGCACGGGCACGTGGGGCTGGTGGCCGACGGGAAGAACCGCGCGGACGCCTATACGCGGGAGAACATCCTGCCGCAGCTCGCGCAGTACGAGCAGTTCGGCGTCACCTCCATCCTGGCGCTGGGGCTCAACCGCGATCTGGGCTACCAGATCCGCGATGAGCAGCGGCAAGGGAAGATCCCTGGCGCGTCGCTCTTCGTCGCCGGCCGCGGGATCGGCGTGCCGGACGCCGCGCCTCCCGTCCCGGTGGCCCCCGACCAGGTCTACCGGCCGCAGACGCCGGCGGAGGCGGTCGCCGACGTGCGCGAGGTGGCCTCGCACCATCCCGACATGTTCAAGCTGTGGGTCGACGACATCTACGGGAAGTTCCCCAAGATGAAGCCGAACGTCTTCCAGGCGGCGATCGACGAGGCGCACAAAAACAAGATCCGGGTGGCGGCGCACGTCTTCTACCTCGCCGACGCCAAGGCGCTGATCTCGGCGGGGGTCGACGCGCTGGCGCACAGCATCCGCGATCAGCCGGTCGACGCGGAGCTGATCAAGATGATGAAGGCGAAAGGCACCTATTACGTCCCGACCTTCACGGTGGACGAGTCCGCGTTCGTATTCGCGGAAGATCCAGCGATGACGAGCGATCCGCTCCTCGCGCAGGCGGTGCCGGCGGAGCTCATCCAGCAGTGGCAGGGGCAGGAGTACAAGGACAAGGTCAAAGGCGACGCAAACACGCCCAAGATCAAGGCGGCGCTCGACACCGGCATGAAGAACCTCAAGGCGCTGCACGACGCGGGAGTGCGCATCGCCTTCGGCACCGACTCGGGCGCCCAGCCCGTGCGCGTGCCGGGATGGGCCGAGCACCACGAGCTGCAACTGATGGTGCGCGCCGGGCTCACGCCGATGGAGGCTATCTCCGCCGCCGGCCGGGGGAGCGCGGCAATGCTGGGCCTCAAGGACCGAGGCACGCTGGAGCAAGGGAAGAAGGCCGACTTCCTCGTCCTCGATGCCAACCCGCTCGACGACATCCGCAACACCCGGGAGCTCGTTTCCATCTGGCACGGCGGCAAGGAGATCAAGCCGCGCGCCAGGACGGTCGCAACCAAGTAGCCAGTCGCCGCCGATAGGGCGGCGCTGCGCTTTAAGAGTTCGGACGTAGTGGCACGCGTTCGACTGGAGGGCACGACGATGGCCGCTTCGCGCCGCACCACTCGCCGCACGTTCCTCAAGACCGGGGCCGCCGGCCTGGCCGCGCTCGCCGCGCCGCGCGGCTTCGGCGCGACTCTCGACCTGAAGCTGAAGAAGCCGATCAAGGTCGGCTGCCAGACCATCCTCTCCGGACCGCTGGGCGGGTACGGGGAGTTCATGCGCAAGGGCGCGGTGCTCGCCATGGAGGAGATCAACGGCTCGGGGGGTGTGGGCGGCAGCCCGCTGGAGCTGAACTTCCGCGACGAGGAGTTGAAGGTCGACGTGGGCGTGAAGAACGCGCGCTACTTCGTCGACGACTGGGGCGCCGACTTCCTCATCGGCATCGACTCCTCCGCGGTGGCGCTCGCGGTGGGCGAGATCATGCCTACCCTGAACCGCATCCTGATCGTCACCCACGGGGCCACCGAGAAGTTCAACGAGGACCTCGTCTTCCGCAAGCACATCAAGCAGTGCTTCCGGATCAGCGTGCCCGTCTACCAGGACGGCATCGCCTCGGCGTTCATCGCCAAGGGCCTGCCGGTGAAGAAGTGGGGGACCATCTCGCCCGACTACGAGTACGGCCACACCTCGT
>WNGG01007356.1_pt1 | contig 13702 bp, 13 predicted proteins | sample 5400661 | NCBI WGS metagenome assembly WNGG01 (sample SAMN13153372, study PRJNA577476) | soil metagenome | isolation source: 100 cm soil or saprolite under Garry oak tree replicate 1 | place: USA:California | collected 2016-06-15
CTAGTCTGCAGTAGAAAAGCCTGTGGCATTACCCGCCGGCCCAAGTCTTAAACAATCAAGCTGGGTAGGGCTATCGATTGGTCTTGGAACCTAGAAGGTCGTACGACAGGGTTTTCGAGCTGCTAGAAGCTCATCACAAGTGGTTCTCCAAGTCACTACCGCTTATCGCGAGCGAGAACATTCCCAGCCCGGCTGTCCGAGAGGCCGTAATCTCCGACTTCGGAAACCGCTATGCTGAAGGATGGACAGGGGAACGAGTATACGCCGGATGCAAGTTCATTGACCAGGTCGAGCAACTATGCATCGACCTCGCCAAAGACCTCTTCAAAGTAGAATTCGCAGACGTACGTCCAATCTCCGGGGTCTGCGCGAACCTGGTCGCCTACACCACGTTCACAACGCCAGGAGACACAATGATCGCCCTGGCCATACCTGCAGGGGGCCACATCAGCATGGGCAGGAAGGATTTTGGAGGCACGGCGGGCTCGGTGAGGGGTTAAGAGTAGAGAAACTGACTGGAGAAGGAAAGAAGCCATCGCTAGCCATGTTCGGCGGGTCCGTCTTACTATTTCCCCAGCCATTGAAGGAGCTGGCATCATTCTTCCAGGAGCAAGGGACGAAGGTATGCTTTGATGCAGCCCATGTGGCAGGTCTGGTTGCGGGAGGACAATTCCAGGACCCGGTCCACGAAGGAGCAGATGCCATGACCTGCAGTACTCACAAGACCCTTCCTGGGCCACAGGGAGGATTGATCATAGCTCGGCCAGAATACGGCGAGGCAATCAAAAAATCCACATTCCCCGGAAATGTGAGCAACCACCATCTTCACCATCTAGCGGGTAAGGCGGTAATGTTTGCGGAGATGAAAGCGTTCGGGAAAGAATACGCGACTCAGGTCGTGAAGAACGCGAGGGCTTTTGGACAGTCTCTCCATGAGAGAGGGTTCAAGGTTCTCGGCGAAAAACGAGGGTTCACCCGATCCCACCAACTGGTGACCGACATAACCCAGTTTGGAGACGGGAAGACCATCGAGAAAAAGCTGGAAGATGCGAATATTATCATGAACAGAAACCTGCTGCCCTACGACATCAAAGCCGGAAGGCATTTCGAGGCCCCAGGCGGAATCAGGTGCGGGGTCTCGGAAGTTACCCGGCTGGGCATGAAAGAGTCGGACATGGCAGAGATTGCCAATCTGATGAACCGGGTCGTAGTCAAGAAAGAGGAGCCGGGAAAAGTGGCTGAAGATGTAGCAGAGTTTCGAAGGGGCTTCACCAGGGTTCACTATGCCTTCGAATCGACCAAAGATGCCTACGAATATATTCGCATAAGGTAGAAACGCTCGGAAAGGAAAAAGCGTCCCTTCTCAAACATAAGGGGAGAAATCCAGTATCCTTAATACTATCCGAGCATTTGTCCCTTCAAAGGGAAACTTGTCTTGAGTAAGAGAGAGAAGAGACGTCGAGACGAGGCTCCTATGCCCGCGGCCAGCGCTGGCCTGTTGCGCTTCTTCGAAGAGGATACTCCAGGAATAAAGCTCAGCCCCTATCTAGTAGTTTCTTCGGGCATGGCACTTGTCGCCGTAGCCCTCTTCGCCCTAGCCTTTCTGCATTAGGCTTCCTCGCATACGGAAGAACCGTAGCCGCCTCCAATAATCAAACTGGTTGGTCCCCCTCCCAAACCAGGGTGCAGCTTTGGATGTTGGTGGTGTTTCTTGACTATTTGTCCACGAACCGTGCATGTTTGGCCTCGTATTGCTTCGACACGAACTCTGCCGTTCGACATCGGACCCGCTTGAACCCTCGAATAGGCCTATTAGCCTAATAGTCCTCTACGAGGGTTCTCTGAAGATAAGACGGTACGGCTCTCGCCTCAAGTCCAAGCCTAGTTCTAAGAGCCACCCTTAACTCCTCAGCGAAGCCTGTGAAAATGTAGACTCGGCGCGGATTGCAGGTCCGAATGAAGCCGACCAGCTGGTCAAAGTCTGCATGACTACTCAGGGGGAAGGCTGTGTTTCTTCCCTTAGATGATAGGGCCCAGCCAGTAGCGTATGCTCGTTCGTGTCTGCGGCCTGGGTGATGGCGGTCGCCGGCTGTGGTGACGTACACACAGGGCTCTTTGTCCAGGGTATCCTCTCCATGCTTGGTATTTGATGGAATCCATTCGAGATCATGCCCGCTCCTTCTATAGGCCTTGTTCACTCCGTCCAGCAATGGGTTCACTACAACTGGAAGGTTGGTATAGGCATTGAATAGCCGGATGACCTCCTGTCCTTTGCCGGCGGCGTAGACATGTAGGCAGGGCATGCTGCCCTGTTTGATTGCGTCCAGGGCCCACTCCACCATTCCTGCGTAGACCATTTCCCTGGGTGGGAACTTGTAGAAGGGCGAGCCGTACGTGGCCTCGATTACGAGAACGTCGCATTTCTCGGGCCGGGCTGCCTTGGTCGTTAGAGTGTCAACGCAGTTAATGTCACCCGTGTAGAGTATTGTCTGGTTCGGGGTGTTGATGAGGAACTGGGCGGAGCCTAGCATGTGCCCTGCATTCAACGCGACAATCTCCATGTCATCGAGGATATTTTTCTCCCCCAGCTCCAGTGGGGCAAAATTGGTTATCCGGTAATCGTTTAGGGCCACGTGAATATCCTTCGTCTGGGGCGTTGACTGTTTTACACCCTTGTGCTTGAAGCCCCGCGTGTGATCTGCGTGGGCGTGAGAAATGAGGGCACGGACTGACATCGGTATTCTGCGTGTCTGGGAGGGGTCGATTATTGCAGTGGTGTGGCGAGTTCCAATGATGAGACCGTTCAGCCATCCGAGCCTATCGTTTCGCGTTGGGCTTCCCTTCAGGAATACTTTCTAGTCTTTGTATGGCGTCTAGGTGGAGGAACAGGTCCCCCTTGGGCTCTCTATTCACGACCTGTGGAATAGGACTGACAACTGTTGATCGCAATATGACTGCGTCAGTCTCTGTCATCCAAACCCCGGGAGGCTCATGGGAAACAACAGTTAACCGGCCCTCATAGCCGAAGTCTCGGTTGATTACCGCCAGGACCTTCCTGCCCACCAGCCTCTCCAGCATATGAAAGACCGTGGGGCTTACAGAGTCCATGGGGAGTTACTCGCGGGCTGGTAGGGAGCGTTTCCCGCCCATGTCTAAGTTGCCTTTTAAAGCACGAAGGGAACTTCGAAACCTCCTGGTACACCCTAAGATGTTAGCGTGTTCGGTATCAACGGCTTTAAGGGGGAGAGGCGGCAGGTGGCAAGCTTAATCTCGAAGGTCACCTGAAAGGAGTAAATCATCACCTTACGGTCGATTCTATGTCAGAGATAGACAACAACGGCACAGACAGCAAAGACGGCTTCGAAGAAGAAGAACCCTTCATCGTGAGGATCGGAAAAAAGCCCACGATGAACTATGTAGTGGCCTGCGTGACCCTGTTCAACACAGGAATCCCAGAGGTAATGGTCAGGGCGCGAGGACAATCCATAACAAAGGCGGTCGAGGTCGTGGACATGCTACGACGGGCGTTCCTTAAGAACGTCACAATAGAGAGCGTGGATATCGGGACTGAAGAGATCAAACGGGACGACGGGTCCATCGCTAGCCTCTCAATCATAGAGATAATGCTGGGCAATTAGCCTCAAAGGGTCGTTTCTGGGGTCTGAAGCCCCCTTTGCGAGAATGCGGGCGAGTTAGGAGCAGGCGTTGCCTAGGTTAGCAGCCACCAGGACCAGGTCTGATATATTGATCCTGCTATCGAGGTTCAGGTCCGCGTAGGCGTCAATTCCCGGCCCTAGGGTGCTTCCGAAGACACCCGCCACTCTGGCCAGGTCGAGTATGTTTACCCGACAATCCCCATTCACGTCGCCTGTTAGCTGGGAGGGAGGTTTCAAAACTGTCAGGATGAATCGGGTTGAGTTCCATGCTCCGTTATTGCCTGTGACACTGATTGTGTAGGAGCCTGCGGGTGTGGATGGGGACGTGCTGATCTTCAGAGAGCTGGAACAGCTTGACGTACACGAGAATCCGGAACCCGGATTGAAGGAGCAAGTGCTACCTAGCGGGAGTCCATTGAGGCAGGTGATCCTGGTCGACCGGGCCTGGGACGAATTTGAAGATTGTATTGTGACAGTGTTGTAGACTGAGCCGCCGTGGACAACTGTGATTGGGCCGGAGCTGTAGAGGGAAAGCCCCGGGGGTGTTGTCGTGGTGAAGAATTCGGTCATCGGGGCCGCGGTTGTGTCGTTCGATGTCAGGCTGGGAAGGTCCCAGAAGTTTTCAATGGTGCTCAAAAGGGAGTAGTGGTTGTAAAGCGCGATTGACTTGTATCCCTGTTTCGCGGTGGGTCCCGCCCAAATGGTGGTTACGTAGTCTTTGGGGAAGGTACAGCACCCTTCGTCGAAGGTTATGAAAAGGGCGGCCTTTTGGGTCATGAAAATGTAGCTATCGAGGATTTTCGGGACGAGATTCGCGAGGTAGGTGTTTCCGATGGAGATGCTGCACTCGTGCATGTCATGGCACAGGTTTGGGGTGAGCCACATGTAGTTGGGGGAGGAATCGGACGATAGGTCGTTGAGAAACACGCTGCTTGAATTGCCCGCGTCGCTACCGGCGTTGACTATGTTGGCGCATCTTGCAGGGTTGTTGTATATGTCAGTGTATTTTATGAATGGGTTATGGTCGCCGCTGTAGTTGCTCCCGTACCCGCTGCATCCTCCGTGGTAGCTCTCCATGTATGCTTTCCATGTAAGGCCGTTCGCCTCGAGGCTGTCTACTATGTTTGTCGCATTCACCGATCCATCCCGCACGTCATCGCTTGTTCCGTAGAAACCGCCGGAGGTCAGGGCGATGTAGTTGGCCATGCTCGGGTGGGTAAGGGCCGAATAGCTCTTGGCAAGACCATAGGTGTTGGCAAGCTGCGTGATATATGTGCAGTTACCACCACAGTTGTAAGTGGAATTGATTCCATGGTTTTCCATGAGGATAATGACGATGTATTCGGGGCCAGGAATAATTTGAGCAGAAGGGGCGGAAGGTGTTGGGCTGGGATTCGACTCATTAGCCAGGGGAGCCGCTAGTAGGGAGCTTGAAAGTAGCGCCAGTGTAATTAGGACAACGCACGCTAGACATTTTGACACTGGACCAAGCCACTTGACAGCTGATGCCACGCCATCTTAAACGTTCTTTGTTTGAGGGCCGTGGCGGGGACGCAAAAGGTATATTTCTATAGCCGTAGAATGCTAGGACATGCAGGCGGCAACTGGGTCATGCCTGACCGGAAACCCTGCTTATTGATGGTAGACAGTAGCGACAACTTGGGCTTCCGTCTCGTTGGTTTTCACCTTCAGACCGAGCAGTGTGAAGACCGCCTTTATCGACTCGGCGTAGTAGGCTGAAGCTCTCAGGCCGGTATCATGCTTCAACACTAGAGTGTGGATCTTTCCATCGTACTGGTGTTCGAACTTGAAGAGGTTCGAATATTTGGAGACGAGGATTTCAAACGCTTTGAGCGTGCTGTCCAAGTCGAACTTCTTGTACCAGAACGTGACCATTTCCGGGCCTCCCTCCCTGCCTGATCGCCGACCCAGTTCCCGCGCCTCCTCGTCAGTGAGGTGTTCAAAGAGAACTTTCATCAGCCTCTTTGATATAGTGAGTAGGCCGAATTTCTCCGCGTGAGCATCCCATTCTACGTATCTCGTGAGGGCCTTGTTGACGAGGAGGTTGACACTGATATCCTCGCTATCGGCCAGTTTCAAAAGATTGTCATCGAGATCACCATCGAGGCGCAAGGTGCGAGTGGTGGTCTTGGGCCTAACCTGTTTCTTCTCGTTGTCCGTTCGTGAGACGACGGCTTGTACCAAACGGTGTTATCCGCCCTGTAAGAATGGGTGCGCCGCATATCAGGCTTCCGGAGAATCGGAGAATTCCAAACCAGGCCAAGGGCTTGTCTAACCATCTATTCAGCGCAATCTTATTAGTCGTCTAATCCCAGCCCGCAATGAACCCCAATGCCGCAGCCGTCGAAATACCCGAGAATTGTAGTTACCCCTCCTGGACCCAAAGCCCGCGAAGTTGTGAAGGAAGACCAGTCTCTCATCTCTCATTCTCTCGTCCGATTCTACCCATTGGTAGCCGCGTCAGGCCAAGGCTGCATTGTCAAGGATGTTGATGGCAACGAATTCATCGATTTCAACTCGGGGCTCGTCTGCTTAGCCGTAGGCCACGCCCATCCCAAGGTTGTCTCTGCGATCAAGGCCCAGGCTGAGAAGTTCACCCACTATTCCTATACCGACTTCTACTACGAGAAGGTCGTCCAGCTGTCCCAGGAACTTGTCAAGATAACCCCTGGGAATTTTCCCAAGAAAGTGTTTCTGAGCAACAGTGGGACTGAAGCTATTGAGGCAGCCATGAAACTGGCCAAGTGGCATACCAGGAAGCACAATTTCATCTCGTTCATTGGCGCATTCCACGGGAGAACCCTAGGGGCGCTGAGCCTCACAGCCAGTAAACCCAGGCAGAGACGCCACTTCTTCCCCATGGTCCCGGGAGATACCCACGTCCCCTTCGCCTACTGCTACAGATGCCCATTCAAACTCGAGTACCCGGAGTGCGACATGTATTGCGTGGACTACATACAAGAACAGGTCCTGGACACTTTCCTACCGCCCGAAGATGTAGCGGCCCTGTTTGTGGAGCCCATTCAAGGGGAGGGCGGATACGTCGTTCCCCCTGATGACTATTTCAAACGGTTGAAGAGGCTAACAGACAAGAACGGGATTTTGATGGTGGACGACGAAGTCCAGGCAGGTATGGGAAGAACGGGGCGATGGTTCGGGATCGAGCACTGGGGAGTGGAGCCAGATGTTGTATGTACCTCCAAGGCGTTAGCCTCAGGGCTTCCAATAGGTGCCACTGTGGCTCGTGATGAGTTGATGGACTGGGAGGGAGGAGCTCATGCCAACACGTTCGGCGGCAACCCTGTTTCCTGCGCGGCTGCTATTGAGGTGATTCATGCGATTCGAGACGAACATTTGCTGGAGAATGCTACTAAGGAGGGGAATTACATCCTGAAACGGCTGAAGGAACTGCAGGAAAAGTATCCGATTATCGGCGATGTCAGGGGCAAGGGTCTAATGATTGGCGCGGAGATTGTAAAGGACCCGAAGACGAAGGAGTTCGGCGAAACCGAGGCCCATGACATAATGATGAAGGCTTTCAGACAAGGCCTTGCGATTATCACTTGTGGCCACTCCACATTACGCATCACCCCACCCCTGATTATTAGCCGGGACCTCGTGGACTCAGGGTTGGACATCTTGGAGGGCGCGGTCAAAGAAGTCTCAAAGGCCACCGGCTAGTTCTTTTCGTCAGTGGCCGTCGGAAAATCCCATTCAAGTGGAGATTTCTCAGGCTGAACGATACAAGTTCCCCCCTTGACGATTTTCCGTATGCCGGGTAACTCTACCGAGTTGCTGTAGGAGAGTTCACTAACACCTCAAGCAGGACTAGTCCAATCGACACGTCAATCATCACTCGCTTCGATCCTAACTTGGCGAAGCTCGCCGTCAGACTTCTCCACAACAACGTTGACCAATCTGCGCTCGATATCTATCTTGAGAATCCTAGCGCAGTGCAGGATGTGCTTCTCTTGCTCAGGAACGACCATGTTTCTCTTGGGCTTGGTTTTTGCTTGCTTGGACAGTATTTTCCTTATGCCTTCGTGCATATGGTGCACAGCTTCATTGTCGGAGTCAAGCTCCATCGGTTCTTCCTTTTCCATTCGCCTGACCGCCAACTAACCAATCCTCCTCACACGGTGAGGAATAGTCGCCAGTGCCCACCACTCCCATCTCATCTTTGAGCGAAATCCCTCCTATAGTCCGACTGTTACCAGAAGCTATGTCTCTCCTGTGAAAAACAATTGAACCCTCTGCGTACCTGTGGCTCGGTTGAACTGGCCAGCTCCTCACCGGATATGAGGAAATTCCCAGGAGAATGGCATAGGTCCCAGCACTATTGTCATTGGTGCATAGGGAGAGGTGAAAATAGCAAAATGTCTGTCCAGGGAACCCAGATCGTGACTCGACAGAGCTTCTCGGTACGTTCGTTGCCGCTCATATAGCTGTTTGTCGGTTTCGGAGTGGGCCTTGGGGTCTATACTCTTGCCAGTTCGCTGGCAGCAGCAGTGACCAACGTAGCTAGTAGTGCCCCTCAGCAGACGACAAGTGCCGCCGCCACTGCTCAACACTGCAATCTGACATCCAACTCAGGCTAGCGAGAATGCGGTCCGGCCTCGTAACCCCTTTTTTTCTGGCCAGGATTCCTAGGCGTGGTTAGGCCGACTTGTTCCCTGGAGCCTTCCGACTCTTTCTCTTTGAATTGAACAGAGTGACTGCTACTACTCCGAGAAGCACTAGGGGAAGTAGGGACCCGCTTGGCAGATTGCTCAATGGCAATGACACCAGGTTCAGATAACCCAGCCAATTTGCTAGATACAAGTAGAGAATGAACGCTAGATAGATGACTAGAAGCTTCGTTAGAATGCTTCGCTTCCTTAGCGCTTCGGGTTGAGTCTGCAATCTCTCTCACCTTCTTTTCTGCGTCGTCTCATCCCATTCAGGACGATTGATTTAACCACGTTGTAGTCCGAATGAGGGTAAGGCCTTGACTTCCGACCTCGGAGGAAGGAGTTCGACTCGGAAACTCGGGGAAGCGGTCGCGAGGCATCTTGCTATTATAGAATTCTAGATGGTGCCTGGTTTGATCGAGTTCTGGGAACAGACTCTCAGGGATGGAGAGCAAGCCGTGAAGTCCTCTTCACACCTGGGGAGAAGAAACTCGCAGGGTTGGAAAAGGGTGCCGTTAAAGCCGAGCACTATTCCGTTCACTGTCACGATGATCTTGGGTTGGCAACTTCGAATACTCTGGCCGCGGGGGAGTCTGGTTTCGGGTGCTCCTCAGACAACGGTTTGTGGGATCGGGGAGAGGTCAGGGAACGCAGCTTTCGAAGAAGTCTGCTTAGGCTCAGGTTCCGTATGGGCGGAAGACCGGAATCAAGACGGAGCGGATTTTCGACTTGCCGAAATGGTTGAGAAATACTCCAGGGTGCCAATTCCCGTTCACAAACCAGTGGTAGGCACGAATCCTTTCGCCCACGAGGCCCGAGTGCATATTGCGGCGCTATTGAGGAATCCCCAGACCTAAGAAGCGTTTCCGCCTGAGAAGGTTGGGCAAACAAGGCAGGTTCAGCCAAGGGAAGCATTCTGGGGCGCACTGGTGGGACGAGAACTCCGTAATGTGGGGGTCCAATTGACCCGGAAACAGATCAGCGAGATTACCGACGGCTGAAAGGGCTCAAAGCAGGGGGGAGCAAGAAGCGACTTGGAGAGTTAGTGAACGCCAAGAGGGCTTTTTGACAAGGAAAGAGCAGGCGTTTCCGAACAGGACCTCCGGCGCTTGACACGCTAGGCCAGCAGGAATGCAAAGAGAACTTACCTTGGAAGCTAGAGCCAGGAGGCTCGTTCGACACGCCCTCTTTTACCAGGCTGACGCGTGAGGTCCGAGCATTGCACATGTTTAACTAGGAAGGCATTGAACCGCTATCTTACTCGAAAGTGATTTGACACGTCGCAAGAAATACCTGTTCTAATATTGAAAGAAGGCACCTCCCGGTCTCGGGGAAGGGATGCCCAGAGAAGCAACATCATGGCCGCCAAGGTTCTCGCCGAAGTTGTCCGCTCCACCATAGGACCCCGAGGAATGGACAAGATGCTTGTCGCAAGCATGGGAGACATCGTCATCACCAACGACGGAGCAACCATCATGAAAGAGATGGACGTACAGAACCCGGCAGCCAAGATGCTGGTTGAAGTAGCCAAGACCCAAGACCAGGAAGTGGGAGACGGGACAACCACCTCCGTTGTTCTCGCAGGCGAGCTACTAGCCGGCGCAGAATCCCTGCTCGATAGAGATGTTCATCCTAACATTATCATCGACGGGTACAGACTAGCCTCAGAGAAAGCCCTAGAAATTCTGGACAAGATCGCGCTCAACATCAAGCCTGATGACGAAAACCAGCTTAAGCAGATAGCACTCACATCTCTGAACACCAAGGGAATCTTCGGCTCCCAGAAACACTTCGCTGATCTAGCGGTCGACGCCGTGAGACAGGTCATGGAGAAGCATGATGGGAAGGTCAAAGCGGACATCGACTTGGTCAAGGTGATGAAGAAGCACGGTCAAAGCCTAGACGAAACCGAACTGGTAAATGGGATAATCATCGATAAGGAGGTCTCTCACTCCCAGATGCCCAAGAAGGTCTCTGACGCCCGAATTGCTCTTCTAAACGCTAAACTGGAGATTGAGAAAACTGAGATGGAGGCTAAGATCAACATCAACAAGCCCGAGGAAATGCTTGCCTTCATCCAGGAAGAAGAGAACATGCTCAACGAAATGGCTGAAGAGGTCGCCAAGACCGGCGCCAACGTCCTCTTCACAGAGAAAGGCGTAGACGACCAAGTACTCGCTTCCCTAGCCAAGAAAGGAATTCTCACTGTAAAGAACGTAAGCAGTAGCGACATGGAAAAACTGGCTAAGGCAACTGGCGGCTCCGTAATCGGAACCACAAAGGACCTTGCCAAAGCGGCATTGGGCCAGGCAAAGCTTGTGGAAGAAGTGAAGATCGGCGACGACAAACTAGTCTATGTCCGCGAGGCCAAGAACCCTAAGGCGGTAACCATAATGATTCGCGGCGGGTCAGAACACGTAGTGGACGAAGCTGAGAGATCTATGCATGATGCTCTGTGCGTGGTCCGGAATGCGGTTGAAGATGGCAAGATTCTCGCCGGAGGAGGAGCCCCCGAGGCAGAATTGGCCAAACGACTGAAAGAATACGCAGTCAAAGTGGGAGGCAGAGAACAGCTCGCAGTCACAGCCTTCGCAGAAGCCCTCGAAGCAATACCCGTGGCCATAGCCCACAACGCAGGCTTCGACCCCATAGACATCATGGTCGAGCTAAGAGCCAAGCACAACACGGCCGCAAACATATGGTATGGCGTAAACGTCTCAACAGGAAAGACGAGCGACATGTGGAAAATGAACGTCGTCGAGCCCCTCCGAGTCAAAACGCAAGTGATCAAGTCGGCAGTAGAAGCAGTAACAATGCTCCTCAGAGTCGACGATGTCATCGCCTCCAAAGGCACCAGCGGAGCACCCTCAGGAATGCCCCCAGGAATGCCACCCGGCGGGATGGGAGGCATGGGTGGAATGGGCGGCATGGGCATGGACTAGAGAATAGGAACCCGTTCTACCAATTCCCATTCCGTCTAGAGTCGGCTGGAGCCTAGGCTTCAGGGAAGGCAAAGTGTCTCCGTGGATCTAAAGGACAGGATGGGGTGTCCACTGGTTCTGGGTATGATTCAGAGTACCAACACGGGTAAATGGACATGGCTCGTCGGGCTCGAGGAAGAACCCAATGGACATTGCAGCTACGATCAGCCTATCCAATCTCGAACTGACTAGGTTCTTCATCGCCCTGGTCCTTCTATTACTCACAGCTCACCTTCTCGGCTTTCTCTTCTATGAGCTGAAGCTTCCAAGGGTCATCGGAGAGATTCTCGGCGGGCTCCTCCTCGGACCTACAGTACTCGGATACTTCTCGCCCGAAACTCAGAACTGGGTTTTCGGAGCCTTTCCCTCCGAGGGCAAACTTCTCTCCCTAATCTCCAGCTTCGGGCTCATCCTCCTTATGCTGGTGTCCGGGTTTGAGATCCAACGGTCCTTCTCCCGGGAGGATAGGAAAATCGCCACAGCATTCCTCCTAGGCGCAACCCTAGTACCCTTCATCATCGGAATGTTCACCCCTCAATTGTACAACCTCTCAGCGTACTCGGGTCCAAACGGCAATGGGATATCCTTAGCCATCATCGTGGGCATCGGGGTCTCCGTAACCTCTATTCCCGTAATCTCCAAAATATTCATCGACCTCCGGATCATCAATACCCGTTTTGCAAAAATCGTCCTCACCATTGCAACGATAGAAGACGTCATCCAGTTCGGAGCCCTGGCCGTTGCAACAGGCGTGGGCGGCTCGTCAATCGTGACCTTCAACCTCGTCGCCACCACCGTACTAGTAACCGCTGGTTTCTTTGCCCTAGCCCTTCTCGCCCTCCCACGCCTAATCCTCTACACATACAATTCCAGATTGGACATTCTGATCAAAACCCATCCATCTAGGTATGCCTTGTTCCTATGTTTCTCCCTCGTGGCGGTTGCAAGCCTGTTGAACGTCAACATAGTCTTCGGCGCTTTCCTAGCAGGACTCGCTGCGGGAACGCTTCCAGAACAGAGCTTCGCGAAGGCCAAATCCCAGATCAAAGCCATATCCTTCGCCACCTTCACACCCGTATACTTCGCCGTTGTCGGGTTGAAGGTGGACTTGATTCACCAGTTTGACCCAGCGTTCTTTCTCGGCTTTCTTCTCTTCTCCACCGTTAACTTCGCGGTGGTTTTGAACGCTAGGGGAGGACCCGGGATCGTCCTGGCCACGGTGGCCTTCGACTTGGGCTTGATCTCAGAAACATTTTTCGTGGCACTGGTTCTGGTCGCAATCGTCACCTCGCTGATTGCCGGCTACTGGCTAAGATACGTGAAGGCGAAGGGAGGAGAGCTTCTATAGAATGAGCCATAGGATGGCTCATCTTAGTAGCGATGCCAAATGCGCCTACCGAGCGATTCCTGTCGGTTTTTTACAATTACAGGACTTGAGGAAGATATTTACTGCAGTGATCGGTCTAGTTTAGTCTGGGGACTTCGCGTCAACTCCGAGTGATGCTCAAAAGGGGACTAAACAGATGTTTCAGTTCTTCATAATAGTGGAAGTTCCGGTTAGCGGATGCATGCCTAATCCCCAGTTTGTGCCACAACAACTAACGCTGCTTCCCCGGACCATTGGACAGTCTCGTGATACTTGCCAAGCCTGCGGGAACACCGTGGTGGTCGAGTGGAAGTATTGCCCGCAATGCGGGGTTGCGCTCTCGTGCTCTTCCTGCGGGACACCCGTAGCACCTACGAACAAGTACTGCTCTAACTGTGGAAAAGCACTGAAACTCATAGGATAGTCTCGGCACTGGCCGATGAGGTGGTTCTCTCGTACTTGGCTTCAGGCCTCTTGGTGTTCGCCCCTCAGCGAGTTCAACAAGCTTTTCCAGGTAATCGCTGAGAACTCCCTTGAACTCTTTCTCCGTCACGTCTTCTCTTAGACCCATCATTACCTTGTAGAAATACTGGAACATTTTTGCCATGCTAGGTGGTAGTCCTGACAAAAACCGCCCGTTGGCGCTCTTCGCTTGGTCTCCCGAATCGGGTATTCCATGCCTGGCCATATTGCTCAACGCAAAAGAGTTCCTGCACTAGGGACGCGTTCACCCACCTGTCTTTCCTGGCATCCCCCGAGAGCTGAGGGTCTCGACCCGTTCATCCGAGCAGTCCTCGTTTCCTCTAAGGATATTAGCGGTGAAGGGAAGGAAAGTATAGCGAGGCCTTATTACTCGCTATTTTCGCCCTTTTTTCTCACGTGACCAATATGCCCGGTAAAGTGGTACACTTCGAAATACCGGCCGACAACGTCGAACGAGCCAAGAGCTTCTACCAGAAAGCCTTCGGATGGCAGATCAACCAGTACCCAGGAATGGAATACCACATG
>WNGG01017247.1_pt1 | contig 13702 bp, 10 predicted proteins | sample 5400661 | NCBI WGS metagenome assembly WNGG01 (sample SAMN13153372, study PRJNA577476) | soil metagenome | isolation source: 100 cm soil or saprolite under Garry oak tree replicate 1 | place: USA:California | collected 2016-06-15
CGGTCACCTCGTGGGGAGCCATTCGCACTCGCACCCCGACATCTTCCGGGAACTCACCGCGGCGCGGATGGCGGCCGAGTGGCGGGACAGCTGCGCGCGGCTCGCGGATCTCCTCGGCGCGCCGTGCCAGGTCGCGTCGGTCCCCGGCGGTGACGTCGCTCCGCCCGTGTACGGGGCGGCCGCGGCGGCCGGCGTGCGTGTGCTGTTCACGTCCGAGCCGGTTCTCGAGCCGCGGCTCGAGGCCGGGTGCCGGGTGCTGGGTCGCTTCGTGCCCAAATCCCACACGTCCGCGGCGCGCATCGCCGCGCTCGCCCGGTTCCACGGCTGGGACCGCGCCCGGCTCGTGTTCCGCCTCAAGGACGCCCTCCACCGCGCGTGGCCGGCCCTGTATCGAATGTACGTCGGCCGCCGCACCCGCGAGACGCTTCCCATCGGCGAGCGCGCCCCGTGAGCGTCACCATCCGCGAAGCCACCGACGCCGAGCGGCCGGGCTGGGACGAGCTGATCGAAACGTTCCCGAACCGACGTGTGGTCCACACGACGGCGTGGCTGGCCGCCCTCGAGGGGTCCGGGTACGGCCGCCCGCTGCAGCTCGTCTTCGAGCGCGACGGAGTGGTGGTGGCGTGCCTCCCGGGCCTGCTCAGGCGCCTGGGCCCGCTGCGCCTGTTTGGGTCGCCGTTGCCCGGCTGGGAGACCGCCAGCATGGGTCCCGCTTTCGATCCCGCCGCGGTGACGACGGCGGAGATGGCGGCGGCCCTGGTCCCGCTGCTCGAGCGGCGCTACGGGGTGCACCATATCGAGCTGGTGAGTCCCGATCTGGACGGGGCGGCGATGGCGGCGCTGGGGTTCCGCAGCGAGGTGGTCCCGACCTACCGTGGCCCGCTCTACCCCGGCGACGAGGCCAAGAGCTTCCGCCTGCTCAAGGAGAGCGCGCGCCGCAACATCAAGCGCGCCGAGAAGCTCGGCCTCACGGCGGTGATCGAGAGCGACGAGCGCTTCGTCGACGAGCACTACGAGCAGCTCAAGGAAGTGTACGAGCGCGGAGGCCACGCGATCACGTTCCGCAAGAGCCGGGCGCTGGAGTGCTTCCGCCGGCTCGCCGCCGCGGGAAAGCTGGTCGCCGTCTCGGTGCGCCTGCCCGACGGCACCAGCATCGCGACGGGGATGTTCACCATCGACGCCGGCGAGCTGCTGCTGTGGACCTGGGCCCACCGCATCGCCCACCGCTGGTACCGGCCCACGGAGTTGCTCACGTGGACCGTGATGCGACGCGCCGTGGCGGCAGGCTGTACCCGGCTCGACCTCATGGGGCTCGGAGATTTCAAGGCCAAGTTCGGGGCGAGCCTCGACGAGACCAAGCGCCGCTGGGTGCGCAGCCGCTACGCCTGGCTCACCCAGATGCGGGATCTGGCCGAGCGCGGCTACCGCCTGCAGCAGACGGTCCGGGGCCGTCTCGGCCAGTGGCGCCACTCGCTCGGCGCGCCGACGGCTGCCGCGGCGGAGGACACGTGAGCCGGCCGCGCACCCTCGCCTGCGTCATGGGCGACATCGACCTGGTCCGGGCCCTCGGGCTCGGCGGCATCTCGAGCGCCGTACTCGCCAAGCCCGGCGCCATGCACCGCTACTCCCGGCATGTGCGCGCCAGCCTGGACGACGTCGACGCCTGGGACGGGGCGGAGGAGCTGGTGAACCTGCTGGTGCGGTTCGCGCGCTCGCAACCCGAGCCGCCGGTGCTCTACTACCAGGAGGATGGGCATCTGCTGTTCGTGTCCCGGTTCCGCGAGCGTCTGCGGGAGGCGTTCCGGTTCGTGATCGCGGACGCAACGCTTGTCGAGGACCTGGTCGACAAGGCCCGTTTCCAGGCGCTGGCGCACCGCCTGCGCTTGCCTGTCCCCCCGGGTCGTTTGATCGATCCCGCGATGGGCCCGAACGCGTTGAACGGCGACCTGCGCTATCCCATCGTGGTCAAGCCGCTGACCCGACGCGTGGATCGCTGGGGCCCCGTGAGCGGCGGCGGCAAGGCCGTGCAGATCGACTGTGACCGGGACCTGCGCGCCTTCTGGCCCCGGCTGGCCGCCTCCGGCGTCCACGTGCTCGCTCAGGAGATGATCCCCGGGCCGGAGACGGCGATCGAGAGCTATCACGTGTATCTGGATGCCCGCGGCGCCATCACGGGCGAGTTCACCGGCCGCAAGATCCGTACGTACCCGCCCCACCACGGCTACAGCACGGCCCTGGAAATCACGGCGGCCCCGGATGTGGCGGCGATGGGCCGGGACCTCTCTCGGGTGCTCGGCCTCACAGGCGTCGCGAAGTTCGACTTCAAACGCGCGCCCGACGGCCGCCTGTTTCTGATCGAGGTCAACCCACGGTTCAACCTGTGGCACCACCCGGGCGCGGTGGCGGGCGTGAACCTTCCCGCGCTGGTCTATGCGGATCTCACGGGCGCGGCGCGGCCGCCCACCGGTGCCGCTCGGGCGGGCGTCACGTGGTCCAACCCATGGCATGACTTCGCCGCCACCCGTGCCGGCGGCGTCCCCCTGTGGGGCTGGCTGCGGTTCACCCTGAGGGCCGGCGCGAAGCGCGGCGTGGCCTGGGATGACCCGCTCCCCGCGCTTCGCGGGGCCCTGTGGGCCGCCACCCACCGCGCGCTGGGGCGGCGGTAGCCGTGCTGTTCGCCTGCTACCTCGGACAGCCCGACGGGCTGCGCGCCTGGCAGGAAGTCGGGCGTGCGCACGCGTGCTGGCTCGGTCTCGTCCTCACGGTGCTCGAGCAATCCCTTCCCACCGGAGACACGCTGAGCGTCGCCTGGCTGGCAGCCGACTCGGCGTCCTCCCCCGAGTTGCGTGCCGAGGGTGCGATTCTGTGGCTGCTGTCCGGCGATGGCCCCGCGTTCGGGGCGAGCCTCGACGAGACCAAGCGCCGCTGGGTGCGCAGCCGCTACGCCTGGCTCACCCGGATGCGGGATCTGGCCGAGCGCGGCTACCGCCTGGAGCAGACGGTCCGGGGCCGTCTCGGCCGGTGGCGCCGCTCGCTCGGCGCGGCGGCGGCGGACGGCGCGGAGGGGGACGGATGAGCGGCCCCCTTGCTTTCGTCATGGGCGACATCGATCTCGTCCGCGCCCTGGGGTTGGGCGGCATCGCCAGCGCCGTGCTCGCGAAGCCCGGAGCCATGCAGCGCTACTCCCGGCACGTGCGGGCGACCCTGGACGACGTGGACGCCTGGGAGCGTGCGGACGAGCTGGTGGAGACCCTGGTGCGGTTCGCACGCGGGCAGCCCGAGCCGCCGGTGCTGTATTACCAGGAAGACGGCCACCTCTTGTTCGTCTCCCGGTTCCGGGAACAGCTGCGCCAGGCAGTCCGCTTCGTCATCGCCGACGCCACGCTGGTCGAGGACCTGGTGGACAAGGCGCGGTTCCAGGAGCTCGCCCGGCGGGAGAATCTCCCCGTGCCGCCGGGCATGTTGCTCGAACCGTCCCAGGAGGTGAGCCATTTCAACGGGGATCTGCGCTTCCCGATCGTGGTGAAGCCGCTCACGCGGCGCGTGGACCGGTGGGGCCCGGTGAGCGGCGGCGGCAAAGCGGTGCAGATCGACAGCTATGCCGCCCTGAAGGAGTTCTGGCCGGGCCTCGCGCGCTCGGGCGTCCGAGCGCTGGCCCAAGAGCTGATCCCCGGACCGGAGACGGCGATCGAGAGCTACCACGTGTACGTAGACGGCCACGGGGAGATCGCCGGCGAGTACACGGGCCGCAAGATCCGCACGTACCCTGCCCACCACGGCTACAGCTCGGCGCTCGAGATCACCGCCGCGGCAGACGTGGCCACGCTCGGCCGGGCGCTCACGCGGCAGCTCGCTCTGACGGGCGTGGCGGAGTTCGAATTCAAACGCGCGCCCGACGGGCGCCTGTTCCTGATCGAGGTCAACCCTCGCTTCAACCTCTGGCACCACCCCGGGGCGCTCGCCGGAGTGAACCTGCCGGCTCTCGCGTACGCCGACCTGGTGGGGCGGCCGCGGCCGCCCGCGGCGACGGCGCGGACGGGAGTCACGTGGTCCAACCCCTGGCACGATTTCGCGGCGACGCGCGCCAGCGGCGTCCCCCTGTGGCAGTGGCTGCGCTTCACGCTCGGCGCGGAAGCGAAGCGTGGCATGGCCTGGGACGATCCCCTCCCCCTGATCCGCAGCGCGCTGTGGGCGGCGCCCCGGCATCTGTTCCGCCGCCGCGGCGCGCCCCCCACGGGAGAACGGCCGTGAGCGGCTTCTTCGCCTGTTACCTGGGGCGGCCCGATGGGCTTGGCACCTGGCGGCGCGCGGTCGCGGCGCACGCACGCTGGGCCGGGGAGCCGCTCGTGACGACGGTCCGCGAGCAAGCGCTTCCGGACGGCCGGACCCTCGACGTGGCGTGGCTCTCCGCGCGCCCGTGTCCGCCGCCGGGCCCCGATGGGCGGTTGATCCCGCTGCAGCGGAACGGCGTCTCCCTGAGCGTCGCGGGCGCGACCGGCAGGTTGCGCGCCAGCGTACCGCCGACGTCCCCCCAGCACCTCTACTACGCCCCGGTCGACGGCGGCCTCGCGCTGAGCGACGACCTGCGCCTGTTCCCAAAGCTCCGCTCGTGCAGCCTGGATGCCGCGGGGATTTTCGGACAGCTGCAGTACGGCGTCATCCCCGCACCGTACACGCTGTTCCGCGAGGTGCGTCGCATACCGGGTGGACACGAAGCGGAGTTTGACGCGCAAGGGGCCGTGCGGCTGCGCCGCGCACCGGCCCCCGCCCCGTCGGCCGCCGACCCGGGGATCCCCGCGAACGCGGCGGACCCCACGGAGCGGGTGGCCGCGGCCGTCGACCGTATGCTCGTCGACGCGCCCTCCGGGACGATCCTCTACTTCAGCGGTGGCACGGACAGCGGCCTGCTCGCGTCGCGCCTGGCGCGGTTGGGCCGCCGTGACGTGCGTCTGATCAACTACTCGTTCGGGAGCGACGACCCCGAGAGCGCCTTGGCGGTACGCATGGCGCGCCACCTGGGCTTCGACTTACACGTCGTCCAGTACGACGAGGCTGCCGTTGCGACCGTCTTCGAGCGCCTGGGGCGCGATTACGCCTACCCGTTCGGTGATCTATCGACCCTGCCGACGAACCACCTCGTCCACGCGACGCTCGCCGTCGCGGGCGACGCGCCGCTGGTCCTCGAGGGGACCGGCGCCGACGGCGTGTTCGGGATGGCGGTCAAGTTCCCGTGGTGGCGGCGGGTTTACCGCATGCCACCGCTGATCCGGCGCGCCGTCGCGACGGCCTACGCGGGGCTCGGGGTCTGGCGGCGCGACTCGTTCGCCGAGCGCGTGGCCCGATTCGTGCGCAAGAGCGTCGTCCTGCCGCTCAGCCACGCCGTAGTGGCGCAGAACGGGTTGGACGGGATCGCGTACCACGTGCCCGCCGAGACGCGGGAAGCGCTGACGGCAGCCATGCGCGACTCCGTCGAGGCGCTTGCCGAGGAGCCGGTCGACCGGCTCATGGCGCTCGATCTCGCGGTCATCTGCGCGGGACATTCGGCGCCGAAGTCATTCGACCCGCTGCGTGCCGGCGGCGTACACGCCCACTATCCGTACCTCGACCCCGCCATCCGGGAGCTCGGCGCCTCCCTGGCATGGAGCGTCAAGTGCGCCGGGGGCGAAGCCAAGGCGCCGATCAAGACCTTGCTGGCCCGCGACGTCCCGGCCGGGTGGGTGTATCGGCCGAAATCCGGCTTTACCCCACCCTACCACAAGCTGTTCGCGTCCTCTCCCCTCCAGGGATTCCTGCACGACGTGGTGCTCGCGCCTGCCAACCCGCTGCTCGAGTACATCGACCGCCGCGAGCTGGATGGCCTGATCGCCCGCACGGTCCCGCCGCACTCGCTCAGCGACGGCGCGCTCGACTTCCTGTGGGCCCTCGCGTTCGCGTCCGGCTGGCTGGGGCAGCTGGCCCCCCCGGCGGGGGTGGAGGCCTGAGTGGACCGCCCGCTCCGCATACTGATGGTGACCACCGAATGGCCCCGCGACAGCTGGGGGGGGACCGCGACGTTCGTCCAGCGACAGGCCGAATTCCTCCGTGCCGCCGGGGTCGTCGTGGACGTCTTCGAGTTCGTGGCGGCGAAGCAACCCGGCAACTACCTGCGGGCGTGGCGGGAGGTGCGGCGGCGCGTTCGCGGCGCGGCGTACGACGTGATCCACGCGCAGTTCGGCCAGAGCGGGCTTGTCGCTCTCCCCAAGCCCCTGCCGCTCGTCGTCACGTTCCGGGGCGACGATCTGGAGGGGGAGCTGGGCGATCACAGCGGTCGCCTCACGCCGCTCGGGCGGCTGCTGCCGTGGCTATCGCGGTACGTCGCCCGACGCGCGGACGCGGTGATCCTAGTCTCGGAGCACCTGAAGCGGGCCCTGGGCCCCCGCGTGGCCGGCCGAGCACACGTCATCCCTTCGGGCCTGGACTTCGAGCGCTTCCGCCCCCTGCCTCCGGGCGAGGCCCGGCGACGTCTCGATCTCTCCCCCGACACCCCCCTGGTCCTCTTTGTCGGGAGTCCGACGCTGGCGCGCAAGCGCTACGGCCTCGCCCGGGCTGCGGTCGAGCGGCTGCGGCAGCGGGTGCCGGCGGAGCTGGTGTTGGGGTGGAGTGTCCCGCACCGGGAGGTCCCGCTCTACATGAGCGCCTGCGACGCGCTGGTCTTCACGTCGCTGCAGGAAGGATCGCCGAACGTCGTGAAGGAAGCGCTGGCCTGCGACCTCCCGGTCGTGTCGGTGGCGGTGGGCGACGTCGCGGAGCGGCTCGCGGGCGTGGCGGGCTGCGAGCTGTGCGGGGACGACGATCCCGAGACGATCGCGGCCGCGCTGGAGCGCGTGCTACGGCGCGGTGGGCGGGTGCGCGGCCGGGAGGCCGTCGCACATCTCGACGAGCGGGTGCTGACCCAGCGTGTGATCGACATCTACCGCGGCGTAGTGGCCGGGCGGGCCGCGGTCGCGGCGCCGGCGCCCGCGCGACGCGACCCGCCCGTAGCGGCCGGCGCGGTGGGCGAGTAGCCCGATGTGTGGCATCGCCGGCCTCGTGCGCTTCCAGTCGCCCGTCGACGCGGCCGTAGTGCAACGCATGGCGGACACGCTCCGCCACCGCGGACCCGACGGCGAGGGGTTCCTGGTGGCCAGCCGCGACGGCGAGGGATTCCGCCAGCGGTTCCTGCCGCGCGTGGACGCGATGGAGGCGGAGCCAGGCGCCCGTGTCGTGCTCGGGCACCGCCGGCTCGCCATCCTCGATCTCTCCGACCGCGGCATCCAACCGCTCACGGTGCCGGGCAGCGACGTCTGGATCGTCTTCAACGGTGAGATCTACAACCACTTGGAGCTGCGCACCGAGCTCGCCGCCGCCGGCTACGAGTTCACGACCCGCACCGACACGGAGGTGTTGCTCCAGGCCTACCGGCAGTGGGGCCAGCGCTGTGTGGACCGCCTCGAGGGGATGTTCGCGTTCGCCGTGTGGGACGCGCGCCGCGGTCTGGTGTTCTGCGCGCGCGACCGGCTCGGGATCAAGCCCTTCTACTATATCACTCCCGCGGGTGGCTTCGCCTTTGCGTCGGAGATCAAGGCGTTCATGGCGGTCCCCGGGTTCGTCGNNNCGTCCCCGTCCCGGACGACGACGCGGTCCTGGGGTTCCTGGTCCACAGCAACTGCGACTACGGCGAACGGACGACGTTCCGCGGCGTGCACGCCCTCCCCCCCGGCCACGCCCTCACGCTGGATGCACGGAGCGGAGCCCTCACCGTGCGCCGCTACTGGGACTTGGTCCCCGCCGCCCCGAACGGGCACGCGGCCGCAGAGCGGATCGGCGCGCTCAAGGACTTGCTCCTCGACAGCACGCGCAAGCATCTGATCAGCGACGTGCTCGCGGGAAGCTGCTTGAGCGGCGGACTGGACTCCTCCACGGTGGTGTCGTTGATCGGCAAGCTGCGTCGCGAGCAGCCCGAGGCCGCCGCGGCGACCGGCGACCGGTTCCATACCTTCACGTCTTGCTACGACGACCGTGCGTTCGACGAGCGGGATTACGCGCTGCCTGTGGCGGAGGCTGCGGGAGCGACCTCGCACCTCGTCTTCCCCACCGCGTCGGATTTCTGGAGCGATTTCGAGCGCATGGCGTGGCACCAGGACATGCCGTTCGGCGCCTTCAGCTACTACGCCCAGTGGCGCGTGATGCGCGCGGCGCGGGAAACGGGCGTCAAGGTGTTGCTCGACGGCCAGGGAGGCGATGAAGTCTTCGGCGGCTACGCCAAGTTCCGCTACGCCTATCTGGCGTCGCTGGCCCGCGGCGGGCATCTCGTGCGGCTCGCCCGCGAGCTCGGCGGTACCCTGCTCCAGGGCGATCTGTACGTCCTCGACTTGCGCCGGGGCTACCGCTACCTGCCGCGGCGGCTGCGCCGGCTGCTGCGGGTGGATACCGTCCTGGTCGAGGCGCTGCGTGGCGATTGGCATCGCGCCGTGGATACCGAGAGCACGCCGGCCACGCGCTGGTGGCGGCTCGCCGCCGGACGCGACGACGACGGGGCACCGGGGACGTTCGTGCAGCGCGCGCAGGTCCACGACATCGTCGCCGATACGCTGCCGATGCTGCTGCGGATGGAGGACCGTTCCTCGATGGCGTTCTCGCTCGAGGCGCGCGTGCCGCTGCTCGATCACCGGGTGGTCGAGTGCGGCGTCTCGCTCCCCGACGACCTCAAGTTCAATCGCGGATGGAGCAAGATCGCGATTCGCCGCGCCATGGACGGGCTGATGCCCGACCGCGTCCGCTGGCGCACCAGCAAGTTGGGGTTCGCCGCGCCTGACCGGTCCTGGCTCGCTGACGGGCTGCGCCCTGCCGTCACGGAGCTGCTCGCGAGCCCGCTGCGCTGCGAGCGCTGGGTGGACCCGGCCGCCCTACGGCGCTGGTACGCGGGTCCGGGCGCCCCGCGCGCGAGCACCGAAGCCTACCTGGCGCTGTTCCGAATCTTGTCGCTGGAGCTGTGGATGCGGGTGTTCGGGATTGGCTGACGCGTCAGGGAACGCGCGTCACGACGAACACGTCGAAGGCCGGGCCGGTCTTGACGGGCGCCACCGGCGACCCGCCGATCGGCGCCGGCGGATTGACGCCGGCCATAGAGACCGACACCGTGCCACCGCTGTACGTGCCGCTCGCCACCGGACTGCCGAACACGGCCTGCACGTTGCGGATCTCGAACTTGTCGCCCGAGGAGAGGATGGGCGACAGGTTGACCGGCACGCTGGCCTGGTTGGCCCAGTTGAGGATCACGACGTACCCCACCCCCGCCTCGTAAGCGTTCGGCTTGACGATGACCTGACTGGCGCTGGGTGTGCCACCCGGTGCCACGTCCGTGGCGCTGAGCCCCGAGGTGGTCTTCCAATTGACGAAGGTGAGGTTGCTGCCCTGGTAATTCCACGCCGTGGCGGTGCCATCCCGATAAAAGGTGTTGCCGCTCCACGCGTGTCCGGCGGCGCTGGTGTCGCGAAACGTGATGACTCGGCTCGTGCCAACCCAAGTGTTGTTTTGGATGACGGCGTTTTGCCAGTAGCCGTCGTCCAGCAGCTCGGTGCCGCCGACGATGAGGTTGTTCTTGAAAACCACCGAGCCGTTGAGCAGGGACTGGTAGCCCAGCCGCGTATTGCCCTGGCCGACGCCCGAGGAGAAGTAGAAGACGTTGTCCCGCGCCGTGTCCCCGGTCGCCACCTCCTGGCCGCCGATCTGGAAGTTCCGGCTGGGGAACGTCGACAGCGAGCCGCTGTTGAAGGCCACGTTGCCGACGAAGGTTTCGTTCTGCAGCCCCCCTGTCCCCGCGTCCGAGTACGCGTGGATCCCGAAGCCGAACTCGTTGAACATCACGTTGTCGCGGATCAGCTTCGACCCCGACGCGTTCTGTTTGATGTAGAGGGCGTGTCCGTTGGAGCGTATCGCGTCTTCCCACCCCATATTCCACAGGAGACACCCGTAGATCTCCGCACCGCCCGTCCCCTCCTCGGCGAAGACGCCCATCCCGGTGTCGTGAATCAGGAGGTTCACGAGGCGGATGTTGGTGCCGTTCTGCAGGTAGACCCCGGTCTTCCGCGTGCTGGTGCGGGTCGAGGTCGAGTTCATCACCTCGAAGCCCCAGTACGTCGTGTACGCCCCGTCGATCGTGAGGATCTCCCCGCTGCCCGCCGTCCCCGCCCGGTCGATGATCGCCCGCTCGCCCGGAAAGCCCCGCACGATGATGCGCGCCGACGGCGTGCCGGTCAGCGCGCTGTAGAAGCTGCCCGAGTACGTGCCCCCGCGGATCCAAAGCGTATCACTGGGTTGAATGAGCCCGTTGCCGCCCGCCAGTGCGGTCGCGAGGTCCCACGGGTCGGTGAAGGTGCCCGAGTCGGAGCTCGACCCCGTGACGGCTGCATACCAGCCGACGCGCGGCGGGGGGGGCGGCGGCGGTGGGCCGGTGGTTTCCTTTTTTGCGCAGCGAGCGACGAGCAGCGTGGTCGCGACCACCGCCAGCAGCGCGAGGACGGGGAGGCGCATCGTCATGCGATTCTAGTGCACGCCGCGAAGGCGGTCAATAACGGCGGGCGTCGCGTGCCGATGTGGAGCGCAGTAACCCACGTACACTGTCAGCAACTTGCGACACCCTCCGGCGACCGGCCCTCGCGCCGTGACGCTAATTGCTTGTGCCACGAGTGGATAGTGGGCCGGTCGCGCGCCCGCGTTCGCTCCGGCGTTGGCATGGAACATGAGTAATAGCACGGTGATGCCTGCCACCAGCAACGCAACCGACCTCACGTTCCCCGCGCGCCGCATCGCCGACTGGGTGAGCGTTCTCGAAACCACCTACCTCCGCCACCCGATCGCCCGCCAGCTGATCAAGGCCGGGCTCGACTTCCTCTGCGGCGTGACTGCCGTCGGGCTCACCGCCGCGCTCGATGGGGGGCACGCCTTGGGCACCGCGGTGGTCGTCAACCTGGCGCTGCTCGTCGGCGTCCTGCTCGTCCTCGGCCAGGCCGTGGGCGGCAGTTACCGCACCATTTGGCGCTACACCAGCTTCTCGGAAGCGCTGACATCGGTCGGGGCTGCGGTGGTCGTCGGCGTGGGCCTCACCACCGTGCGCAGCGCGGCTGTGGGCGCGCTCTCGCCCGATACGATCGTGCTCATCGTCCTCCTGACACTCTTCGGCACCATAGGAGTACGGGCGTCCCGGCGGTGGCAGGTGGGGCTGGTCCGCCGCCACCACGGTATCGCTCCAGTGCGCGTGCCCCTGCTGCGGCGCCGCGTGCTCATCGCAGGCGCGGGCGCGCGCGGGCTGTCGATCGGGCGGGAGATCGTCGAAGGTGAGGGCGGCACCGTGGAGCTCGTGGGGTACGTGGATGACGATCCCGCCAAGATCGGCAGCGCGCTGAACGGCCGCCCCATCCTCGGCCCTCTGGGCGACGTGCTCGCCATCGCCGAGCGCCACGCGGTCGGCGAAGTGATCGTCGCCATGCCGGACACGAATGTCGAGCGCGTGCGGGCGTTGCTCCGGCAGGTGGAGGCGGTCGGGCTGCGCGCGCACGCCGTCCGCGACATCGGCCGGTTCGTTGCCGGTCGGGACGTCCATCGGCCCGGCAGCGCGACGCTCGCCGAGTTGCTTGGCGCCCCCGTCGCGAGTGTCGCCGCCAAACCCGAGGCGCGCCGCGTGCTCGTCACGGGCGGCGCCGGCTACGTCGGTTCGCACCTCGTCCGCCTGCTGCTGGACCGCGGCTATCGCGTCCGGGTGCTCGACCGCTTCGATTACGGCCGCGACGGCCTGGAAGGGATTCTGTCCTATCCCCACCTCGAGGTGATCGCCGGCGACATCTGCAACAGCCGGGATCTGAGCCGAGCCGTGCGGGACGTCGACAGTGTGGTGGCGCTCGCCGCCGTCGTTGGGGATCCGGCGTGCAACCTGTTTCCGGAAGAGACGATCAACCTCAACTACACGGCGACGAAGATCCTGGTCGAGACCTGCAACTTCTACGCGGTCCGCCGCGTCGTGTTCGCCTCGAGCTGCAGCGTCTACGGCGCCAGCACCAACGGCGACTACCTCACCGAACAGTCGCGCCTCAACCCGCTCTCGCTGTACGCCCGCACGCGCGTGCTGAGCGAGAACATCCTCTTCGACCGCTGCGGCGAGGTGGAGCCCGTGGTGCTGCGGCTCGCCACCGTGTTCGGGCTGTCGCCGCGGATGCGGTTCGATCTGGTCGTCAACACGCTCACGGCGCGCGCGCTCACGGAGCATCGCATTCACATCCACGGCGGCAACCAGTGGCGCCCGAATGTGCACTGCCGCGACGTGGCGCAGGCCTGCGTCCGCGCGCTGGAGGCGTCGACCGGGTCCGTCGCCGGCCAAGTGTTCAATGTGGGTGCCGACGCGCTCAACCATCGCATCGCCGATCTCGGAGACCTCGTCGCGCAGCTCGTGGGCGGCGTCGACGTCGTCCGGCAGGGTGACGTCGCAGACCCCCGGGACTACCGCGTCAGCTTCGCCAAGATCCGGAGCGTCCTCGGCTTCGCCCCCGACTACACCGTGGCCAAGGGGATCCGCGAAATCGTCGCGGCGATGCGGGCGACGCCTGCCTTGCAGCGTCACCAGGATCCGGTCTACCACAACGTCCAGGCCTTCCAGCAGTCCGTCGTCGCTCCGCGCCGCCGGCGCGAGGATCTCGTCCTCGCCGGCTCGCTCGCGCGGGCCTGACGCGGCCGCTCCCACCCCCGTATCCCCGCCGGCCGTCACCGACGTGCTGGTCGTGGGCGGCGGCATCGTAGGCGTGGCGCTCGCGCTCGCCCTGCGGCGCCGCCACCCGACCGCCCGCATCACGCTGATCGAGAAAGAGGGGGCGTTCGGGACCCACGCCAGCGGGCGCAACAGCGGCGTCTTGCACGCCGGCTTCTACTACAGTGCCGACAGTCTCAAAGCTCGCCTCACCCACGACGGCAACCGCGCGCTCACAACCTATTGTCTCGAGCGGGGGCTGCCGCGCGGCGGACCTCCCCGGGTTGGACGAGCTGGAGCGCCGCGGCCGCGCCAACGGGGTGCCGCTCGAGCGCGTGACGGCCGACGAGGCGCGGCGGATCGAGCCGCGGGCGCGCACCGTGGAATCCGCGCTGTTCTCACCCACCACGGCCAGCGTGAATCCCAAAGCCGTCGTGGCGGCTTTGGTCGCCGACGCCCGCGCGGCGGGCATCGCCCTCGTCGCGGGCGCCGCCTATCTCGGCCGTCAGGGCGATACCGTGCGAACCGCCGCCGGCCCGATCGTGGCCGGCTACGTGGTCAATGCGGCGGGCGTCTACGCCGACCACATCGCGCACGACTTCGGCTACGCCGCGGACTACGAGATCCTGCCGTTCAAGGGACTGTACCTGCACGCCGCCCCGGGGTGGACGGGGCCGGGATTCCGCACGCACGTCTACCCCGTGCCCGACCTGCGGCAACCCTTCCTCGGGGTCCACGTGACCCTCGGCGTCGACGGCACGGCCACGATCGGCCCCACGGCCACACCCGCGTTCTGGCGGGAACACTACCACGGCTGGACGAACTTCCGGTGGCGGGAGTGCCTGGCGATCGTGCGGCGTGAGGCGGCGATGTTCCTGCGCAACGACGGCGGCTTTCGCACCCTCGCGCTGGCGGAGTGGCGCAAAGTGCGCCGGGCGGCGCTGGTCG
>WNGG01008068.1_pt1 | contig 13701 bp, 14 predicted proteins | sample 5400661 | NCBI WGS metagenome assembly WNGG01 (sample SAMN13153372, study PRJNA577476) | soil metagenome | isolation source: 100 cm soil or saprolite under Garry oak tree replicate 1 | place: USA:California | collected 2016-06-15
TTAATGTTCACGATGAACGAGCCTGCAGTAGGCGAAGAGCAGGAGAGACCCGAAGTACCCGTACCGTTCGCGGCAAGCGACACAGGCGTCACGGTGAACGCGTTACAGGTCAAACCAGAAGGAAGAGGAGTATCAGAGAAAGCAACAGAACCGACAAAATTGAACGTACTCGTAAGAGTAATGGTCGAAGAGATCGATGAGCCCGGAATACCGCTTGGAGAAGAGGCACTGACAGAAAAATCACCAACATGAACAGTGGCAGGGGCAGAGTGAGACCCGGTACCAGGCGAACCCGCACCTATGATGGTTACACCATAGGTTCCGGCAGTAGTAGAACTCAAAGCGCATGAGATAGATACCGTAGCGTTCGCCGTAACACTAACAGAGGCGGGGCAAGTCACAGTCAAGCCTGCAGCTGGACTAGTCAGAGCAGTAACACTGATAGTACCAGCAAAATTGAACGTGCTAGTCAGGGAGACAGAGATAGCAGAGCCAGCAGCCCCAGAATTGAAGTCCACAGGAGTAATTGTAGAGATAGTGAAGTCGCCCACGTGGGAGACGAAGCTTGCAGTATGAGTTTGACCTCCCCCAGTGCCAGTGATAGTAACCAGATAGGTTCCTGGAGTAGAGGAGGTTGGAGCACACGTTCCAGTTACCGCGCCCGATGTCACAGTAAGACTTGGCGGACAGTTTGCAGTAAGACCGGTAGACGGAGAAACGACGGTGTTGAGAGTAACAGTTCCAGTGAAGCCGCCTGATGGAGTAACCGTGATCGTTGAGCTTCCAGTCGCACCCGTGTTAAAATCAGCAGGAGAAGTCGCAGAAATCGTAAAGTCTGCGCTGAAGGTGAAGGTGGCCGTTGTCGGGTGGGAGGCCGTGCCCGGCGTGCCCGAATCGCTAATGTCTACAACAAACGAGCCTGCAGTAGGCGAAGTACAGGACAACGATGACGTACCAGTACCATTCGCGGTAAGCGACACAGGCGTCACAGTGAACGCGTTACAGGTCAAACCAGCAGGAAGAGGAGTATCAGAGAGAACGACAGAACCGACAAAGTTGAACGTACTAGTAAGAGTAATCGTCGAAGAGATCGACGAGCCCGGAATACCACTTGGAGAAGAGGCACTGACAGAAAAATCACCAACATGAACAGTCGCAGCAGCCGTATGAGTTTGACTACCGCCAGTACCAGTGATAGAGATACCATAGGTTCCAGGCGTGGAGGATGATGGAGTGCACGCACCAGTAACCGGGCTCGAACCAGTCACCGCGAGGCTGGTAGGACAGTTGGCCGCAAGACCGGTAGACGGAGAGACGACAGTGTTGAGAGTAACAGTTCCGGTGAAGCCCCCTGCTGGAGTAACAGTAATAGTTGAGCTTCCAGTCGCACCCGTGTTAAAATCAGCAGGAGAAGTCGCAGAAATCGAAAAGTCAGGGATCGCGACGGTAGCGGCCACGTTGACAGCTCTGGATGCCGTACCGATAGTTCCAGTCACTCTCACAGTGTAGGTATTCAACGCGGTGCACTTGATCGGAGCCATGGAAGTACAGGTCACAGTCACGTTCAGAGTGAGAGAACTCGTCCCACCAGCCGCAACACCCTCGATCAGCGTAGGAACACCAGGGGACGGAGTAGTAGCATTCGCAAAATCAACTTTGAGGGGGTGAGTCGTTGAAGGCGAAACCGAAGCAGAAAGAGTCACGTTGATGTGAGACGTCGCAAGACTAGTAATAGTAAGGGTAGACGTCACAAACGAAGTCGTACTGTTAGACAAAAACAGAGAAACAGCACTAGCAGATATAGAAAACGGAACAACGCTAACAGAAACGCTGGTCGAACGAGAAAGCGAACCACTAACCCCCGTAACCCGGATAGAATAACTGTTAGTCGCAGTGGAAGTTGTAGAAGTGACCGTCAGTGTCGCGGTGGCGGATCCACCTGAAGACAGATCAACCGTGACACTGCTACCTGTATGGCTAGAGTTCGTCAACGTTATCGACGGACTGTTCGCAACAATCGGGCTGACAGTAAAGGAGACGGTCACTTTCCCAGTGAACGTGTTAATGCTCGTAAGAGTAAGAGTACTAGAGTTAGACGAGCCCAGAGGATTAACCAAAGAAGTCGGACTCACGCCAATACTGAAATCAGGCACAGTAACTGTAATGTTGAGATCCGTCGGGTGAATGAGGTTCGGCGATCCCCCACTCGCCTCCAATATCAGATCATAGGCTCCGCCAGCAGTCGAAGACGCAGGCGAAATCGTCACGCCAACAGGCTGCGTCGCGCCAGCGGTCAATACAACGCTTGTAGTGCTAAGTTTCACCGGAAGCTGGTTCGTTGTCCCCGCGGCAACCGATGAGTTGCTCAAGGCCAAGGTTCCCGCAAACCCGTTAACGCTAGTAAGGCTGATAGTTGCACTGCCAGTCCTTCCCTGAGCAATAGACTGGGAGAAAGGAGAAGCAGAGATCGTAAAATCTGGCTGCACCGCCCCATACATGCCACCCACGGTAAGATGGGGAGCCTGGATCGGAGGCGCTTCAATCACATCATTGTAGACGTCAACAACGGATCCTGTAGGAGAGTTAGCCACACCGGTGAAGGTTATGTTGAAGAGCAGACCATGATCGGATGTGGTGAAGCATCCTAGACAAAAGACCTCTTCATGAGCTATACCTGGACCATCCAGACCGGACACGCATCCTATTCCGGCACCGTTAACACAGCTGATATCCTCACTTGGAGTCAAAAACATAATGCCAGTCGTGGAGATGCTCGCAGGGGTGAGCTGGAGATTGTTCACCTTGACCAAAATGTTGAAACCGTTGAACGCTGGCATACTTGAGACATTGACCCAGAAATTGACCGATGCACCTTTTGCCACACTAGCATGAGTCGAAGGCGCGACAAAGACAGTCGGCGTCCCAGCGGCGTGAGCAGTGAGAATAGAGGAGGGAATCACGACAACTGCAAGCGCAACAATAGCAACAAGAACAAGGGGGAGAAGAGAGCTATGCTTTGTGAGATTTCTGACTCTGGTATGAGTCATAGATCTCGGTTTTGGCCTGGGGAAACTCATGTTCGGCGAACCTCTCAAGAGAGTATATCATGCTTTTGCGGACCCTTAAGCGTTCTGGAAAATCTCAAGATATTGCATGATTCCTCAACAGTCACAGGTCCAAAGTCGGCACGCCTCGTCACGACTTAATTCCCAATTGCCGACGGCGCAGATGTGTCTCGATCGTTCCTCCCTCCAAGATCACTTTCAACAGGTACAACCGAGAACCTTAGACATGACAGACATTGCTGAAAGAACGGCGGTGATTCAAGAAAAGTCCTCGTTGCCCACTTATCGACTGTGAGGCTTAGCTACTAATCCGAACTTTCAGCCGCGTGCTTGCTTCTTGCCCGTTCGTTTCCGGAGAATAGCCATGGCCCCCAGTATTGCCCCTCCGCCAATAACTGCCACTAAGAGGAGATAGAAGTTCAAGTTTCCGCCGTCCCGCGAAGGCATGATAAGACCTAGAAAAGCCGTGTCATACGTCGTCCAACCAGAAATCACAGTCTCTTGCAAAGAGGACGATACGACACCAGGCCCGTTGAAGTTCAGGCGATAAGTGCCCGGCTCAAGACCTTGGAAGGAAACCGCACCTGTGAAGAACTCCGGCTTAGTCCCGTTCGCCACGAAAAAAGTACCATTGTATAGGCTGACAGTTACAAGGTTGGGGACGTTATCGTTAGTGGCGCTTCTAATGTTGACCGTAATCTGGCCGAGGGTGGAAGACACAGGCACGGTTTTCGATATTTTTCCCTTGGACCCATTCTGGTCCGTGACGTTGAGAGTGACGGAGTACGGTGCAGGTCTGGTGAAATTGTGAGAGACCACTGAACTTGAACCTGAGATGTTGGCGGTTCCATCTCCAAAGTTCCATGAGAATGTCGTTATAGGTCCGCCTGGGCTGAAACTCTGGCTCCCGTCGAACGAGACGGGGTGGTTTACTATCGGAATCGCAGGCGAGACATTGAAGAAGGCAGCCACGCCGTAGTTGGAATAGAATCCGTCCTGTGTAAGGTGGAGGATAGGGTGCGGTGCAGGGTTGGGGTTAGCGAGAGTATCATTGAAAGGATGGAAGAGACTTGTTCCCATCCCAACATGGACAAATTGCACGCTGAAAAGCATCAGCTTTGTTATTGGGCCTTGGAGAATGGTCGAAAAGTCCGCCGCAGAATGAATAACCCCTGGACTGTCACTGATGTTGCATGCCATTCCCACTCCGTCGATACAATGAGCTATCTCTTGTTCCTGGGCAGATACCGTCAGACTCTGCACCCTCAATGTCGTAGAGTTGTAGGTCAGTTGGGTATCATAGGCGTTGAAGGCCTCAGAAGAGGAGAGATTCGAGTCCAATTCGACAATAAAACTCTGGTTGGAATGGCTCGCTGGTGGGGACACGTAAAGAACAGACGTCTCTGCGCTTTGACCTTTGACCGGCGAAAGTAAAAGAGACGGTGCTAAGACGGCCGAAGCCAGAAGGATAAGCATCATGAATCCACGGATCAAGACTGAGACTGCCCTTCGGGGTTAATCGATATCTAATGAGTCGCTCGCAAAAGTTAAACCAATCGCCACGTTCGAGAACACGAGCCGAACCCTATCCGGTAGACAAATATTCCCCTAATCTGGGTCCAACCTCAAGAAGTTAGCAGTCTTGAACCTTCGACAAGTAATCGTCGCGGCCACTCTAATCCTGCTTGTCGCAGGCTCCCTCTACCAACCGGCCGCCGGCTCAGACTTTAACGTCCTCCTGGATGGAAGCCAGTTCAGAATAACGTGGAGGATTAACGCGATGCAGAACCTCACAGCCTTTGCCAAAACTATCACTTTCCCTCAAAACATCAGCTCCACCCTAAAGGGAGCCGACCTCACCGCGTTTACATCCGCCCTTCAAAACGCCCTCCAAGCAAAGGTAACAACGGTTCAGATCAGCCAACCCACCATCAGTCTCTCTTCAAACAACGTCAACGCGACCTGTTCAGACCATTGCGCTTTTCAGTGGCTCAACGCCACAATCGCATTCGACCTCCATGAAAACCCTGTACAAGCGAATGGCTTGGGGGAGTATGATATGTCTTGGAAAGCAATCCGACTGGAAGACAATCTACAAGTAAACGGCACCGCCTTCAACACACTCGGGGAGACGTATCTGCTCCGAGGGCTTGCCTCCTTCTTTCCCACCCCAACAACACTGCGAACATTTACAGTCAAAATAGGAGGACTCTTGGTGAACAAGAACACGTACCAAGATCCAACTGGAAAAATCGTCCTGTTGGACACCAGCGCGTTTCAAACTCCCCTTTCGAACTGGGTCCATACACAGGACGTTCAATCTCGCACCCAGAACTGGATCAGTCCACAAAACGCGGGCTTCAACATCACTGCAAATCAGCAAATAACCGAGGTCGGCTTCCAGGCCAACCTATACTATTTTGCCGCGGCCCGTGTGTCTGGGGAAATCTCGACTTCTCTCAACACCTTCACCCAAAAGGATGCACTTTTCGTGGATTTCTCCAATGGATTGTGGAAAACGGTCAGCGCAACCCTGATCCTAGCTATCATAGGAATACTGATAGTGACAGTGATACTGGAACGCCGTATCACAGGCCAGCTCCGACAAAGAAGGAAGGGCAACAAGGCTCGGTAAACGACTGGCAGGTTGAGTCAAGAATTCTGCCACTTGATCGTAGAAAGCCTTGAAGCGCATACCAGATGGAAAACGCGATTACCGGGAGCCGCTAGGGATAACCTTTAGTCCTCGTCAGAACTAGAGGATCGGAACGAGTTGTCAGGGTCCGGCGACAAGAACCCGCGAAAAGAGGATGGTGTTTGGGGTCCCGTGACCCCGGACATATGGGCCCCACGACCACGCAAAGGGAAGCTGCGACGAATTGCAAATCGCGCCGTTGAAACCGTCTCATCTGTCTCGGTCTTAGCATTCGCCATAGTAGGCCCTACAGCATTTCTCTCCTCGCTACTTGTGGTCTACTACGTCGCAGGGCCCGTTCTGTTTGGTCCGGTTCTTTTGACCTTCTGGGCTATCGCTATCATAGGATTCGTGCTTGTCTTGGAGAAAACTGGATACGCTCGGAACTTTGAAAACTGGGGCTTCCGGTTGACACCCGCCAAGATCCTGGCGGTGCCCGCCTCTTTCATCATAATAATCGGCGTTTTCTATCTATTCGTCTTCTTAGCCCGTCTCCACTAGACACGTTCGCCCCCACCCCGTTTCCGACCGAGGAGAGACAGCCGTAGGCCGAGGCCCTTCGCTCAGGTAGAACGTTGTTCCCTAGTGTCAAGCCGTCGTGAAGACATCTTGTCACCTACGACTTTTCCAAGCAGTTCCACAACCCGATCAAACCTCAATCTTGCAGAGAATTCGAGCTTCTCATTCTTAGTCAGAATTGTCAGATCGACAAGGTGGGACGTCTCCTCCACCTCCACCCTCACAATCTCGTCCAGACCGATGGCAAAGTTGTCCTTGTTGGACGCAAGAATTTCCTTGGGGCTCTGAGACCCCCGTGCCTTCGATAGAGATTCTTTTCCTGACTTGAAGAGATCCTCAAATGCCCCACTTAAGCCCCCGAAGAACTGGCCAGTGGCAAGCGCTCCCGCTCCTCTCTTTCCACGATAAACAACAATAATCCTTGTATCTGTCGGTATGAGCGTCAAGTGTTCAGAGCCAAGCTGCAACCGGGCAATTACCGGAATCTCGCCCAACACAGTCTCAGTCTTCTCGTCCAGCGAACGCACCTCCCTATTGGGTCATCATCAGCCAGTACTTGGAAATAAGTTTGCTATTCCATCGAAACAATAATTTCCACATCATCCTTTTCCATCACCCTCAATGATCTCGTGGATCTGGGCTGTCTTCTGTCGATCGACTCTACGATTCACAGTTTCAGTAAAAGCAGGTTCTGGGATATTGAGATACATCTGGAATGCTTCGTTAACGACTCGACCTCCGAGTATCCCTACGAAAGCTGCTTGCCAAAGAGTCATTAGCAGAAGCAACCTCGAAACGCGTTCACTGACAGTCGTCTCTTGATCGCGAACGCGCACGCAATCGAATCTAGCAATTCATATAACCCTGCAATTTCGACAATCTTCCGCACGCCCCGGTGGCTCAGCCTGGTAGATGCCGAAAGCCAGCCAAGAGCGTTGCCTTGGTAGACTCCTCAAAAAGGCAAAGGTCACGAGTTCAAATCTCGTCCGGGGCTCCATAACCTGCGGAACTTGCGTCCGTAGGCGCAGACTTGCGCCATTCGCGCACGCTGTAAATAATGCAGCGTCCTATCTCGTTTACTCGAAAAAAAAGGGGGTTACGCCTCTCAACATCCTCAGAGGGATGTGAGAGACGACTGTCTTCACTATGCCGTAACGGTGATCGTTGCAGAACTGGACAGCTTGGTACCGTGGAAGACGAAACTTCCGGTTACCGTAACTGTGAATGTTCCGGACGTGGTGGTAGAGATTGTTAGCTGGGACGAGGCGGTGTTGACGCAGTCGCACGCGACGAATGTCGGACTTATGGTGGCGGTTACCGATGGGCTAGAAGTTGTGGCCGAGACGTCTACGTCATTCGCCCACCCGTTGAGAGCATTGACAGTAACAGCTATGGTCTGGGAAGAGCCCGCGGGGACAGCGGCAGACGATGGGGCGGAGACTGTGAAGCTGGGCTCAGCAGCACTGGAGACGGTTCCATAGTCGGTGTTGATAACTAGGATGCTAGAAATCTGGGAGCCGGCGACGGCGATTTGTTGACAGGTGATCACGATCGGAGAGCCAGCAACGCTGTTGACGGCCATCCACGTTACCGTGAAAAGTACGCCTCTGGAAGCCGATGAGGAAACGCCCGTGCCAGATGCAGCCGCGAGGTGTGCTATCCCTGAGCCATCATTGATGCTACAGCCTGTACCTGAGCCATTGATGCAGTTGGCAACGATGATTGGCGAGGGAAGTACGGTTCCAATGGAAATGCTCTGGGGAGTGATAGCGGCACCATCTGCCCTCACTGAGATGTCGAATGCGTCGAAAGGAACCATGAATGAGATCATAATGTCCGTTGTGGTGAGAGATCCTGCCGGCACAACCTTCGTGCTACCCGCAGTCAACCTAGAACCTGGCCTTGCCTGGACCGCTGGAGTTGCAGCTAACGCGATGGACAACGATATTGTTACGAGAAGTAGAGCTAGAAGCTTGGAGTTTTTCAAAGTTTTCCAGCACGAGAATACGAGGTATTAGGTATAAGCTTTCTTAATGGGGGATGCCCTGAAGTAAGGTGGAGATATCACTCTATTTCCGCGGAATGCTTGGGCAGTCCTCTAACTCCATGTCTTGTCACGAACTAGGAACCATTAGTGAATATCGGTTCCGCGCGAGAGAGAGTCTCTCCTCTCCCGGTCGAGAAGGGCTCTTCCGGGTTTATATCCCAATAATGCCAGGGAAATAGGGAGTTCGTCGACAACATGTTAGAGATCCGTCTTATCCCGCAGTCGCAACGAATCAACTACCCGCGCTACCGAAACGTATGCTAAAAACCAGTCACGTTCTCTGGTTCAGAAGTTAGAAAGCTTCCTGCAAAAAGTTTCACAGTTCAGGCTAACCGGAGTTCGAACTTATCCCGAAAAAAGGGGGCACTTCTCTCCATCTCCTCTGGAGTATGCGAGAGACGGTTACCGTCCAGATTAGGCCGTGACGGTAATCGTGAACGATTGTGTTATTGGACCTGGTGGCGGCGAGATTCCCGTGACTGTGACTGTGAACGTCCCAGATGTGGTTGTAGTAATGGTAAGAGTGGACATTGCTACTCCGACACAGTTACACGAAACGCCGGCCGGAGCTAGAGTTGCGGTGACCGATGGGCTGGAGGTTGTGGCTGACAGCGCGACATCATCGGCAAAGCCGTTGACGCCAACTACTGTTACAATGACGCTCTGAGAGGAGCCAGCGGGGACTGCGACAGCTTGTGAGGCTGAGACACTGAAGTTGGGGAGCGCGGAGGCAGGAACGGTTCCAGTGCTAGAGTAGATGTTATCCTTCAAGCTGATGCCAGATACCTGGACACCCGCTGAGGCAAAGAGCTGGCAACTGATCGCGACGACGCTGTTGACGCTGTCGACTGCCTTCCATGTTACGGTAAAGATGACGCCGTTGTGAACGGTGGATGGTGCGCCTGTACCGGACGCGGCCGCAAGGTGGGCTATGCCTGGACCGTCATTGATGCTGCAGCCTATGCCTGCACCATCAACGCAGTTTGTGAGGACAAGTGGGGAGACGAGGGCGGAGCCGATGGAGATGCTCTGGGGATCAAGGGCCCCGCTATCGGCAAAGATCGCTATGTCGAAGGCATCGAAGGCGACCATGGATTGGACTTTAATAGCGGTTTTTGTGAGAGAACCTGCGGCAACATAGGTGGTGGGTCCGACTACCAACTTGGGAGTTGGCGCGGCGTTGATTGGAGGAATGCCTGCTAGAACGATGGATGCTGTTACGGCGAGAAGCAGTAGTGGTAGAAGCTTACGCTTTTTGAAACTCGTAAATGCTATCATTTCCATTTTCAGGAGGACTCAGTCATACTCCACTTATATGTTTTCCCCCGCCCTCGGGCGACGGAAAACGCCTCAGCGAGCCAGGGATATCAGGAGATATGCATTTCTGAGCGTGGCTATCCAAGGCCGACCTCTATACTCGGGATGCCGAGGAGTACGCGAGGGCACATCAGACAGCACTGGATAGAGAGCTTCAAAAATGCTCAAGGGGAGTGACGGGTGCCTCAGACTGCCAAGACTCTCAGATGGTCCGTCACATCTCAGAACCAAGACTGCTTAGAAGCATAGACACTTTCTCCTAGTCAAGAAATCGAGAGACGATGCTTGGAACAGCTATCCCTCCGAGAGAAGAAACTAGACACGAAAAGCCGCGAGTTTCTACGAGAACAAACATCGAGGACCTGGTTGCACCTGCCGACCTTTCGAGAAGTGACGACAATAGTCTGATATGGCAGCCACGCTTAAGTTCGGTTCTCAAGCTCGCGTACCTTCTGCCTCCAAGCAGGGGCTTGAGACATTTGTTGGAGCACAGACTTCTTAGCCTCTTCTTGGTTCATCCAGCGAGTCTGCATAGCGAGGTTGACCAAGTCTTCGTATTTCTTCTCGAAAGGCAATAACTTACCATTCATGTCTGTGCAGTGAATACAGTAGGGGTTGTCCGGGTTCTGCGCACCATGCTCCTCGTTAGTCGCCATGGGCATCCCACAACTCTCGCAGCGCAAAGCCAGAGACATGAGTTCCGACAAGAACAAGAACACGAACGAGAACTAATAACCTAACTGGACAACCCGCCTAACAGCGCGAGTAACAATCCATAATCCGCCTCTGCTAAACCTATAATAATCTGGCACCCGCTTTACGCGAACAGACCATTAGAGGAATGCTTCTCTTGCGGAGAAAGGGCAGAGTACACCCTTTCGCAATTCTAACCGAACTGATCCTGCTATTCGGAAAAAAGAAACCCCCTGAAGAACAAGTCGCAGCCCCCACGACCAGTCTGGAACCCTTCCCCATACCCGACACGATCAGGAAAACGATAACAGAATCCGATATCGCGAAGGCCCGCAACCGGCTTCGAGTCGCAAACCTCGAAAGAGACATCATAGGAGACGCCCTCACTAAGATCTATGAAGCAGAAGCAAAAGGCACTATCAACGAGCCTGAAAAAAACCAGATGATACAACCATACAAGAACGACCTCAAACGTGTAGACGCGGAGATCGACACCTACAAGAAGACCGTCGACCTCTACGAACTAGAAGCAGCGAAGGAAGACCTGTTCAAGAGATTCCAAGAAACATTCCTCGACATACAAGCCCGGATCGAAAAGATCCGGCCCTCCCTCAACCTACCAACCTCAACTGAGACCAAACCCACCGAGCCAAATCCAGCCCCAACCAAGACGGAACCAACAGAACCGATAGAGCAGAACGCTCCCCCAAAGGAGAAACCTCCAAGAGAAAAGGCGAGAAACAAGGCTGAAGAGAAAATCGAGACCATCCGAGAAGAGGTCCTCAAAGCCATGGAACGACTCGAACAGATAGAGACAGAAGGATAGGGGACCAACATGAGCTGGATAGAAAAGGCAAGACTCAGCGCAGCGGCGCAAGCCGTCCGGGAACTGAGAGACCGCACGACCGTCGGGCTTGGCAGCGGGACCACCGTCCTCAAAGCGCTGGACTTGGCCGCGGAGAGAATCAAGAAAGAACATCTCAACATCAACTGGGTCCCGACTAGCTACCAAATGGAAATTGCCGCAAGAAGACTAGGCCTGAAAATAACCACACTGTCAGAAGATACAGAACTCGACCTAGCGATAGATGGCGCCGACCAGGTCCAGTGGAGATCACTCGACCTCGTCAAGGGCGGTGGCGCGGCCCTCCTGAGAGAAAAAATAGTAGACTCAACAACTAAGAAACTCGTCATAATCATAGATGAGAAAAAACTGGCGAAGACACTGGGTGGAGAGCAACCGATCCCCGTGGAGATCACACCCTTCGCCTACCACGCCACACTCGCAAAGATCAGATATCGTCAACGAAAAACTCAGGAAGATCCCTGGAGTAGTGGAAACAGGACTCTTTCTGGAGATGTGCGACGTCGCATATGTCGGAAGGAAGGATGGTAAGGTGGATATTCTGCGCCGAAGCTAGAAAGCTAGCGATCTAAGATCCTTGTCACAATTTGTAAGCCCGGTCATTCTTCCCTAGCATACTGCTCCTCTCTCGCGTCTTCTTCCTCCCTCTCTGGGTCAGAGTCCATCCTTTGCTCCTCGTCCTCGGCGTATTCCCTAGGAATACCGACCTCTCGAACGCTGAACTTGGCCCACTCCTTTCCGCAGTCTCTGCACCGGTACGCAAATCTGTAGGTGACAAAGTTCTCCGGATGCTCTGCTATCGCGTCTCCGGTTTCGATGGTTATTCTCATTTTGAAAAAGGCGTCCTTTTCCTTGAGCGCCTCGCTCGTGTCGATCTCCTCTTTCGACATCAGCTCGCCAGCAAGGAACTTGTGGCAGAAGGGGCATTCTTCCAAAACCAAAGAGTGATCCTGAACCCGTGTGCTAACCAGACAAATTAGCCTTCCCCCTCCAGCGCAAAACGGTGTCTACGTTTCTATCGTTTCGTCACAAGAAGAGACGGGGGCAGTCGAGACCTTGAGGTTTTGCGTGAGAAAGTACTATGTTTCGGCGTTCGCCGGGCCGACCAGTCAGAAGTGACGAGGGGCGGTACGTGTGGATGACCTTATAATTCTGAGATCGCTCTCTCATCACAGAAGATTTCTATCAAGTAACCGTCTGGATCTCTAATCTTGATGCTTCGATACTTCTCCTCCGTCACGTCTTCGTAAATGATTATGTTTCTGGCTCTAAGCCATGCCTGCCACTCGTCAACCTTCGAGGATGAATCCACGCGGAAACCGAAGTGGAAGCCAGACGCCCCTAAGCCCTTCTCGTGCAATACGAGAGTGTCCCGGCCTGAAGGAATACGCGCTACTCCCTGCCCGATGGCCCTGCTATCGAGGCCAAGAATATTCCGGTAGAACTCTACAGACGTTTCGAGGTCAGACACTTTCAGACCAACATGACCAATCCCAGAAGTGGCGATTGAGCCCGGACTATCACGTTTTCGTGCTCCGTAGCTCATAACTCTCCTCCTCAATGCGGGACTTATTGCCTTTACGTATCAAGTGCCGGGGGCGGGAGTCTCGGACAGAGGTGTTTTCGAACCCGCGACTTCCGGATCTCCCACATTGTAGTTATGAGTCCGGCGCTGTGGTTCCCCTTTCGGGGTCTGACCAGGCTGAGCCACCCCGGCAAAAATTCCCAAAAAAACACCGGAACTCTACAACTCCGGGCGGCCCGCGTGAAATCGGGAAACCCGTCGATTGGAGAACCCATACAAATGTGAGAAGTGCTCAACGCGCTTTACTAATCGCGGAGGTCGGGCATGGTGACGCCGCCGGGGATCCGGCGAGGGCATGGTCGAGATAGATCCAAGCTGAGAATCAGATCTCTGCAGATCTGCTCCTATCGGCTAACGACGCCTACTTGACGAAAAAGTGACCCCCACCTCCACTGCCGTCCCCACTGCCCTGTACGATCGCTGACACTGAGACAGTGTGAGATACTGGGCCACTGCTACCTGTGACAGTGATCAAGTACGATCCGAGAGGGACTGAGACTGTTGTGTTGATACTAATCGTTACCTTGACCGTAGTGCTTGAAGCAAGTAACACATTGGAGGTGCTGGCTGAGGCCGTAGGGCCGTTGGTGACAATGGGCGAAACAGACACGACCAAAGTAACGCTGCCTGAGAAACCCAGACTGCTTAGGGATAAGACAGCTGCCGCATACCCACCAACGATGATGACGCTTGGACTTGGGGTGGCGAGAGAAAGTGTAAAGTCGGTGACAGTCACAGACAGTGCCATCACGTGTTTTATGGAGCCGACACTCGCGGTGACGGTGACAGCATATGTTCCAGCGGGAGTCGAAGTTGTGGCCGAAACCGTAAGAGTCGACGCGCCAGATCCACCCGCAGGAAGGACAGGGTTGGCTGGAATGAAAGACGCTGTGGGGCCGTTTGTGACGAGGGGAG
>WNGG01020176.1_pt1 | contig 13700 bp, 13 predicted proteins | sample 5400661 | NCBI WGS metagenome assembly WNGG01 (sample SAMN13153372, study PRJNA577476) | soil metagenome | isolation source: 100 cm soil or saprolite under Garry oak tree replicate 1 | place: USA:California | collected 2016-06-15
CGATCTCGTCGATCACCTCGACCCGGTGCAGCTCGTGATCCGGCTTCTCCTGCCGCCGGGATCGCTGCTCCTGCATCACAAGGAGATGCGGCCCCACCTCGGTGCGCTCGACTCCGGGCGGTTCACCTACGACTGGCGGCATCCCGATGCGCGCATGGACCTCCTGCACCGGGAGCTGAGCGGCCTGGTCGAGAAGGCGGCGCTCGACGGCGAGGACCCGCGGCTCACCTTCGATCGCATCGTCGCGCGCGCCGCGGCCCGTCCCCTCCGGACCCGCTCGCCGATCGTGCGCGATAAGGGGCGCCCGCCGCGGCTGACCGAGCCGTGGTTCTGCTGAGCGGAGCCCACCGAGGGTCAGTTGGATCCTCTTCGCGCCATCGAGACACGCTTCTAGGGTTCTCGCAGGTGGAGGACGTGGCGCTGCTCCTGAATCACGGCGCCGGCTTGCTCCTTCCGAACCCCCAGAGCAGCCCGAAGATCAGCTGGCGGTCGTACTGGAGCCCCTGCTCCTTGCCGGATCGGTAGGTGATGGCGAGATCGATCTCCGTTCCGGTGTCATACCGCAGCGTCGCCGTTCCGAGTGACTCCCACTTTCTCTCCGGGCCCTCCGTGGCTCTCGAGCCGGTGTAGTCGGCCTGCAGGACCAGCGGGCACACCGTGTTCCCCCCCTCCTGCTTCCAGCACGCCGGGAAACGGAAATCGCCATGCAGTGCGACCTGGACGTGATGGACGACGATCCCATCGGGCAGGTCGCCGCCGGGCTCTGAATTGTGCGCGACTCCGAAGTAGTCGATGTCGATCCGAGGATAGTCATTGAAGAATCCGGTCTTGTTGGCTGCCTTCCTGTAGGCCTCGTACAGCGACGTGAGCTTGAATTCGACCCCCGCGCCGAGAATCGTCTGGTTGACGGACTCGACACGACCCGAGGTCTCATCCTTGATGTCCCCCCTGCGCTGTCGGAAATCCAGATGCGCGTAGAACCACGCACCGTGCGAAATCGGCCCACCGTTCTGCTGTTCGATTCTCTGGATGCCCAACGACGGCTGCAAAGTGAGCGAAGCATTGTCGAGCGCATCCCGCCGAGGACTCCAGTTGGCATCGACCAGGACCCTCGCGTAGGGCGTGACGCGGGTCCGCCTGCCCCGACCTCTGGCGATCAGGAAGGTGTCCTCGCCCTTCAGGACGGCTCCCTCGGGTCCGGCCGTGATCGAGAAGGGCTCCATCTGCCCCTGCCCGGGCGTGTCCGGCTTCGCGCCCAGAAACTTCTCCTCCGGAGTGTCCGCCGGCTGGGCGTGCGTCCCCGCGACCCCGGCCCATCCGCACAGCGCCGCGAATGGAACGATCGCGAGACCCCTGCGAAGTGGGCGACGAGGACATGCTTTCATCTGGAGAACTTCAGCGCCGGCGCTTTCGATCCCGGCGGCGCGGGAGTCGGCGAAGGAGTGAGATGCCGGTAGCAGAGCCAGGCGAAATCACGGACGGTCGTGATCGATCCGAAGTCGTCCGGCGCCACTTGGGTCCAGCGCCAGGCGGGATACGTGTGCTTGATCCAGTCGGCGATCGGTCCGTTCAGAAAATCCGCGACGGTCGCCTTCTCCCCCGCCTCGTCCAGCTGCGAGCTGATGTCGACCTCGGGCTCGAGCCCGGGGAACCTCCGCTGAGCGACTCGGACCGCGACCTGCTTCCTCTCCGCGTCGGAACCCGCTCCCGCCGGAGATTTGGCGGCGCGGCTCTTTCCCCGTTTCCTGGGCACAGGAGCCTCCCTCGACGCGAGCGGTTGGACGTCGCCGGGTGACAGGCGTTTGCCCGGCATCTAACACTCGCATGTTGACCGTGTCAAGCCGGTGGGTCGTATAATCCCGTCCTCGATCCCCAGGAGGCTACGACGATGTTGCTCTACGACAGCGCGGTCTCGGGAAACTGTTACAAGGTCCGGCTCCTGCTCGCGCACCTCGGAAAACAGTACGAACGCCGCGAGCTCTCGGTCACCGACAGGTCGAAGCGTCCCGACATCCTCGGCGCGCTGAACCCGTCGCTCCGCGTGCCGACGCTGGTCCTCGACGACGGCCGCCCGCTCGCCGAGTCGAACGCGATCCTCTGGTACTTCGGCGACGGCACGCGTTACGTGCCGGAGGACCGCTACGAGCGCGCCCAGGTGCTGCAGTGGCAGTTCTTCGAGCAGTACGACCACGAGCCGAACATTGCGGTGGCGAGGTTCTGGCTCCACTACAGCGGCGCGACTGTCGACCAGGCGGCGGTGGAGCGCCGGCAGGTCGCCGGCTACCGCGCGCTCGACGCGATGGAGAAGCACCTCGCAAAAAGGACATTCTTCGTCGGCGAGCGTTACTCCCTCGCGGACATCGCGCTCTACGCCTACACGCACGTCGCCGGTGAAGGGGGCTTCGACCTGAAGCGCTATCCGGCCATCTGCGCCTGGCTCGACCGCGTCGCGTCCCAGCCCGGGCACGTCAAGATCGACGCGTAGGCGATGAGCGACCCGCGCTCGCGGGCGAGCCGGTTTCTGTCCGGTTCCGGGATCGCGTGTCCCACGAGCGGGCGATCATGGTCCGGGCAGACCGGACCGATCTCCCCTAAAGCGCCGTGAGTGCCCGCGCGACCCGGGAGCGCGCGGCTGGCACGGCTCTTTCATAGTTCGCCCTCCCAGGCGGAATCGCCGGCGTCTCAACCGCACCTGGAGGGGGCACGATGGACACCCGACTGATCGATCTGCGCGATGCCGTCCGCGCCCTGAGGGTGCGGCCCGGGTTCTCGGCTGCCGCTGTCCTCACGCTGGCGCTCGGCATCGGCGCCAACACGGCGGTCTTCAGCGTGGTCGACGCGCTTCTGCTGCGTCCGCTCCCCTTCCGGGACCCCGACCGTCTCGTCTGGGTCTGGTCCACGCGGACCGACAGGGACAAGGCGTTCTTCTCCATCCCGAATTTCATCGACACCCGGGCGCAGAACCGGACGCTCGAGGAGACGGCCGCCCTGGCCAACTGGGGCGCCAACCTCCTGGAAGGGGGCGAAGCAGAGCGGCTTCAGGGGATCCGAATCACGCCGGGGGGGCTGGACATGCTCGGCGTCGCGGCGCTCCGAGGGCGTGTCTTCACGGACGCGGACGGCCGGCCCGGCTCGCCGCGCGTCGTGCTCCTGAGTCACGCTCTATGGAAGAGCCGCTTCGGCGGCGACCCCGCACTCGTGGGCAGGACGATCACCTTGAGCGGTGACAGCCACACCGTTCTCGGAATCCTCCCCCCCACGTTCCTCATCCCGGGCTCCCAGACCGACGTGGTCGTTCCTCTGGTGCTCGAGGCCGATCCGCGCCGGGCCGAGCGCGGATCGAACTTTCTCCGCGTCCTGGCCCGCCTCAAGGAGGGCGTCACGCCGCTACAGGCGCAGGCGGACCTCGCCGCCATCACGGCGCAGCTCGCCGCGCGCTACCCGGAGGACAACGGCAAGATCACCGCTCCGCGCGTCGTCGGTCTGCACGACGAGGTCGTCGGCGCCCAGCGTCCCATCCTCCTTCTTCTTCTCGGGGCGGTCGGCCTCGTGCTGATGATCGCCTGCACGAACATCGCGAGCCTTCTAATAGCCCGCGGCACCACGCGCGCCAGGGAGATGGCGATCCGGGCGTCTCTGGGGGCAACGCGCCGGCGGCTGGCGCGGCAGCTCTTCGCCGAGAGCCTTCTCCTGGCGCTTCTGGGCGGCATCCTCGGGCTGTTCCTCGCCTGGTGGGGGACCGACCTCCTCCTGGCGCTCAGTCCGGCGAACCTGCCGCGTGCCGGCGAGGTCGCGGTCGACGCGCGGGTCCTCTGGTTCACGCTCGCCGTCTCGCTCCTGTGCGCCCTTCTGTCCGGAATCGCTCCCGCGATCCACGGCTCGAGGGTGAGCCTGAACGAGGGGCTGCAGGGGACCGGCAGGGGCGGGACCATGGGCGGCGGCCGCACGAGGAGCCTCCTGGTGGCGGCGCAGGTGGCCCTGTCGCTCGTGCTTCTGGTCGGCGTCGGCCTGTTCGCCCGGAGCTATCTCCGGCTGCGCGCCGTCGACGCCGGCTTCGACCCGGAGCGACTCCTGCTGGTGCGGCTGACCCTGCCCGCGGCGCGCTACTCGACGCCGGAGTCGGTGCGGACCTTTTACGACAGGCTGGCCCCTGCGGTCGCGGAGCTGCCCGGCGTCGTGGCGGTCGGTGCCGCGTCGGTCGTCCCGCTGAGCGGAATGAACGCGCGCGCCGATTTCACCATCGTCGGACGCCCGGTCTCGTCGCCTCGGGACGTCCCCGCGGCCCAGAACCGCTGGGTGAGCCCGGGCTACTTCCGCGCCGCGGGGATCCCAATCCTGAAGGGGCGGGAGTTCGAGCCGCGGGACGACGGTCGCGCGGCCCCGGTCGTCGTCATCGATCAGACGCTGGCGCGCCTGCACTGGCCCGGCGCGGACCCGATCGGTCAGCACCTGCGCATCGGCGACGCCGGCAGCGCGCCTCCGCGGGAGGTCGAGATCGTCGGAGTGGCCGGTCCCGTCAGGTACTTCGGGCTGGATGAGGAGCCGGTGGCCACCGCCTACACTCCCCTGGCCCAGCTTCCGGAAGGGGCGGTCTCCTTCATCGCGAACGGCCTGAGCCTGATCGTGCGGACGGCGGCCGAGCCGAGGCAGATGACGACCGCCCTCCGGCGGGAGATCGGACACGCCGACCCCGAGGTCCCCGCATCCGCGATCCGGACCGCCGATGACCTCTTGACCACTTCGCTCGCGGTGCGCCGTTTCGACGCGATTTGCCTGGGGATCTTCGCGACGGCCGCCATCCTGCTCGCGGGCCTGGGCCTGTACACTCTCGTCGTCTTCTCGGTTCAGCAACGGGCGCGCGAGGTTGCCATCCGCATCGCACTCGGGGCCCAGCCTTCCGACCTGCTCAGGTCCTTCGTCGGCCAGGGATTGCGACTCGCCGTTCTGGGATCGGCGGTCGGACTCGGCTGCGCTTTCGTCCTCGCGCGTGTGGCGCAAGGGCTCCTGTTCGGCGTCGCCGCGACGGACGCGCCGAGCTTCGCGGGGGCCGCGCTCCTCCTGGCGGGTGTGGCAACGCTCGCCAGCTACGTCCCCGCCCGTCGCGCCACGCGGATCGACCCGATGGTGACTCTGCGCTCGGAGTGATGAGCACGGGCACTGCGTCGGGGATCGGATAGCTGCAATACAATGGCCGTCCATGCGTTCGGCCCTCAAGAAGCACTGGCGGCTCTTTCTAGGCATCGGCTGCGGCTGGCTGCTCGTCGTGGTGTCGTCCGCCCTGAATTACTACCTCTTCCGCGACGTCTACGCCGGATTGACGGAAGAGCCTTCCCCTTTCACCGGACTTCTGCAGGTCGAAACCGTCTACTGGGCTGTCTGGTGCCTCTTCGCCCCGGCGATCTTCCGGCTCACGACGCTGGTGCCGCTCCGGCGCCTCTCGAGCCTGTACCGCCACCTCCTCCTTTTCAACCTCCCCACCGGGTTCATGACCTACTGGACCCTGGTGCTGGTCAGCCATGCGATAAACACCTTCCGCAGGCTCCGTGAGGAGGAGCTGAACGCGACGCGCCTGAAGGCAGAGCTGGCCGAGGCGCAGCTCGCCGCGTTGAAGCTGCAACTCCAGCCGCATTTCCTGTTCAATACGCTCAACTCCATCTCGGCGCTTCTCGACTCCAACGTGGAGGCCGCGGATCGCATGCTGGCCTGCCTGGGGGACTTTCTGAGGATGACACTCGACAGCTCCGCCGCCCGCGACGTCCCGCTGGAGCAGGAGATGAGGTTCGTGACCTGTTACCTCGACATCGAGCGCGTGCGGTTCCACGACCGGCTTCGAGTCGAGTTCGATGTCGATCCCCTCGCCCTGTCGGCCCGTGTCCCCAATCTCATCCTCCAACCGATCGTGGAGAACGCCGTAAAGCACGGCATCGCCCGCCGACTTGCCACGGGTCGGATCACGATCCGCGCGAAGCGAGCCGGCGAGACCCTGCAGCTTCAGGTTTGCGATGACGGGCCCGGGCTCACAGGCTGCGGGGAGGGCGCCCGGTGGAAGGAAGGAGTCGGCCTGGGCAACACGCGCGCCCGGCTCCGGCACCAGTACGGCGACGCACACCGTCTCGACTTGCGGGACGGGCCCGGAGGCGGGCTGCAGGTGACGCTGGAGTTTCCGTACGTAGCGGCGATCGCTTCCCCATGACGCAAAGCGAAACGTTTCGCGCCGTCGTCGTGGACGACGAGCCGCTGGCCCGGCAGCGGCTGCGCAAGCTGCTGAGGGCCGACCCGGAGATCGAGCTGGTGTCTGAGTGCGCCGATGGTCCGGAAGCCATCGTCGCCATCACGGAGCATGCTCCCGATCTGGTCTTCCTCGACGTGCAGATGCCCGAAATCGACGGCTTCGACGTCCTGCGGGCGATCCGCCCCTCGCGAATGCCGCTCGTCGTCTTCGTCACCGCGCACGACCGCTATGCCCTCAAGGCGTTCGACGTCCACGCCCTCGACTACCTGCTGAAGCCGTTCGACCGCGCCCGGTTCAAGGCGGCTCTCGAGCGGGCGAAGCAGCGCCTGCGAGGCGACCGGCGGGCCGAGGCCGGCAGGCAGACCCTGGCGCTGCTCGAGGCGCTGCGCTCGGGCGCGATTCATCTGGACCGCCTCGTCATCCGGACGGGGGGCCGGGTTATTCTGCTTCGGGTCGAGGAGATCGACTGGATCGCAGCCGAGACCAAGTACGTCCGCATCCATGCGGGCAAGGACTCACACCTGCTCCGGCAGGCCATCGGCGCGCTGGAGCCGAGACTCGACCCGAGGCGCTTCGTTCGTATCCACCGCTCGACCATCGTCAACCTCGACCGCGTGAAGGTGCTTGAGCCCTGGTTCCATGGTGACTACCAGGTCGTGCTCCGAGACGGGACGCGGCTGACGCTCAGCCGCGGCTGCCGGAGGAAGCTGGCCCAGCTCCTGCGCTCGTCAATCTGATACTGGTCGGCGCCGGTTCGTTCCCCGTTTCCGGCACCTGGTTCCCCGGAAAATCCCGCTCGTGACATCTTCGTGGATCGTTCTCCCCGGATGGCCCATATTCGCGCCGGCAACGGGTGAGCAGCATCCCACATACGGATCTCTGCAAGAGCCGATGGCCCACAGCCTGCTCGCAAAGAAACCGCTCAAGCTCCTTCTCGAGGAAATGAAGGGGGAGCACCGCCTCCGGCGCGTCCTGGGACCGATGCAGCTCACGGCGCTGGGCGTCGGCGCCATCATCGGCACGGGGATTTTCGTGCTCACTGGCCAGGCGGCCCACGACAAGGCCGGGCCAGCGCTCATCCTCTCCCTGGCGGTGGCCGGAATTACCTGCGGGTTCGCCGCTCTCTGCTATGCCGAGTTCGCCGCGATGGTGCCGGTGGCCGGGTCGGCCTACACCTATGCCTACGCCACGCTCGGCGAGTTATTGGCCTGGATCATCGGGTGGGACCTGATCCTCGAGTACGCCGTGAGCGCCGCCGCGGTGGCTCACGGCGCCTCCAAGTACTTTCAGGACTTGATCGGCATCTTCGGCCTCCGCTTGCCGGAGGCGCTCACCGACGCCCCCATCGACTACAACCCCGCCCTCGGCCGGCTCGTGGGAACCGGAAGCGTGCTCGACCTTTCGGCTCTGATCATCGTTTCGGTGGTGACGCTGGTACTGATCCTCGGCATCCGGGAGAGCGCGAGCCTCAATGCCGCGATGGTGGCACTGAAGGTCGGCATCGTCCTGTTCGTGATCGCCGTCGGCGCCTTTTACGTCGATCCGGCGAACTGGAGACCCTTCGCGCCGTACGGGATGACCGGCATCAATTTCTTCGGCTGGACGGTGGCGGGCCGGTCGGATGCGGGAGGGCAGCCGCTCGGGATGCTGGCGGGCGCCGGAATCATCTTCTTCTCGTACATCGGGTTCGATTCCGTCTCGACCCATGCCGAGGAGGCCCGCAATCCGCGCCGCGACGTCCCCATCGGAATCCTCACTTCGCTCGTCGTCTGCACGGTGCTGTACATGGCGGTGGGCGCAGTGCTGACGGGGATGGTGCCCTACGATCGTATCGACATCAATGCCCCAATCTCGAACGCCTTCAAGCGGGTCGGGCTGACGTGGGCTCAGTTCCTCGTCTCCCTCGGCGCCATGGCCGGGATCACTTCGGTGGTGCTCGTGACGATGCTGAGCCAGGCTCGCATTCTGCTCGCCATGGCACGGGACGGACTTCTGCCTCCGGGCCTCTTCGGGGCGATTCACGCGAGGTTTCGCACGCCGTGGAAATCCACGCTGGTGACCGGCGCTTTCGTCGCGTCGCTCTCGGCAGTCCTCCCCCTTCGGGTGCTCACGGGGCTCATCAACATCGGGACGCTTCTGGCCTTCGTGATCGTCTGCGCCGCCGTGCTGATCATGCGGCGGACCCATCCGGAGGCGGAGCGGCCCTTCAAGGCGCCGCTGGTCCCTCTCTTGCCGGTGCTCGGCATCGCAAGCTGCCTGCTGCTGATGTTCTCCCTGCCGGCCGAGAACTGGTTGCGGCTTTTTGGCTGGCTGCTGCTGGGGCTCGTCATCTATTTTGGCTATGGACGCCGGCACAGCGTCATGTGCCGCCTCGCCGCCGTGGACCACCGCGCGAGCGGCGAGGTACCGGAGCCGACCTTGGGCCTCCCGCAGGCCGACGACACCGAGTGATAAGGAGGGCAGATGAACCGCATTGCATCCTTCGCTTTGGGCGCTGTGTTGTCCCTCACCGCGACGCCGAAAATCTGTGCTTACGCCGCTGATCCAGCGTCCACGGCAGCGCAACAGGTCATGGCTACGGAACGGGCCTGGTCGGACGCCTTCTTACGACACGACCTCGATCGAATATCCAGGATCCTTTCCGACGACTTCGTTGGAATTGACGGGCGCGGTAGGCTCAGTGACAAGGCCGCCGAACTCGAGGAAGCAAGAGGGCCGCAAGGGAATGCCGCCGTCATGGTCCTTGTCGGGGAACAACTCTCCGATGTTCGCGTCCGAGTCTATGGCAACGCGGCCATTCTCACCGCCGTCAACACTGCACGATTCCGATCTCAGGATGAGGAATCCACCATTCGATATCGCCGCACAACCGTGTATGTGCAACGTGACGGTCGCTGGCAATGTGTGTCCTTTCATGGAAGCCGCATCTTGGAGCCAGCCCAGTAGGCGGGCCGCGTTTACGAACCGGAGGCCGAATCGTTGCCAGACGCATTCCTTGCAAACTGATGTGGAAAGTGGGCGAACGTGCCCTCAAGGCAGGAAGAGGCTGCACGGTTCCATGCGAGTTGTAGGAGGGACGACGCAATGACAGGCAAAGCGTTTCTCGCTGCAGTGACTGCGGGGTTCTTGCTTCCAACGCTGGCACTTCCAGGCGACGCTCCCGCTGTTCAGGAACGCGCCCGAACCGATAAAGACCTACACGCAATCGAGGCCGCGATTCAGCGTAGCGATGCCGGGTGGAACTCCGGGGATGCTGAAGCTGCCACGGTCGACTATGGTGAGGACGCAGAACTGATCCCTCCCAATGGCCGCGAATTGCACGGTCACCAAGCCATCTTCGCTGCACAGCGCGAAATGCTAGCCAATTCAGGACCGAACACGCCACCGGGCAGTCCGCAGCCGCCGCCCAATGATTCCATCAGATTCGTGAGTAAAGGCGTAGCCGTGGTGATGCGCACTTTTGTTGCGGGAACTCGTTCAGGCCACTCCCTACGCGTCTTCGTGAAGCGGCGCAACCAATGGCAGATTGTGGCTGAAGAGATCATGATCGATTTCGTTGAGAAGCCGTGACGTTCGTTCTGTGAGGGCACGGTGAAGACTTTCAAAGTAGCCCGCGGGCGGAATTTGGGAACTGCCCACCCCATGGAGCGCGAGTGAGCCGGGTAACCTGGGTCAGCCGCTGCTCGATCGGTCTTCTCGGAGCCCTGGCGATCTTGCTGCTACCCGCGGACGCCGACGGAGCGAGGAGCGGGACCGCTGCCGTCAATGGGACCCGGCTTTACTACGAGGTCGCCGGTGAGGGAGAGCCCGTCGTGCTGCTCGAAGGGGGCCAGTGCGATCGGAGGATGTGGGACGACCAGTTCGCAGACTTCGGCCGCACTTACCGCGTCATCCGGTTCGATGTGCGAGGGTTCGGCTCGTCGGCGCCGCGGAGCGGGCCATTCGAGTCGCACGAAGATCTGTTCGCTCTGCTTGAATTCCTTGGCGTTTCCAGGGCCCATCTCGTGGGGCTCTCGCTCGGGGGCCGCATCGCGATCGATTTCGCACTGACGCACCCGGAGAAGGTCCGCAGCCTCGTCCTCGCCGGACCCGGGCTGAGCGGCTTTCCATGGTCCGAGACGCATGACGAATGGGTCGGTCGCGTTCACCGTGCCGTCGCCCGCGGCGACGGAAAGGCGGCGGCGCTTGCCTGGTTGGACAGCAATTACATGAAGCCCGCGGCGGCGAACCCGAGGACGTCCCGGCGCCTCCGCGAGCTGGTCGTGGCCAACGCCCGCACCTGGACCGAGCCGGACAGTGAACAGGAGCTGAAGCCGGCCGCCTACGGTCGCCTGTCGGAGATCCGCGTCCCCACGCTCCTCATCGTCGGCTCCCTGGACAACCCGGACATCCACCGGATCGTGGACCAGCTGGCCCGGGACGTCCCGGGCGCCCGAAAGGTCGTCATCGAGGGCGCCGGCCACATGGTGAACATGGAGGAGCCCGCGCGCTTCAGCGAGATCGTGCTCGGGTTCCTCCAGGGGCTCAGCGGGAAATCGGTCGTCTCTTCCCCGAAGTCGTCTCCCGCCGGCTCGGAACCGAGCGACGTGAAAGCGGCCGTGGAGGAGCTGCGCGACGCCGGGCTGCGCCGCGACGTCGAGGCCCTGGAGCGTCTCTACGCGCCCGATTACTTCCACACCAACCCGGATGGTTCCACGATGGGACGGGAGCAGGTGCTCGATTCGTACCGCATCAAGACCGAGATGACTATCATCTCTGTCGAGGCCGACGAGTGGAAGGCGATCCTCCGCGGGCCCTTCGCGGTGGCCAGTGAGCGAGTCGCCCTCCATGGGAGGAGCGCCGACGGGCATCCCTTTATCTCGCGCTACCGGGTCACCTACGTCCTCGAGCGCCGCGGTCGGTCCTGGTGCTTCGTCAACTCCCACTCGTCGCTCCTCGGCATCGAGAGGGACCCGTCGACACCTTGAGTCTCGCGAAAGTGACTCCCGTTTTGATCGGCACGTTGAGCATTCTGTTGCTGGCCTGTGTGCTTCAGATGCGGCCGGAAATCTTCGCGCCGTGGGAGCTTTCCACGGATCTGGACGAGACTTCCATTACCTTCACTCCCGATCAAAGGACCGCATTCTTTGTCCTTCGAGCCTTTTTCACCACGAGTCCGCCGGCCTCTGTGATTTGTGTTTCTCACCTGAACGCGGGTCACTGGACCCCTCCCAAGGTGGTCCCTTTCTCCGGAATCGAGTTGGATAGTTCTCCCTCCGTTTCTCCGGACGGCAAGACCCTATACTTCGCGTCTCGACGAAGGCTTTCCGGCCACCGTTCCAATGACTGGAATCTCTTCGTGGTGGCGCTTGAGGGCGAAAGCTCTTTCGGCGAGCCGGAACCCCTTGGGGAACGAATCAACACGGAGGCCAACGAAATAAACCCTTCTGCTAGCGACGATGGGACGCTCTATTTCGCGTCGGATCGGGGATCAAGGGATGGATTTTCGATATACCGAGCTGCCCCAGGTCAGCCGCCGGTGAAACTACCAGCTGAGGTCAATGCAGGGACAAACACTGCGCAGCCATTCATTGCGCGCGACCAATCGTTCATCCTCTTCGCATCGTATGGGCGCCCCGACGCCTTGATTGCGGGCGGCCATCCCTACGATCGTCCCGATCTTTACCTTTCGGAGTTCCGCGACCGGCGTTGGCGACCGGCCAGGCATCTGCTCCACGGCATCAACACCTATGCTGCCGAGAGCTTTCCCTCGGTGTCACCGGACGGCAGATGGCTCTTCTTCTCGAGTGAGCGCGCCGGCCTCGATCTTCCGTTGGAGAGGCCGCTCGACACAGTTCAATGGCTCCAGAAGTGCAAGTCGATCCTGAATGGCCACTCCAATTTCTATCGCATCCCGATCTCCGCGCTGGAGTTGTACCAGTGAAATGTCTCGCGAGACTCCTCGCACTGATGGGGGCGCTTGCCTTTTTTCCGGCGTCGGCTCAGCAGCCGAATCTGGAAATGGTGGGTCCTGGCCGGATTTTACGGACTTTTCGAGAGCAGGCTGGGGCCCCACCGTTGGTCCGATCCGAAGCTCATGCCCTTTTCCGGGTTTGCCAGGGACTCCGACCCTGTTTTGTCCCGGGACGGGAAAACCCTCCTGTTCGTGTCCGACCGACCCGTGAACGGCCGGGATGAGCACCGTTTCAGGATCTATGCCTGCAGGTTGGAGAGCAGCGGCGAGTTTTCCGCCCCTGAATTGTTCATCGGATCGATGAATCAAGGCCCTTCCATTTACTTTGCCTCCATGGCGAGCAACAACAATCTCTACTTCACTCAGGCAAACGCGGGAAACAAGTCCCAAATCGATATTCTCGTAAGCAGATTTCAGGGAGGGAGGTACGTTCCTCCAGAACCGATCGCTGTGCTCAACGGAAAGGATGTAGTCAACATCGAGGCCTTCATCTCTCCTGACGAGAAGTTGTTGCTTATCGGGTCGTTCAACCGGCCCGACTCGCTCGGAAGCGCGGACATCTATGCGAGCTTTCACGAAAAGGGAGCCTGGGCGGCCCCGATTCACCTCGGTGCGCCCGTCAATTCGGCGGCTCGGGACTACAGTCCGCGAATATCTCCCGATGGCAGGTACCTGATCGTCTCGAGCGAGCGAGGATTTGACGATGCGCAGGATCGGCGCTGGACCGCAGAGAGCCTTGTGGCACGGCTTCACAGCAACTACAACGGACTCGGCAACATTTATCGCATACCGATTCGTTCCATTCCAGCTTTGACAACAGGGCATGGATGACATGCGGACGAGATCGCCGGGATCTCTCTGGGGAGAAAAATCTACGCCGGAGCAATCAGCGCCCCGCCGCGGCGCGCCGCTCGTACTCTGCGATCGCTTTCTCCTGGCCCAGGAGGAAGGTCAGCTCGTCGAGGCCGTTGAGCAGGCAGTAGCGGGGGAACGGTTCGATCGGGAAGGTCGCGTTCGTCCCGTCGGCGAGGGTGATCGTGCAGGCCTCGAGGTCGATGGTCACGGTGGGTGGTGCGCCGCCGCCCGCCGCCGCGACCATCTTCTTGTGAAACCCCGGCTCGACGGCTATCGGCAGCAGACCGTTCTTCAGGCAGTTGTTCCTGAAGATCGAGGCGAACGACGTGCTGACCACGGCGCGGAAGCCGAAATCGTAGAGCGCCCACGGAGCGTGCTCGCGCGACGAGCCGCAGCCGAAGTTGTCCCCCGCCACCAGAACTTGCGCCGCGGCGGCCTCCGGCCGGTTGAGCACGAAGTCCGCGCGCGGCGAGCCGTCCTCCGCGTAGCGCCAGTTGGCGAACAGATGCCGGCCCAGCCCCGCCTTCCCGGTGACCTTCAGGAAGCGCGCCGGAATGATGATGTCCGTGTCGATGTTGTCGATCGGCAGGACGATGTAGCTCGACGCGATGGTGCGGATTGGCTCCATGCTCACTCCGGGATCATCTCGCGCGCGTCGGC
>WNGG01005844.1_pt1 | contig 13692 bp, 8 predicted proteins | sample 5400661 | NCBI WGS metagenome assembly WNGG01 (sample SAMN13153372, study PRJNA577476) | soil metagenome | isolation source: 100 cm soil or saprolite under Garry oak tree replicate 1 | place: USA:California | collected 2016-06-15
AAGCCATCCTGTGGGGCGACGCGATCCTTTGGGGAGACGCCATTCTCTGGGGAGACGCCATTCTCTGGGGCGACGCCATTCTCTGGGGCGACGCGATCCTCTGGGGTGACGGACTCAGCAGCACCTGGAATGATTCGCTCATGATCTACAAACAGCCTGCCATGGGCAGCGCCATTCTCTGGGGCGACGGCACTCTCTCGGGTGACGGCACTCTCTCGGGCGGCGACGCGATCCTCTGGGGGGACAGCATCATCTGGAATGCCAGGATCGGTCCTTCCGCGATTCTCAAGGGAACGTACCCTAAATGGTATGCGCGTTTCTTGGATCCCAATTCCGTAACGGACAGCTCTGAGGAGATCTTGGGACGCGCCGAGAATGGAGTCGTGCGGGGGCTTCGTACAGGCACCGGCAGTTCGTACTATCCGCAGGTGCCGTAATGCATCACGGCTCTGTGGCGCAACTGGGAATCGAGCACTATTCGAAAGACCTCATGGGAGATAATGCAGTGATCGGAATCAAAGATAAAACCGGCAATCGCAAAAGGCTAGCCTCCATTAGAACGCTACTGGCTGCTGCCGCGATGCTTGTTGTTACGGTCTGCCTGTACAGTCAGACCGCGAGTTCAGGGAGTGCGGAGGCAACGTCCGCCCAAGGCGCGGTCCACAAGATGGAACCCGCCGTGGCGATGGTTGCGTCGAACTCCGAACCAATTCGGGTCCTGATCCAGTTCGTGGAAGAGGAAACAGGCAGCCCATTACCGGGTCTCGGCGAAGGAGGATCGGATGCAGCGGCATTGGGGAGGGCTCAGACCGTCTCCGACGCCGGCGCGGTCCCGGACATGGCCTTCACTAAGATTCCTGTAGTGTCGGCATGGGCCTCTCCGAACGCGCTGCGATACCTGGCGAGCGACCCTCGTGTCGCGCGAATCTCTCTCGACCACAAGGTCCAGGGCAGCCTGAACATCACGGCGCGCGCTATCGGAGCGGACCTGGCATGGGCCGGCGCAATCGGGCAGCCAGGAGTCACCGGCGATGGTGTCGGGGTCGCGGTATTGGATTCCGGCATGGCCGATGAAGGAGACATCCATGACGCGCTGATAAAGTCAGTAAGATTCGTCGCCGGAGACACGAAGGACCAGTACGGCCACGGCACCCATGTTGGCGGTATCATTGCCGGCAACGGGTCACACTCGAAGGACTATACCGCAGTCTACAAGGGCATAGCCCCGTCGGCCAAAATTATCAATCTGAAGGTGCTGGACCAGACCGGAGCGGGTCTGACCAGTGATGTGATGGCTGCTCTCTCCTGGTGTTTAAATAACCAGGTCAAGTACAAGATTCGGGTCATCAACCTCTCGCTGGGGCACCCCGTCTACGAGTCGTACAAGACGGACCCGCCCTGCCAGATGGTGGAAAAATGCGTCAGGAGCGGGATGGTCGTCGTCGTGGCTGCCGGGAACTCCGGCAAAGCAGACGATGGAAGCCCCGTTTACGGTGGCATCATGAGTCCGGCCAACGATCCCGCGGTCATTACGGTAGGGGCCGTGGATACTCACGGCACCGCCTTCCGCGGCGATGACACGGTGGCCAGCTACAGCTCTCGCGGGCCGACGCCGATTGACGGGGTGATCAAACCCGATGTCGTGGCGCCGGGCAACAAGATCATTGCCAAGGCCGAGGACCATTCGGCTCTTTACAAAACATACCCTGACAACAGGGTTCAGAAGAGAGACAACAGGGTGGGAGTTGACTACTTCGTCCTGAGCGGAACCAGCATGGCCGCACCTGTAGTTTCGGGCACGGTGGCCCTGATGCTGGAGGCCAACCCCTCTCTGACTCCCAATGCCGTGAAAGCCATTCTGGCCTACACGGCGGAGCGCATGGCGACGCCGCACATCCTGGACCAGGGCAACGGCTACGTGAACGCAGAAGGGGCCGTCCGCCTGGCTTATGCCATCTCCCAGACGTCCAATTTGGTTAGGGCGGGGTCGCCCTGGATTGCGAATCCAGAATCTTTGCGGCCCTGGAGCATGATCCAAGGGGACGCAGTGCTTTGGGGGGACGCGGTGCTTTGGGGCAACGGCGTGGTGTGGGGAGACGCGGTGCTTTGGGGTGACGGCGTGATGTGGGGTGACGGCGTAGTGTGGGGCGACGCGCTCAGGAAAGCCGTCCTCTGGGGCGAGACCCTGATGGTGACAAAGCAAAATGCATACGGGTCTGAAGTTCTCTGGGGAGAGGGTACGCTCGGATCATCCGGATCATCCGGATCGATCATGGACGCGACTGCCACCTATTGGGGCCCGACGGTCCGGATTGAATATCGGTCGATCCTCCTTGCTACCGCGCCGCGCTGGTACCCGCTCTTTGTGGATCCGACCTCCCTGTCGGCGTCGGAAGACATCCTGGCTCGCGGCGAGCTCGGGGTTTCATCGCAGATCGTGGTGGGCCCGCCGGGGGCATGGTTCTATCCATGGTAATGAGCGTAGAACGTCCGTCAACTAAGCAGAAAGGGCCGGCCGGGTATCAGCCGAAGCGCGCGACTCAGGAACCTGGAGGCACAGAAACTAAGATGAAAGGCTCGGAGATATCAACCCCAACCCCAGCACGACACCCGCTCTTCTTACCGTTCATGTGGGGCGCGATCGCTCTGGGCTTCGGGGCCATTGGGTACGCTGTCTACGAGCTTTTCAACACTCCGTTCAGCTATGCGTGGATTCTGCTCGCATCCGTGACCGTTCTCTGCAGCCCTTTCACGATCAAAATTCCGGGAACAAATTCCAAAATATCCATCAGCGACACCTTCTTCTTCACGAATGTCGTGCTCTACGGAACTCCCGCGGGCATCATCACGGCTGCCCTGGATGCGCTGGTCAGCTCGCTTCGAAGAGGAAGATCCCGCAAGAGGCTTGAGTACGCGCTTTTCAATCTGGCGACTATGGCGTTCTCGGCTCTGGCGGGTGGCACGGTATTCTTCCACATGATAGGGCGCGGTGGGCTTGCGGGGCCGCCCGCCCCGACCGCGCAAGGAGTCTTCCTTCCCCTTGGCGTTCTCGCTCTGCTCCACTATCTGTTGAACTCCGGGAGCGTGGCCGCCATCGTTGCTCTCGAGTCGGGCAAAAAAGTCCGCACCGTCTGGCAGGAGAGCTTCCTGTGGACTTCCATTACTTACTTTGCAGGCGCAGGGGCGGCAGGATTCATTTCTGTCGGGCTGCGCGGACTTTCGCCTCTGATGCTGGGAGTTATACTGCCGGTCCTGGTTGCGACCTATTTCACCTACAAGACTTACCTGGACAAAGTTACCGAGTTGAACTCGGCCTTACACCAGGTCAACAACCTGGCCTATTACGACTCTTTGACAAACCTGCCGAACCGCCTGCTTTTTACCCCACATCTGCATCAGGCACTTGCCGATGCCGAACGTGACAATCAGCAGGTCGCAGTCATGTTTCTCGATCTGGACCGCTTCAAGCGGATCAACGATACTTTCGGGCATGGTCTGGGAGACCTTCTGCTAAAGGTGGTCGGGGACCGCCTGAGCGCCAGTTTACGCTGCGGCGATGTGCCTTCCGGCGATCCCCGGCCTGGAACCGCCATCTCCCTGGGCCGCTTCGGGGGGGACGAGTTCACACTCCTCTTGAGAAACTTCACCAACATCGATGACGTCGCCTCGGTGGCGCAACGCATCCTGGATGCCATCTCCATGCCTGTCGAGGTTGCGGGACACGAGATTTTCGTGACTGTCAGTATCGGCATCAGCCTCAGCCCCGCCGATGGCGGCACTGCCGATACGCTGCTCAAGAACGCGGATACCGCCATGTACCACTCGAAGGGCAATGGAAGAGCGGGCTACCACTTCTACTCCCTCTACATGAACGAGCGGTCCATGAAAAAGCTTTCCCTGGAGAATGACCTGCGGAGGGCTGTAGAGCGGGGGGAGTTTGAGTTGCACTATCAGCCGAAGCTGGACGCTCATAAGAGAACGCCGGTTGGATTGGAAGCGCTGATCCGCTGGGCTCACCCCACCCGCGGGCTTCTACTCCCGGCGGAGTTCATCCCCCTTGCGGAAGAAACAGGGTTGATCATCCCCATGGGTGAATGGGTGCTGAGAACTGTTTGCGCGCAAATCATGACCTGGCTTGGCGAAGGGATCGAGCCTCTGCCGGTGGCCGTCAACCTGTCGTGCGTTCAGTTCAGGCAAAAAGACCTGCTGCAAACGATCTCGCAGATCTTAAGGGAAATCTGCGTCGATCCCCGATACCTCGAGCTGGAGATCACGGAGAGCACGGTCATGCAGAACGATGAGGAGGCAGGCAGGACATTGCGAGGGTTGGCATCCCTGGGAGTGCGTCTGTCGATCGATGATTTCGGCACCGGCTATTCTTCGCTGAGCTCACTCAAGCGCTTCACCCTGGATACTCTCAAGATCGATCGCAGCTTCGTCAAAGACCTTTCTCACGACGCGGACGACCGGGCCATCATCTCGGCGATCATAGGGATGGCCCACACTCTCGGGCTGAGAGTCGTAGCCGAGGGGCTGGATACTGAGGAACAAATGGCGTTTTTGAAGGAACAGGGCTGCGACGAGTTGCAGGGATTTCTCTTTAGCCGTCCTCTCCCGGTCGATCAAATCAACACCTGGCTCGAAGAAAATCAAGTGTGGTCACTCCCCGCGCAACAGTCTGGTTATGCAAAGCTCTCGCTGTTAGCTAGGCCTTGAGATTGGAGCTCAGGCTCCCAGGTTTGGAGTTCAGCCTTTAGGCTGCGGGAGCGCAGGTATCCTGTTCACCGCGAAGACACGAAGACGCGAAGAATCGCAAAGGATTTCTTCGTGTCTTTGTGGTGAGATTTTTTTTGTAGCGGCTGGGCTGCTCGAGTACCCAAACGATTCCGCTAATCGCCACAGGACTGGGATTTATCCCAGTAGTCAGTAGTGTGCGAGAGCTTGTAAGCTAAGCAGCGTTGTGAAAGCCGGGGCCAGGGCCTCGGCTGGGACTACTCCGGATCACGCTGAAAAGATGCCGCTTGCGAAGCTTCTCCTGGCCTCATTGGTAACGGCGGCTCTTTCCCCTGTCGCGGCTCGTTCCCAAGCTCCTCATCCGCAGGGGGAGCTTCTCGAGACAAATAGCGAGGCCGGCCACTACGGTGGCAAGCTTGTAATCGCGCTGCGGGCGGAACCCAAGACGCTCAATCCGGTGATCGCCGTTGATGGTCCTTCCCGGGACGTGATCCGGCGAATGATGGCAGACCTGATTTTCATCAACCGCCAATCGCATCTCACAGAGCCGGGCCTCGCGAAATCCTGGACGGTTTCGCCCGACGGACGCCGTTATACACTGCAACTGCGTCGTGGTTTGTGCTTCTCCGACGGACTTCCCTTTGACGCCGACGACGTGCTTTTCACTTTCCAGGTCCATCTGGATGACAAGGTCCACTCCCCTCAACGCGACCTTCTGGTTGTCGGGGGGAAGCCCCTTGCGGTCCAAAAGATTGATTCGCATACGGTACGTTTCGAGCTGGCGGAACCCTATGCCGCTGCCGAGCGGCTTTTCGACAGCATCGCTGTCCTGCCCCGTCACCTCCTGCAGAAGGCGCACCAGGAAGGGAAACTGGCCGCAGCCTGGGATCTGACAACACCGCCCCGGCAGATCGCGGGTCTGGGACCGTTTCGCCTGAAAGAATATGTTCCCGGCGAGCGGCTTGTCCTCGAGCGAAACCCCCACTACTGGAAAGTGGATCGCGCGGGGAACCGGCTTCCGTACCTCGACGAGATTTTTTTCTTGTTCGTCGGAAGTGAAGACGTACAGGCAATTCGTTTTCTGGCGGGCGAAACTGACGTTATCAGCCGCTTGAGCGCGAAAAACTTTTCTGCTCTGGCGAAGGAGCAGCGGGCGCGCGGCTATCGCCTGGATGACCTGGGCCCGGGGCTCGAGTACAACTTTCTGTTTTTCAATCTCAACGATCTCGGCCCGAAGGGACCTGCGCAAATTGCCCGAAAACAGGCCTGGTTTCGGCAAGTGAGTTTCCGGCAGGCGATTTCGGCGGCCATTGACCGGGAAGGGATCGTTCGTCTGGTCTACCGGGGACGCGCCGCACCCCTGTGGGCCCACGTCACGCCGGCCAACAGGCTCTGGGTCAACCCGGCCGTTCCTCACCCAGGACGATCGCTCGCGCGGGCGCGCGAGCTGCTGGCAGCCGGCGGCTTCGCCTGGAAGAGCGACGGGACGCTGATTGACGGCTCGGGGGAGGCAGTGGAATTCTCGGTCGTCACCAGTGCCGGGAACGCCGACCGCGTACAGATGGCGACGATTATCCAGGACGACTTGAAGCAGCTCGGGATGCAGGTTCACCTGGTGTCTCTTGAGTTCCGCGCTCTGGTGGACCGTCTCATGAACACCCATGAATACGAGGCCGCCGTACTGGGTCTCGTCAGTGGCGATGTGGATCCGACGGCGGAAATGAACGTGTGGCTTCGGAGCACCTCTGGAACCTGGGTCAACGCAACCCGGCGGCAGCATGGGAGATTGAAATCGACCGCCTGATGCGCCAGCAACTGGGCGAGATCAATCATGCGGAGCGGAAACGCCTCTATGATGGAGTGCAGCGGTTAGTGGCGGAGAATCTGCCCCTCGTGTGCCTGGTGAGCCCCAATATCCTGGTAGGGGCCAAGAAAGGACTGGGCAATTTCCGGCCGGCCATCATGGACCACTACACGCTATGGAACAGTGAGGAGCTCTTCTGGACCAGCAGGTGATCTTGGGCCGCCCGACGAAAAGCAGACGCAGGCCGCGGTTACCGGTTCAGGAGCGGAAGTCTCCGTCCCCGGCCTGGAGCGACAAGCGCCTCGTGCGGGCGTGTCTGCGCGGCGATGATCAAGCATGGTCAGCCCTGATCGATAAGTACAAGAATCTCATCTATTCTGTCCCCATCAAATACGGCGCCTCTCCGGAGGATGCGGCAGACGTCTTCCAGGGTGTTTGTTTGGAGCTCTTCTCCGAGCTGCCTCATCTCCGCGAGATAGCCGCCCTCCGCTCCTGGCTCATTACTGTGGCCGCGCGCAAGTACTTTCACTTGATGCGGAGCCAGAGGAAGCGTGCCGGTGCTGAAGCAGAGACTGATAATAAGGTCGTCTTGCCCGTGTTAGTCGAGGAATTGGAGGGAGAGCAGATGATACGCGAAGCAGTCGAGCGTCTCCCGCGTCGATGCCGGGAAATGATCCGGCTCCTGTTTTACGAGCATCCGGCCTTGCCCTACAGTCAGGTGGCGGAGCGCTTGGGTCTGGCGACAGGCTCCATCGGCTTCATTCGACGGCGCTGCCTGCAACGCCTGCAGCAGATTCTGGAAGAGAGCGGTTTCTGACAGTGCCCGGCGCGATCCCACCAACAGAACAAGGCAGCTTGATTGCCCAGCTGGCCGGTATTGCGGACGAACCGGCCCGCCGCAATTTCCTCCGTCAGCGCCCCGGACTCTGTGAGCCGGCCGTGGTCGACCGAATATACGAGGAGGTAGTCAGGCTGGTTCGCGCGGACTTGCAACAGGCAGATCGCCTGGCGCAAGCCTCGCGCTGGCTCGCCGGCAAATTGAAGGATGATTACTGCCGCGCCCAAAGCTTGCGGGCGACGGGTCACGTACTATACGTGACGGGAAAGTACAACCAGGCCCTGGCCCGCTACCAAACCGCCCTGACCCTGTTTGAACGTTTGGGCAGAGAGGTCGATGTCGGGCGCACGCTCAGCGGTTCGCTGCACGCACTCATCTATTTGGGCCGGTATGAGCAGGCCTTCGCCTGGGCACAGAAAGCCCGGGAGATTTTCCAGAAGCAAGGGGATCGATTGCGGCTGGGGCGTCTGGATAGCAACATAGGCAACATCCTTTACCGGCAGGACCGCCTCGAAGAGGCCTTAAAGTCTTACGAAGGCGCCCACGATGTACTGCGCCGCGGCGGGGAACCTTCCGATGTCGCTGCTGTTTTGAGCAACATGGCGGTTTGCAGGATCAGCCTGAATCAGTTCGAGCGGGCATTGCATACCTATCGGGAAGCCCGCGCCTACTGCGGGCGGCACGGCATGCCGCTGCTTGTAGCCGAAGCTGACTACAACATTGCCTATCTGTACTACCTGCGCGGGGAGTACGCGCGGGCGATTGGCCTGTATCAGGCTGCGTACGCAGGATGTAAAAAATTGGACGACCGCTACCACATGGCTTTGTGTGACCTCGATCAGTCGGAAATGTACCTGGAGCTCAACTTGAGCGAAGAGGGCGCCCGGCTTGCCCAGCAAGCCTTCGACGGGTTCAAAGCGCTCGGCATGAGCTACGAGGGAGCCAAGGCGCTCACGAATCTCGCCATCGCCGCCAGCCATCGGGGCAAGGCCTCTCATTCGCTGGAACTGTTCGGTAGTGCGCGCCAACTCTTTGTTCGCGAGCGAAACCAGGTTTGGCCGGCTCTCATCGACCTCTACCAGGCGCTGGTGCTCTATCGGGAAGGCCACTATTCTCGAGCCCTACGCCTGTGTAAGGCGGCTTTCCGTTTCTTTTCTCATTCCCCCCTGCCAAGCAAAGCCGCCCTCTGCCAGCTCTTGCTGGCCCGTTTGTACCTTCAGGCTGGCAGGCCCCGGGCAGCCCAACAAACCTGTGTCGCAGTGTTGAAAAGACTCGAGCGGGCCAGGAGCCCGAATCTGAACTACCGGGCCCACTTCACGCTCGGGCAGGTGGAAGAGGCGCTGGGTAACGGAAAGGCTGCCTATCAAGCCTACCGGAAGGCGCATGCAACGCTCGAGAACTTGCGAAGCCATCTCAAGGGGGAAGAGCTCAAAATCGCATTCATGAAAGACAAGCTCGCCGTCTATGAAAGCCTGGTCTGGATGTGCCTGGAGGGCGGGAGACCGGCGAACCAACGAGCCGCCTTTACCTATATCGAACAGGCAAAATCACGCAGTCTGGCAGATCTGATTGCCTTTCATGCTCAAGCCTTGGCGGCGCCCGCGAACGCCCGCAACAATCGCGTGGGGCAGGTACAAAAGCTGCGCCAGGAAATAAATTGGTGCCAGCGCCGGATCCACGCGCACGAGCTTGCATCAAAGAAGGACTCGGCCCGCTCCGTTGAACACTTGCGTCAACGGACTCGCACGTGCGAGAACCAGCTGGCCAAAACCTTGACGAATCTCGCGGCCACGGATGCGGAGTTCGCCGCGTTGCAAAATGCGGGGACGGTAGGACTGGAGGCTATCCGTTCCGCCATCCCCGCGGATGCGACGCTTCTCGAATACTATCGGGCGCGGGACACTATCTACGTCTGTGTGCTGAGTCGAGACAACCTGAAAATCGTTCCCGTTACATCCGTGTCGCGCGTACGCGATCTTCTCCATCTGCTTCAATTTCAGCTCTCGAAATCCCATTCCACACCCGGCCGCGCAAGCGTCACTGCCGAGCCGCTTCACGCAGCCACACAAGCGCATCTTTGCGAGCTGTACAAGGAGCTGCTTTCCCCGATTCGGAACCAACTGGAAACGCGGCACCTGATCATAGTGCCCCATGATTTCCTGCATTATCTGCCCTTTCACGCCCTGTTTGACGGGGAGCATTTTCTCATCGATGAGTTCTCCGTTTCCTATGCTCCCAGCGCCAGTGTGTATTACCTGTGTTGCACGAAGAAGACAAAATTCCGGGAACAAGCCCTTGTCCTCGGCGTTCCGGACCCCCTCGCCCCCCAGATCCTGGAGGAAGTTCGGGCTGTGGCTTCCACTCTGCCCCACTCACGGCTTTTCGTGGGCGCAGAGGCCACGCAGGATCGCCTGGAGGAGTACGGCCCGACGAGTAGATTTGTGCACATCGCCACTCACGGGTTGTTTCGCCAGGACAATCCCATGTTTTCTTCCATCCGGCTCGGGAGCTCCCAACTGAGCCTGTTCGATATCTATCAACTCCGCCTGTCATCCGAGTTGACAACACTGAGCGGCTGCAGTACCGGCTTGAATGTGGTCGAGGGAGGAGACGAGCTGATCGGGTTGGTGCGTGGATTGCTGTATGCCGGCGCCCAGGCGGTTCTGGCCAGCCTCTGGGACGTGAACGACAAAAGTACTGCGGAGTTCATGAAATTCTTCTACGAACGCCTGCGAACAAACCCCAACAAGGCCCTCGCCCTACAAGCAGCTATGCGCAAGCTTCGGGAGAACTACCCCCATCCGTACTATTGGGCGCCGTTTATCCTGATTGGCAAGTTCGTTCCCTCGTCACCGTAGGAGCAAACCCAGAAGCATTTGCCTCGTGAATCTCACAGGTAAGTTAAGACCCCAGCCAGAAATGAGAAATGAAAAATGAGAAAAGTGGGAAAATTTTGCTCTGGCCTATATTTTCTTGACCCCTTCCGACTCTCTATAACTAGGCGCACAAATGTTGAGTGGCAAGCAAGAAACCTGAACGCGGTCAGGTTGCCCCCCTCGCTCAAACCTGGGTTGCTTCGCAGGCTAACGCTGACGCGCGGGAGTGCTTTATCACATGCGGCAGGGCCTTCGCGGCGAAAGCGAAGGATCAGACGGGCTTGGGAGAGAGATTATGACGTTAAGTCAAGGCAACAAACTTCCAATGGTGGGAAGTGCCGTACCTTGTGCGGGAGACGGAGACAAAATGGAAGAACAAACGAAAATCAGGGTTCTCGTCTGCGATGACATCCCCCTTATCCTCGATATGATCGGGCGGTTTCTCGAAGAAGAGCCTTCTATCGAAGTGGTGGGTAGAGCTGAGGATGGCGTCCAGGCTGTAGCAAAAACCTTTGACCTGGATCCCGATGTGGTACTGATGGACATCCAAATGCCCAGATTGAACGGCGTTGAGGCGACCCGCATCATAAAGGAGGCAAGAAAGAACACGAAGGTGCTCATGCTGACCGCGGAAACCGGGAGAGAAGTTTTGGGTCGCTGTATGGATGCCGGCGCCTCCGGCTACCTCGCCAAGGGCGTCTCGCCGCGTGACCTGATCCGGGCCATAGAGGTGGTATACAGGGGAGCTCCCTGTTTGGCTGCCGCGGGGCAGCCGAGATGAATCGAGAGGGCGTGAGCAAAAAATGAGCGCCCGCTCGCCGTGTCCTTGGTAACGAAAATCGAAACAAATTTCCCGCCGTTTGCGGGACGCTACGTGCTCGCCCCCCCGGGTGACAAGGAAGCTGTGGAAAAAGCCGCCGTGACGTAGGGTTCGCCCCGCGATCTGATGGTTTTTTTCACAGCTTCCTACGGCGATATTGGGGCAAGTAATTCAAGGAATTATCGTTAACGGGAAAATCGTGTCATGCTGTTTATCGTCATACCTAAAGAAGTGGGAAGAGAATGAGACATTTCGACATAGTTCAATGGGATGATTACGTACGGGACCTGCTCGAGCCGGCGGATCGGACCGCTATGAAGGAACATCTGGCGTCCGGCTGTCAAGAGTGTGCGGGCGCCGCGCGCCGGTTGCGCAAACTGGTGGCGGTTGCCGATTCCGAAGCCACATACAAGGCTCCTGGTTATGCGGTTGATTATGTAAAGGCGATTCATCCGCTACAGGCGCCAGAGAGGGTGCATGTGGCCCACAATCAAACGAGCTTGACTTACGATAGTTTTCGGGAGCCCCTCCCCGCAGGCATCCGCGGTCAAGGTCAAATCATTCGCCATACCCGCTACGAAGCCGGGGACCACAGCCTGGACTTGCGGCAGGAGATCGCGCGGGGCCGTTCCCGCGTCATGCTCGTCGGTCAGATCACAAATCAGAAAGAGCCGGGCGGACAAATGCCGGATGTGGCGGTTATCCTCATGTCCGGAAAAGAAATCGTGGCGCGAGCGGTCAGCAATGAGTTCGGGGAGTTCCTCGTCGCATACGAACCAAAAGCGCACATGAAGCTGTATCTTCAAGGTAACCGCGCGGGCCGGTTTTTAAGCCGGTCCAGGGCTAAGAGCCCGAAGGGCAAGGACTCGTCGAAAGCGCAGCGCCCCCCTCAGAGAAAACGCCGCGCCCGAAGCTGAGATAAGACTTGCATTTTAGCTAGCTAACGTCCGAACAAGAGGGGGATTGTGATGAAACCACGTTACTGGATATGGGTCGTTTTGCTGATTCTGTTGGCCGCGCCGGCGGCGGTCGCTCAGACAGGATTTATCCTGCGCGCCCCTCTAGCCGAAGTCCCTGGAATTGCCGTCCGGAATAACCTGACGGTAGTGCGTCAGCTGTACCCCTCGTGGCGCAATATCTTTCTTGTCGCCGTCCTGGACAACCGGGCCCCGTCGCAAGTGGTCGCGTCCGTCAAAACCGATCCGGCGGTACAAGGTGGAAAGGGTAATATCGAGCTGGACGGAGCTGCCGTCCTCCCAGAACTCGCCTCCGGAACTCAGCTGGATCAGTCGACTGTCGGCATTCTGGACGCACTTTCCGACCGCACCTCGGTCACCTACTTCGGAAGCACGGTCTGGGCCGGCTACGTTAATCAAACCGCCGCACAAATCATTCGTGTCGCGGACGCCCAACATTCGTATGGCAGCGGCTCCGGGACGATCGCCGTCATGGATACGGGGATTGATCCCTACCACCCGGTTTTTGTTAACAGTCTGGTCCTGGGTCACGACTTCACTCAAACACCTGACGTGGACGGTCCAGCGTCGGAGCTTACCGACCTCGACCAATCCACAGTCGCCATTCTCGATCAATCCTCAACGTCCATGGTGGACAAGACAATTGCCGTCGTGAATCAGTCGACGGTGGCCATCCTGGACCAGTCCACGGTAGGCATCTTGGACACGACCACACTGCCCGCCGCCTTCGGCCACGGCACAATGGTTGCGGGCGCGGCTAAGCTGGTATGTCCGGGGTGCAAAATCATGCCGCTGAAAGTGTTCACCGGCTCCGGCAGCGCCACCCTGTCCAACCTCGTCAGCGCCGCCTACTGGGCCGTGGCTCACGGAGCCAACGTAATCCAGATGAGTTTTAGCATGGATGTATCGTCGGACGAGCTTCTGGCGGCTATCGGCTATGCCAACTCCAAACGGGTCATCTGTGTTGCGTCGGCAGGCAACTCGGGGCTGCAAACCATCGTTTACCCTGCGGGCTGGAAAAAAGTGGCGGGAGTGGGGTCGACAGACAACTACGATGTGCGAAGTGTCTTTTCCAACTACGGTGCCAATCTTGTGAGCTTTGCCGCTCCAGGCGAGCGTGTCCTGCTTCCTTACCCGTACAACAACTACGCCGCTGCCTGGGGCACGTCCTTTAGCACTCCCTTGGCCTCCGGCGGGGCGGGTTTGTTGTTACAGATCGACCCCAAGATCAACCAGGACCAAGTCGCTACCTCGCTCTCACAAGCTCAAGCGCTTCTGGTACCAGGGCTGGGGGCCGGGCGAATCGACCTGTACCGTGCCTGCCAGTACTGGACGCTGCATAAGTCCAAGTAGCTCTTTAACTCTGCGCATTGACGGAAGGGCTTGCCACGAATAACACGACGCGGCAAGCCCCGCACCCAAAGGTTCCGTTCCTGGGAGCGCATCCCGCCTGCGAGCATCAGACACTCGGGGCACGCCGGAAGCTGGAAGCGTGCGCTCCCGGGGACGACCTCCGCGTCTCTGTCTCGAAAATACCGAATGGCGCAACTAGGTCCACCTTGGTAGCCACAAAGCCATCGTGGCACGGGCGTCTCGCCCGTGAAGGACTGGGCGGTATGGCTCACTCGCTCGCTATCAATAGC
>WNGG01028121.1_pt1 | contig 13692 bp, 12 predicted proteins | sample 5400661 | NCBI WGS metagenome assembly WNGG01 (sample SAMN13153372, study PRJNA577476) | soil metagenome | isolation source: 100 cm soil or saprolite under Garry oak tree replicate 1 | place: USA:California | collected 2016-06-15
CGTCAAAGTTGCATTTGTACGTTCCACCGGCAATAGTTCCCACCTTGGTCGTGACAATATAGCCAGAACGCCATAGCTCCTCTATTTCCCTGTCCAATCGATGTTCATTCCTTGGATTGATGGGAACGTAGCAATGCGCATCGATGAGAAATCGCTCCTCACCCACGTACTGGAGCAGGTCGCAATAGTCCAAACGATATCGTTTCTCCTTGGCAGCCCTGTTAATGTTGGCGTAGTCCAGGAAGAAGACGACTTTTTCTTTTTCCATGTTGTGATCTCCTGTTCAGAATGTGGTTTCCACTGCCTGCAGTAACGGAAGTGGATTGCTGTATTGAACCAGGTTCTCCTGGTTCCTGGCTTTTCTCCACTTGCAGCCAAAGTATATCGCTCATGAAGATTACAACTTTGCAACTTTGCAACGCCTTCACACGAAGAACATACAAGGACGGAAGAATACGTTGATACGCGCTTCGCTGGCTTAGCTGCTAAAGAAAAGCAGGATGATCAGGAAGAAAGGTTAGAGCTATGGCTAAAGGTTGGCGGAAGGACGATTATAATCGGCAAGTATTCGGGCAAAAAATAAGAGAATCCCGTTTGACTTTACAATGGTCTCTTGGGCATCTTACCCAACTCACTGGCATTAATAAGGGGACGCTACAACATGTTGAAAAGGGGGAAGCTCATCTGCCAAACGCTAAACGACAAACAGTAATAGATGTGCTCACGGAGGCACTACAACAAATTGGACAATCCACAAACCGTCGAGAATTCTTAAAATTAGCAGGTCTTACCACGGCCTCCACGGTTCTAAGCACGACGGCATTTACTACTCAACTTCAACCAGTAGAAATCCCAGGAGCAAGTAGTCAAGATAGGTTGTTTCAAAATAAGTCACATGAAGAGTACGCCGAGATATTATACCAGCAGCTAGAGTGGCAACTGGCAGCAACGTTTTGGCTTCTTGCTGCACAAGAGGCAAAATATTATGGTGATTGGGCCAAATGGAGTCGATGTCTATTACGTGCAGGACTGATGGAACTCAGCAACGGCCAATTTGAGATTGCTGAGTCAAGATTCAAAGAGGTTATTGACACATCTCAGGATGAAGTGGGTACGCTAGCTCTAGCAGAAGCTTACATGCGACTTGGCTGGCTCTACTATGAACAAGATAAATTTAGTCAGGCGAAGCAGGTTCTCCTAAAGAGCCAAACACTACTGCAAAACCCTGGAAGCAAAAACCCACGATCACTTCGTCTTCGCGAACACGGCTGCACTCTTGCACATGAAGGCAATGAGCTGCTGATGGCTCTAGAAAGTACGAGGCTGCATTGGTTAGGACGGACATATGTTGATTGGGGTATCCAGCAAGATAATCAGGCACTTGTAAAAGCAGGTTTAGCGAAGTTACACAAAGGCGAGAACTATGATGGTAAGCTTGGTCTACATCCGAATGTAGGATTTGCCTTGCTCCGTCAAATTCCTGCCCTCCTTCATCAAGGAGAATTGGATACTACTGAAAATTATCTAGCACGAAGTGAAGAGCTACTTGGCACACCGGGGACGGCAAGAGCCCATATCTATCTTCATAAGGGACTGCTCGCTCTTGAAGAGCAGCCTAAAAAGGCAAAAGATTTCTTAGAAAGTGCTCGTGAGGGTTTTGTCGAACCACTATTCTACTCGAGAGGATTAGCGGAAGTGTTAAAAGAAATAAGTGGAGTGTACTTGATGGATGACAGGAAAACGGGCGATGAGCTGGCATTACAGTACGCCTTAGCGACGGCTGTCCTACACCCTTATGGCCGGAACTTAGAACTTCTTCAGTTGGCTGCTCATAAAATATATTGGCGTATGGGCGAAAACATGACAGCGTTCAATAGATTCTGGCAGGCGCTAGAAGAGAAACTTTGGAATATGGAGTCAGTACCTTTCTCGGACTTGAGGTACTTGATGAAGTCTTTTCAAGAGAACGGAATACGTAATATAGAGACAGGTCTAGAGAAAGCGAAGAAGGCTATACGTAACGAGCTATTTAGAAAGTAGGGTCAGGATAATATCTCCTACGTCCTACACTGGACGTGCCTGCCCCATCCCCATCGCCGTCTTATACCCTACCCCGCAATAAAACGCCAGTTGTGCCAGCAGCAATAGCTGCTGGCGTACCGTCAACGGAGCCTCCTCTGTCGTTGCTTCATCTGGACCGCGCAGATCATACGTACACCTCCCTACAAAGCCCGGCTGCACATGCTGCGTAAACCGCACCTGGTGAGGCTTGAGATCGTAATCGCTAATCACCACTCCTTCATCTTCAACATACTGCTCGATACGCTCCCTCTGCACCAGGTGTACAAGCTCAGATGGCGCAAACTCCTGCCAGCGCCTCACCAACCCTGGAAACACGTATTGTGGCAAAGGCAGTAGTGCATGATGACCTCCATACACCTGGCTTCTTTTATTGGAGCGGTTAAACGTCGTCAGCGAGGCAAATTCCAACTCCAGCGTTTCAACGCGGCCCAACCTCAGCGTCCTTGCCCAGTCCATCAGCTTGCCAAACGATGTGCAATCTGCCCAACTTGAAGCATCACCGGGCTCAGCGATCACTTCCTCCAGCAAGAATACCTGCTTGCCAAGCTGCATGAACGGCGGCTTCTGTCCCCCAGGGGCAGTCGTATTGAAATGCATCAATGCATCGTAAAACAGCGGAAACAACTCGCCAAGCAGTAGCGTGATGCGTACGGTGTAGGTCTTTTCGGGGTCGAGCGGCAGATGTATGTTCTCTCGTTCTGCCTGGCGCATTCTGGGCTCAGGAATGGGAAATTGGAGGCTGGAGCACGTGAAGAGTCGCCGCTTGTTGCCTTCGTGCAGCCACGCGGCAACATCCGGCGCGGCAGAACGCATATATCCATCGAAATGATTCCTTTCTTCTCTGCATTCAACACAAAGAATCTGGCTGAGGGAACCTGGCGACCGCGAGGAGTATCACTACGCCAGATATGTCGCAATATGCAAGCAAACGAGCGTAGTGGCGACCCTTGCGGTCGTCAGGGGGTGGTATGGCACGATTCTCACTAAAATTCCTATCCATAATGAATGATTTCTCTCTATCGATGTGCTATAATCACGTGGGGTTATCCTATGAAACAGGCAGAGAGATGAAATCACCAGGAACAACACCTGCAGCGCGCGAAGTGACGACGACGGCTCCTTCCAGTTGTATCTGGCGACAGGCGACCCAGGCAGCGCCTGCCTCTTTGTACAGGCGCACCAACGCCGTCACCAGCCAGTGCGGAATACGCCCATCGAGGATCAATCCACGTTCGGTGGATACCGGCGGGAATGGCAGGTGATTCGCCTGTAAGTAGTCCAGGTGATCACTCAGAATGCGCATCGAGAGCACTGTTATTTGCTCATATGCATTCAGTTCTACCTGCAGCTCTGGCGTGGTGTTCGTGCTCACCTGGAGAGGAGGCGGAGCTAGCCACCCGATACGTGGATCGAACTGGTAAAATGGCTGCTGCCCGGCATGGACCGCCAGCGCCCCATAGAGCCAGTTTGGCCCTGGACCATACACGGCCAGTGGCGTATCGACTGGCAATTCTGCCAGCAGGCGCGGGATCATCTCAGGTTCCCAGCGTCTTGTATGCGGCGCCCAGGCCTGGAGGAATGTGTCCAGGTTTGCAACCAGCTCGACTGGAGCCATGTCCAGCTTCGTTTTTTCCAGTTCCTCGGGCGTGTAGGAGGTAAACAGCAGCACGATACGCTCGACCAGGGCGTCGAAGAGCGGTCCCTGGACAAGGGAACCTCGCTCCAACCCGGCGAGGGTTCCTTTGATCACCGGCTTATCAGCGTCAATGGTGGATATCCCATTCCGTGTAGAATACAATTCGGCCAGCGGCAGCAGGCCATGTACTTTCACCAGGTGACGCCAGGAGGCGGCATTGTCTTCTTGATCGGTCCGCAGCAGCAGCAAGGAGTGCGTACAGTTGCGAAATAAGCACGTTTCTCTTTCTGTGGGACGCCCGCCAATATCAACCAGCATTGGGAGATGACGGCGCTCCAGGTCAAGGCAAATACGTTTCACGAAGTCACTCGTCCACTCACCTTTGACGCGGATCAGCCGTACCTTATCCTGGTCAAGCTCGTGGAACCAGTTGCCTTCACCATCGGGACAGGCACGAATAGCGTGATGTGGGATACCGCGTTCGCGCAGCGCCTTCGCCAGGTTATAGAACAAGACCGATTTCCCTGCGTGGGGTGGCCCACCAAACAATATAGCGGGTAAGAGATTCATCTCTGGTATACTCCTGTCAATTGTCGCCCAGTCATATAGGAGAGACCGTTATGTCGAAATATGTACATACGCTGTTGGCAACCCTGGGCGGTCAGCCCCAGGTAGTGACGTTTACGCTTGACCTCCTGCTCCGCCGTGGTTTTCCCATCAGCGAGGTGATCGTGATCCACCCGGAAGCATCACACCCACGCCTGCAACATTCTTTAGACTGCCTTAATGCAGAATTCGTCGGCGACCAATACCACATCGATGGTCGAACCATCAGTTGCCACTTCCGCCCACACGTCCTGCACCTTGATGACGAGCCTCTTGTTGACATTGTGGACGACGAAAGCGCAGACGGCACGCTCGATACACTGCATCATCTCATTTGTGACCTCAAACGCCAACGTCGCCACATTCACCTATCCGTTACCGGCGGGCGACGCCTCATGGCACTGCTCGCAACCTCGGTCGCATTTCTGAATTTTGACCGGCACGACCGCGTATGGCATATCTACACACCAGAAACCGTTCAGCAGTGTACTAACGAAGGTGCTCTGATGCATGTTTCCGCCGAAGCTGGAGTGCGCCTCATCGAAAGCCCTTCCATGTCTCTAGGAGCCTACCTTCCGCATCAGGCCCAATCATTTGACGCGGCCCAATCGGCCCAACGCTCACGCCTGGATGCCCAGGAACGCGCACGCTGCAAGCAGGTCGTGAAGGCAGCAACACGACGTCAGCTAGATGTCCTTCAAGCATTCGCCAGTGGCTTAACCCCACAGGAGGTAGCAGATAAACTAAGCATTGACATCAAGACAGTCCATAGCCACAAGACTATCCTCCTTGATCATTGTCGCAATGCCTGGGAGAACAGTAACGAACCCCTCGACTACCGATTCTTGCAAAAAGCCTTCGCCGACTACCTTGACATTGACGAGTAAAGTATATCCCCTTTGAGTGGAAAGAACATCAGAAGCAGTTCTGAGTTTTTTCAGTAGCATTTCTGATGTGTTATTCCCAAAGGGATGGTATGCTTTCTGCTGCGGGAGATTTAGATGTATTAAGAAAGGATTGTAGGGGATGCAGGAAGTGACGTTTGATGTGCGGACTGTTACTCTTTCGATTTAGGAGTTCTATTATGAAGTATCTCTTTCTGGTTAGTATCGGGCCGGTTCAAGACTTTATCGCGAGTGCTCGTCGAACACGTGATCTCTGGTTTGGCTCATGGCTCCTGAGCGAGCTTTCAAAGGCTGCAGCCCAGGAGATTGTCAACACAAGTACAGGAAATAGTCTGATCTTTCCTGCTCCCCATGACGAAAATTTGCTCCAACCAGATAGCCAGCTCAATGTCGCAAACAAGATTGTCGCGCTGATTGATCTCCCACCTACAGATGTAGCTAAGGAGCTACGTAAGGCGATCGAGAGTCGTCTGCACACTATAAGAGATCAACAAGCATTTAAGGATATAGGCCCTTTGGATCGAAAAGCTGCAGACGAGCAAATTGATGATCTCGTAGAGTATCTCTGGGTTGCATTGCCGTACGAGGGCACGAACTATGCAATAACGCGCAACAATCTTGAAGCTCTGATGGCAGCACGCAAGAACACTCGTGACTTTCGCGAAGTAACATGGGGAAGCGGTGCCCCCAAGTCTTCAATCGATGGTCAGCTTGAGAGCGTGATACCAGAATATCTCTATCGACGGCGTGGTGAGCTTACTAATACACAAACGTTATATTACAAGTATAATGCTGGACCAGTCGAGCGGTTATCGGGAGTTGATTTGCTCAAGCGACGCGGCAATCCTGGTGGGGAAGCACACTTCTTTAGCACATCACATATTGCAGCGATGCCTTTCTCAAAGCGACTCGAACAGCTTGAAGATCCAGCACCAGCGAAAGAATTGTTCAACAAATATATTGCCAAGATACATGAAATTGCGCAATCTCAAAAACAGGTAGCGATGATTGATAGGATTCCCCAACGGATATCGCCACATCCTATCCTTGATAAGTATGACGGTTCATTACTGTTTGAGGAGCGCTTAGTTGACGTAGTCACTGACACTACAGGATTTGAACCAGCAAAGGAAGCCCTACGCTCATTCTACAAGCACGTAGATGATGCTCTTGGCAAAGCACGACCTATCCCTTACTACGCAATTTTGCTCGCGGACGGTGACTCTATGGGAGAAGCTATTGATGAGCAATCCAAACATGCAAAGGGAGCAGACAAGCACCGTGAGATATCACAAGCTCTAGATGGGTTTGCAAGGAATGTCCGCGAGATTGTTGAAACACACACAGGCGCGCTTGTCTATGCTGGCGGCGATGATGTATTAGCGTTGATGCCATTGCATATGGTGCTTGTCTGTGCACAAGAGCTAACCGAAGACTTTGCTAAGCGACTTGCACCGTTCACAAACAACAAAAGCAAATCTCCAACACTCTCCGTGGGTATCGCTGTCGTTCATCATCTTGACTCGTTGCGTGAAGCACTTGATCTTGCACGAAGTGCAGAGAAGCAGGCCAAAGGCGTGTCGGGTAAAAATGCTGTGGCAATCAGGGTCAGCAAGCGTAGTGGTGAAGAACGCGCTGTAGCTGGAAAATGGGGAGAGCTGGATAAACGGCTGACACAACTCATTACCTTCTACCGTGACGGCCACATTCCTGAAGGCACCAGTTATGAGTTGCGTGAACTGGCGCTACGCCTTACAGGGCCAACAGATATCGATGGACTCCAGGAAGCAATGCTGGCAGATGCAAAGCGTATACTGCAACGCAAACTATCTATACGACAAAAAACACATACACAACATAGTGCTGAAGAGACAAAACAGATACTGAACATACTGATGAAAATGCTTGGAGGAGAGGACAACCAGGAGCAGGGGCAGTCTGCTCCTGCACAAAAGGCACGTTTACGAGTTGAGGAATTCGCTACGGAATTGATTGTGGCACGCTTCTTTGCCGATGCAATGGAACTGGCAGAGCCGCAGAAAAAGGAGCCATATGAAGAAGGACAAGAATAAGGCCAGGCCCGCTCCGGGCAAACTGCAGCGCACGAGCAATATATCGCTCGTGCCGAGGAGTCCAGAGACTATCTGGATTATTGAACCACACGATCCGTTGATTGTCCGTGATGGACGACCCTTCGGTCCTGATCCCAGCGCACGAGCGATATCGCTCTCTTTTCCATTTCCTTCGACGACCACGGGCGGAGTCCGCACCAGGGAGGGTCTAAAAGCGGATGGGAGGTTCGATGTTAGCCAGATTGAGCGAGTCAAGCAGATCAAGGTGCGTGGACCTCTCCTGGTGCAGGTTGCACCAGGAGAAGACAAAATCGAGCGATGGCTGGTACGCGCCCCAGCAGACGCGTTACTGCTCGAGTCGGAAAAGAAAGACCATGTATTGTGTAAGCGGCTCGTTCCACTAAAGTTATACGCAGGGGCAGAGACTGCCAGCATTCACGGTGATGCATCGCTGATGTTGGTAGGACCTGTTAAGTCAGACCGGAACAAGCCAAGCAAAGGAGCTCCCCTCTATTGGTACTGGGGTACGTTCCAGAAATGGCTCGTTGCCCCTTCCGATCATGAGCAGCCCCTTGTCTCCCTGGGGCTTAGTGGCCCATCTCGTGAACACCGTCTCCATGTGAGTATGAACCCAGATACACTGACCGCGAAAGATGGGTCTGGAGTTCACCTCTCCTGGAAGAGATAATAAAACGCGTTTGAGCGGGGCACGTCGACTGGCACTGGCTGTTGTTGTTGATAGGAGAGAAACATCTGGCATCGTGGCTGGCCTTGCCAGCTTGGGTGGTGAACGTCGCATGGTGAGTTGGCGTAGCAGAAGTGACAATGACCTTCCAAATTGTCCTCCAGACCTACTAGCAGCAATCGTCAAGCAAAAGGCATGCCGGGTAGTGTTGCTCACTCCCGCCTGCTTTGAGCAAGGATATCGACCAGGATGGTTAGTCGAGCCGAGGGATGGCGTCCAACCGAGCCTACAAGCGATTGCTATTCAACGCCCACAGATCGTCTCAGGCTGGAGGCTCGAACATCCGGCAGGACCAAAACCAACACGTCGTCTTGCACCTTCTGGTACGGTTCTCTTTCTCTCGCTTACCGGAGACAACCAAGCAATCGAACAGTGGGTTAAGGGAATATGGATGCAGTGCATCAGTGACAAAGTGGAAGATCGTAACGACGGATTCGGGTTAGCTGTCCTGGGAAGTTGGTCCGGTCAGGCGGGAAAAATGCAAGAGGAGAAATAGAGATGAGAAAGCACCCTGGTTCTCCCCCAGAAGTTACCCCCCAAGAGCTTGCAGCAGTTATTACGCAGGTACGTGAGTATCAACTGATTACTCCACTTTTTGGTGGTGGTGCTGTGGCTGGTGAAACTGATCCTATCACAACCATTCGTGGTAGTGAGGTTCGGGGTCAATTACGTTTCTGGTGGCGGGCTTATCGTGGTGGACAGTACAAAACTCTAGAAGAACTGAAGCAGGCCGAAGATAAGATTTGGGGAACTGCTAGTACGAAGCACGGTGGAGGCCCCTCACAGGTACATATCCAGATTGAGGCGGATGCGGTCCCAGCGAACGCTCAAAAAGCACCCTTCTTTATTAATCAAGCAGGCAAAGTCAGATCGCGAGAAAACGTTGCTCCGGCGTACGCAGCCTTCCCCTTGCAACCAAGCGACGAGGATATTCACGCAGGAACTCCACTTAAAACTGTCTGTATCGGCGTCTCATTTACGCTCACGATCTCATTTCCTGATACTCAACAGCAGGACATTGAAGCTGCACTTTGGGCATGGGAGACCTTTGGAGGCATCGGTGCAAGAACACGTAGGGGCTTTGGAGCACTACGTTTAGTCTCTGTTAATGATGCGGATAATACTGATCTCCCTGATGCCAACACACAAACACCGGAGGATTGGATTAAACGGAAGCTTGGAAGGATCATTGTTCCGGGGACATATCTGGCAGGCATGCCGCATCTCAAACCCACTACACAGTTCAAAATTACCCCTCCTTCATCAGACGCGAAGGCTGTCTGGGATGACCTTATCGATGCACTCAAAAGCTTCCGACAAAGGCGTCGGCCATCCGCACATCCGAATAACCCTGGACGTAGCGAATGGCCCGAACCCAGTGAGATTCGCAAACTCACCAACCAGAGCCTACCAGCTCACAGCAGCCCTATTCCCAATCCGCCCATCCATAAGTTTCCAAGAGCAGTTTTTGGTTTACCTATCATCTTCCAGTTCAAGGATCGCGATAGGAACTACCATGACAACCCAAATAAAGATCCACGGCAGACTGTGCTACAACTAGAGACATCTGAGCGGCTGGCAAGTCCATTAATTTTGAAGCCGTTGGCCTGCAAGGATGGGAAATATGTAGGACTGGCATTGCTCCTGGAAGGGACAGGGGTAGATGAAGATCAGCTGATATTGAAGACGCAAAAGGGAACACCAGACCAGCAGAATGTGAAGGCGGCTTTTGCCCCGACAGAGTCCCTTGTAGTTGGTGAGGACAACTCAGGAGCCCCAATCCATATTGATAGTGCGACCAACGCTCTGCAAGCCTTTTTAAGATACCTGTAAGGAGCTTAATAATGAGTACACAGCTTACTTTTGTTCATGCCCTCTCACCATTGCACGCTGGCATAGGCCAGGGTGCTGGTGTGATTGATCTTCCTATCGCCCGTGAAAAGTCTACGGGCCTCCCTTTCTTACCTGGCTCGTCACTAAAAGGTGCATTACGTGCCCTCTGTGACGACGAGAAAAAATGCAAGCAAATCTTCGGCCCTGGCACTACAGAGAGTGGTCCAAACAGCGATTATGCCAGTTCCATCCAGTTCTCGGATCAGCGGCTGCTCTTGCTGCCCATTCGCAGCCTGGCCGGGACGTTTGCCTGGGTTACATCGCCTTATGTGTTACGCCGCTTCGTCCGTGACCTGCAGGACATCAGAGTGGATGCACCAGCGAGTATCCCAGATCCTAAACAGAACGAGGATTGCTATATAGACAAAACCAGGAGCAAGATCAAAATCACTTTGGGGAATAAAACCAGGGTCTTTCTCGAAGATCTTGATCTCACTCCGAAGGATGAAGATGCCACAGCATGGGCCATCTGGATTGGTAGCAAGGTGTTCTCTGACACCACCTGGCAGCAGATGCTTGCGGAACGGTTCTGCATCATTCACGATGATGTCTTCAATTTCCTCATTGACACTGCCACGGAGATCACGACACGCATTAAGCTGAAGGAAAATACGAAAACAGTAGATACAGATACAGGCGGGCTCTGGTATGAGGAAGCATTGCCTTGCGAGACGATCTTGTATGGGTTGGCATTGGCTACTCCTGTGAAGGCTTCAGGAATGACAGATCAAGGAGTATTCGATGAACTCACCACCTTGATGAACAAGGCAGTGCAACTCGGTGGTAAAGCAACGGTAGGACGTGGCATGTGCCGGGTGCAGATGGTACAGGGAGGAGCATAGATCATGAAGACGCGCGATCAGGAATACGCTGCTGATGTTTACAAAAAAGTATCGGAAGTCAAAAAAAATGTCAAAGAAGCCGAGCGCAACAGATATGGAGGAATGGCACATCAACTGCCCATCCTCATTCGCTCGGCTGGCCTGGTACAAGCACTGGCTTTTCTCGAATCAAGAGATACGGAAGGACACAGGCTACTGCTTAATGATCTTGCCGCAACGGTGGGCAGACCAGGTACATTATTGAAGAGCGCAAGAGAGGCTGGAATCGGTGAGTATATGTACTTGACCCGGCAGGTCCTGGCTGCCCTGCTCTGGTATAAACGTTTCGCGCAATCAGTCTTGGATATCAAGGCAAGCGATGCGGAGAGAGATGTAAGTCAACCTTCCGACGTAAAGCCAGGTAATGTGGAGGTCAAAGTATGAGTACTCGTCGTGATAAACTCAAGGATATCAAACTGAGCGATGCGCCTAATTCACACGTTGAATTGTGGCTTGATAAGTACATTACCGATCAAAAAGAGCCTGATAGTCGACGTCAATGCGTCACTGAGGTGTCATCACTCCCTATACCAGAAGCATACGAGGAATTTTATAAGCGTTGGCTGCGGATGCTCGAGGATCGGGGAGCGAAAAAGCGTCCAGCTCATGTCAAGGGACGCATGATTATCGGTCTGGGTGATGAAAGTGTGCTAGAAACGGCAATTACCTTACACAGAACCTACGGTGTACCTTATATTCCCGGAAGCGCACTCAAGGGATTGGCGGCCACGTATGCCAGGCAAAGGCTCGGAGAGGCCTGGCAGAAGGGCAGCAAGGACAGCGAAGCTTATAAGATTGTCTTCGGGAATACTGATGATACAGGCTATATTACGTTCTTTGATTCGTTGTACATACCAGGGACAGGTCATAAACACAATGGGGAAGCGCAAGCTCTTTACCCTGATGTAATCACGGTTCACCACCAAAAATACTACCAGGATCCCAATAACCCACCTGCCGATTGGGATGATCCTATCCCTGTGCCATTTCTCAGCGCTACCGGCGACTTCCTGATTGCGCTAGCTGGCCCAGAACTCCAGGAGCAAGAGGCGTGGATCGAAAAAACTTTTACTATTCTCAGGTACGCTCTGGCGGAGATGGGCATCGGGGCGAAAACTTCCAGCGGCTATGGAAGGATGGAACTGGAATAAGACTGTAATGAACCGGGTTTCATTGAAACTGATCTACAAAGGGCGTAGGACTATAAAGGAGATTCGTATGGCCAGAGCATTGCTCATTCTGTTTGGCGGAAGATCGATGCCTAATATGCTTACTATCATTCATGAAGAACTCGCCCTTGTCGTTGCCCTCGTTTCAGAGGATCAAAAACAACACTTGACAGAATTGCGCCAGTCTTTAGAGTTGCTTTTTAAAGGCCAAACACAGAAATTTCAGTTAGATACTTCCTACACTGTCAACGCCTTTAAACTGGATGAGGTGTACCAGACTTGTAAGCATGTTGTCGAAACCTATTCCCGTGCAGACCATCCCAACTACGAGTGGATATTTAACGTTACAGCAGCAACAAAGATCATGAGCCTGGGAGCATACAAAGCAGCGACAGAGTTCAAAGATCAAAACAAACCTATTAAGTGCTGGTATCTTGATACCTTCCACGCCTCTGTCATACCTCTCATAGGAGAAGCCAGAGATAGCAGTATCTTCCATCTAACCTTAGAGCAGTATGCGGCAGTATACAATTGCCAGATAGAACCAGTTGTTCATAAAGAGCAGCGTGAGTATTACCAGAAAGAATGGCTACCATTTGCCAGATATCTAGCCGAGCATCCACATACTATTGATGTACTCAAAGACTTTCTAGAACAAATGGGAGGAAGTCCCAAGGAGGATGCCTCTAAAACCTGTCCCATAACGCCTGCAGTTGATGAAACATACGCTTTTCTGGAAGCTATGCACAAAGCCGGTCTTCTAGAGAGCTTGCAAAGGAAACAGAATATTATCTCAATAAAATTCACCAGTATGCAGTATCATTTTCTGAATGGCGCATGGCTGGAAGTATATGTATGGGATGCAGCACAACAACTTGGCATATTCTCCGATTGCCAGTGGAGTTATAAAATTCCTGAAGAAGACAAGCCCAAAGATAACAGAAATGAGCTGGACGTAACACTACTATATAATGCTCAATTAATCCTCATAGAATGTAAGACGGGAGAAAAGGACTTTTATGGATCAGATACTATCTATAAAATAGATTCTCTGGCAACCTTGTTAGGAGGGAAATTTGTCACTAAAATAGTGATTACAAGCTTGCCTAATCCTACATTCTTACCTGCCCTGGATAACAGGGTGCGCGGATTACAAGACAAGTTCGCTGACCTAACGAAGAGAGCGAAAGGAAGTCACGTAGTAATTGTAACCCGAGAAGATTTACCACATCTTGGCAGGATTTTAAGAAAGCAAGCTGAAGATCCAGATTATTCGAGGTCATAAACACCATGCTCATCCTAAACTTCACCCACCCCCTCACAACCGAGCAGCGAGCACAAATCGAAACGCTCGCTCACACTTCTATCGAAGAAGTACGCGCCATCCCCGTCCAAATCGACCAGGCCGAACCGCTAGAACTACAAATTACTGCCATCGTAGACGCCGTCGGGCTCTCCTCCGAAGAGTGGCAAACTCGCTCATTGCTCATCAACCCGCCAGGTTATGCACCTGCAGCCTTTGTCCTGCTCGCAGAACTTCACGGGCGCATTGGCCATTTCCCATCATTGATACGCCTGCGTCCCAAAACTGGTCCTATGACCTCCTACGAAGTAGCCGAAATACTCAATCTGCAAACCATCCGTGAGACAGCACGTAAGCGTCGTTAGCGGTGTAGCGTGTAAGTGAAGGCCAGTCTGGTCCC
>WNGG01005845.1_pt1 | contig 13691 bp, 11 predicted proteins | sample 5400661 | NCBI WGS metagenome assembly WNGG01 (sample SAMN13153372, study PRJNA577476) | soil metagenome | isolation source: 100 cm soil or saprolite under Garry oak tree replicate 1 | place: USA:California | collected 2016-06-15
GGATGCGCCACGCCGATAATCGGAAATCGCTTTGCCGGAACGAAGCAACATTCCCCCTGGCAGGCCCGCGATCCCGATTTCTGGATAGTCTCTAGACGACCGTTTGCAGCTCATCGCCGATGAGCTTCACCAGCGCCTCGGCGTTGACCAGCGCAATGCCGCCGCGCTCGAGGCGGACCCATTTGCGCTCTTCCCACGCGCGCAGCTGCTTGTTCGTGCTCTCGCGCGACATGCCGATGATGTTGCTCAGTTCCCGCTGGGTGATACGCACCTTGCGCTGCGCGGCCGACGCTTCGATCCCCCCGGTCAGTTGCAGCAGCGTCTTCGCCAGCCGAACCGGGAAGCTGACATACATGACGTCCTCGACCTGCTCGCTGGTCCGGCGGATGCGGGCGCACAGGATCTCGATGAACTTGAGGGCGACGTCGGGCTCGCGGCGCAGGAAGGGGATGAAGTCGCGCCGGTCGATCACCATCAGCTCGCAGTCGCTCATCGCGACCGCGTCGGCCGTGCGCGGCCGACCGTCGAGCAGGGCGATCTCGCCGAAGATCTGGCCGGGGTTGATGATGTTGAGCACGGCCTCGTGGCCGTCGCTGGTGGGGACGCTGATCTTCACCGAGCCCCACAGCACCGCCATCAGCCCGGTGCCGGGATCCCCCTTGGCGAAGATCATGGCGCCCCGCCGCACCGAGCGCCGCGTCATGTAGGTCCCGAGATGCTCGATGACGGCGGGCGGAAACTCGCGGAACAGCGGGTGGTTGCGCAGCGGCGCGAGCTTGTCGACCGGGCGGGACGGCGGTTTGGGAGCGCGCGGCACGATGGGGGTCACCTCGCTCGAGGCCGAGGGGGCGGCGCCCGGCGCCAATGGAGCGGCGCCTTCCTCCGTCGCCTGTTGCCGGCGATCATGAAAGATTGTTGCGCCGTTTGAAAGCGCATTTGCCGCGCATTCGAAATGACGCACTGGGAACCGGATATACCTTTGGTCACGTGGCGCCTCCTTTGAACCTCAATGTTCAGTTGTTCCCCGACGCTCGTTCATCCCTCTACGACGTAGACCACCTCGCTGCGCTGAAGGCTGGCCCGGTAAATCTTCGACACGGTGAGCTGCGGCACTTCGAGCTGTGGCCGCTCGATCCCGAGCCGCGCCACATGGCCGACCGTCGCGCCCAGCATGGCAACGACCATGCAGCCGAGCACCATGGCGGCATAGACCGCGGCCATCGGCACGAACAGGCACAGCCCGCCGACGATCTCGAGCGCGCCGATGACGACCCGCATCGTCTGCCCGAGGCCGGTCGCCTCGAAGGCATCGACCATGAGGTCGGCGCCGGCGAGCTTGGCGGCGCCGGCGAGAACGTAGGCCGTGCCGATGACGGCATGAATCCGAAGGAGGGCGAGCCTCGTCATGACGACCGTCCCGTCTGCGCCAAGCCCCTCGTTGGGTGGGGGCTTTGCCTTGCAGCAACCATGCCCCGCGAAACCCCAACGCTGTGTGAAGCGCTTCACACAAGTCGGAATTCGCGGTCCGGACGGTCAGTTCGGGGAGCGTGGTTCCGACCCGCCTTCAGATCCGCCCTTCCTCGACCCCATGGCAGGCGACGAGGGTCGAGCCCCCCGAAAGCAACAGGGGCAGCTCGCTGCGGCAGCGGGAATTGGCGAAGGGGCAGCGCGGGTGGAACGGGCAGCCCTTGGGCGGATCGATCGGGTTGGGGATTTCCCCCTCGACCGGCTTGCGCGGGCGGCCGGTCAGGTCGAGGTCGGGCACCGCGTCGAGCAGCATGCGCGTATAGGGGTGGCGCGGGGCGCGGAAGAGGTCGCGGGTGGGGCCGACTTCGACCAGCCGGCCGAGATACATGACGCCGATCCGGGACGCCATGTGGCGCACCACGGCGAGGTTATGGCTGATAAACAGGTACGTGAGGCCGAACCGGCCCTGCAGGTCGCGCATCAGGTTGAGGATTTGCGCCTGCACCGATACGTCGAGCGCGGAGGTCGGCTCGTCACAGACGATGAAGTCGGGCCTGGATGCGAGCGCCCGCGCGATCGCAACGCGCTGGCGCTGGCCGCCGGAGAATTCGTGCGGATATTTGCGCCCGTCCGCCGGATCGAGCCCGACCAGCCGCAAGAGGTCGCCGACCTGCCCCTCGATCTCCGCCCGCGTGCGCAGCAGCCCGAACGCACGGATCGGCTCGGCGACGATGTCGCGTGCCGACCAGCGCGGGTTGAGGCTGGCATACGGGTCCTGGAACACCATCTGGATGCGCCGGCGCAGCCGCTGGCGCTCGGCGTGGCGGGACGGGTCGTTCATCGAGACCCCGGCGATCACCACGTCCCCGGTGGTCGGCGCGATCAGCCCGACGGTGAGCTTCGCGACGGTCGACTTGCCCGAGCCGGACTCGCCGACCAGCGCAAAGGTCTCGCGCTGCCCGATGGCGAAGGTCACGTCGATGACGGCGGCAAGCGTCTGGCGCGGCACCCGCTCGACCATGCGGTTGAGCCATGGCTTCGACACGTCGAAGACGCGGCCCAAATCCTTGGCCTCGACCAGCGGGGCCGCACTCATCGCGCCGCCTCCGCCATGTCCGGCTCGAACAGCCAGCACGCGACCTCTGCTCTGCCGTGCGGCCGAAGCTCCGGGCGCCGGGTGGGGCAGGGGGCGAACGCCCGCGGGCAGCGCGGATGGAACGGGCAGCCGCTCGGGATGGCGGTCAGGCGGGGCATGGTCCCGGGAATCTGCACCAGCCGGTCGATGTCCGCGTCGGGCTTGGGGATCGAGCCCATCAGCCCGACCGTGTAGGGATGCAGCGGCGCCTTCACCACGTCGCGCACCGGCCCGATCTCGGCGATTCGCCCGGCATACATGACCGCGACCCGGTCCGCGGTCTCGGCAATCACCCCCATGTCGTGGGTGATCAGCATGACGGCCGCGCCGTGGTCGCGGCACAGACGCTTGAGCAGCGCAATGATTTGCGCCTGCACCGAGACGTCGAGCGCGGTGGTGGGCTCGTCGGCGATGACGAGCTCGGGCCCGGCGGCGAGCGCGAGCGCCAGCACGACGCGCTGGCGCATGCCGCCGGAGAACTGATGCGGATAGCTGTCGACGCGCTGTTGCGGCGCCGGGATTCCGACTTCGGCAAGCAGCGCGACGGCTCGCCGCCGCGCCTCGCCCGCATCGACATCCGTGTGGGTGAGGATGGTTTCGCTCAGCTGATCGCCGATGCGGTAGAGCGGATTGAGGCTGGTGAGCGGATCCTGGAACACCATGCCGATGCGCTTGCCGCGGATGCGCCGCATGCGCTCGGGCGGCAGATGGTCGATGCGCTCGCCTTTGAGGCGGATCTCGCCGGCGCCGATGCGGCCGGGCGGCTCGATCAGGCCGATGATGGCGGTGCCGGTCAGCGACTTGCCGGCGCCGGATTCGCCGACCACGCCCAGCACCTCGCCCGGCATGATGTCGAACGACACGTCGTCGACCGCGACCAGCGTGCCGCGCCGGGTCGGGAACTCGACCCGCAGGTTGCGAACGCTCAGCACCGGCGCGGTCATCGCAGCTTGGGATTGAGCGCGTCGCGCAGCCAATCGCCCAGCAGGTTCACCGCGAGCACCAGCACCGCAAGGGTGATGCCGGGAAAGATCGCGATCCACCATTCGCCGGAGAACAGGAACTTGTTGCCGATGCTGATCATCGTGCCCAGCGAGGGTTGCGTCGGCGGCAGCCCGACGCCGAGGAACGACAGCGTCGCCTCGAGAATGATGGCGATGCCCAGATTGATGGTGGCGATCACCAGGACCGGCCCGATCACGTTGGGCAGTACGTGGCGGAACAGGATCACCGCCGGATGCAGGCCGATGAGGCGGGCCGCGAGCACGTAGTCCTTGTTCTTCTCGACCAGCGTCGAGCCGCGCACGGTGCGCGCATAGGCCACCCACGAGGACAGCCCGATCGACACCACGAGCACCCAGAACACCATCTCCTCGTTGCGGCCCTCGCCGAACAGGGCGCGCACGGTGCCGTCGATGAGCAGCGCGATCAGGATCGCCGGAAATGTGAGCTGCACGTCGGCCGCGCGCATGATGAGCGAGTCGACGGCGCCGCCGACATAGCCGGCCGTCAGCCCGAGCACGATGCCGAGCGCCGCCGCAAAGGCGACCGCCAGCACGCCGACGATGAGCGAGATGCGCGCGCCGTAGAGGATGGTCGAGAACACGTCGCGCCCCTGGTCGTCGGTGCCGAGCAGGAACCGGCGGTCGCCCTCCGCCGCCCAGGCCGGCGGCATATGCGAATCAAGCAGGCTTACCTGGCGCAGATCGAACGGATCGTGCGGCGCGATAAAGGGCGACAGGAACGCGGCCAGCACGATCACCAGCGTGACCGCCGCGGCCACGACAGTCACCTTGGAGCGGAGGAACGAATAGACGATGTCGTTGTCGAGGAACGCGGCCAGCCGCCCTTGCGAGCGTGCATCGGGCTTCACCGGTTGGCTCGGCGCGTCCATCGGCCGATCAACCGCTTCGCGTTTCGAGCCGAATGCGCGGATCGATCGCCACGTAGAGCAGGTCGACGACGAGATTGATGGCGACGAAGATGGCGGCGACCAGCAGCAGATAGGCCGACATCACCGGAATATCGGCATTCTGCACCGCCTTGAGAAAGAGGAGCCCCATGCCCGGCCATTGGAACACCGTCTCGGTGATGATTGCAAACGCGATGATCGAGCCGAATTGCAGCCCGGCGATGGTGACGACCGGAACGAGGGTGTTCTTGAGCGCGTGGCCGAAATTGACGGCGCGGTCGGTAAGGCCGCGCGCGCGGGCGAACTTGATGTAGTCCGTGCGCAGCACCTCGAGCATTTCCGCTCGCACGAGCCGCATGATCAGGGCCATCTGGAACAGCCCGAGCGTGATCGCCGGCAGGATGATGGCGCGCAGCCCCGAGGCGGTCAGCAGCCCGGTGGTCCAGAATCCGAGGCGCACGACCTCGCCGCGGCCGAACGCCGGCAGCACGCCCAGGCTGACCGCGAACGCGAAGATGAGCAGGATGCCGATCAGGAAGACCGGCAGCGAAATGCCGAACAGCGACAGCGCCAGCAACAGCTGCGACAGCCAGGACCGCCGGTTGAGCGCGGTATAGACGCCGAGCGGAATCCCCAGCATCAGCGAGAGCAGGGCGGACACCAGGGCGAGCTCCATGGTGGCCGGAAAGCGCTCGCCGATCAAATCGATCACCGGCGTCTTGAACTGATAGGAGATTCCGAAATCGAAATGCAGCGTGTTCCACACGAAACGGCCGAATTGGACGGGCAGGGGATCGTTGAGCCCGAGCACCTCGCGCAGCCGGGCGCGGTCCTCCACGCTGGTCTCGATGCCGACCATCTGGTTGATCGGATCGCCGACGAAGCGGAACAGGGTGAAGGCGATCAGCGCCACCACCAGCATCACGAGCAGGGCCTGGAGCAGCCGGCGGATGACGAAGGCAAGCATTGGGTCGAAATGCCTCTGGTGCTGTCCTCGCCGTGGGCCCGGATGGAGCGAAGCGCAATCCGGGAGCGCCGGTCCCGCATTTCGCTACGCTTCATGCGGGCTACGCGCTACGCGCTCACATACTGCCCGTAGACCGAATCATGACGGCGACCTTGCCGCCTCACTCCTTGCGGAACCAATAGAACAGGACCTGATTGTCGGCGCGCTGCACCACCTTCACTTTCTTGGATGCGCCCCACACCAGCGCCTGCTGGTGCAGCGGGATGTGCGACACGTCGTCGTGGATGATACGGAAAACCTCGGCGATCATGTCGTCGCGCTTCTTGGTGTCGAGCTCCCTCAAGATCTTGCCCGCCAGCTCGTCGATCTTCGGATTGCAATAGCCGCCGAGATTGAACTGCGCGCCCTTGCCCTTTTCGTCGCGACAGCCGACGACGTTGTTGAGCACGTTCCATGAGTCCAGCGACCCGGGCGTCCAGCCGAGCAGGAAGAACGACGTGTCATAGCCGCCGCTCGCCAGCACCTTGGCGAAATATTTTGCCTTGGGCTGGGCCAGCAGATTGATCTTCACCCCCACGCGCGCCAGCATGGCGGCGACCGCCTGGCAGATCGCCTCGTCGTTGACGTAGCGGTCGTTCGGGCAGTCCATCTCCACTTCGAAGCCGCTCGGGTAACCGGCCTCCGCAAGCAGCTTCTTGGCCGCCTCCGGATCGTACGGCCAGCGCTTGAACTCGGCCGCGCGCGCGAACAGCAGGGGCGAGATCATCAGCGCCGATGGGGTCGCGAAGCCGCGCATCACCCGCGATTTGATCGCCTCGATGTCGATCGCCTGATAGAACGCCTTGCGCACCCGCACGTCCTTGAACGGGTTCTTCCCCTTGACGTTGGAGTGACCGAGCTCGGGCCGCATCTGATCGAAGCCGAGGAAGATCGTGCGCAGCTCCGGCCCCGTCAGCACTTCGGCGGTGCCGCTGGCGTTGACCCGCTGGACGTCCTGCAGCGGCACCGGATCGATCCAGTCGACGTCGCCGGACAGCAGAGCGGCGACGCGGGTCGCATCGTTGCCGATCGTGGTGAGGATCGCCTCGTCGAGATTGTGCTCGGGCTTGCCCCACCAGTTCGGATTGGGCTTGAACATGGTGCGCACGCCGGCCTGGTGCTCGGCGATCGTGAACGGGCCGGTGCCGTTGGCGTGCAGCGCGGCGTAGGTCGCCTGCTGGCCGGTGGCCGGCTGCGGCATGACGGAGTTGTTGGCCTCCGCCCATTTCTTCGAGACGATGTACCAGGTGTCCCATTCGTAATGCAGGATCGGATTGGGCCCGGACAGGATGAAATCCACGGTATGGTCGTCGACCTTCACCACCCTGGTGTCCGGCTGCAGCCGGGTCTTGAGGTCCGACCCGTTGGCGCGCACGCGCTCGACCGAAAACAGTACGTCGTCGGCGGTAAAGGCCTCGCCGTTCTGGAACTTGACGCCTTTGCGCAGATGAAAGCGCCAGCGGGTCGGCTCAAGCACTTCCCATCGCTCGGCGAGACCGGGGATGATGTCGAGGTTCTTGTCCCGCTTGGTCAGGCCCTCGTACACGTTGCCGAGCATGCCGAGGGTGAAGCTCTCGTTGAGCGAATAGGGATCGAGCGACTTCAGATCGCCCTGGAAGGCGAAGCGCAACGTCGCGGCCGTCGCCGGCTGGATCATCGCGGCGACGGCAAGCCCCAAGACGAACAATACGGCTCTCGGCTTCATCTTCATGCCCCTGGTTGTCTGCCTCGCTGCCCCGGTCATTCCTTGCGGAACCAGTAGAACAGGATTTGATTGTCCGGCCGCTGCACGACCTTGACCTTCTTGGACACGCCCCAGGCCAGGGCCTGCTGGTGCAGCGGCACGTAGGCCCAGTCCTGGTTCTGGCCGATCTCGTAGGCGTCCTTGATCAGCTGGTCGCGCTTGGCCTTGTCGCCTTCGACCAGGATACGGCCCGTCAGCTCCTCGATCTTGGGATTGCAGTAATTGCCGACATTGTTGTTGCCGCCGTGGCCCTTCTCGTCGCGGCAACGATACATGTTGGCGAGGATGTTCCAGGAATCGAACGAGCCGGGCGTCCAGCCGAGCAGATAGAACGACGTATCGTAGCCGCCCGAGACGAGGATCTTGGCGAAGTATTTGGCCTTCGGCTGCGCCAGCAGGTTGATCTTGACGTTGACGCGGGCCAGCATGGCGGCGATCGCCTGGCAGATCGCCTCGTCATTGACGTAGCGGTCGTTCGGGCAGTCCATCGTCACCTCGAACCCGTTGGCATAGCCGGCCTCGGCCAGGAGCTTCTTGGCCTTGTCCGGATCGGAGGGCGAGCGCGGGAAATCCTTCGAAAGCGCGAACAGGATCGGCGAGATCATCAGCGCCGACGGCGTCGCCGCGCCGCGCATCACCTTGTCCTTGATCGCCGTCTCGTCGATGGCGAGATAGAACGCCTGGCGCACGCGCACGTCCTTGAACGGATTCTTGCCTTTGACGTTGGCATATCTCAGCTCGTCCCGGTACTGGTCGAAGCCGAGGAAGATCGTGCGCAGCTCCGGACCCTGCAGCACCTGGGCGCCGCCGCTGGCGTTGACGCGTTGCACGTCCTGCAGCGGCACCGGATCGACCCAGTCGACGTCGCCGGAGAGCAGCGCCGCGACGCGGGTCGCGTCGTTGGCGATGGTGGTGAAAACGACCTCGTCGAAATTGTGCTCCGGCTTGCCCCACCAGTTCGGATTGGGCTTGAACACCGTACGCACGCCCGCCTGATGCTCGGTGATGATGAACGGGCCGGTGCCGTTGGCGTGCAGCGCCGCGTAGCTCGTCTGCTGGCCGGCACCCGGCTGGGGGGCGACCGAGTTGTTCGCCTCCGCCCATTTCTTCGAGATGATGTACCAGGTATCCCACTCGTAATGCAGGATCGGGTTGGGGCCCGACAGGATGAAGTCGACCGTGTGGTCGTCGACCTTCACCACCTTGGTGTCGGCCGGGAATCGGGTCTTGACGTCGGACCCGTCGGCCTGGGCGCGCGCCGTCGAAAACACCACGTCGTCGGCGGTGAAGTCTTCGCCGTTCTGGAACTTGACGCCCTTGCGCAGGTAGAAGCGCCAGCGGGTCGGCTCGAGCACTTCCCAGCGCTCCGCCAGGCCGGGGATGATCTCGAGATTCCTGCCGCGCTTGGTCAGACCCTCGTAGACGTTGCCGAGCACGCCATGGGTGAAGGTCTCGTTGAGCGAGTAGGGATCGAGCGATTTCAGGTCGCCCTGGAAGCCGAAGCGGAAGGTTGTCGCCGAGGCGGACGAGGCGGGGACGACGGCCAGTGCCAGCGCAAGAAGCGCGATCTTCGCTTTCATCGGGTCCCCTCGGATTGGCACGGCCGGACGCGGCGCGCCATGTTATCAGAACTTACCCATGGTCGGCCCGGCGGGTCCAGACCACGGGGGGCGACACGAAAGCCACGGACGATGCCGTCGGGGGCCTCGCACGCGCGAGTGGCCGCGCCGGATTTTCGGCCGGACGGGATTACCATCCGGATCAACGGCTCGCAAAGGAGCCCGAGCCGGCGGAGCCGCCGCCTTAAGGATTGGCAGCCTCCCTGCCGTTACGGACTCGACGAGACGATGACGGGGATGCGCTCGATGTCGACGTTCGCCGCATTGCCGTTGACGATGATCTGGGCGAGCACGGTGTATCGCCCCGCCGGAATCCGGCCATGGAGGTCCACCCGAAACGTCCAATCATCGGCGGGAGGCACGGCGCCCACGGCCGCGATGCGGCCCTCGGCGTCCACGACGGCATAGCGGCATTCCGGCGCCGCCCGCCGGCGAACCTCGGCCGCGACGGATGGCAGGGGCTCGCGCACGATCCGGTAGCTGCGCTGAAACTTCATGATCGTCTCGATGTCGGCGGAAAGCCGCAAGCGATCGTTCTCCCGCTCGACCCTGGTGACAAAACCCCGGCGCGGAACGGCGTAGGCGTCGAACGAGCCCACGCCCAACGGATAGCTGAGGTCGCGGAAGACATCGAGGGTGACGGAATCGGCGGACCAGCGTTTGAGCCGGTACGGTCCGTTGGTCACGAGGAAGTGGCCGTTGTCGCGGTAAAAATCCGCAAGGGCCACCCAGCGCCTGCGCGCATCCTCGACGCTCACCAGCGACTGTAATGTGTCCGGGCGGTGTCCGTCCCTGGCAAAGGTCTCGACCAGCGAGGCGAGCCGCCGGTTCATCGGCGCGGAGCGGGCAAGGTCCAACCACTCGACGCCTCGACGCACGGCCTCGGCTCGCGAAAAGGCGGCCCACCCGCGAACCACCGCCTCTTCCATCAGCACGGCTACATGCCACGGCAACGTGCTCCAGGGCGGCGCAACGGCCGCATCCTGCTCGGCGTCCTCGGGCGGCATGGCCGCGTAGACGTCGACAATGAAAAGCTCGCGAATGACCTGGAAATCCCCGACCCGAAAGGATTTCGAGGCCGTGTCGCTCCCGATCACGCGCACCGCTGCGAGGCGCCTTCGCATCGGCGCGGTGGCCGCGTCGATGGCCGGGTCGTAATGGGACTCTGGGGCTTCCCCTCGGACGCCCCAGCGGTAAGCGAACATATAGGCGTACAGCAGGTCGGCCGGTGCCGTTCGCGTTCCGTCGTGGAACGCCGACCCAAGGACGCGATAGGTCAATTTCACTTGCGCAAATTTCTCCCCTCCGACCGGCAGCAGCCGGCCGGCGGCCGGTTCGGGAAGCACCGCGTCCTGCGGAATGGCGACGGCCGCGGAGGTCGTCGGCTGCACGGGCGCGCGACGCTCGACGATCGGTTCGGCGAGAATGGACAGGCTGATGAAGGTGTAGACCACCATCAGGGCGGTGAGCGGAACCTCGGCTCGCAGCGCCGCGCCGCGCGCCGCGAAAAGAGCGATCGCCTTGGCGTGGGCGAGATAGACCGCAGCGATGTGCCCGACGACGATCGCCGTGACCGCCGCATACCAGGCAAAGCGGGCGCCGACAAAGGCGATGTCGACGCGGTAGGAGGCGGTCCCGAATAGGTCCCAGCCGAACCCGAACGGATCGGACGCCAGCGGGATGATGTACTGCCCTTGAATCAGCAGGAACACCAAATAGTGCGCCAGGTGATAGCCGATGGCGATGGGGACCAGGGTGAAGGCAAAATTACGCGCCATGTTCGGCGATGAGAGTTGCCGCCGCCCGGCGAAGGTCATGACAGCGCCGACCGCAACATAGGCTCCGAGAAAAAGGGCCCAGAACGCGGCCAGACCGACCGTCCTCACCGCGATGGGGCGGAGCCAATCGGGCCCCGGCGCTAACTCGGTCAGTGCGCGTTCGAGGTCGGTCCATTCGGGAGTGGCGAGGAAGCCGTCATAGAGGACCGTCGACAGCACCAGCAGCACGAAGGCGACCATCGAGACCGAGGCGGGCGTGCTGGCCAGGAGACCGGCCCCGAACGGGCGCAATGCCCACTCGCGCGAGCGAGCATCCGCCTGGCGGAACCCGTCACAGCAGCCGATGCATTCGACGGCCTCGTGCCGGCAATCGACTTCACACTGGTCGCATATCGCGGGGTTTCGCACCCGCACTTCGGTCGGGGCAAAGCGGGCGACCAAGCCAAAGAACACGGTGAAGAGCTCGCCGTGCCGCAGCCACGTCTCGCGGCCAAACATCAGCATGCCGGCCCAGGTGATGATCGAATAGCCGACGGCGAGCGAGGCGATGTTGCGCGGCACGGCCGGACTGGGAAAGACGAGCTCGATCCAGGCGAAGGCGAGCAGCAAAGCGACCGCGGGCCATACGCCGAGCGCCTCGGGGTAGCGCGTCGGGCGGCCAAGGTTCTTCCCCAGTCCGGCGGTCCGCCAAGCCTGCTCCGCCCATTCGAAGATGCTTCGCCACGGATTGATCAGCGGCCAAAGATTCCCGAGGAAGGCCGAAACCAGCGTGAAACCAACCCACCAGACGACCCACACCAAGGTCGGGGCGATATTCCTGTAGGGATTCTGATCGCCCCAAAAGCCGGCCGCTATCGTCAGAACGAACAAACCGGCCGATACGAGCTTGAGCAACAGGCCGAAAGTCGGACCGGCGATCAGGCGCCCGAGGGCGAAGGTCAACAGGTTGATGCGCGGATAGGACTGGGCCTGCGACGGCTGTCGCATGAATAGTCCCGCGACCACGAACGAGAGCACGACGGCGCTGGCCGTGCCGAACAGATAGAGCGAGAGCGGCAAGGGCAGGTCGTAGCGCTGGCCAAATCCATGTGCCGCAGCGGAGGTCGCGGCGCCGCACGCGGCCGCCGCAACCGTCGCACGGGCCAGGTTGCGTCCGATGCGACGCCGTCGAGCGGCGCTATCGCGGATAGACCTCGACATAAGCAAGCGGAGGCTCCTCGTGGCCGTGCCCACCGGCGCGTTCGTTCGGCCCGTGCCCATGGAGCGGAAACCGGCCCGTTGCACGCGCCGTGAAGGTCAGCTCCCCGACAACGCCGGGCGTGATCCCTTTTTCGATGTCGTAGCCGTGGAGGTGCAGGATCAGCTTCCGATCCGTGGTGAAGCGCAGTTTGACTGCGTCGTCCTGTTTGACCTGGATGGTCCGCACGTTCCCGGACAACCGGCCCCGCTCGACGTGCAGATCGAACGTGAGCTCCGCCGCCGCGGCGCCCTTGCCGGGAATGTTCGCGACGAGCGTCAGGCAAGCCGCCAGTGCGAACGCGGCGCGCACAGGGGCGCGCGACAGGGCGTTGACGATGCTCCTCATTTGCCTGAACTCGATTGAACATCGGCGATGCGATTGATCGTCCAGCGCGCATCGTTGGGTGCCGGCAGCACCGCCGGGTCGCCCAGGGCAGACCACAGCAGCTGGCCGAAGGGATCGTTGAAGCCGGCAACCGGATTCCACGCGGCCTGCGGCTGCCCGTCGATGCCGAGCGAAAGCCAGCCGTTCCAGGGAAAATCCTTCAGCTTGGCGGTGCGGATGAACATCCCCGAGTTGAGGCCGGTGAGGGAATCGTGAGCCACATTCTCGATCCCGGCGGAGAATTCGGCGTTGAAGTATTCCCGTTTCACGGTGTAGCCGGCGACGACGCGGCGACAGCCGGCCGTGAGCGCGCCCACCAGGTCCCGCTCCAGGTTGACGCGCTCGGCTGCGCCGCCGTAGTCGCCCGCCTCGAGCCGCTCGAAATCGCCGCGGGCGCGCAGCGCATCCTCGCTTTGGTCGGCCGGGTCGGCGAGCAGCAGGTGGGCGTGGAACCACCCGGTTCTGATCCACGGAGGCGCAAACCAGCCGTCGAGCACGCGCATCGAAGAGGCGATGAGATCGGCGACCGCGATCTCTTCGACGGCGGCGTCCCAATCAGCGCCCTGCGTCTGCCATTCGGGCCGCACGAGGCGTTCGGCGAGCGTGCCCGACGCCTTCAGCTTCAAGGGCCGCCCGGCCGACCCTGAAGGCTCGGCCGCAAGGGCCGGCGCGCGCGCGGCGTCAGCCAGATCGGCGTGGTAGAGATAATCACCGTGAAACGGCGTCACCGGGTAGGGATGAAGAACAAACTCTCCGCTCCTGCCGGCCATGTCGTGGAGCACGGTGCGCGCAACGGCGCAGGCGGCGTCTCGCGCCGGGGAGGACGCCGGATTCAATCGAATGGTCACAAATGCGCCGAGCGATTCAACGGTGCGAATCCAATCGGGCAGCGCATTTGCGAACCGCGGCGCGGTCCCGACATAGGCGTGCATCTTCCCTTCGAGCAACAGGCTTCCCGCCTGCTCGGGCGTGCTGGTTTTTATCTCGATCTCGTGCGGGTAGTAGGATGGGTAGACCGGCACCTCATGCCCGCCTCTGGCCACCGTCGCGACCGCGGCGGCGATCAGCAGAATGATGAATGGGCGCAGCATCCTCATGGTAGCGGCACCGGCAAGGGCCGTGAGTTTGGCTCGGCCTCCGGATCGTTCGGGCTCGCCGTGACGCAGCGGCCGCCATGCAATCGATCGATCCCGTCCGGCTTCATGTCGAACGGCGGCGTCACCCGCGCAGCGCCCGCATGACGCTCTCGTTGTCGAGCGCCTCCTTGGGGGTGCCATGAAAGACGATCTCGCCCCGGTCGATCACGTAAAGCCGGTCGGCGATGGCGGAGGCACTGACCAGGTTCGATTCCGCAATCAACAGCGCGATCCCCATGGCCTTGATCGTCATGACCGCGTCGCGGAACC
>WNGG01012526.1_pt1 | contig 13691 bp, 16 predicted proteins | sample 5400661 | NCBI WGS metagenome assembly WNGG01 (sample SAMN13153372, study PRJNA577476) | soil metagenome | isolation source: 100 cm soil or saprolite under Garry oak tree replicate 1 | place: USA:California | collected 2016-06-15
TCGGCGGCGGGATCGTCCCGGGCTCCGTCGTGCTCGTCGGCGGCGAGCCGGGAATCGGCAAGTCGACGCTGCTGATGCAGTGCGCCGCGCGGCTCGAGAGCCAGGGCGTCTCGACCCTCTACGTCTCCGGTGAGGAATCCCCCGATCAACTGCGCCTCCGGGCCGATCGCCTGGAAGAAGACGCCGGCGGCATCCACGTGCTCGGTGAGACGCGCCTCGAATCGATTCTCCATCACGCCGCGCAGCTGAAATCGAGCGTCGTGCTGCTCGACTCGGTGCAGACCACGTACACGGAGGAGCTCGAAGGCGCGCCCGGCAACGTCGGCCAGGTGCGCGAGTGCGCCGCCCGGCTGATGCGCTTCGCCAAGGAATCGGGACCGGCGGTCGTGCTCGTCGGCCACGTGACAAAGGGCGGCGGCATCGCCGGCCCGAAGACACTCGAGCACATCGTCGACACCGTGCTGTACTTCGAAGGTGAGACGACGCTGGACCACCGGATCCTGCGGGCGGTGAAGAACCGGTTCGGGTCGGTGGACGAGATCGGCGTCTTCCGCATGACGGGGTCGGGGCTCGAGCCCGTGGCGAACCCCGCGGCCGCATTTCTCGCGGGCCGCAGCACCGGCGCATCTGGCTCTGCCGTGACGGCGCTGATGGAAGGCACGCGCCCGATGCTGGTCGAGATCCAAGCGCTCGCCTCCAAAGCCGGTTTTGGTACGCCGCAGCGCGTGGCGACGGGACTCGATCATCGCCGCCTGGCACTGCTGCTCGCCGTGCTCGAGCGCCGCGGTGGGCTGCCGTTCGGGAATCTGGATGTCTTCGTCAACGTGACGGGAGGCGTGCGGCTGATCGAGCCCTCGACCGATCTCGCGGTTCTTGCCGCGCTCGTCTCGACGGTGCACGACCGTCCGGTGCCCGCCGACGCGCTCTTTCTGGGAGAGGTCGGCCTTGGCGGCGAGATCCGGCCCGTCGCCGGTGTGGAGCGGCGCCTGGCCGAAGCGGCCCGTCAGGGATTCCGGCGCGTGTTCCTGTCCGCCCGGTCTCGCGGAACCGCCGGCGGCGGCGACCTCGAGGTGATCGGGCTGGAGGGAATCGGTGAGCTCACCCGGCGTCTCGCAGCCTGACATCGGTGTCGTGGTCGTGGCAGCGGGGGCGGGCGTGCGCGCCGGCCCTGGCGAGCCGAAGCAGTTCCGTCGGATCCTCGGCGTCCCGATGCTGCTGCGCGCACTCCGGCCATTCACCGGCCATCCGGAAGTTCGGCAGGTCGTCATCGCCTTGCCGCCCGGATACGCGGAGCGTCTACCCGATTGGCTCGGCAAACTGCGCGGCGAGCGGCTGGAGTTTGTGCCGGGTGGCGCGCAGCGTGTGGATTCCGTGCGCGCCGGACTCGACGCGCTGCCCGACGACGCGACGATCATTCTCATCCACGACGCCGCGCGGCCCTTCGTGAGTCGCGAGACGATCGACGCGGTGATCGCGCGAGCGCGCGCGGGTGTCGGAGCCGTCGCCGCAGTCCCCACGTCGGACACGCTCAAGGAAATCGGGCAGGGCAGCCACCGGCCGACCCCGCGTATCACCCGCACCCTGGATCGTGAGCGCATCTGGCGCGCGCAGACGCCGCAGGGCTTTCCTCGACAGATGTTGCGCGACGCCTATGCGCAGCTCGGTGCAACCGCCAACGGCGGCGCGCCGAGTGACGATGCCGAGGTGTGCGAGCGGGCCGGATTTCCGGTGGAGTTGATTCCTGATTCGCCGTACAACTTCAAGATCACCACAGCCGACGACTTCCGGATCGCCGAGGCGCTGGCCCGTGAGCTCCGGTGACGCCAGTCGCCTTCCAGACGCCGGCGGACGTCGCGGCGGCGATTCCGCGCGTCGTGGCGCATTTGCGGGGCGGCAGCTTGCTCGCCTATCCGACCGAGACCGTCTACGGCCTCGGCTCGCGTGCCGTACAAGCGGACGTTGCGGCACTGGCCGCGATGAAAGGTCGGTCCGCCAGCAAACCATTCCTCTTATTGATCAGCGATCGCGGAATGGCTGAAGCGCACGGGCTGGCATTCAACGCCTCGGCCGATGCCCTGGCGCGTGCGTTCTGGCCCGGCCCTCTCACGCTGGTCTTGCCCGGCGGCTCCGGCCGGCTGCCGGATCTTCTCCGCGGGCCAGACGGCGGCATCGCCGTGCGCTGGACCTCGCATCAGGGGATCGCCAACCTCGTCGCCGCGCTGGGCGTGCCGTTGACGTCCACTTCGGCGAACCTGCCCGGCCAGCCGCCTGGCCCGGGCGCCGACGCCATCGCTCGCGACTTTGCACCCGCGGTGGCATCGGGGCAGTTGCTCGTGCTCGACGGCGGCGTGCTGGGGAACAGGCCCCCTTCCACGGTGGTTGACTGCACCAGGCCGCAGGCGCACATCGTTCGCGAAGGGACGTTGAGTGTCGCCGAGCTGCGACGCGCCGTCGGCCGGCTGGCACCATGACCCAACATGTCCTGTTCGTCTGCACCGGCAACATTTGCCGCAGCCCCCTCGCGTCGTCCCTCCTCGAGCGCGCGTTGAAGGAGCATGGACTCGACGTCACGGTGAGCTCCGCGGGCACGGGTGCCTGGGACGGCGCGCCCGCATCCGAAGGGGCGTACCTCGTCGGGCTCGAGCGCGGCCTCGATCTGTCCGGGCACCGGGCCCGGCTGCTGACGCGAGAGCTCGTCGAACAAGCCGATCTCATCCTCACGATGGCACGACACCACCGCGCCCGCGTCGACGAGCTCGGCGGCGAGGGCAAGGTGTTCGTGCTCGGCGAATACGCCGGCAAGGGTGGCGACGAGGTCAGCGACCCGTTTGGCGGCGATCTCGGCGTGTACCGCGACACGTGCCAGGAGCTCGAGGCGCTCGCGGCCGCGGTGGCCGATCGACTCGCGGCTGAGAGCAAGCGTGGAGATCAGCGCTAATACGCGTTTGCTCACGGTCATCGGCGACCCCGTGGCCCACTCTCTGTCCCCCGCGATGCACAACGCCGCGTGTCGCGCGCTCGGCCTCGACGCCGTCTACGTGGCGCTGCAGGTACCGCCGGGATCGCTCCCCGCGGTGCTCGCAATGCAGGCGGCCATCGGCGGTGCCGGGAACGTCACGGTCCCGCACAAAGAAGCAGTCGAACGATCCGTCGCGCGGAAAACGGATGTCTGCGCCCGCGTCGGCGCGTGCAATACGTTCTGGACGGAAGATGGCGGGCTGGTCGGCGACAACACCGACGTATTCGGACTGGCTGCTGCGCTCGACCAGATCGGCGCGGCGCAACGCGGGGAACGGTGGCTGGTGGTAGGAACAGGCGGATCGGCGCGGGCGACGGCGGTGACCGCGGCGGACCGCGGCGCGAAACTCTTCGTGCGCTCGCGGGATGCCGCGCGCGCCACGGTGTTCGCCGAGTGGGCGACCGGCATTGGCGTGGCTACGACGGTCGCTAACGGTCCCATCGAGGTCGACGTCGCGATCAATGCCACACCGCTGGGACTCGCCGGACACGATCCGCTCCCGATCGACGTCAATCACATCCCCGGTGTGCAGCGCGCGCTCGATCTGGTGTACGCGCCGGGGGAGACCCGGTGGGTCCATGCCCTGCGCGAGCGCGGGATCGAGGCCATGGATGGTCGCGAGATGCTCGTCCACCAAGGCGCGGCGGCGTTCGAGCGGTTTTTCCCCGGCACCGACGCTCCCACCGAGGTGATGCGCGCCGCCGTGCAACGCGCGCTGCGTGTTTAGCATCGCAATCGAGCAACTGCTTCTTCCCGCGGAGTGCCTGCTCTGTCACGCCCTGCTCAGCCCCCGCGACGCCGGCAGGATCGTCTGCCCGCTGTGCCGGCACCGATGGCGCGCGGTGCGGCCGCCGTGGTGCGGGCGGTGCGGGCAACCGGAGCCGCATTTCGGCCCGTGCCGCCTGTGCGCCGACTGGCCCGCCGCGCTCAGCTCGGTCCGATCGGCGGTCTGGCTCGACGAGGGGGCGCGGCCGGCCGTCCACGGTCTCAAGTACGGCAGGTTGCCGCGGATCGCCGACGACTTGGCGGCCGCGATGCTGCTGATGCGGCCCACGACCGACGGACCGTCGGTGCTGATCCCGATTCCGCTCGCTCCAAAGCGTTTGCGCGAGCGAGGCTACAATCAGAGCGAGATGCTGGCGCGCGCGCTGGCCCGACAGTGGCGGATTCCCGTGGCTCTGGACGTGCTCGTCCGCGCGCGGGAGACGCCGACGCAAACGGCGTTGACACCGGAGACTCGGCTAGCGAACGTGCGCGCAGCTTTCGCTGTCGCGAATGTCCAATGTCCAATGATCAATGATCATTGGACATTGATCATTGTCGATGATGTATTTACCACCGGCGCCACACTCGCCGAGGCAGCAAGGACGTTAGAGCAAGCCGGTGCGAGGCGCATTTACGGCGTCACCTTCGCCCGCGCGGCTATTCCAGACTTCACGTAAGGGGAGAGTCATGGCGGTTCGGGTGGGGATCAATGGTTTCGGCCGCATCGGGCGGAACGTGCTCCGCGCAGCCACGATGGCGAAGCAGACCGACCTCGAGTTCGTCGGCGTCAACGACATCACCGACACGAAGACCCTGGCGCACCTGCTGAAGTACGACTCGGTGCACGGGCGTTTCCCCGGCACCGTCGAAGCCAAGGGCGACGCGCTCGTCGTCAACGGGAAGACGATCAAGGTCGAGCCAGGAAAGTCGTGATCTCGGCACCGGCCAAGGGCGAAGACATCACGATCTGCATGGGCGTCAACAACGAGAAATACGATCCCGCCAAGCATCACATCATCTCGAACGCGTCGTGCACCACCAACTGCCTCGTCCCGATGGTCAAGGTCGTGATGGACAGCTTCGGGTTCAAGCACGGCTTCATGACGACGGTGCACAGCTACACGAACGACCAGCAAATCCTCGACCTGCCGCACAAGGATCTGCGCCGCGCCCGCGCCGCCGCCCTCAGCATCATTCCGACCACGACCGGCGCGGCCAAGGCCACCGGCCTCGTCATCCCGGAAGTGAAAGGCAAGATCGACGGCATCTCGTTGCGTGTTCCGACCCCCGACGTTTCGGTCGTCGAGCTGGTCGCCGACGTCGAGCGACCGACCACCGTGGAAGCCGTGAACGCAGCGTTCAAGCAGGCGGCCGCCTCCGGTCCCCTGAAGGGGATTCTCGACACGAGCGACGAGCCGCTGGTGTCCCATGACTACATCGGCAATCTGTATTCGAGTGTGATCGACACGATGTCAACGGCTGTCATCGACGGCACGCTGGTGCACGTCTCGTCGTGGTACGACAACGAGATGGGGTACTCGGCGCGCTGCGTGGATCTCCTGGCTTACCTCGGACGCCGCCGTTGAAGAAAAGAAGTCTGCGGGATCTTCCCCCGCAGGCGCTGGACGGCAAGCGCGCGCTGGTGCGGGTCGACTTCAACGTCCCGCTGAAGAACGGCAAGGTCACCGACGACACCCGGCTGCGCGCCTCGCTCCCCACGATTCAGTACCTGCGCGACAAAGGCGCGCGCGTCGTGCTGCTCTCGCACCTCGGCCGGCCGAAGGGCGGGCCTGACCCCCCGTACTCCCTGCAGCAGATCGTCCGCGATCTGGAAAAGCTGCTCGGCGCACCCGTTGAGTTCATCCCCGAGCCCGCGAGCGGTGTCCCCACGACGCGGCGGCTACCGCGCGGCGGCGTCGCGCTCGTCGAGAACACACGCTTCTGGCCCGGCGAGGAGAAGAATGATCCCGAGCTGGCGAAGGTCTTCGCGGCGCTCGGCGATCTCTATGTGAACGATGCGTTCGGGTCGGCGCATCGCGCCCACGCGTCCACGGAAGCCGTCGCCCATCTCCTCAAGCCCGCTGTCGCCGGCTTCCTGATGGAGAAGGAGCTGACGTATCTCGGGCAGCTGCTCAGCAACCCCAAGCATCCCTTCGTCGCAGTGTTGGGCGGCGCCAAAATCTCGGGCAAGATCGACGTGATCCGCTCCCTGCTGCCGCGCGTTGACGAGCTGCTCATCGGCGGCGCAATGGCGTGCACATTCTTCGGGGCTATGGGCCTGGAGGTTGGGGCCTCGCTGGTCGAGCCTGACCGCATTGCGCTTGCCAAAGAGCTGCTCGCAACCAGCGGCAACAAACTGATTCTCCCGCGCGGCGCGGTCATCGCGCCGTCGCTCGAGCGCGCGAGCGAGCATCGCTCCGTGCGGGTTGACGCGATCCCCAAGGGCTGGGCCGTCTTCGATATCGATGAGGCGACGCAGCACGACTTCCGGGCACGCCTGCTGCGCGCCAAGACGATGTTCTGGAACGGCCCGATGGGCGTGTTCGAGACGCCGCCGTTCGACGCGGGTACACGTGCGATTGCGACGGCACTGGTCGATGCCGGGAAGAAGGGGGCCGTCACCGTGATCGGCGGTGGAGACTCGGTCGCGGCCGTCGCGGGGATGGAGCATCAGCTCACCCACGTCTCGACCGGCGGCGGCGCGTCGCTCGAGTTTCTGGAAGGGAAGGAGCTGCCCGGCGTGGCAGCTTTGGAGGACGCGTGAGACCCCTGGTCTTCGCGGGCAACTGGAAGATGAACGTCGGTCCCGGAGAAGCCCGCGAGTATCTGCGCGCTTTCTTTGGCGCTGGTGAGATCCCCCACGAGCGGTCGGTGTGGTTTTTTCCTCCGGCTGTATCGATCGAGGCGGTCGCACAGGGTATCAGCGGTCATCGGAACCTCGTCGTCGGGGCACAGGACATCTATTGGGAGCCGAAGGGCGCGTTTACCGGCGCGATCTCCGGGCCGCTCGCCAAGCAGGCCGGCGCCCGCCTCACACTCATCGGGCATTCCGAACGCCGCCACGTGTTCGGCGAGACCGACGAGGAAACGGGGAAGAAGGTGACGGCGGCGCTCGCGGCCGACCTGCAGCCGGTCCTGTGCGTCGGCGAGACGCTGGCGCAACGCGAGGCCGGCGACACCCTCACCGTCGTGACTCGGCAACTCGAGGCGGCGCTGGGTAAACGGGATCGAAAGCCCCGGGTCACAATCGCGTACGAACCCGTGTGGGCCATCGGTACCGGACGCAATGCGACACCCAAGGACGCTGCCGAAGTCCACCGCGCGATTCGAGGGTGGCTCAAAGAGCATGCGGTTACAGCCGCGCCGTTTGTGATTCTCTACGGCGGCAGCGTCAACCTGAAAAACGTCGCCGAGCTCTTGGCCGAACACGAATTGGACGGCGTGCTGGTGGGCGGTGCGTCACTCGAGCCGCGCGGCTGGGCGCAGCTTGTGCGCACCGCCGTAGCCTAGGTATCTTGCCCGCGCATGTACGGAATCCTCGTCGGGATCCTGATTCTCGACTCGTTGATCCTCGCCACCGCCGTGCTATTGCAGGCGGGGCAGGGCGGCGGGCTCGCCACCATGGGTGGCGGCGCCGGCACCGAAACGATTATGGGTGGGCGTCAGGCGACCACGTTGCTCACCAAGGTGACGTGGTGGACGGCCGGGATCTTCCTGTTCCTCTCACTGGTGCTGACGTTCATGTCCGCCGGGGGAAGCACTCAGGTTCGTTCGGTGCTCGAGGGTCAGGGGCAGGGACAGGCGCCCACGCCGGTGGCGCCGACGCCGCTGCCGATCGAAACTCAACCGACGGCGCCTCCTCCGGCGCCCCCCCCGCAGCCGCAACCCAATCGCCGGCCCTAGCCCAGCACCCGCTTACGTCCTGCTAGAGGACGGCGCCTGGTTCCCTGGAACTGCTCCTCTCCCATTTGAACCGGCCTACGCGGAAGTCGTTTTCACCACGAATCTGAGCGGATACCAGGAGGTGTTCACCGACCCCTCCTATTTGGGGCAGATCGTCGTGATGACGGCACCGATGATCGGCAATTACGGCATCAATCCCGAAGACGTCGAATCCGACCGCCCGCGCGTCGCGGGCGTCGTGGTGCGCGAGCTGGCGACGACGCCGTCGAACTGGCGCTCGACCGGCACGCTGATCGACTGGCTCGCGGGAGCGAAGGTCCCGCTGGTCTCCGACGTCGATACGCGGCAGCTCACGCGCCACATTCGCTCCAAGGGCGCGATGCGCGGCGTGCTGGCGCTCGGCGAGCAGCCCAGCGACGCGATCAGCGCCGCTCTCGCGGCATCGCCGTCGATGAACGGACTCGATCTCGCGAGCGCCGCGACGATTCCCAACGCGTACACCGAGGGACCCGAGCGCGCCAAACATCATGTCGTCGCGTTCGACTTCGGGATGAAACGCAACATCCTGCGGCTGTTCGTCAAGCACGGCTGCCGCGTCACCGTCGTCCCGGCCGCGACGACGGCGGCGGAGACACGCGCGCTGAAGCCCGACGGCGTCTTCCTATCGAACGGCCCTGGCGACCCCGCCGCGGTCGGTTACGCGATCGATACAATTCGTACGCTGGCGGACGGAAAGCTGCCGATCTTTGGCATCTGTCTCGGGCATCAATTGCTCGGCCTGGCAATGGGCGGCGAGACGGTGAAGCTCCCGTATGGACACCGCGGCGGAAATCATCCAGTGCGCGATCTTGCTACAGGACAAGTGCTTATCACGTCGCAAAATCATGGATTCGCGGTCCGGGGGGAGACCGATGGCGTTCCCGGCGCGAAGTCGCTTGAGGTCACCCACCTTAACCTCAACGACGGGACCGTCGAAGGGATCAAGCATCGGGAGTACCCGATTTTTGCCGTCCAGTACCATCCGGAGGCGTCACCGGGCCCACATGATGCCCAGGGACACTTTCAACAATTCCTACAAGCTCTTGACACTAAATAAGTAAGCCCGTATGATAGCCCCCGACTTTGACCCGGCAGATGTTCGGGGGGGACCAATGACGAAGGCCGATCTGGTCGAAAAGGTCACCGCGCAAATCGCTCGCACCGCCGGTCCCCTCATTTCAAAAAAGGACTGTGCGCGGGTCGTAGACTCCTTCCTCGACGCCGTGAAAGCCGCGCTGGCTGAGCAGCATAACATTGAGATACGCGGGTTTGGGACGTTCAAGATCCGTCAGCGGAAGACGCGCATGGCGCGTAACCCACGGACTGGTGATCCCGTCGAAGTGGCGGCGCGTCCGGTGCCTGTCTTCAAGCCCAGCAAGGAGTTGCGCGCGATGGTGGCCGACGCGAGCGCGAAGGTTACGTCGTAAGCCGCTACGCGGCACCACTTAAGACTTCGGCCCCGGCGCTGCTGCCGGGGCCGCTAGTTTTGAAGTATCTCTCAACTTCTTGCCCGGAGTGATGATGCGTCGCTTCTCCCTGCTGCTGATCCCGTTGGTCATCGCGACGCCGCTTTCGGCGCAGACGGTTCGTTATGAAGTCGCCGTCGCTCGCGGGGAGTTCCACGTCTCCGCCGAGTTTCCCGCCGCCGGCAAGGACACACTCCTCGTGTCACTCCCCGCGTGGAGTCCGGGGAATTACGAAATCCAGAACTACGCGCGCTACGTCCACGGCTTCCACGCGAAGAACGCGAGCGGGCAGGCGCTCTACTGGGATCGGTTCGACAAAGACACGTGGCGCGTCGCGACCGGCCGGGCCGAGCGCGTCACCGTTGAGTTCGACTATTCGTCCGACACGATCGATCTCTCCATTGCGCGGACCGCGCAGGACTTCGCGCAATTCCTCGGCACCAACCTGTTCATGTTCGAAGAAGGGCAGTGGGCCCGCCCGGCGGAGGTGCGCTTCCGTTTGCCGGCGGGATGGCAAGTGACGACCGCGCTCAAAGGCCCCACCAACGGAGTCTATCGGGCCGCCGATTACCACGAGCTCGCGGATGCGATGACGTTCGTCGGCCGCTACAGCATTGATTCACTCCAGGCCGACGGGAAGTGGATTCGCATCGCGGTGTGGCCCGCGTCCGATTACACGGCGGCGGTGGCGCGCAATCTCCGCAACGGGGTCGCCAAGATGGCGCCGGTCCAGAACCGGATCATGGGCGAAGCGCCGTACGACGTGTACACGGTGTTCTTCAACGTCATCCACGGACCGATCGACTTCGGTGGCGGCCTGGAGCACAGCGCATCGCAATACGACATCATGCCCGCGCTGGCGTTCGCCGATCCGTCAGGCAACCTCGGCGACTTCATGTATCCACTGCTGTCGCACGAGTTCTTCCATCTCTGGAACGTGAAGCGCATCCGACCGGCCGAGATGTGGCCGTATGATTACCACGCGGAGCAGTACACGCCGCTGCTGTGGTGGTCGGAGGGGGTCACCGACTACTACGCCGACCTCACCAACCTGCGCTCCGGGTTGTGGAGCCCGGATCAGTTTCTGGCCAACACGGTCAGCAACATCAAGCAGGTGGAGGAAGCCCTCGAGCCGTGGAGCGTCGAGGACGGCAGCGAGGCGACGTGGATCCACGAGGTCTATGTCAACAGCTCGCAGCTCTACTACCCCAAAGGCTCGCTGCTCGGATTCCTGCTCGACATTTCGATTCGGGATGCCTCGGACAATGCGCACAATCTCGACCAGGTCATGCGCGCGCTGTACACGCGCTACTACCGCCAGAACAAGGGATTCCTGACCGCGGATCTGTTGAGTGAGCTCCGGGCCGCCGGCATGCCGGACGTCGAAACGTTCTATCGCCGTTACATCGACGGCCGCGATTCGCTCCCGTGCGAAGCGGTGTTTGCCAAGGCCGGGCTCGTCTTCCATCGCGACGTCGTCACCAGTCCGTTTGTCGGCGTCTCGGCGAACCCGGCACCGAGCGGTGGCATGGTCGTGCAGGCGGTCACGCCGGGAAGTTCCGCCGACGTCGCCGGCGTGCAGCCGGGCGACTTGCTGACGAACATCGGTGGCATCCCTGTGACGGCCGACCAGGATTGGGGCGGGCCCTTCCGGGCTCGTTATCGCGGCAAGGCGGGGCAGCCCCTCCCTATCACGGTCCAGCGCGCGGGAAGAACGCTGACGCTCACCGGGACAGTGCAGGAGCGCTCGACATCGTCCGTCACCCTCACGCGCGTGCCGAATCCGACGCCCAAGCAGGCCAAGATCTGGCAGGGCCTGGCGTCGGGACTATAATCGGACCATGGCCAAGGTGTCGGTGCGGTTCTTCGCGCGTTATGCCGAGCTGGCCGGATGCGACTGCTCGGCGGTGAACGTGTCCACTCCGGCGACCGTCGGCGATGTGATCGCCCGCGTGCGCGAAGTCTTTCCCGGCACCCAGGCAATGCCGCCGCGACCCTTGGCCGCCTTGAACCGGCGTCAGGTCAAACACGACGCGGTCGTCAACGAAGGAGACGAAGTGGCGCTGCTCCCTCCACTTTCGGGCGGTTAATCATGCATCTCACGCGTCACCCCCTTGAGGTCGCTGACCTCCTCGCCGCGGTGCAAGGCGCCGAGCGTGGGGGCACATGCGTATTCCTGGGAACGGTACGCAACGACGCGGACGTCACCGACATCGATTACTCGGCCTACGAGGCGATGACGCTCGAGGAGATCGAGCGAATCTTGGCGGAGGCGCACGAGCGGTGGCCCGGATCGCGGGTGACGCTGCAGCACCGCCTCGGCGTGATTCCCGTGGGTCAGGCGAGCATCGCGATCGCTGCCGCCGCGCCGCATCGCGACGCCGCATTCGCGACGTGCCGCTACGTGATCGAAGAGGTGAAGAAGCGCTTGCCCATCTGGAAGAAGGAGCTGCGCGGGGACGGCACCGGGAATTGGGTTGAGGTCCATGATCACCGATAGACTCCAGAGGCCGCTCGGCAGCGTGCGAGTCTCCGTTACCGATCGGTGCAATCTCCGGTGCCGCTATTGCATGCCCGAGCAGGACTACGTCTGGCTCCCCAAACCGTCGATCCTGACGTTCGAAGAGATCGCTCGTCTGGTGGGTATTTTCACGTCACTGGGCGTCGACAAGGTTCGGCTGACGGGGGGGGAGCCCTTACTGCGGCACGACCTCCCGACGCTCACCGGCATGCTCGCGCGGAATCCAGGCGTCCGCGATCTCGCCCTGACTACCAATGGTGTGCTGCTCGCAAAGCACGCGGCGTCTCTCAAGCGGGCCGGTTTGGGCCGAGTCACGGTCAGTCTGGACACGTTGCGGCCGGACCGGATGCGCGAGCTGGCGCGCACCGACCGGCACGCCGACGTAGTCGAGGGCATCGCGGCCGCCCGAGCTGCCGGTTTCCTATTGAAGCTCAACACCGTGGTTATCCGGGGAATGAACGAGGACGAGCTGGTGGATTTGATCGAATTTGCGCGGGCGCACGAAGCCGAGGTCCGGTTCATCGAGTACATGGACGTGGGCGGCGCCACGGGATGGTCCGCGGAGCAAGTCGTGTCGCAGCGCGAGATTCTCGAGGTCCTGTCTGCTCGCTACGGCGCCATCACTCCCGTCACCGCCCAGGATCCCAGTGCGCCGGCCGAGCGTTTCCGGCTGCCGGACGGCAGCACGTTCGGCATCGTTGCATCCACCACCGCGCCGTTCTGCCGCGCCTGCGACCGTAGCCGGCTCACCGCCGATGGGACCTGGTTCCTTTGTCTCTATGCCGAACGAGGCATCGACCTGCGCGAGCCCCTGCGCGACGGCGCGAGCGACGCGGAGCTCGCAGATCTGATCGCGTCGACATGGCGGGCACGGACCGATCGCGGCGCCGAAGAGCGGCTCGGTGTGGCGCAACGCGCGCCACTGTATCAGGTCGATGGGCTGCGCGCTGATCCGCATCGCGAGATGCATACGCGCGGCGGCTGACCAAGGGTTTTTCCTTGTGACTTTTGGCGCGCTGATCTCTTGCGGGTGAGCCTGCCGTCCGTAATGTCACGATGTGAGGCTCCACCACGCTGCTACCTGTTGCTGGATCGTCGTTACCGCCGCCGCTTGCACGCACACCGACGTCGTCGCTCCGACCAAGACCATGGCGCCCAGTTTTGCCGTCTACGTGCCCCCGCCGGGGGAAGGCGGTGTGGTCTGCACGGGTTATCTCAAGGGGCGCGCCTTTGGCGGTCCCGCGGGCTACATCGATTACGGCCACCTGTGCGAGACGTCCCTTGACATCGTCTCGCCACCGCTGCAGGCGGTCTATGAAGACGGGCATACTGGTCCGTACGACCTGACCGTCGCGTTCTCACAGCCCGTGGCTCACCTCGTCGTCATGCCGGTGGACATCTGGCACTGCGGCGCCGACCCCGGCTCCATCACCGCGTACCCGCCGTCGGGCGCGAGTGTGACGCTGCCCTTCACGGCGGATGAATCCGACTGTGGCGTGCGGCACGAGGAGCACAACGTCTACTACTTCGGCAGCGGCACGCTCCCGCAGTCCCTGGTGATCACGGGTCTCGATAGCGTGACCCGCGTGGTCATCCGACCTACCAGCGACATGTCGTGGGTTTCGAGCGTGTTCTATCCCGATCACGTGGTGACCAGCGAGGGTTTCATCGGCACGGTGTACCTACTCTCGTTTCGCGAGCCGGTCACCACTGCGGATGTGACGATCTTCCGAGCCCAAGGACCCAATGCCGGGGGGTCGTTTACCAGTCGCCCGGGCGAGAATCGGCTGAGCCTCGGGGCGGGCGTGACGCCGGCCTCGCTGGCCCCCACCATCCAGTGGGAGATCGTCGACGACCCTACCGACGCGGTGACCACGTTCGAGCCCAACGGCGTCACTCCGCCGTTTGGGAGCAACGTGGAGGCGTTGGTTCCGCCGCAGGATGCGGGGCGATGGGCCGCCGTCCCGCATCCCGGGAG